>Ga0163144_10018259_pt1 | contig 14210 bp, 12 predicted proteins | sample OliLak19BULKMAT1_FD_123175 | JGI IMG/M metagenome (GOLD analysis project Ga0163144, IMG submission 123175) | Freshwater microbial mat bacterial communities from Lake Vanda, McMurdo Dry Valleys, Antarctica - Oligotrophic Lake LV.19.BULKMAT1 | ecosystem: Environmental > Aquatic > Freshwater >... | reverse complement strand
GATTGAAACATAGCCTCGAGATTTAGCATGATCAATGACCATTCGGGCTAGTTCTGAATAGATGCCTTGTTGGCGCTCGGTAGCCGCAACCCCCGAATTGATCATGTAGAGAAGGCTTGTTCCTTCTGGGCACGCGAGGGTCCAGCCAACCAGAGTATCACCTCGGAAGGCGCCGATCCGAAGTGCTTGTTCATTGACGACCTCCCGTGTCTCTGACCGCGCGATCGTTTCCTCGCGTGCAACGTCCGCGAGCAGTTCGGATTCCACATAATCTGAGAACGCGTCTTCGACAAGCGCCGTGTATGCGGGTTCAGGAAACTTTTCTAGGACGCGGAAAGTGATGTCGTTCATGACGCCTAACGTGATATCGACACCATGCTCCGACCCCGTCGCTGCTCAGAAGTGTGCACAGATGGCCGCAAGCGGTCAGAAGTGATGGCTATAGCTGCCTAGTCTCGCCGCAGTCGATCAGTAAGTCCAAGGATTCTTGCCACACGGTACGTCATCTTCCACATCGCCGTCTGCGGGTCCAGTTCGGCGCCCAGGGACTTGGCTCGGGCACGCAGCGTGGTTTCCCGCCATTCGATGCGGATTTCGACCGCTTCGCGGTCCCGGGCTTTGCGGTTCACCGGCCGGCTCTCGACCACGAGTTCAACGGTCGTGTAACGCGTGGTCCTGGTGGCGTCTTCGCGGTAGCGTACGCATACCAGCGCGTCGCCGTAGCGCTGCAGCAGTTTCAGTGTGCCGGGTTGCAACGGGCGCAAGGTCTTGATCACCGGCAGGTGATCATCAGGCGGGCGATCCGGCATGTAGGTTGTCTTTCCGGCTGGTTGCGTGACCTTGGAACCGTTTCAGGCATCGGCCGCTTGCCCGATAGTGGGAGAGGTGAGTAGAGGTTCGGTGAGCAGCGGGTCTTCGTCCCGTTCCCGTTTGCCTGGCCCGCAGTCAGTCTTGCGACGAAGTCCGATGTCTGATACTGTATAGAAAAACAGTACTGAGGCAAAGGAGTCCCGTCATGAACGATCACACCCACGATGGCATGGCGCCACCGCTTCGCCTGCTGGACGCACTGCGTGCGCAGATTCGCTACATGCACTACAGCCTGCGCACGGAAGAGGCCTATGTGCACTGGGTGCGCGCCTTCATTCACTTCCATGACCGCCGCCACCCTGCAGAGCTTGCGCAGGCTGAGGTCGAGGCCTTCCTCACCTGGCTCGCGGCCGAGCGGCAGGTGGCGCCATCCACCCACAAGCAGGCGCTGTCGGCCCTGCTGTTTCTCTACCAGAAGGTGCTGCGACAAAACTTGCCGTGGATGGGTGAGATCGGTCGCCCACGTTCCGAGAAGCGCTTGCCCGTGGTCCTCACACACGAAGAGATCGGCCGCGTGTTCGGCTGTCTTGACACCGCGGTGCCCAATGCTGTGCCGCACGGGCTGATTGCCCGCCTGCTGTACGGCACGGGAATGCGTTTGCTCGAAGGGCTGCGTCTGCGCGTGAAGGATGTCGAGTTCCAGCACCGTGCCATCGTGGTGCGCGAAGGCAAGGGCATCAAGGACCGGGTGGTGATGCTGCCCGCTTCGCTCGAAACGCCCCTGCGCGAGCAGCTCGCACACGCTCACGCGCGCTGGGCTTCCGACCGTGCCGCTGGCGTGGCCGGCGTGCACCTGCCGCATGCGCTGGCGCGCAAGTACCCGCGCGCGCCGGAGTCCTGGGCATGGCATTGGGTCTTCCCGCAGGCCGAACCGGCGCTCGATCCGCGCACCGGGATCATGCGCCGCCATCACGTGCAGGAAGGCAACGTGCAGCGTGCCTTCAAGGTCGCGGTGGCAGCCGCTGGCGTCGACAAACCGGCCACGCCGCACACCTTGCGCCACTCCTTTGCCACCCACTTGCTGCAGTCGGGTTATGACATCCGCACCGTGCAGGAACTGCTGGGCCATTCCGATGTCAGCACCACCATGATCTACACCCATGTGCTGCGCCTGGGCGGCGGTGCGGTGCGCAGCCCGCTGGACAGCCTGGCGATGGTGACAGCCCGGCCTGGCCCGCCGCCCGCAGCGCAACGGTCACCGGCTGCGGGTGTGCCTGCGTCTGCGTCTGCGCCTGCGTCCGCGCCCGCGTCTGCGCCCGATGTGCCAGCCGCCGCTTTTGCGCTGCCCGGTGCACTGCCCGGTGCACTGCCCGGTGGCCAGCGCTGGCCCGCTGCGTCGTCATCTCCTGGCCGCCCGCCGCGCGCCCGTGAGCCCATCCCGTGTTACGCCGTCTTCCCGGTTACGCCGAACTCCACTGCCGCAGCAACTTCAGCTTTCTGACCGGGGCTTCGCACCCGGAGGAGTTGGCTGCCCGCGCGCATGCGCTGGGTTATGCGGCGCTGGCCATCACCGACGAATGTTCACTCTCGGGGGTGGTGCGCGCCCATGCCGAGGCCAAGCGTCTGGGCCTGCACCTGATCATCGGCGCGCAGATGCGGCTGCAGCGCGCCTTGCCGGCGGCGCCGGCCGGCCCGGCGCCGAAGCCGGGCCCGGCGCCGAAATCGCCGGGCACGGCTGCCGTGCCCGCGGCACTGGCCTCCATCGCCCGGCGCAGCCCGGATTCCCCCGCCACCGGCCCGCAACTCGTCCTGCTCGCCACCTCGCGCCGCGGCTACGGCAACCTCTCGCAGTGGATCACCGTGGCGCGCCGTCGGGCGGCCAAAGGCAGCTATGTCGCGCTGATGTCCGACATCGAAGGCAAGGTGCCGAACACGCCCACGCTGGCCGGCCTGCCCGAGTGCCTGGCGCTGCTGGTGGCGGCCGGGGCGCTGAGTTCGGACCAGCCTTTCGAAACCCTGTTCGCCCACGCGCTCTGGCTGAAGACCTGGTTCGGCGCCGATCGCGCGGCGCTGTCGATGTCGCTGTTGCACCACCCGCACGACGCGCTGCTGGTCGACATCACGCAGCGTGTGGCCGCGCTCACCGGCCTGCCGATCGTGGCCACCGGCGACGTGCTGATGCACGCCCGCTCGCGCAAGCCGCTGCAGGACGTGCTGACCGCCACCCGCCTGGCGCTGCCGGTGGCAGAGTGCGGTTTTGCGCTGCAGCCCAACGCCGAGGCGCATCTGCGCCCACGCGCCCGGCTCGCCACGCTCTACCGCCCCGAGTGGCTCGACGCCACGCTGGTGCTGGCCGGCCGCTGCGCGTTTTCGCTCGACGAGCTGCGTTATGAGTATCCGGAAGAGATCGTGCCGCCCGACCACACGGCGGCCTCCTGGCTGCGCCAGCTGACCGAAGAGGGCGTGTTGCGCCGTTTCCCGGCGGGTGTGACGCCACCGGTGCGCGCCACCATCGAACATGAACTGGCGCTCATCGCCCAGCTGAAGTACGAACCCTATTTCCTGACCGTGGCCGACCTGGTGCAGTGGGCGCGTGCCCAGGGCATCCTCTGCCAGGGCCGCGGCAGTGCGGCAAATTCGGCGGTCTGCTATTGCCTGGGTGTGACCGAGGTCGACCCCGCACGCATGAGCCTGCTGTTCGAGCGTTTCATCAGCGCCGAGCGCAACGAGCCGCCCGACATCGACATCGATTTCGAGCACCAGCGCCGTGAAGAAGTCATCCAGTACGTCTACCGGAAGTACGGCCGCCACCGCGCCGCGCTCACCGGCGTGGTCATCAGCTACCGGCCGCGTTCGGCGCTGCGCGATGTGGGGCGCGCGCTGGGCATCGATCTGCAGCGCATCGATGCGGTGGCCAAGTCTCAACACTGGTTCGACGGTCGGGCCATCGACCCCGAACGATTGCGCGAAAACGGTTTTGACCCCGACGCGCCGCTGTCGCGGCTGTGGGCCGAGCTCACCGCCACGCTGATCGGTTTCCCGCGCCACCTGAGCCAGCACCCCGGAGGCTTCGTCATCGCGCGGGACCAGCTCTCCCGCCTGGTGCCGGTGGAAAACGCCGCCATGGAAGGCCGCAGCGTCATCCAGTGGGACAAGGACGACCTCGACGCGCTCGGCCTGCTGAAGGTCGACCTGCTGGCACTCGGCATGCTCACCGCCATCCGCCGCGCGTTGGACCTGGTGGGTGCCAAGCTGGGCCGCCGCAAATCCGATTCACCCCCCTTGCCGGGTGACGCCGAAGACGTCTTGAAGTCGTCGTTCGTGATGCAGGACGTGCCCGCCGAAGACAAGCCGACCTACGAGATGCTCTGCAAGGGCGACAGCGTGGGCACCTTCCAGGTGGAGAGCCGGGCCCAGATGAGCATGCTGCCGCGCCTGCAGCCGCGCTGCTTCTATGACCTGGTGATCGAGGTCGCCATCGTGCGCCCCGGCCCCATCCAGGGCGGCATGGTGCACCCCTACCTGCGGCGGCGCAGCGGTGAAGAGGCGGTCGACTACCCGAGCGACGAAGTGCGCCAGGCCCTGCAGCGCACGCTAGGCGTGCCGATCTTCCAGGAACAGGTGATGCAGCTGGCGATACTCGCCGCCGACTTCACGCCCGGCGAGGCCGACCAGCTGCGCCGCGCCATGGCGGCCTGGAAGCGCAAGGGCGGCCTCGGGCCGTTTCATGAGCGGCTGGTCGGCCGGATGGTCGCCAAGGGCTACGAGCCGGAGTACGCCGAGCGCATCTTCAAGCAGATCGAGGGCTTCGGCGAATACGGTTTCCCGGAGAGCCACGCCGCCAGCTTCGCGCTGCTGGTCTACGTCAGCGCCTGGTTGAAGCGCCATCACCCCGATGCCTTTCTGGCCGCGCTGCTGAACAGCCAGCCGATGGGTTTTTACGCCCCGGCGCAGCTGGTGCGTGACGCACGGGAACACGGCGTCGAAGTGCGTCCGGTCGACGTGCTGGTCAGCGTGTGGGACAGCATGCTGGAAGGCGAATGCAAGAGGCTTCCCGGCGCCGGCGCTGCCGCAGTGGACAGCACGGCCTGCGGCTTGCTGCCGGTGCGGCTGGGTTTCAGCCGCCTGAGCGGCTTCCCCGAAGCCGCGGCCCAGCGGCTGATTGCCGCCCGCGATCAGTCGCCCTTCACCGGTGCCGAAGACCTGGCGCGCCGCGCCCGGCTCGACGCCCAACAGCTCTCGCTGCTGGCGCAGGCCGATGCGCTGAGCGAGCTGCCCTCGGGCCCCCGGGATTCTTCGCATCAACCCGCCGAGGGGCCGCCGCCGCACCTTGCAGGCGGGCCGGCGATTCGGCGGGTCGGCCACCGCCATCAGGCGGCCTGGGCGGTGGCCGGCATCGACACCCGCGCCACGCCGCTGCTGCGAACCACGCGCACCCTCGAAGCCGCCGCCGAGCTGCCGGCGCCGCTGGCCGCGCAGGTGGTGATGGCCGACTACCGTGCCACCGGCCTCAGTCTCACGCAGCATCCGGTGGGGCTGCTGCGCGAACAGCTCGCCGCCTTCAAGGTGCAGCCGGCGGCCGTGCTGCACGGCTATCCGAATGGCCGGCTCGCGCGTGCCAGCGGCATCGTCACGCACCGCCAGCGGCCCGAAACCGCCAAGGGCGTGGTCTTCGTGACGCTGGAAGACGAGACCGGCGCGGTCAACGTGATCGTCTGGCGCCTGCTTGCCGAAACCCAGCGCAAGCCGCTGCTGGCCAGTACGCTGCTGACGGTCTACGGCATCTGGCAGCGCGAGGGCGAAGTGCGCCACCTGGTGGCGAGGCACCTGATCGACCACACGCCGCTGCTGCAGGGGCTGGCCAGTCGGAGCCGCAATTTCAGGTGATGGAACCCCCCCCGAAGCGCCTGCGGCGCTCCCCCCCAGGGGGGCGAGCCGGACGAGGAACAGTCCCTTCGGACTGTTCCTCGCCTGCGAGCGCCAGCGGCGTCCCCGCCGCTGGCAACGCTGGTGGCCCGGCGGAGCCGGACCCACGTCGTTTGCTTGATCTGGGTCGATGCGTGCCTCGTTCGCATCGACAGGCACCGGGATGCGGTTGCATGCGCAGCGCCGGGTTCTCCGGCCACGGCGACAATCACGGCCATGCAACTTCCCATCGAATGGCTGCCCACGCAGGGCGCAGCGGAACAGCTGATCGTCATGCTGCACGGCGTGGGCGGCAGCGGGGCCGACATGGCGCCGCTGGCGCAGGCCTTGCGCATCCAGTTTCCGCAGGCCGCGCTGCTGGCGCCCGACGCACCGCATGCCTTCGACGGCGGCGGCGTGGGTCGCGCCGGCCGGCAGTGGTTTTCGGTCGTCGGCATCACCGAGGCCAACCGCGCCGAGCGCATCCAGGCCGCGCTGCCGCCGCTCTGGTCGTGGCTGCGCCGCACGCAGGACCGGCTGCGCGTGCCGCCGGTGGCCACCGCCATCGCCGGCTTTTCACAGGGCGGCATCCTGGCGCTGGAAAGCGCGGTCGGCAACGACGGCCTGGCCGGGCGCGTGCTGGCGTTCTCGGCACGTTTCGGCACACTGCCAGCAGAGGCGCCGCGCCACACCACGCTGCACCTGTTCCACGGCGGCGCCGACGGTGTCATCCCGGTGGCGCAGGCACGCGCCGCCATGGAGCGCCTGGCAGCTCTGCAGGGCGACGCCACCATCGACATCGCCGAAGGCGTCGGCCACCTGCTGCACCCGGTACTGCTGAACTGCGCGCTGCACCGGCTGAAGAGCCACATCCCGCTGCGCACCTGGCAGGCCGCGCTCGGCGGCGCCGCCGCGGTGCCCGCGAACCCGAAGCCGAACCCGCAACCGACCGACGATTGACGATTGACCACCATGCTGTACCTGCTGTCCCCCGCCAAGACGCTCGACTATGAAACCCGTGTGCCCGCCGCCATCGCGCGCAAGGCCAGCGAACCGCTGTTCACGGCGATGGCCGCCGAACTGATCGAGGTGCTCAAGCACAAGTCGCCGGCCGAAGTGTCCGCGCTGATGGACCTGTCGGACCCGCTGGCCGCGCTGAACGTGGCACGTTACGGCGCCTGGCGGCCCGAGCCCTTGCCCCGGCACAGCCGGCCGGCGGTGCTGGCCTTCAACGGCGACGTCTACGGCGGCCTCGATGCCGGCACGCTGAAGACCATCGATCTCAGTTGGGCGCAGTCGCATCTGGTGATCCTGTCCGGCCTGTACGGCGCGCTGCGCCCGCTCGACCGCTTGCAGCCCTACCGGCTGGAGATGGGCACCGCGCTGCAGACCCCGCGTGGCAAGGACCTCTACGCCTACTGGGGCGACACGCTGGCGGCTTACCTGAACGAACGCCAGGCGGGTGAAACGCGGCCCGTCGTCGTCAACCTGGCGTCGGTCGAATACGCGCGCGCCGCTTTGCGCAAGACGCTGAAGGCACGCGTCATCGACTGCGTGTTCGAGGACTGGAAGGGTGGCCAGTACAAGGTGATCAGCTTCTTCGCCAAACGCGCGCGTGGCCTGATGGCGCGCCATGCGACCCTGCAGCGCATCGTCACGCCGAAGAAGCTCGCCACCTTCGACGCCGAGGGTTATGCGCTGGCCGCCGGCGTGTCATCGCCCGACCGGCTGGTGTTCCGGCGGCGGCTGGCCGACTAGTTTCGGCGTCAGCGGATCTGCGCCGGAGGGCTTGCCCGGCGCGCCCGTGCTGCCAGAATGTTGTCATGTCGACGCAGTCACTATCCCAGCCGGTCAGCGACGAGTTGCGCGTCTGGATCCTCGCGCAGGCGCAGGCCGGCTGCCGGCCCGAGGACGTGCTCGCCGCGATGCGCAGCAGCGGCTGGGCCGAAGATGTCGCCGCCCTGGCCCTGAAGACCACGCTGGCCATGCCGTCCGGCATGCTGAAGGCCGCCAGCGACGCCGTACGCCTGCCAACGGGCGCGACCGTGCCCGAGCCGGCGCTGGCTGGCGCGACTTCAGCGCTGAACGCCGGCGATCGCAGCGTGCAGGTGCTGATGTCGATGCGCCACCCGCGCCTGGTCGTCTTCGGCGGCCTGCTGTCCGACGCTGAATGCGACGCCCTGGTGGCGCTGGCGCGGCCCCGGCTCGCACGCTCGGAAACCGTCGAAAACCAGAGCGGCGGCAGCGAGGTGAATGCCGCGCGCACCAGCCAGGGCATGTTCTTCGACCGCGGCGAGACGGGCCTGATCTCGATGATCGAGCAGCGCATCGCCACCCTGCTGCAATGGCCGCTGACGCACGGCGAAGGCCTGCAGGTGCTGCACTATCGGCCGGGCGCGGAGTACCGCCCGCACCACGACTATTTCGATCCCGCACATCCGGGCACCGCCAGCATCCTGCAGCGTGGTGGCCAGCGCGTGGCCACGCTGGTGATGTACCTCAACACGCCCCTGGCCGGCGGCGCCACCATCTTCCCCGATGTGGCGCTCGACGTCACGCCGGTGAAGGGCAGTGCCGTCTTCTTCAGTTACGACCGGCCGCACGCCGTCACGCGCACGCTGCACGGCGGGGCGCCAGTGGTTGCCGGTGAAAAATGGGTGGCCACGAAATGGCTGCGTCAGGGCGTCTTCACCTGAATTCACTTGAACACGGCCGCGGCGCCCCGAGCGGCGCCGGTCGATGCCGTCAGCGACAGCGCCAGCCGCTGGCCGAAACCGGCGTCGCCGGTGACGAAAGCGGTGACCGTGCCCGTCAGCGCATTCGTGCTGATCGCCACCAGCACGCACAGCAGCACGGTGGCCGTGCTGGCCTGCCCGCTGGCATGCAGCGCGCCGAGCGCCGGCAAGGCCGACTGGGCATCGGCCAGCGCGGCAAGGGCCACGCCGGCCAGCAGGCCGGCGTCACCGAACACGCATTGCGACCAGCTCACCGCCAGCGACACGCCGGTCAGCAGCAGCGCCATCGTGGCGGCTTCACGCAGGTGCAGCGGCCCCTGCGGGCCGGGCCGGGCCTGCGCGCTGGCGCCCGCCGGCCCGCCGCTGCGCGCCCGCTACCGGCAGCAGCGCCAGCGCGGCCGGTGGTGCCATCACCGCCAGCATCAGCAGCGACTGCGCCCAGGTGGCCGCCGTCGACAACATGGCGCCGGCTTCGCAGGCCGCAGCCTGCGCCAGTTCCTGCCGGGCCCGGCTGCCTATCGCGGCAATGGTCGCGGTGCTCGAGACGAAACCCGAGAACAACCCTGACAGCGCCAGCCCGGCCCGCGGGCCGAACAGCCGCAGCGCGACATGGCCGACCGCCTGCAGCGCCAGGATCAACACCATCAGCAGAACCAGCGTGCGCGGCCGCAACCCCGCCAGCCAGGGCAACGGGTCGGTCGGCAGCAGCGGCAGCAGCACCAGCGCGAAGGCGGCCAGCAGCAGCGCGTCGTGCAGTTCCGCGTCGCTCAAGGCGCGGGTGGCAAACAGGTGCAACCGCTCGCGCGAGGCCAGGCCAGCAGCACGGCCACCTCCACCGCCGCGCCTGCGCCCAGCGCCGGTTGCACGACGGCCAGCACGCCCATCAGGTAGGTGATGAAGTGCGCCAGCTCGGTGGGCAGGCCGGGGTCGCGCGGCTGGTTGACGTTCTGGCTGCGCCTGTAGGCCACGCCCGACAGCACCAGCACCAGCACCAGCACCAGGGCGGCCGCCGGCGGCTACCGGCAGCGGCTGCTGCAGCGCCTGCGCCATCGCCCCGCCGATTGCTGCCAGCGTGAAGCTGCGGATGCCGGCGGCCTGGCGATTGGCGCCTCGGCCCTTGCGGCGCTCGCGCTCCAGCCCGATCAGCATGCCGCCGCCGAGCGCCACCGGCAGGCCCAGCACCAGCGGCGCCGCGGCTTCAGGGCTGGCGGTCACGGAGGCCGGAGTCTGGCTGCCATCGTCTGCCTGTCGCCGTGGCTCGGAGGATCATGCCTCGGCCACCTCGCCCTGCTGCGGCACGCGCACGGACCAGCCGAGTTCACCCTGGATGCGCAGCCTCAGCGCGTCGGCGGCGTCGGGCTCGCCGTGCACGACATAGGTCTGGCGCGGCGCCGTCTCGATGTGGCCCAGCCACTGCATCAGCTCGACGCGATCGGCATGACCGGAGAAGCCTTCGAGGTGGCTGACCTGGGCGCGCACCGGCACCATCTCGCCGTGTATCTTGACTTCGGGCTCGCCCCCGACGAGCCGGGCGCCGCGGCTGCCGCCGGCCTGGAAGCCGGGGAACACGATGTGGTGACGCGCATCGGGCGCCATTGCTTTCAGATGGTGCAAGACTCGTCCGCCGGTGGCCATGCCGCTGGCCGAGATGATGACGCTGGGCCAGCGCGAGCGCGACAGCCGCATCGACTGCTGCACGCTGGTGACCATGGTCACGCCGTCGCAGAGGTTGCGGATCTCCGCCGCCGGCACGCGCAGAAGGCGGCCGAACTGGCGGTACAGCGTGGTGGCTTGCACCGCCATCGGGCTGTCGACGAAGATCGGCAGGCTTGGCGGCAGCGCGCCCTGGCGGCGCAGCCGCTGCAGGACCAGCAGCAACGCCTGCGCGCGACCGACCGCGAAGGACGGGATCAGCACCGAGCCGCCGTGTTCGGCAGTGCTGCGGATGATCTCGCCCAGCCGCTCGGCGGTGTCGTCGGCCGTGTTGTCGGTCAAATGCACGCGGTTGCCGTAGGTCGACTCGATCAGCAGCACATCCGCCTGCGTGACGGGCTCGGGCGGCGGCATCAGCAGGTCGCCGCTGCGGCCCACGTCGCCCGAGAACACCAGCGACTCGCCGCGGTGTTCCAGCCGCACCGCGCAGGCGCCGAGCAGATGGCCCACCGGGCTCAGCTGCAATGTCACGTCACCCAGCGCCAGGCGGCGCCCGGCGGGCAGGGGCTTGAAGCGTGCGATGGCGCGCTTGGCATCGGCGCGGTTGTACAGCGGCAGTGCCTTCGCGTGCCTGGAATAGCCATACCGGTTGGCGCGCCGCGCGTCCTCTTCCTGCAGGTGCGCGCTGTCGAGCAGCAACACGCTGGCCAGCGCGATGGTGGCCGGTGTGGCGTATACCGGGCCCGGATAGCCGTCGCGCACCAGCACCGGCAGGTAGCCGCTGTGGTCGAGATGGGCATGGCTCAGCACGACGGCGTCGAGCTCGCGCAGCGCCGGATCCAGCGGCAGCCAATTGCGTTCGCGGTGCACCTTGTAGCCCTGGAACAGGCCGCAGTCGAGCAGCAGGCGCTGGTTGCCGATGTCGACCCGGTGACGGGAACCGGTGACCGTGTCGGCGGCGCCGAGGAACTGGATTTTCATGGGGCGCCCAGTGTTTGCAGTTCCCCCGATTCGACGACACGAAGCCCCGGTCGGGCTTGTTGAAGCGCAACGATGAGGGCGCGCGCCACGCTGGCCGCCTCGATCGGCCGCCAGGCCTTCGGCATCAGCCAGCCCAGCGGGCGCGTGATCGCCGCACCGATCAGCTCGCCGCGGCGCGTCGGCTGGCCCAGCGTGCCGCGCTCGCCCAGCAGCAGCGAGGGCCGTGCGATCACCAGGCTCTCGAAGCCCAGGCCTTGCAGCGCCGCTTCCATCTCGCCCTTGACGCGGTTGTAGAAGGTGGCCGATGTGGCGCTGGCACCGAGCGCCGACACCACCGCGAAACGTCGCACCCCGGCGGCCTGCGCGGCGCGGGCAAAAGCCAGGACGGCGTCGAAGTCGACGGCGCGGAACGCGGCCTGCGAGCCGGCCACCTTGATGGTGGTGCCCAGCGCGCAGCAGGCGATGCTGGCGGCCGGCAGCCGGGGCAGGGCGCTGAAGTCGACGACGTGAATGTGCAGCCGGGCATCCTGCGGGGCCGTGGCGGGCGGCCGGCGCAGCAGCACATGCAATGCGCCGATATCGGCCCCCGCCAGCCACTGCGCCTGCAGTTCGTGCCCTGTCAACCCGCTGGCACCGGCCAGCAATACAGAGGTTCTAGAGGTTTTGGAGCCTGTTGAAGTTCTGCCATCGGCCATCTGTCCGTCTCCCGCGGGCGAGGCCCGCCGGGTGAGCGTAGCCGATTGGCCGCTGGCTTCAGCGCGTGGCGCGCAGGCGTTCAGCCGCGCCGTCGATCGATGTCTTCAGCCCGGCGTAGCTGTCGTGCACCGCGAACTGCGGAAACTGCGCCACGATGCCGGCCGGCGGGTGGATGAAAAAACCGGCGTCGGCCGCACATAGCATGCCGGTGTCGTTGTACGAATCGCCGGCCGCGATGACCTGGAAGTTCAGGCTTTTCAGCGCGTTGACGGCGTGGCTCTTCGGGTCGCGCTGGCGCAGCTTGCAGTCGGAGACGAAACCTTCGCCGTCCACCACCAGCTCATGGCAGAACAGCGTGGGACGGCCGAGTTGCGCCATCAACGGGTCGGCAAACTCGTAGAACGTATCGGACAGGATGATGACCTGGAAGCGGGCGCGCAGGTCGTCGAGAAATTCCTTCGCGCCTTCCATCGGTGCCATGCCGCTGATCACGGCCTGGATGTCGGCCAGCTTCAGCCCGTGCTGGCGCAGCAGGGCCAGCCGCCAGCGCATCAGCTTGTCGTAGTCGGGTTCGTCGCGCGTGGTGCGCGCGAACTCCGGAATGCCGGTGCGCCGGGAAAACGCGATCCAGATCTCGGGCACGAGCACGCCTTCGAGATCGAGGCAGATCACTTGCATGCGGGGTCACTTTCAGCGCGGGCCGCGCCAGTTCAAAACGGGGAGGATCGTAACGCAGCGCGTGCCGCTGGCGGCCTTGCGGCGCCTCGCCCGGCCCGGGTCAGGCGTCGATCGCCGACAGCGTCACCGCCACCCCGCTCAGCACCGCATTGCCCGACAGCGGGTCACGTTCTTCGTCATCCAGCAGCAGGTTCATGTTGACGCCCGGCCGCTCGGCCGCCACGGCCAGCCGAGTGCCCGGCAGGTCGTGGCCCCAGCCGTGCGGCAGGCTGACCACGCCGGGCATCATGGCCGCGCTGACGACCACGCTGACCGTGGTCTCGTGGCGCTTGCCGGCCAGCCGCGCCAGGGCGCCCTCACGCAGGCCGAGCCGCGCGGCATCCTCAGGGTGAACGAGTGCGGTGCAGCGGTCCGGTCCTTTCGCCAGCGTGGGCAGGTTGTGCATCCAGCTGTTGTTGCTGCGCACGTCGCGGCGGCCGATCAGCACCATCGCGGGCGCGGCGGCGTGCAGATCGGCCAGCGCGCGCGGCAGGTCGGCCATCAGCATCGCCGGGGCCAGCTCGACCTTGCCGCTGGGCGTGCGCAGCAGTTCGGGCAGGCGCGGCTGCAGTTCGCCGAGGTCGATGCCACCCGGCGCAGCCTGCACCTTGGCCAGCGTCAGGCCGTCCGGCTGCATGCCGAAACGGTCGCCGTAAGGCCCGCCGCGCAGCGCCAGTTCCAGCAGCCGCTCCGGGCCGGTGAGGCCGGCCACCGCCTGCATCACGAAGGGCGCGGCGTCGCCGGCCAGCTTGCGCACTTCAGCGGCCACATGGGCGTCGTCGAGCGCCAGCACATCGGCGGCCGCGCCCTGGCCGCGTGCGATGGCGCCCAGCCGCAGCAGCGTCTGCCACTCTGGCGGGTGGCCGGCCGGCGCCGTGAACACCGGGCCGCTGTAACGCGCATGGTTGCGAAAGCTGAACTGCGGGAAGGGCACGTCGTAGTGGCTGTCCTCCAGCGGGCTCCAGCCGGGCAGCACGACGTCGGCATGGCGCGTGGTCTCGTTGAGGTAGATGTCCATGCTGACCATGAACTCCAGGCTGTCGAGCGCCCTGGCCAGCCGTGGTCCGCCGGGTGCGGACAGCACCGGGTTACTCGCCACCGTGATCAGCGCGCGCACCTGCCCGGCGCCGGGCGTCTCGATCTCTTCGGCCAGGCAGGTGATGGGAAACTCGCCGAAGACTTCGGGCGCGCCGCTGACGCGGCTGGCGTGGCGGCCGCTGACGATGCCGCGACCGCTGCCGGGCGCACCCGCCGTGTTGGCGGCGAACGCGGCGGCCCTCGGGAACATCGCGCCGCCGGGTTCGTCGAGTTGCCCGGCCAGCACGTTCAGCACGTCGATCAGCCACGACGCCAGCGTGCCGTAGCTCTGCGTGCAGGTGCCGATTCGGCCGTAGACACAAGCCCGCGGCGCGGCGGCGAGTTCGCGCGCCAGCGTGCGGATGGTGTCCGCGGCGATGCCGCATCGCCCGGCCACGGCTTCGGGCGTGAAAGGCGCGACGGCCTGCCGCACCTCGTCCACTCCGGCCACCAGCGGCGCCAGCCGGCCGAGAGCCACCAGGCGTTCCTCGAACAGCGTGTGTACCATCGCCGCCAGCAGGTAGACGTCGGCGCCGGGGCGGATGAAGTGATGGGCGTCGGCGACCTCGGCGGTCTCGGTGCGCCGGGGGTCGATGACGATCAGCTTGCCGCCTCGGCTGCGCAACGTTTTCGCCT
>Ga0163144_10018257_pt1 | contig 14213 bp, 7 predicted proteins | sample OliLak19BULKMAT1_FD_123175 | JGI IMG/M metagenome (GOLD analysis project Ga0163144, IMG submission 123175) | Freshwater microbial mat bacterial communities from Lake Vanda, McMurdo Dry Valleys, Antarctica - Oligotrophic Lake LV.19.BULKMAT1 | ecosystem: Environmental > Aquatic > Freshwater > Lake... | reverse complement strand
GTTGCGGGACGCGTAGACACCCGCGTTGTAGTCCGCAAAGCGGTAGATGGGCCGGTCATACGCCGCCGTATATCCAAGCAGCCGCGCAGTGCCGTAATACACGCCACCTTCCCGCGTGTAGAGCTCATCACGCACTTGTGTCGTCGTCATGCGGCGCTTGTGGCCCAACTCAGTTGCGTAGCGCACGCTCACCTGCATGGAGCCGCCGGTGGTCACCGGGTTGAGATCCTCAATGTGCGTGGATGAGAAAAGCCCACCCAGCAGGTCCGCCACGGCATACGCGCGCGGGAACTTGTCCTCATAGTGGGCGCTCAGCTCTCGGAAGGTGATGTCCACGTCACGCTCCGTCTTGGCGTGCTTGAGGCGCTCCAGGAATGTCTGCTTGCGTCCGGGCGCCTTGCCGTCCAGCAGCGCGTGCAACGCGGGCTGCCCCAACGGCCCCAGCTTGCCGGCGTACACGTCCAAACGCTTCTGGATGACGCCACCAAGCCCCGGCACACCCGGGTTGGCCTGGTACGTGCTCTCCTGCTCAATGATGGCCAACACCGAACACACATTGGACAGCGTGGCGTCCTGCTGGTGCGCGTGGAGCGCGGACAGCACCGCGTCTGACCATTGCGCGCGGTCCTTGATGTTGGCCGGGATGAGCCGGGTAACCTCGGACGGTGTGAGCTGCGGAACCTGCGGCGCGTCATCATCCAACGCGCGGCGCCGTTGTGACGCACAGGACCCAATGGCCGTGGCCACCAGGACGGCAACACATGCTGCAAACCGTGACGTGACGCTGCGATTCATGGACGCCAACACCTTGTCTAGATCACAACGCACACCTGGGTGTCACGCGCAAAACGCAGCCGCGCTTGTGCCACGCGGCCGGACGCCCGCATGCTGGTCCCAACCTTCCCCGGAGGTGATCCATGTTGCGTCATGCTGTGACGGTGGGCGCGTTGTTCTGCTGCGCGCTTGCACATGCTGAACCCCAGCTCACCGAACCCCGCAATGACGGCGTCCCCACGGGCTCCGGCACCACACTTCCCAAGGTGACACTCAGCGCACCACAAGGCGGTTGGAGCGTGAAGCGCATGATCAGGGTGGCGGGGACCTGCAGTGATCCAACCGTCAATCCCATCGTCGTCAGCATCAACGGGGACCGGTACCTCTTGCGCACCACCAACGGGAACTTTGTGCGTGAATTCCCCGCAGCGCGTGGCCGCAATGTGGTCACCGTGATGGCCACCAACACGGCGGGCACCGGAAAGGCGCAGGCCACCACCTACGCGGAGATTCCGCCGGTGCCGTTCAAGGTCATTCTCACCAGTGACACGGACGGCGTGTACACGGACCTGCACCTCTATGAGCCCGGTGAGCACAGCATGAGCGGAACCTCGTTGCTGCCGGACAACATGCCGCACGTGTATTGGCTCAACACCGCGTCACCGTCCGGCGGCACGTTCTTCCTCAATGAACAGCAGGGCAGTTACGACGTGCCGGGTTATGGACCCTATCTGTACGTGCACCGCTCGCCGCCGGCGGGCGTGTACCTGGTGGCGGGCAATTACTGGCCCAGTGGGGACAAGGCGCACACCCTGGCCACCCTCAACCTCACGCTCTTTGAAGGCACACCGCAGGAAATCCGCCGGCGCGTGGACGTCCCCATGGCCACCCACGGCACCACACGTGAGCTGGCGTGGATCAACGTGCTTGGTGACGGGAAAGCGCTCATCTACGTGCCGGGCAAGGACCCTCCGGTGGGGCCGCCGCTGTGGCCATCCAACCTGGACGCAGCGGCCTCAACGCTCCGCCAGCGGGCTCAATCTGACGCTGCCGGCGAAGGAGGCTGAGCATGCACGGGCTCCTGGTGCTGGCAACAAGTGTCATACTGCAGTCCGCTGCGGAGGACGCGCTGCGGTACCAGGTAGGGCTGGTGGCGCTGGCGCAGGTGAAAAAGCTGGACGTGCGGTGGCAGCCGCAGCAGCGGGATTGCGCCGGGCTCATCCGGTTCTCCTACAAGTCGGCGTTCTCGTCGCTGGAGCCGGCGCATGGGGAGCTGTGGCTGGATGCGGCGGGCAAGCCCAGCGCGTTTGCGGATGCCGCCACGCTGCTGCAGCGCAGCTTTGTCTCCGTGGGGCGCAACCCTGCGGTGATGGAGCTGCTCAAGACGGGAGATGTGCTGGCCTTCCGTCAGGCGCAGAGCGGCGTGGACACGTTTGCGGCGCCGTACCATCTCATGATGGTGGTGCGGCCAGGCGGTGCGGATCGGCACCAGCTCGTGGTCATTTATCACACCGGTGATGCGGACCAGGGTGTGCGCGCGGGAAGCCTGCGTGAATACCTGACCGGCGCACCGGCCGAATGGCAGCCCGCAGAGACCAATCCGTCCTTCCTGGGTTTCTACCGTTTCAAGGGGTGGGTCCATGACTGAGCTTGAGAACCCAGGGCGGCCACGCCGCCTTTTCACCCGTCTGATGCTGCTTGTCCTGGCGGCGGGGCTTGGTCTGATGCAGATCCCGCCGCCACCGGTTGCATCGGTGGTGGAAGTGGCCGTGGCAACGGAGCGGGCCGTATATGGCCCAGGTGCGGACAACGCGCCGGCGGCTGCGCCAACGGCGCAGAACGTGGACACCTCAGGCGCATTGGCGCTGCCCGGCGTCCTGGTGGAAGTGCATGACCCTTCCGCCATCAAAGAACTGTGGGACAATAACGCGTGGGCCAAGGACCTGCGCGGCAGCGCGTTGGGACGGGGCTTCCTGGGACGCTGGGCACCGCTGTTTGGTTCCAAGGCTGAGGACCTCAAGACGGCATTGAAGGGTGCACTGGCGGACATCCTCCTCACCCGCGTCCTCACCAAACCGTTTCAACTCATCTGGTTTCAGGGCGCCAGCGCGCAGGGGCTTCCAGCACTGGTGATGCCGGATGCGCCTTCCAGTGCAACCTCCGTCCTGGAAGCGCTGGGCAGTGTTGACGGCGCGGACATCACGGTGGCGTCCTGTCCGCCGGTCCCGGATGAACTTGAGGATGGGCAGGATGCGGACGGCGGAACCATTGTGCGCCGCAAGTCCACCTTCACCATCACCACGCCCACCGGCCCTTTCAAGCTGCGCGCTTACACCATTGCGGAGTCCACCTTTGTGGCCGCGCAGGATGGCGCACGGTTGATTCTGGGCGGCTCGCCCGGCGCGGTGGTGACGGCGTTGTGCGCGCCGCTCCCAGCCATGCAGCCACGGTCCGGTGTGGACCTGGACCTGACGTTGCTGGCGGACAACCTGGGACGTGAAGCGGAGCTGCTCACGGCGCTGCTGGGTGTGCAGGGCCCCCTGCATCTTGGCTTTGGCGTTGAGAAGGACACGTTGGCTCCACGGGGAATTTCCGCCGCACTTGGGAATGTGGTGCGGCTGGTGGACGGTGCCATGGGCGCGGACATGGTGAAGCTGATTCCCGAGGACACCGGCATCACACTGCTGATGAACCTGAAACTCCCGGCCAGGATTGACGGAGACAGTCTGGGCAAGGCGCTTGCGGCGGGGCCGGGTGCGGACGCGCGCGTTCGGCAGGTGGCGTTCATCTTCAATCCCAGTGGCTCACGTGCGGGAGTGCCGGCCGCGGCTTTGCTCTGGGGCCGCGTGGAAGACGCTGCGGACCTCAGTGCGCTCTTTGGCGGTGCCACCGCGCTGGCCAGCGGCACACACTGCAACCACGTGATCCTCTCAACCACAGCCGACCTGCTCAAAGATCTGGAAACGGTCTGCCTTGGGAAATCTCCGTCGCTGGCACACGCATCAGAGCCGGTGGTGGGCGGACTGCAGAAGCCCCACGCGCTGGGTGTACATGTGCAGCCGGGCCGCATGCTGTGGAACCTGACCATGGATGGGTACGTGCGCGCGGGCCGCTCGGGTGAGCTGAGTGACGAGATGAAAGCCGCACAGCAGCTTCTTGAAGCACTTCCGTTCCTGGGATTCCGGGGCCGCGTGGGTGATGCCGCGCTGACCGGGGAAGGGTTCCGCTCATGAGCACGCGCGTCTTTGCAATGGCCGCGGTGGTGGCTGCATTGGGGTCCAGCGCTGCGTGGGCCAAGCCGGTGTACCTGACCGTGCCGCGGACGTTCTCCACGTTGGAGGAGCCCATCATTGACCTGGCGTTTGAGAGCAAAGGCGCCGTGGAGCTGCGGGTTCTCAAGCCGCGGGACCTGGACGCCTTCCTGGCAGCACAGGCCAACCTGAGGCGCGCGTACACGCAGGTCCGCAAGGAGGACAATCCGGCGGCGTATCTGTGGCGCGGCCTCAACGGCGTGAAGAGTCCGCAGAGCATGTTCTTTGATGCGCTCAGTCCTGACTTCAAGCGCAACAACGCGCTGCGTTTTCCCGCACGCAGCGTGGCGCGCACCACCGCCAATGACGGACCGCTGGCCAGATTCACCGAGGACCCCGAGCTCAGCATTGCGCCGCCCGCAGGTATGGACCTGGTGAAGCGCGAGTGGCTGAACCTGGATCTTGGCGGCACGGACGCGGACTATTCGGTGCCGGGTTTTGACAGTGGTGGTGAGGCGCGCACGCAGGAGCGGCGCGTGGCGTTGGAGCGCCTGCCCGCGGGTGTCTACGTGGTCCAGCTTGTCCAGGAGAAGGTGGAGGGACAGGTCACGCTGGTGGTGACGGACCTGACCGTGCAGGTGCGGCAGACGGATGACCAGGTGCTGGTCCGCGTGGCCGGCGTGGACAAGGTGGCGCGGCCCGGCGCCAGGATCACGCTGCGTGACGCGGAACGCCTGCTCAAGACGGTGAGCACGGATGGCAACGGGGAGGTGCTGATTGACGGCGTCACCTCGCCCCGTCTGCTCATCACGGCGCAGGTTGCGGAGGATGTTGCGGTGGTGGACACGGACTTCTTCTCCGCTGCAAGTGTAACACCTGAGACATTCCTCTACACGGACCGGCCCATCTACAAGCCGGGCGACACGGCGCATTTCAAGGGCATCCTGCGTGAGCCAGGCAGCGCGCTGCAGCGGGTCTTCTTCCCGCGTGAGCGCAGTGTGAAGGTCCAGCTGGAGAATGACGCCTCCGTTGCCACCGCAGCGGTGGTGGACCGGTTTGGCACGTTCACAGGTTCGCTGAAGATTCCTGAACGTATGGCCCCGGGTGTGCTGCGCGTGCTGGCGGTGGTGGATGATCATCCCGCGGCCGCGGAAGCGCGCGTGCAGAACTATGAAAAGCCCACGTTCTATGTGGAGCTCATTCCCACCAGAGACGGCATCACACCGGGTTCCCCCCTGACCGCCAAGGCACGCGTCCGACGCTACGCGGGCGGGCAGCCACAACACGCACGGTATGAAGCCTTCCTGTACCGCACGCGTGTGGAGACACCGGCGTGGGTGGATGACGCGGGGCTGGGCGGGAAGGGAAGTGCGGTGACATACAACTCGGCAACCACCAAGGAAGGGATGCTGAGTGTGCCGGAGTTGCTGGGCTCAACGCTGAAAGACCGCGCGGATGTCCAGCCTTCCGAGCCCAGCGACGGAGACGAGGAAGGTGTTCCATTCAACGCGGAGGATCCGTGGGCCAGCGCGCCAACGTTTGATGAGAACGGAGAAGCGGACATCTCCATGCTGGTCCCGGCGCTGGAGAGCGGGGATGCGGCCATTGCGTGGAAGTATTCGCTGGTGGTGCGCGCGCGGGATTCTGAGGGCGGCATGGCCAGCAGCGCCAAGCCGTTTTACCTGGCGGATGTGGATGTTGCAGGTCAGCTCTCCGTCAACACGCGCCTGATTCTGTGGGACGCCAAGGACGCTGCGGAGCCCACGTTGTCCGTGCGGGCGGTGGCGTTGAGCGGCGCACCGTACAAGGGCGCCAGCGGGAATGTGTATTTCACACTCCACCGCGTGGACGGCTCACGCAATGAGATTGGCGGGAAGCCGCTGGTGTTTGAAGGGGACTCGGTTGCACGCGTCACTGTCCCGCGCAGTGACGGAGGAACGCTGCACGCCAACGTCACGCTCAAGGACGCGCGCGGCAAAACCTGGGAGGGCGAGACCACGGTGCTGGTTGCCGGAAAACCCGGCGAGACCGTGGCGCGTGTGCCCTCGCTGACGGCGGAAGCACTGGAGACCACGGTGGATGCGGATGGTGAGGCGCGGCTGCTTGCACTGCTGCCGGAACACTGGGGACCCGGCGGTGCCAACCACGGCAAGGTCTGGATCAGCCTGAGCGGCGCGCGCATCCATTCCTCCAGCATGGTCTCCGTGGACGGGACCACGTTTATGCACCGCATTCCCATGGAGGAGCGGTTTGGGACGGCGGTGCACGCGCAACTTGCCTACCCGTCTGACCACGGGCGCTGGGAGACCCAGACCGTCTCATTCCGCATCCTCCCGACGAGAAAAGTGCTGACCGTGGAAGTTCTTCCGGTGGTGCTGGAGGCGCTGCCCATGACCCAGCAAACGGTCTTGCTCCGCGTGACGGACCATGAAGGCCGCGGAGTTCCCGCCAGCCTGAGCGTTGCTGTCGTCGACAAAGCGGTCCTTGCGGTGCAACCGGAATTCCGCCCTGCCATCCTGGACTTCTTCTATCCGCTGCAACGCAACAATGCGTCAGACTTTTTCAGCGCGGACTTCCAGGGCTACGGATACGGCGAGCTGGTCTCCCGCGGACTGCTGCGTGGACGGGGCTTCAACTTTGCCGCCATCAAGCCGCCCACGCATCTGCAATCCAAGGATGAGCGGGACACCGCGTTGTGGGACGGCCAGGTGACAACGGGGCAGGACGGCCGCGCGGTGGTGAGCTTCAAGCTGCCCTCCAACCAGACGCTGTGGAATGTGTCCGTGGTTGCCGCGGACGCGTCCGGCCGGTTTGGAGACGGGCGGGCCGAATTTGCGTCAAGAACGGGCTTCTCCGTGGCCACCGCGGTGCCCCAGTTCCTGCGTGCCGGTGACACCGTGAGCGCCAGCGTGCGGCTCTCCAACACCGAGAAGAAGGACCACGCGGGTGTCCACCTTTCCATGTCCGCATCAGGCGGACTTGCAAGCGTGCAGCGCAAAGAAACGCTGACCGTAGGCAAAACCATGGAACAGCTCTGGCCGGTGGATTTGACGGCGTCACACGTGGGCGTGGGGAAGCTGACGGTGCATGTCTCAGATGGGAGTGTGCAGCGGACGGACAGCCGGGTGGTGCCGGTGCTTCCCTCAGCGTCACATGAGCGCGTCAACGTGGGCGGATGGGGCAACGCGCCGCTGACGCTGACCAGCGCACCTGGCGCAACACTCACGGACGTCACGTTGACGTTGATGCCGTCTTCCTTGGGCGCGGTGCTGCAGAACGTCCGGGACCTGTTGACCTATCCGCATGGGTGCCTGGAGCAGCTTGTCTCAACCACGGTGCCCAACATTGCCATCCTCCAGACGCTCAAGACTTCCGGCGCATCCCTGGACGGTGAAACCCGCGCGCTGCTGGATGAAGCGGACAGCCGCGCCAGGCAAGGCATTGAGCGCATCCTTGGCCTGTCTCTTACCAACGGTGGATTTGTCTGGTTCAACGGCGAGACCACGCCGTCCGTGCCGCTGACGCTGATTGCATTGGATGGGCTTGCGTACGCGGTGGAGGCGGGGATTGTTCCCTCATCAGACAGCCGCATGGCGCGGAGCACGGAGTGGCTGGCGTCCCAGACGGAAGTGGACCCGGCATACCTGCCCCTGCGCGCGTACGTGTTGGCGCGCCTGCAGGGAGCCAAGGCGGCGCCGGTGGTGAGGCAGGCGCTGGAGGCCTCAGGAGACTTGGAGACGTATGGCGCCGCACTGCTGGCGCTGGCCGCAGAGCACGCGGGGATTTCCCGGGAGACGGCAACCCAGGAACGCGTGGCAGCGGCGGTGACGCGCGCGCGGGATGGCATGCTGGTGGCGTGGCGTCCGTCCCGGATGGAACCGTATTACCGTTTACCCATGCGCTCCCTTGGTGTCACCGCCATAGCGGCTCACGCCACTGAGCGCGCAGGGCAGATGGATGATCAGCGCACCAGAAACGTCCGCCAGGTGCTGCTGGGCGCGCTGGCCAACCGCAGTGCACTCTCCACATTGGACCGCAGCACGCTGATCCTTCACAGCCAGTGGCTGCTCAAGCGGGACATGGCCGGCTTGACGGAAGCGCCGGACCCAACGGTGCGGGTGGCTGGCGCGGATCAAGCGGTCACGTTCCAGCGCGGCGCCGGCGTGTTGACGGCCAGCTTGGCTGACGGCGTCATGGGGCCGGTGACTGTGCACGGATTTGAGGGCGCGGTTTCCCTGGCGGCGGACGTGGTGACGCCGTTCCAGACGCTGGAGAAGGAGTCCCGCGGGCTGGTCATCATCCGGACCTATGAGGTGCTCCGCAACGGGACGCGCGTGGCGTTGGCGGCGGGAGAGACCGTGACCCGCGGTGAGCTGGTCTTTGTGCGGCTGCAATTCTCTGAGGGCGCGCCGTCCGACCAGTGGTGGCGCAGTGCGTACTATGTCCTTGAGGATGAGGTCCCCGCGGGGTTTGTGCCCGTGCAGGAGGACAAGGAATACCGCGGCGCACCACTCAACCTGCCGCTCTCTCCCAGCAACGTGAAGCAGCGCGTGTTCCGTTCTGAGCGCGTGACGTTCTACGTGGAGGAACCTGCACCCTGGGGCCAGCACGCGCGTGAGCTGGGCTACGTCATGCGCGCGCAGTTCCCAGGGACGTTCAGCACCGGGCCAGCATGGGCCCGGGACATGTACGCCGCGGGACGTGAGGGCCATACGGCGGCAGCCAGCTTCAAGATTGTGCAGACAAAGTGAACTGCGGCCGCATTACCTGCAGGTAATTCCGGTTGGACCCACAAGCGGCAGAGCCACATCCCCACTCAGACGTTGGGCAGGTTCTTGCTCCTGGTGGGATACCGTGTGCGGTCCATGGCCCCGGTGTCACTGAGCAGCGGAGCCAGGTCAGGGTCCCGCAACACCTGGTCCATGGGCATGGGCTTTCCGTCCACATAAACTGTGTTACTCACCATACGGGCCCCGTGGCTGTAGTCCACGTAGAAGTCCCCGTGCGCATGGCTCTTGAAGTTGTGGATGGGCTGGCCCTTGGCATCAAAGCCGCCGTAGATGCCCACCTTCCCTTCCGGCGCCGGAATGATGATGTCCTTCTTGTGGCCGGCCGCAATGCCGCCCTCACCCATTCCGGACATGGCCTTGTCCATCTTGGCGTCATGGTCAACATAGGCCTGTCCACTGGCGCGGTACGCATCCGTCCCTTGCAGGCCCTCAAACACCGGCTTGCGCTGCGCGCTGCCATAAATGTCATTCACCATCTGGCGCGTTGGCAGGCTGCAGTTCATCTGATCCCCAATCTTCTGCGCCGTCATGGGCGTCATGGGGACACGCACACTGTCCTTGTCAGAACCCAATGAGACGTAGTCCGGCATCACGTACGTGGTGATTTCATGTTCCTTCCCGTCCGCGCCCTGGCGCTTCACCGTCACACGTTCCAGGGTGCGCTGGCTCTCCGGGATGTTTCCCTTGGCCACCTGCTCCTGGATGAACTGCTCGCGCTTCTCCAGCGGCAACGTCTTGAGCCTGGCGGCCACTTCCGTGCCGCTCAGGGCGTCCGCGGGACGCGGTGGAATGCCCTGCAGCGGCACGGTGGCGGGTGGTGTGGTTGGAGGAGCGGGCGCGGCACCCTCCAGAGGGGCGGCCGGCGCCGGATCACGCACATCAACCTTGGGCGGCGCAACTTCCTCACCGCCAAACAGCTTGCCCAGGATGGAAGACTGGAACAATCCCGCCGTCACGTTGCGCGCGTGGGCGGCCACCGCCTGCGCTCTGGATTCAAGCGTGGGAGCGGCGGGAGGCGCCGCCTCAGGCGCGGGTGTTGCGGATGCGGGAGCTGGCGCTTCTGCAGCGGGTTTGGGGGCTTCCGCCGGTGTGGCCTGGGCGGCGGTGGTGGCGTTTGGGCGCGGGCTGTTTCCAACGGGTGACGTGCTCATGTGGACCCCGGGGGCAGTTTTTCCGAGGACACCACGCCGCTCCCTGGAACGCAATCACCATCACGTTGCACGGGCCTGCCCCGCGTGCGGAACGTCACGCCTGGGCATAACCGTCCGCTGCGTCGGCTAACATGTATGACTTATAACCCGCTGCCCGGGCCCCGCCGGCGGTAGGCGCGGAGGCCTGGGCCAGCGGCGGGTCATCCAACCCGTCCGGCCTCACAGGCGTTCAGGGGCTCCCCCGCGCCAAACCGCTCCACCGACGGAAACCTTCTGCGCTAGGGTGCGCCCCAGCATGCGGCTTGCCTGGACCAGAGCAGGACTCACACACGCGGCACTGGGTGCGGCGTTGTGCTTTTCATTGGGCGCCGTGGCGCAGGAGGACGCTCCGGCCATTGTCCTGGCGGATCCTGATGAGAACGCCGCGCCCGAGCCTGATACCGCCGCCGTCAAAGGTGAAAGCGTGGAGTTCACGTGGCAGGCCATGCCCGGCGCCGCGCGCTACCGCGTGCAGGTGGGGCGGAGCCTGCTGTTCTCACCGGCCCTGGTGGACGTGCAGGTGGAGGCTCCGCGGCTGTTGCAGGATCTTGCGGCACTCCCCAGAAGCCACTGTTACTGGCGGGTCAGCGTGCTGCGCAGTGACGGCACGGAAGGCCCTTTCTCCAGCGCGCGCGTGCTCAGCCTCAGACCGGAAGCGTCTGCGCGCTCCAACGTCACCCGGGCTGACGCTGATGACGGAACCCCAGCCCCGGTGATGCTGCCCGCGCAGGGTGACAAGGTCACTTTTGGCGGCGCCGCCAGGAGCGCGCGCGTGGCCTTCCGCTGGGCGGGAATTCAACGCAAGGCGCGGGTGGAGATTGCGGAGGATCAGGAGTTCAAGCGCGTGGTGAAGCGCACGGTGTTCAGGAAGAAGGACACCAAGGTTGAGCTGGGCCCGGGCGAATACTGCTGGCGTATGAGCCATCCCGTGGGACTGCCGCACTGGTCCGGGCCGCAGTGTTTTTCCGTTGTCATGGACACCGAACCTCCGGCGCTCACCATTGCGGCGCCCGGGCCGCAGCTCTTCACCCCGCACGTCACCGTCACCATCCAGGGCGCCACGGAACCGGGCACCCGGATGACCATCAACCGGGCGCGTATCCGGCTGCAGGAGCGCGGTGAATTCAAGATGCTCATGCCGCTCTCCCGGGGGAGGAATACGTTCAAGCTCACCGCCAGGGATCCGCACGGCAACCAGTCTGAGCGCCAGGTGGTTGTCATCCTGGTTCCGCCCAACGTGTATGGCCGCGTGTTTGGCCGCATGCGCCGGTTGAAGCAGAGCATCCAGGAGGTTGAGGGCCTCCACGCGGAGGTGGATGCGCAGAACCAGCACCTGCAGAAGCTGATGATGAAGGGCACTGCCGCCAGTGAGGAACTGGCGACGGAACTGCTTGCCGTTGAGCATGACACCCGGGAACTGACCGTGGTCCGCAAGCAGCTGGAGGATGAGGTGACGGCGGCGGCGCGTTCGCTGGAGAGCGCGGCCACTGAGGTGGCACGCGTCAAGTGACGGAGTTGTATGACTATTCAATCCATTTCCGGGGATCCGCGCCGCACGGACCACAATCCGCGGGCAGCCGGCTGGCCCAGGCCAAAACGGAGACGCGCTCCGCCAGGTCCTCCGGCACATCTCCCCGCCAATCCTCATCACCCATGGGCCCCTGCAGGGACATCAACCCGGCGCGGAATTCCCGCCCTGCGCGCTGCTCCATCCACGCGTTGAACGCCGCTTCATCCTCCGCCTGCACCACACCAACCTCCAGCCCGTGCCGCGCCGGTGTGGCCATCCACACCATCACCTCGCCGCTGTTGGAGGGCACCGGAACTTCCGCCGTCCACGCGCCGGCGGTGTCAACCTTGAACACGTTGTGGCAACGCTGGCCGGGCACGGGGACCAGGTTCACCTCCGCGCGGTAGAGGAACCAGGGCCGTGCTGCGCCGCCGTCGGCGGACTCGGGTGCAGCCACAGAAAAGTGTGCGTAGCCCGTCCCGGGAAAACGTGTGACCAATTTTCCAACGGAGGCCGCCATCCGGCCCTGTGTCCGCTGTGCCTCCGCCTGGGCGTCACGGCTGAGACGCAGACGCTCACGCCGGGCGTCCTGGTCCTCGCCGTCCGCACGGTCAAAGGTGTCCACCGCGCAGAACGGACGCAGGTCCGTGGTCACCAGGCACGCACCTTCCGGCAATGGTTGCATGGGCTCCCACAGCGGAACGTCCCGCACGGCCACGGAGTCCCGGATGATCCGTGACCGGCAGCCCAGCAGGAAGGGCCCACCCGCTTCAACCCCCGCGGTGACGGCGGGCCGAAGGTTGGTCATGGGGTCCAACAACGCCTTCAACGGCGCCAGCTCACCCGTCTGGAGGGCCAGCTCCACAAGAACGGCCTCAACCTTCTGGGTGGCTCCGGCGGTGGTCAGCCAGAAACGGTAATACCCATGAAAGGCCAGGTCCTGCTCCCCCGCAGCGCGCCATTTCTCCGCCTGCGCGGTGATCTCATCTGGATAGCGTTGGCGCGGATGCAGCGCACTGAGTGGGACAAACCCGCTGAGCCGGGCCTCCGGATAGAGGCGTACCAGGCTCTCCTGGGCGTCAATCAATGCCGGCAGGGTGGCGGAGATCTGCGCCTGCCGCCCCACAATGGCCAACACCAGCACCGGCTGCGCCAGCGTCAGGGTGCCAACCACCCTAGACCCAGGATCGGCGTGCTGGGTCACCACAACTTCCACCACATCCACGTACGCCCGTCCCACGCGCACCGCTCCCACCGGCAGCGGCGGCAGCTTGCCGGTGGAGGGCGGATGGGGTGTTCCCAAGGAAGGTTGTGTGGCGTCCAGCAGCTTCATCACCAGCGGCTCTCCCGGCAACGCGCGGTCTGCGGATTCCAGCAGCTTGTGCGCCTGCGGCACCTTGCGTTGGGACAGCAGGGTGCGAACCCTCTCCAGGAAGTTCTCCAATGGCGGTGGCTCTGACCCCAGTCTGTCCGTTGGCACCATGCCCGTGACCCGGCCATCCTTCAGCAGCACGCCGGTGGGCAGAATGACGTCCACAACCTGGCCAATCTCCAGCACCTGCGGCACGGACTCATCCACGCGGTTGCTGACCTCAACGTCCACCGTTTGCACAAACCGCTTCACACCCTGCGCGGGCATCCCCAGCAGCGCGTCCTCTCGGACCCAACCCAGCACCACGTCATTCACGCTGACCTGGCGCCAGTCATCCGGCTGCCAGAACGTGCCGGCGCGCGCCTGCACGGGTGTTCCAAATTGAATGGGATTGCCGGCGGGCGCATCCTGCCTGGGCTGCGCCAGCGCACGCGCGTCCGTTGCCACCACCTGCATGGCAACCGGCGGCAGGCGGCACGCGCCAAGTGTGATGATCAACAACCAGAACGCGCCCTGCCCCACAATCCGGACCATGGCGGTGACGTATTGCGGTCCATGCCCGTTTGCCAGTGCCGTTTCCCGGAGGACCAAGGCACAGGGAGCGGCCCTGTTTAAGTAACACTGGGATGACCCTTGGCCCGTTCTCCAATCAGCCGTGCGCCTTCACCGCAGCCTCAATGAGCGTGGCTGCCCGTTCTGCGCCATTCTCTCTCGCCAACGCCCGCCCAAGGGCCTGCGCGTTGACAGCAAACTCGGGACGCTTGGCGGTCTGGCGCAGCCGTGCCGCCAGCGAATCCACGGTCAGACGTGTGGCAAGCAATGGCTTGCACCCGGCGCCACGCGTGTGGACCAGCCCTCCCCAGAAGAACTGGTCCGCAGCATGCGGCACCACAACGGACGGACGGCCGGCCAGCAATGCGGACTGCGTGGTGCCCGCGCCGCCATGATGGACCACCACGCTGCAACGCGGGAACAGGTGCACATGGGGTGCGCGCACCAGGTGGTGAATACACTTGCGTGCCTGCGCGCCGCGCACCACCGGCTCTGGAGCCTGGATGATGCCGCGCAGACCCGCCCGTTCCACCGCGTCAGCAAGCAACCTGACAACGGTGGCGGTGCGCTCCAGGTCCAGATTGAACATGCTGCCAAAAGACAGGAACGCCGGCGCGGGACCGGCGTCCAGAAACTGCCGCAGCGCCGCATCCGGTTTCCAGGGCTGCGTGTCCTCCGGCAGCATCATGGCTCCCACCACAGAAGCGCGCGCGTTCCAATCCGGCGGGGTGGGAAACAGCGACGGAGACACCGCCACCAGCGCCAGCCGTGAGC
>Ga0163144_10018256_pt1 | contig 14213 bp, 10 predicted proteins | sample OliLak19BULKMAT1_FD_123175 | JGI IMG/M metagenome (GOLD analysis project Ga0163144, IMG submission 123175) | Freshwater microbial mat bacterial communities from Lake Vanda, McMurdo Dry Valleys, Antarctica - Oligotrophic Lake LV.19.BULKMAT1 | ecosystem: Environmental > Aquatic > Freshwater >... | reverse complement strand
GGCAGCTCCGCGATGCGCTCCGGCGACTCGCGCCATTCCTGCGGCAGGCGGATGACGAGGTCGACGCTCCGTTGGCCGTCACGCAGTTCCGCCACGGCCTTGCCGCCGACGAGCGTGGAGATTGTTTCGTTCAGCTTGCCCGGCGTGATGCCGTAGGCGGCGGCGCGGTCGCGGTCGGCCTCGATGCGGAGCTGTGGAATGGTGGACTGCTGGTCGAGGCGGCAATCCTCGAAGCCGGGAATTGCCTTCGCCACCGTTTGGATCTGGATTCCCAACTCGCGCAGCCTGTCGAGATCGGGGCCAAAGACCTTGATCGCGACCGGAGCCGACACCCCGCTCAGCATGTGCCCGATGCGGTCGGCCAGCGGACCTGTCACCACGCTGAAGGTGCCGGGCACGCTGCGGATCCGTTTCCGGATGTCTTCCAGAATCTCCGCGCGGGAACGCCCTTTCTTCCCGTTGTCCGTCTCGCGAAAATCCACGTCGAACTCCGCCGTGGAAACCGGCACCACATGATCGCCCCGCTCGGCGCGTCCCAGCCTCCGGCCGACCTTGCGGACTTCCGGGATGCTCAGCAGCTCACGTTCGATGACGTCGGAGATCTTGTTCATCTCTTCCAGCGACGTTCCCGGCGCGGAAGTAGTCGAGATCAAGGCCGTCTCTTCGCGGAAAGCCGGGAGGAAATCCTTCCCCATCTGCGGATAGAGCGAGAACGCACCGAGCACCGCCAGGGCGACCAATCCAAGCAGCAGATAAGGCTGGTTCAGACCGAAGCGCAGGAGCGTGTGTTCAAGCAGCCATTTCAGGCCGCGGACCAATGCGCCGTCCTTGTGTTCTTGGTGTTCCTTGGGGCGCAAGATGAGCGAGCAGAGCACGGGAATGACCGTCAGCGACACGACGAACGACGCGACCATGCTGAGGATCGTGGCGATGGCGATGGGCGAGAAGAGACGGCCCTCGACGCCGCTCAATCCAAGCAGCGGCAGGAAGACGAGGATGATGAGCAGCGTGGCGTAGAGGATGGAGTTCCGCACCTCGCCGGATGCGCGCGCAATCACGTCGAGACGTGGATGCGGATTGGGCAGTGCCGCGTTTTCACGCAGCCGACGATAGACGTTTTCCACATCCACGATGGCGTCGTCCACCACCATGCCGATGGCCACGGCGAGTCCGCCGAGCGTCATGGAGTTCACCGAGATACCAAACCATTTGAAGGTCAGCAGCGTGACGGCGAACGACAGCGGCATGGCCATCAGGGTGATGAACGTGGTCCGGAAATTCAGGAGGAAGAGGAAGATCACCACCGTGACCATGATCGCGCCGTCACGGATCGCTTCCTTCAGATTGCCGATGGCGTGCTCGATGAAATCCGCTTGGCGGAACAGCACCACGGCTTCGACGCCTTTCGGCAACGTGGGCTGAAGCTCCGCCAACGCGGCCTCGATCTTTCGCGTCAGCTCAAGCGTGTCGAAGCCCGGCGACTTGGTGATGCTCATGATCACGCCGCGCGTGCCGTTCACGCTGCCGTCGCCGCGCATCGGTTCGATGCCCCATTCGACCTTCGCGACGTCCGAAATGCGGACCGGCCGGTCGAACACGCGTTTCACCACGGTGCGGGCGATGTCGTCGAGCTGCACGGTCATTGCGAGGTTGCGGACCATGATCTCGGTGGAGCCCGAGTTGATGAACCCGCCGGTGGAGTTTCCTGCGGCCTGCTTGGAGGCGGTCTCCAGCTCCTCGTAGGTCACGCCGTGCGCCTGCATCCGCGTCGGGTCGGGCTGCACCTGCACCTGCTTGATGCCGCCGCCCATGTTCAGAATTTCGGCGATGCCGGGAATGCTCTGCAGTCGCGGCCGCACAACCCAGTCGGCCAGCGAACGGACGTCGCGCGGCGGGATCGCCGTGTTGGTGCTGCGAAGTCCGACCAGCAGGATCTCGCCCATGAGCGAGGCCACCGGTGTCAGGAAAGGTTCGACGCCCTGCGGCAAGGTTTCCCGAACGCCCTGCAACCGTTCCTGCACGAACTGCCGCGCCTTGTAGATGTCCGTGCCCCAGCCGAACTCGGCATAGACGAGCGACAGGCTGACGTCCGAGTTCGAGCGCAGTCGCGTGAGGCCGGCCACTCCCATGAGCGAGCGTTCGATGGGCAAAGTGACGTTCGCCTCCACCTCTTCGGGCGCGAGGCCGGGCGCTTCGGTCAGGATGATGACCGTGGGTTTGGTCAGGTCCGGCAACACCTCGACCGGAAGATCCCGTGCCGTCTGCGCTCCGAAAAGCAGCACGATCAGCGACAGCCCGAGCACGATGGCCCGGTTGTGCAGCGCGAAGCGGATGAGCCTATTCAGCATCGCCAACTCCTTTTTCCACGGGCTTGCGCCGCAGGCTGGCCACGGACAGAAGGACCAGGAGCACTCCGTTTCCGATCAGGGAAAACCAGGTCAGCCCCGACAGCTTGCCGCCGGTGTCCGAGCCGTGGTCGTGGGAATGGCCATGGTCGTCCTGCTTCGTGGCGGCCTTGTTGGCTGAAGTCTTCTCGCTGCCGTCTTCGTTGTGTTCGTGGCCGTGGGCGGCATCGAGCGCTTCCTTGAGCGACACGCTGCCCTTGCCGGCGAAGCCCAGCGAATAGGCTCCTTCGGTCACCACCTTGTCGCCGGGGAACAGGCCCTTGGTGATCTCGATGTATTGACTGTTCGCCGCGCCGACCTCGACCGCCACCTTCACGAAGGCGTTGGCGATGCCTTCATCCGCGATATAGAGAAAGCGGTTGGCCGGTTCGCCCTGCAAGGCCGCGCGCGGAACCGACATCACGCCTTCGCGCCGTCCCACGACGATGCTGAACTCCGCGCGCATCCCTGGCCGCAGGGTGTAGTCGGGATTCTCGACGTGGAACGCTGCTTCCAAAGTCCCGGAAGCCGTCTCCGCCTCGGCACCGAGATGGGCGAGTTCGGCGATGAACTCCTTGTCCGGAAACGCGGACACACGCAGCCGGGCTTTGGCACCGACCTTGAGTTTGCCGATCAGATGTTCCGGCACGGCCGCGACGGCGTGGATGTCCGACAGGTCCACGATCTCGACCAGCGAGTTGTCGGGGCTGACAGGCTGGCCGGGGACGAGATTCACCATCGAGACCAGGCCGCCGATGGGTGCCGTCAACTTCACCCGCGCGGGCGGATCTCCGGGCAGCCGGCTTTCGATCTCGGCGATGTCGGAACCCTTTTCGACGCGCGTGTCGATATGGGCTGAGACGGTCAACGCGCGCCCGGAGATCCGGCTGCTGACAACTGCGCGGTGGCCCGGCGCGACACGCAATCGGCCGAGGGCGAAGACCGTTTCCTCGAAGTCGCGTTCCTCCGCTTCCACGACTTGGATGCGGAGGTTCTTCACGCCGGTGGCGTCGAGGTAGACGGTGTTCGCCAGCTTTGCCGCCTTCGCGGAATCAGCCGGGTAACCATCGGGCGCCAGGCAAACGAACAGGCTCAGGGCGGCGACCAGCGTGGCCGGGCGTTTCAGGAAAATGGGGGTCATGGGGCGGGGGAAAGGATGGTGCCTGTCGCCCCAAGATGGCGGGCGAGGGCGAGGTGGAAATCACGGCGGGCCTCGATCAACGAGGCTTCCAGTTGGAGGCGCCGTTCGCGGGCGCGGAGCAGGTCGGTGAGGGGTGACTGGCCTTCGTTGTGGAGCTTTTGAAGACGTTCTTCGATCAGGCGGGCCTTGGGCAGAAGGTCATCGCCCAGCGCCTTGGCCACTGCGGCCTCGGACTGCATTTGGCCGAGTGAGACCGCGGTTTCGGAACGGATGCGGCGGGCGAGGGCGTCGGTCTCCTTCTCCGCCCTCACGGCCGTGGCCGACGCTTCGGCGATCCGGCCGGCGTTTTTGTTCCAGAGCGGGAGCGGCAGGGAGACGCGCAAACCGATCAGGCCTTCCGTCTCGATGCCCAGGGGCTCGTCGCGTGTGCGGGTCACTTCGCCGAACAGGCCGACGCTGACGTCCTCCCAGCGGCCGACGCGGGCGAGTTCGACTGCCTGGTTGGCGGCATCCTGCCTGGCTTTGGCGGCGGTGAGGTCGGGACGCCGCTCCGGGTTTCCGACGGATGCAGCGGGCGTATGGGTCGTCGTCAGAGGCTCGGCGATTCCAAGGGGTTCTTCCGGCGGCAAACCCAGCAGGAGCCGGAGCTGGGACGCGAGTTCGTTGCGAGCGCTTTCCGTCTGCAACCGATGGAGGCCGAGTTGCGAGGTTTCGAGTTCCAGTTGGGCCGAATCAAGCGAGCTGGCTTCGCCGATTGCCGCCGACTTGGCCGAGGCGGCCGCCAGCTCACGACCGTTGCGCGTCTGGAGTTCGCGCAGAGCGCCGAGGGCGTCGAGGGCGGCCAGACGAATCGCGGCCGAACGGACTTCCAAGCTCAGCCGCCGCTCGGCTTCGCGCACCTCCGCCTCCGCGACGGCGAGATGGCCCCGGGAGACGGCCTTTTCCAGATGAAGCCTAGAAGTGAGGGGGAACTTCTGCGTGAACCCCACGCTCAACGATCCTTCGCGGCCACGGACGTTCGGTTTGAATTCTCCGTCGAGCGTCGGATTGGGGCGCAGACCGGACTGGGCCAGGCGTCCGCGCGCTTCATCCACGCCCAGGCGGGCGGCGGCGAGGTCGGCGTTGTTCGACAAGGCTTGGCGAACGGCGGCCTCGACGGTGAACGATTCGGCGGCGGCCGACCTGCTGACGGCCAGGGTCAGGATCAATGAGAACAGTTGAAATGGGACGGGCTTCATAAACGGAATTCCACGGAGAAAAACGCCGGAGCGTGCGGGAAGGGTTGTCGGACAGACGGGTCCGGCGACGGAGTCGCCCTCGGGCGAGGACCGTTTACGAAGCGAAGGAAGGTGCGCGGGCAGGCAGCACGACGCGTTGGCTGAACTGCCACGAGGTGGGACAGGAGTGTTCGGGCGGAGAGTCCGGAGGATCGACGGGTTTGAGCGATACCAGAAGTTCGTCCAGCGGAACTAGGAAATGGGCGAGAGTTAAGACAGGCGCCTCCGGGGGAACTGTCTTGGACGTCAGAGGAACTAGACCGTCATCCATGGCCACGCAGAGCGAGCAGTCGTCGCAGTCGGCCGAATTTGAGGGGCAAGATTCCGTGCCGTCGGAATGGCTGTGAGCCTCGCCAACGAGGGACCCCACGGCGGCTGAGACCTCGCAATGGCTGCCGCCGATCATCCAGAGAAGGATCATCGCGCTCGCAAGGAATGCCCTGATTGGCCGCACGGTCACCATGGATACCGTCGGAAGGACGATGTTCAAAATGAAATTATCGTTTCCACGACAAGAGCAGGTGCCCCGCTGCGCCCTGCAGTGAGCCATGATCGGTTCACCTTGCCGTTCAGTCGCACTGGCTTCTCCTCGCTGCAGATCACCTCCGGCATCTTCGTCACCGAGGCCGGCACCGTTGATCTCGATACTCCCGCCTCCAATTCGCGAACGCTTCTCGCCTCTTTGGGCGGATCCCTCGTCGTGAACGGTGAGCCTGAAACGGAAAGGTGGGTGGGGCGGTTTTCTCCGCAAAAGAAAATGCCGGAAGGCGCGGTGCACCTTCCGGCCGTTGAATCGGTATCGGTTACTTGGGCAGCACGACGGTGTCGATGACGTGGATCACGCCATTGCTGGCAGCGACGTCGGCCGCGGTGACCTTGGCGCCGTTGACAGAGACTTTGCCGTCCCAGGCCTTCACGTCGAGTTCAGCACCGTTGACCGTCTTGACCATTCCGGTCTTCACGTCGGCGGCCATCACTTTGGCTCCCACCACGTGGTAGGTGAGGATCGCTACCAACTTAGCCTTGTTCTCCGGCTTCAGCAGCGACTCCACGGTGCCCTCCGGAAGCTTGGCGAAGGCCTCGTCCGTCGGGGCGAACACGGTGAACGGTCCCTTGCCCTGGAGCGTCTCGACCAATCCGGCGGCCTTCACCGCGGCGACCAGTGTCTTGAAGCTGCCGTTGGCGGAAGCCACAGCGACGATGTCCTTCGACTCGGCGGCGTTGGCGTTTTGGGCGGCGATGTTGAGGGAGAATGCCATCAGGGCGGCGATACCGAATGAGCGAAGCGTTTTCATGAGTCTGCGATTGATTATGGTTTGTTGTGCGTAGGAAGTCGGGTTGACCGCTTCTTTACGGGCCGGAAGGTTGTTGGGTAAAATTCATTGTCAAATAAACGTCTACATTTTGTTTAACATTCAAATTTTGCCCGGAAACCCGCTTCAATAGCCCTTCAACTGGAGTGGCGGCGAGATTATCAGAGTGCGCCCGCTGCAACTTCCCCCTAGCGCCGGCGGAACCCATTCGCCTAGCTTCCCGGTCCGCATTTTGCGGCCTTTGCGCCTCTTTGGGGCCAATTGAGACATTTTCGCAGGCCATGATGACCAGCACCCAGATCCGCCAGAGTTTCTTGGATTTCTTCCGCTCCAAGCAGCACACCATCGTTCCCTCGTCGTCCCTCATGCCGGACAGCCCGAACCTGCTGTTCACCAATGCCGGCATGAACCAGTTCGTCCCCATCTTCCTCGGCGAACGCAAGGCCGACGTCTCCACGTGGGCCGGGGCCGTCCCCTCGCTCGATACCCGCGCGGCGGACACCCAGAAGTGCATCCGCGCCGGCGGTAAACACAACGACCTCGACGACGTCGGCCTCGACACCTACCACCACACCTTCTTTGAGATGCTGGGCAACTGGTCCTTCGGCGACTACTTCAAGAAGGAGGCCATCGACTGGGCCTGGGAACTGGTCATCGAAGTCTGGAAATTCCCCGCCCAGCGCGTCTACGCCACCATCTACCAGCCGAACAAAGAGAAGAACGATCCCGCCGACCGCGACCAGGAAGCGTGGGAACTCTGGGCCGCCAAATTCCGCTCTGTCGGACTCGATCCCGACATCCACATCGTCAACGGTGGCAAGAAGGACAACTTCTGGATGATGGGCGAAACGGGCCCGTGCGGTCCCTGCACCGAGATCCACGTCGATCTCCGGCCCGGCCCCGTCGCCACCGATCTCGACGCGCAAAAGTCCGGCGCCACCCTCGTCAACGGCTCCGACGCCCGCTGCATTGAGATCTGGAACAACGTCTTCATCCAATACAACGCCAACCCCGACGGCACGTTCAGCCCGCTCCCGGCCCAGCATGTCGATACCGGCATGGGCTTCGAGCGCGTCACCAGCATCATCCAAGGAACGAAGGGCCTGACCGATTTCCAGCACGCCAAGATCTCCAACTACGAGACCGACATCTTCCGTCCCATCTTCGACGAGATCGAGAAGCTCAGCGGCAAGACCTACGGCTCAACTCTTCCGAAGGCGGGCAGCACCGGCGACACCGCGCAGGAGAAGGAAGACGTCGCCTTCCGCGTCATCGCCGACCATATCCGCACCCTCAGCTTCGCCATCGCCGACGGCATCCAACCCGGCAACAACGACCGCAACTACGTCCTCCGTCGCATCCTGCGCCGCGCCGTGCGCTACGGCCGCACGCTCGGCTTCCACGAACCGTTCTTCTACAAGCTGGTGGACGTGCTCGCCCGCACGATGGGCGACGTCTTCCCCGAGACCCGGGCCAAGCAGAAGCAGGTTGAAGAGGTGCTGAAGCGGGAAGAGGAAACGTTCAACAGGACGTTGGATCGGGGTATATCGCTCTTTGAGAATGAGGTCTTCGCATTGGCCGTAGCCTCAGCCATGAAGCGGGACGGACTTGGCGGTTCAGCGTGGTCTGGCAAGATTCGCGATATCGGTTCCCCACAGGATAATTTTGAGAGCGTCACCTTTGAACGCGGCGGCCAAATCGTCGGATACTCCTTTGAACAATTAAATCAGGGTGCTTGGCGGGACTTCCTGACGGCACCTCCGGTGATCGATGCAGTAGACGCGTTCAAACTCTACGACACCTTCGGCTTCCCGCTCGACCTCACCGAACTGATGGCCCGCGAACGCGGTCTGACGGTGGACAAGGAAGGCTTTGAGAAGCTTATGGAAGAGCAGCGCAAGCGTTCGCAGGCCGCCCAGAAGAGGCAGGTCATCGAGCTTTCCCAGATCGAGACCAAGACGCCCACCCACTTCCTCGGCTTCGACCACAACCACACCGGCGCCGACGTCCAGGAAGTCGTCCAACTCAAGGACAAGACCGTCGTCGTGCTCAACAACTCCGTCTGCTACGCCGAGATGGGCGGCCAGGTCGGCGACACCGGCGAACTCTCCGGTTCCGGCCAGCTCTGGCGCATCGTCAACACCCAGAAGTCGGGCCACACCGTCCTGCACTTCATCGAAGGCGGCGACGCTCCGGCCATCGGTTCCCACGTCACCGTCCAGCTCGATTCCGCCCGCCGCGCCGCCATCCAGCGCCACCACACCGTCACGCATCTGCTCCATTGGGCGTTGCACGAAGTGGCCAGCAAGGAGGCTTCGCAGAAGGGTTCCAGCGTCACGCCCGAGAAGCTCACCTTCGACTTCAACAGCGCCGCGCTCACGCCTGCGCAGGTCGCCGACATCGAGAAGCTCGTCAACGAACGCATCCTCGAAAACGCCGTCGTGAGCTGGACCGAAGTCCCGCACGCCGATGTGAAGAACCGGAAGGACGTGATGCAGTTCTTCGGCGACAAATACGGCGACGTCGTCCGCGTCGTGCAGATCGGCGGCAAGGCGCACGCCCTCGACGGCTATTCCATGGAACTCTGCGGCGGCACCCACACCCGGGCCACTGGTGAGATCGGGCTCTTCCGCATCGTCAGCGAAGCCGCCGTCGCCGCCGGCGTCCGCCGTATCGAAGCGGTCGCCGGCCTCAGCGCCTACGCCGCCACCAAGCACGACCTAGAACTCATCCACAAAGTCGCGGCCAAGGTCGGTTCTCCCGTGATCGATCTGGAGAAGAAGCTCGACGCCTTGCTCGCCCATCAGAAGGAGCTGGAGCGGTCCTTGCGGACGGCCGTTGCCCGCAACGCCTCGAACGCCGCAAGCGAATTGCTCGGGCGTGTCCACACCGTGAACGGGGTGCCGCTCATCGCCCACAACCTCGGCGACACCGACGGCGACTTCCTCCAAGCCGTGGTCGATGCGCTCAAGAGCCGCTTTCAGGGCGTGATCGTCCTCGGCGGCGGTTCCGATGTGGCCGTGGCGCTCGTCGCAGCCGTTACACCGGAATTCACCAAGCAGGCCCAGGCCGGAAAGATCATCCAGGCCATCGCCCCGATCGTCGGCGGCAAAGGCGGCGGCAAACCCGACAACGCCCGCGGCGGCGGCAAGGACGTGACCAAGCTCGATGAGGCCTTGGCCAAGGTGAAGGAGTTGATCGTCTGAGCGCCGACAAACGCATGACGGAGCGACCTCGTCGGGCGTCTGTGAAACGGACCGCCAAGCTGGTTGCCGACCAACCGCCTGTCTCCGTCCTGATTCATCCGAGCCAGTTTTCCGGCGCCATCGACGAGGCTTTCCGCGAGTCGTTGGAGCGCCGGCGGATGAACCACAAGTTCCACTACGACACGCCGAAGCAGGCGCTGCGTTGGCTGCGGGTGCACGAGGCGTTTTCCCCGGCCCGCCAGGATCCGTCCTGTCTCGTGGCCTACGACGAAGCCACGCTGGCCGCGGCCCGGGTGCTCGGGCCGGGCGACATCGATGTCATCAGCCTCGGCTGTGGCGGCGGGCAGAAGGAACTGGGGTTGCTCCGGGCCTTGCGGACACTCCATCCCACGCGGCGCGTTCGTTATGTGCCCACCGATGTCAGCGTGAGTCTGACGCTCGTCGCCCGGGAAGCGGCTTTGGCGGATGGATTCTCTGCGAAGGACTGCGAACCGGTGGTGCTCGATCTCGCGCGCGCCGACGACTGGGGTCGGGCGCTACAAACGGTCCTGCGACCGGGTGCGCAACGCGTTGTCACGTTCTTCGGGATGATGCCGAATTTCTCGCCCACGGAAGTGCTGACGAGGCTCGCCGGATTGCTCCGGAAGAGGGACGTGCTTCTTGTCAGCGCGAACCTCGCTCCCGGCAAGAACTACGCCGCCGGCGTGCGGGAGATTCTTCCGCTGTATGACAACCCATTGACCGGCGAGTGGCTCTTCTCCGTCCTCGCCGATCTCGGCGTCGAACAGGGCGACGGGCGTATGGAGTTCCGGATCGCCCGGTGCCCGGAAGGTTCCGGCCTGCTACGGGTCGAAGCGGACTTCGTGTTTCGCAAAGCGACTTCGCTGCGCTACGGCGGCAACGAATGGCGGTGCAAGAAGGGCGAACGCTTCGGGCTGTTCTTCTCCTACCGCCACACGCCCGCGCGGGTGAAGAAGCTCTTCGGCCAACACCGTCTTGGTGTTCGTTCGCAATGGCTGAACAAGGCCGGCGATGAAGGCGTGTTTCTGATCGAAGCCTGAGGACTTGGGATGAGCGAGGCCGTCCAGCTCAAGCACTGGTTCGACGAAACGCGGTATCGCCGGATCGCGGATGATCTGTCGGAGCTACATGCAGGCTTTGATCGACAGCGTTTTCTCATCCACACGCTCGATGGCTTGGCCGATCGCAGCCTGCTCCAGCGATTAAGGCGGACGTCGGAGGCCATGCGGGCGACGTTGCCGGAAGAGTTTCCCAAGGCGCTGGCCGTTCTCCGAAAGCTCGCGCCGCGGTTTAAGCACGGCTTCGTTTCGCTCGTGCTGCCGGACTACGTCGGGCTCTACGGGGTGGAGGATTTCGATCGCTCGATGGAGGCGTTGAAGTTCTTCACGACGTTCGGGTCGTCGGAGTTCGCCATCCGCGAATTTCTTCACCGTGATCTGGCGCGCACGCTGGCCGTGATGGAGACGTGGTCGCGTGACGCGGATGAACACGTTCGCCGTCTGGCCAGCGAGGGGTGCCGGCCGCGATTACCGTGGTCGTTCAAGCTGCGCGAGTTGATCGCCGATCCGTCGCCGGTCCGTCCTATCCTTCACAATCTCCGCGCTGACCCGAGCCTCTGCGTCCGCAAGTCGGTCGCGAATCATCTCAACGACATCACCAAGGACCATCCCGACTGGGTGCTGGAGCGGATCGGCGGATGGGATCTCGGCGACGAACGGACGGCGTGGATCGCCAAGCGGGCGTTGCGAACCTTGATCAAGCAGGGCGACCGCCGGGCATTGGGCGTGATCGGCGCGGGGAAGAAAGCAGAGGCCGTGGTGGAGGAATTCACCGTGTCGCCCGCCGACGTGACGTTGGGCGAACGCGTGAGGCTGACGTTGCGGCTGAGGTCCACAGCGTGCCACTCGCAGAATCTGGTGATCGACTACGCTGTCCACTACGTGAAGCAGTCCGGCGAGACCTCGGCGAAGGTCTTCAAGTGGAAGGAAACCGCGGTCGCGGCAGGCGCAGTTCTCTCGCTGTCCAAGCAGCAGCGCATACAGGACTTCACGACACGGAAACACCATCCCGGCAAACATGTCGTCGAGGTGATGGTGAATGGAGACCGCAAGGCCACAGGTGCCTTCGTGCTGGCGGTGGGTTGATCAAGCGCCGCCTTGACCGGCGATGGTCGGAGGCGTGTGATCCGTAAATGCGCTTCTCCAACGTTGCCTCGGTTGTTGGTTTTGGTTTCCTCGCGTCGGTCACGTCGGCCGCCGACTTCTCGGTCACGTCCCCCGGGTTCTCCTATACGATCAACGGGATGCCGAATCAGCCCACACTCACACTTGTCCGGGGCCGAACTTACACGTTCGACGTGGCCACTTCGTCGAACCACCCGTTCCGGATCAACGGCGCGGCCGGCGTTTCGAACAACAACATCTCGTTGGGGACGATCACCTTTACCGTGCCGAACGACCCCGTGAACTATGTCTACGAGTGTTCGTTCCACCACTTCTCTGGGACGATCATCACGGAAGCTCCGCCGGCGCCGCCCGAGCCCCCCGTCGTCAGGATCCTGTCGCTCGCGGTGGGCAGCCAGTTGGTCATCAAGTCCACCGGCACCAATACCTGGAGCGTGCTGCCTGAGTTCAACACGAATCTTGTATCGACGAATTGGTTCGCCCTCACGGTGAACAGCAACCGGTTCGTGAACGGGACCAACGAGACCTTCTGCGGCGTGCCGCCCGGGACCAACGTCTTCGTCCGCGTCAGGTCGACGGCGAATTGACCGATGGGCCTACATAGCCCCGAGCGCGGCGCGCATCGCGGCTACGAGGGCGTTCACGCGGATGGGCAGGGGCCAGTCTGAAGGCGCTTCGAGCGTGTAGGAGAGACGGGTCTTTTTCTGGAAAAGATAAAACGCCTCCGGCCAATCCGGCCTCAGGGTCGGATCAATCTGCGGGACGATGATGCCGTGGGAATGCGATTCGCGGCCGTCTATCAGTGGAGACTCGTCGATCGGACAAACGGGGCGGACGGCATCAACCATGGTCTGCGCGAGCGATGGGCGGTTGTCCGGATTCAGCTCGTAGAGATAGAACCCCTGCGACTCCCAATCTTCGTGCAGGCAGAAGGCGGCGTCGAAGGACGGCTGGGTCTCCAACCAGGCGACGTGGTTCTGGACTTCCGGCGTGCGGGGTTGGCGATAATCGCGGTTCAAGTCCACACCCGTCGCGTTCTCGCGGGTGCTGAGGGGGAAGCCGGTGCGGTTCAGGCACGGGCAGATGGTAAGCGCGACGTCGGCGGGCCAGCGGTTCTCGATCAACATCCGTTCGACCGCCAGCGGCCCCGCTGGTTCATCACCGTGGATCCCGGCCGAGATGTAGATGTGGCGATGCGACGTCGCGGTGGATCGGTGAAGAGCGAGGACATCAGCGGTGCTGTTGTGGGAGAGTTGGGGCAGAGTGAAGCGTTCCCATCTCCAGCCGAAGGCGAGGGCGGCTGATTCGATCCGCCCAAGCAAGCCGTGGATGTCGATGGTCTCGCCGCTGTAGCCGCTGACGTTGTGGCCGAGTCGTTTCACCCGCCGAAGGTTCAACCTGGCTTGCGAAGAGGCAAGGCGGCAGGGGCCCGAGGGTTGTCGCGGCTACTTCGAAGGCGCGGCCGTGCTGTCTCGGACGACGATCTCCGCGGCGAGTCGGACGGAGCCCGGCTTCTCCCCGCGCATCAGCCGGGCGAGCTGTTCGAAGGCGGAAATGCCGAGCCGGAGCTTGGGAAGACGGATGGTGGTCAGGGGAACCCGGAAGTGTTCGCTGATGAGGATGTTTCCGAAACCGACGATCGAAAGTTCGCCCGGAATTTTCACGCCCTGCTGGAGGAAGGTGCTTGCGGCACCGATCGCCACGAGGTCGTTGAAGGCGATGAGGGCGGTGATGTCCGGCCGTTCGTTCATGATTTGCAGGGCTGCGGTCGTTCCTTCCTCGATCGTCTGGCCCGCTGCAAAGACCCAGCGGTCGTCGGCTTCGAGGCCCTCGTCCCGCATCGCTTTCGTGTAGCCCTCGAAACGTTCCTGCGCCACGGGCGAGGATGGTGGTCCCTTGAGGAAGGCGATCCGTTTGTGGCCCAGCTCCAGCAGGTGGCGAGTTGCGATCTGGCTGGCGAAGATGTCGTCGGTCTCGACGTTGGCAAAGCCCCGGCAGAACTCGGCGGGTTGTCCGAGGACGACGGTCGGCACGGCGCGTTTGCGAAGTTCATCCCATGCTTGGGAGGTCGCCGCGAAGCGGTAGGTCGGGACGATGAACAGTCCGTCGACGCGACGGGCCAGCATCCGGCGAATAGCCGATTCTTCGCGCTCGGGCTTGTTCAGCGAATGGGCGATCAGCAGGTCGTAGCCCGCCTCATGCGCCTTCTCCTCGATGGCCAGGATGACGCGGGCGAAGACGGGGTTGGCGACGGACGGGATGATGAGGCCCATCAGCTTCGTCGTGCCGCTGCGCATGCTCTGGGCGAGGGCGTCGGGCACGTAGCCCATCTCCTCGGCGAGCTTCCGGACCCGGAGCTTGGTCTGGGCGGAGATGTCCTTCGCGTCGCGGAGAACTTTGGAGACGGTCATGACCGAGACGCTGGCGCGTTCGGCGATGTCTTTGAGTCGGACCATGGCGGGGTGTTGGTTGGGTCAACCGTTCGAGCCGCTCCAGTGGAGTTTGCGGCGCAGGGTGTCGAAGAAGGAGCTGCCTTCCAGGTGGAGCAGGCGGACGGTGCGCCGGCTGCGGCGGATGGTGAGGACGTCGCCGGATTCCAGGTCCAGTTGCACCTGCCCGTCCGCCGAGGCGATCGTGTCGACGCGTTGGCTGACCACGCGGACCTTCAGCGTGGATTTCAGGCTGATG
>Ga0163144_10018255_pt1 | contig 14213 bp, 17 predicted proteins | sample OliLak19BULKMAT1_FD_123175 | JGI IMG/M metagenome (GOLD analysis project Ga0163144, IMG submission 123175) | Freshwater microbial mat bacterial communities from Lake Vanda, McMurdo Dry Valleys, Antarctica - Oligotrophic Lake LV.19.BULKMAT1 | ecosystem: Environmental > Aquatic > Freshwater >... | reverse complement strand
GCGTAAGCAAGGCGCGCCCCCGCCCCGCATGTGGAGCACAAACGTAAACAAAAAAACGGTTTCCGGAGTGGGCCGGCGCCCCCAACGCGGGCGCAACGCCCCCCCCCCCCCCCGGTTCGTTGACAACGGGCGGAGCCATGGTCCTCACTCGAACTCCGGCTCATCCCACCAAGGAAAGAACCCCGGCACATCCGCCGACACCCGATCCGGAAACACCGCCTTCCGCTTCTCCAGAAACGCCCCCACCCCCTCCCGCACATCCGCCGAATGCCCACGGGCCTGGATCGCCCGGCTGATCCAATGCGCATCCATCGGATGCGGCGCCGCCGAGAGGCGCCACAGCATCTGCCGGGTGAGCGCCACCGAAACCGGCGCCGCGTTGTCGGCGATCTCGCGGGCGAGGGCGCGCGCTGCGGGAAGCAGCTCCTCAGGCGCGCGGCGCGCGAGCGCCTCGTCGGCGCTGAAGACGCGGCCGATCATGCACCACTCGAGCGCCGTCTGCATGCCCACCAAGCGCGGCAGGAACCACGACGACGCCGCCTCGGGCGTGATGCCGCGCCGCGCGAAGACGAAGCCGAAGCGCGCGGCGGTCGACGCCATGCGGATGTCCATCGGCAGCTGGATCGTCGCGCCGATGTCGACCGCGGCGCCGTTAATCGCGCCGATCCGCCGCAAGGCGGCGGAGTCGGCCTAAGCGTCGAGCTCCTCGCCACAACGGCTCACTTCCCGCTCCTCATCTGCCAGTCCCGGGAGTGGTCGCAAGCAGCGGTCGGGAACGGGCCCTTTCGCAGCCTTGGCGATCCGGCCGCCTTCACGCTCGTACCTGTAGTGAAGGGTCGGACGTCCCCCGAGAGTGCGAACTTGCCAAGCGTGGCCGTACTTCGACAAGTCGGGAGAATTTCGGCCGGGGAGACCGACGATCTCGACGATCTGCCCAAGATTCGCCGCCACGTCGGCGCGCACGACGATCGCGAGATCGCCGATTTTGCAATTGAGTTTCTGCATGGGCTTTAGCGGTTTGGCTGAATGCCGGGGCCGCAAGCGGTCACAAATCGCCCCTGTCTGAACAGCTGCGCAGACACCAGCTATTTTATCAACCCATGCGTCGATGTGCTCTGCGGACGCATGCTCGAACCTCATTTCTGGACGAGCGGCTCGCAGGCGTCGATCAACGCCTCGTCGCCGCTGGCGCGTCTACCTTCGTTTTCCTGGTCCCCAAGATTCCCCCTCTTATTTAGGGAACGTTGCCGTCGGCGTTCTTCTTTGCCGCTGCCAGCAGATCGAACGACAAGCGCATGGCCAGAGCGCGTCGGGCCCTCCCCATCGATCTCCATCGGGCTTGCGCCTCGCCGAAGGACTCGGAGTCGCGGAAGTCGCCCCGACAGGGAGCGGGCGCCCGCGAGATATATCCAGCCGCAAGCTCGACATGGCTCGTCCGTTGTTGCAGCGGCTCGGAGAAGTGAGTGTCGTCCTGCAGGAACCGGCTCCTGGCTGCCTCCAAAGCTCCCTGCAAGGCCTGCGCGAACGCGAAAAGGTCGTTGCGCACTTGCCTGGAATCGATCGCATCGATCAAGGCTCGGTCCTTGACCGCGACTTTGTTTGATGAGATGTACCCGAAGCGTTCGTCGGTTGCTCGAAGATGATCCAGGATGCGCTCGTGAGCCGCGGTCGCTTCGATGTCCGGAGATGGCGAGTCGAGCACGGCCTGCGTGACCTGCAGGATCGCGAACAAGCTCCCGCGCATGTGACTCATGGAGACCGGCTCCAGGAGCAGCACGGTGCTCCGGCGCAACCCGCGAATTCCGCAATCAACGGCCTCGACCCATGCCGTCACGCGCTCGTCCGAGGGCAAGGCTTCGATCTGCCGTCTGGTATGCCGCAGGAACTCGAAGGCGACTCGGTCGAATTTCATGCCCCTAGAGCTTAGGCAGGTATGGCGATCCGCAACCGCTGGCAAGTTCCCCAGTTGTGCAATCCTTTGCGATCGCCGCGATTCGTCTGGTGCAATCTTCAAGAGACGCCTGCGAGCGCAAGCCGCGCCGAGCGAAGCGACGGCTGCGGCCACCACCTGCATGCCCACCAGGCGCGGCAGGAACCACGACGACGCCGCCTCCAGGGTGATGCCGCGGTGCGCGAAGACGAAGCCGAAGCGCGCCGCGGTCGACGCCATGCGGATGTCCATCGGCAGCTGCATCGTCGCGCCGATCCCACCGCGGCGCCGTTGATCGCGCCGATCACGGGCTTGAGGCTCTCGTAGATGCGCAGCGTGTTCGTGCCGCCGCCGTCGCGGTACACGTCGCCGACCTTCAGCTTCTCCCGATAGGGCTGATGCTGCGGCGCTTTGCGGTCGAAGGTGTCGCCGCCCGACGCGAGGTCGGCGCCGGCGCAGAAGGCGCGCAGCGCCGGTGACCTCAACCCTCGGCCGGCGCGGGCAGCTGGTCCAGCAGCTCGGCCAGCGTGAGGATGCGCCACGGGGTCTGGCCGGCCAAGGCCAGCAAGTCGCCATCGCCGGTCACCATTGCATCGGCGCGGCCGGCGGCGGCAAGGTGCAGGAAGGGCAGGTCGTGCGGGTCACGGCACTGCGGCACGGCCGGCAGCGGTTCGGGCACGGTCACGACGGTGGCGGCGGGCAGATAGTCGGCCAGCAGCTCGGCTTGGTCTTCGGCCGAGAGCCTGAATTTCGGATAGGCGAGTACCCGCACCAGCTCGGCCACGATGGCGCGGCTGGCCAGCGGCAGCACGTGGCCAGCCTGCCAGGCTTGCCGCACCCGTACGGCCCGGCCGCGCGTGAACAGCAGCGCGGAGACGACGACGTTGGTATCCAGTACCACGCGCCACGGCCTTGCCTTGCGAATGCCACGTCGCGGGAGCGTCATGCGCGCGTGGGGCGCCGGGGGCTTCGCTTGGCCACTTTGGGTGCCGGCGCTGCTGCGGCGCCGCGCGCCCACGCAACGGCGTTGGCCACGTCGGCCTCGCTCAGGGCCATTTCAGCCAGCTTGGCGCGCACGGCATCGGCGCGCTGAATGCGCACGGGCGTCAGCACGATCTGGCCGGCGCGTGCCTCCACCTCGAAGTACTCGGCCGGGCCGACCGCCTGCGTCACGGCCTTGGGCAGCGTGAGCTGGTTCTTGACGGTGAGCTTGGCGATACCTTGCCTGAGTAAGGGTTCCTTACTTTAGCGAAGTTGCGCTTTTGCCGACTGAAGGCTCACACCATGCACCGAGCCATCGTCATCAGGGGAAAGCGCGCGGTATGTGATAACATTGTGATAACGCTGCATCCAGGCTTGACCATGGAAGTGACCATCCGCAAAGTGGGTAACTCGCAAGGCGTGCTGATCCCAAAGCCGATCCTGGCCCAGGTGGGGTTGCAAGGCACCGCTGACCTGCAGGTGCGCAACGGTGTCATCGAAATCCGCCCTGTGCACCGCAACCCGCGTGAGGGTTGGGCCGAAGGCGCGCGCAAGCTTGCCGAGCAGGGTGACGACACGCCCGTGTGGCCCGAGCTGGGTAACCTGGGCGACGACGAGCTGGTCTGGTAGCCCGTGTCGACTTTCAAGACCGGTGAAATCTGGCTCGCCCAGCTCGACCCCACGCTCGGCAGCGAGATCCGCAAGACACGGCCTTGCGTGGTGGTTTCGCCGAACGAGATGAATGCGCATCTGCGCACGGTCGTCGTCGCACCCATGACAACGGGCTCGAGGCCGGCGGGCTTTCGCGTCCCCCTCACCTTTCAGGGCAAACAAGGCCTGATCCTGCTCGACCAGGTTCGCACGCTGGACGGCGTGCGGCTGGTCAAGCGGCTAGGTGCGCTGCGACCCAAGACCCTGGCGATCGCGTTGCAGACCTTGCAAGACATGTTTGCGCCCTGACCTCCTCCCCGGCACCATCACTCGAACCCCGGCTCATCCCACCAGGGAAAGAACCCCGGCATATCCGCCGACACTCGATCCAGAACACCGCCTTCCGCTTCTCCAGGAACGCACCCACCCGCTCGCGCACATCCAATGGCCGCACTTCATCGACGAATTCCGGTGGAGAAACTGGCGCGCGAGAGGATACGCGCCGGAAGGAGTGCGCTTCGGAAAGGCCGCGCGGGATGACCGCGGTTAACTCACTCGGCACAAGCGACGCGCCAAGACGGGCTTGAGACCGTCGAGCTCACAAGCTCGGAGCAACGCGTGCAAGCCAGCGGGGCTCATCAGCGCGCGAAGCGCCAATAGCCCCGCCCGTGAACCTCGCGCAGCCCGCGCCGCGCAGGCGGCAGCCCTTCGGCCAGCAGCAGGCCGAGGTCGGTGATGACGCTGCGCTCGTCGCCGAAGTAGCTGTGCCGCGCCAGCATGCTGGCGTCGACGTGGGTGGCGTCGATGGTCTCCAGCCCGGCGAAGGTCATCGGTTCGGCGCCGTCGTCGAACAGGCCGATGCGCTCGGCGCCGTGCAGCCAGCGCGACAGCAGCAGCGCGCGGTCGGTGCGCGAGACATAGGAGGTGAGCTTGCCCGGCGCCGGGCCGAGTGCCGCCAGCGCGCGCGGGAGGATGTCGGCGAACTCGCCGGTGTAGACATCGGCCGCCGCCAGCACCACGCTGCCTGCCGATGCCATCGGCTGCGAACGGCCGGCCAGCGCGCCCAGCAGCACGCGGTTGCCCATGCTGTGGGCCAGCAGGTGCACGCGGCGCCAGGGCCCGTCCTGCAGCGTGCGCAGGAACTCGGCCAACGCATTGGCCGAGACCTTGGCGCGGTCTTCGTCGGCCATGTAGCGCAGCAGGCTGCCGCACGACGCCCAGCTGAACAGCACCACTGCACCGTCGAAGCTCAGGTCGCAGGCCAGTTGCGCGGCGCGGCGCGCCGCCTCCTCGAAGCTGACCTTGTACCCGTGCAGGAAGACCAGCAGCTCGCTCCCGCCCGCCGATTGCAATTGCTGGTGCAGAGCCTGCCCGAATTGTCCAGGGTCGATGAAGTTCTCGTTCTCGCCCATCACCACGTAGCGTTCGCGGTCGCCGCGGTCGCGCCACACGGCCCAGAACGGGCGCTTCTCCAGCACGCCCAGGCGGTGGCGCTCCATCGGGACCGAAACGTTCACGCGGCCCCAGCCGATGGCGCTGCCCAACCCGGCGCCATAACCGCCTGCGGCCGCCGCATCGGGCGCTCGGTTGGTGGCGTAGTACACCGGGATGCTGACGCCGGCGGCGTCGGCCCGCAGCGCGCTGCCGAAGTCGAACTGCAGCCTGCGCTGGAAGTTGCCCAGTTCCCCGGGCCTTGGCTGGACGGCCGCGATTTGTCCGGAAGCGTCGCGCTGGCCGCCCGCGGGCGCGATCATGTGGCGTTGCATAAGTTCGCGCACGTAGGCGGCGGCGGGTGTGTCCAGCACCAGGTCCAGCAGTTCGTCAACCAGCACGGCGACGCGCGACGCCGCGTCGTCGTCGGCCAGCGCGGCCCGCACGCGTTCGATGTCGGCCGCCAACGCCGGCGGCAGCGGCCCGATGCGCACCGCGATGCCACTCCAGTTGCTCGTCAGCGCGTCCAGCAGCGCCCAGGCTTGCAGGTCTTCAGGCTGCATCGTTGTACTCCCACGCGGTGAAGGCGGCCCAATGGTAGGGGTGGGCATAGGGCAAGGCATCGGACGGTAATGCGCGCAGGCGCGAACGCAGCGCGGCGGCGCGCGGGCCCACCGGCGCAGGCGCCTGGCGCAGGCCAAGTAGCAGTTCGGCGGCTTCGCCGGCCTTCAGCGTGCGCAGCCAGTCCTGCGCCTGGCGCAGCGCAGCGGTGGTGCCGCCGGCGGGCAGGCGGCGATGGAACTCGCCCATCAGCAGTGCCGTGGCCGCGTCGTCCACCGCCCACAGGCTGGCCACCACGCTGCCCACGCCGTGCGAAAGCAGCGCGGCAGGAAAACCCAGCATCTCGTTGGCCATGGAAGTCACGCGCGGGATCGCCGTCTCGCACGCCGACAGCACCACCAGCGCAGGTGCGCCGCCCTGCAATGCGGGCAGAAGTTCGAGCAGCGGCAAGCGTTCACCGTCAGCCAGCAGCAGGGCCGATTGCAAGGGGTCGTCGAGGTCGAATTCGGCGTGGCCGGCAAAGTGCACGCAGTGTGCGCTGCCCAACGCCTGCAGCACGGTCAGGCGGTCGACCGCAGCACCGGTGTGCAGTTGCACTCCGGGCTGCACCGCGGCCAGCCAGGCGGCCTCCAGCAGGGCGTTTGGCAGATCGCCGCGCGGGTCGGCACAGGCGACCGTGCCCTGGCTCTGCGCCGACCCTGCCACTGCAGGCACCGGCCCGCCGACCAACGACGGCGACATGCGCAACGCGAATTGCTGCACCAGCCACTGCGGCTGGCCGTCGGCCGCAGTCCACCATGCCGCATGCACTGGCAATGCCGCCAGGCCGCCATCGGGCAGCCACAAAAGCGTCGCACCGGGTTTCACCTGGCGCCGGGCCAGTTGTTCCAGCACCGGTTGCCACAAGATCGCGGCCAGTTCGGCACCCTGCGCCAGCAGATGCGCCCGCCAGCGATCGGGGTCCGATCGGCGGTGGTAATAGGCGCCCAGCCAGCCGCCCAGCACGGAAGGGTCGCTGCCGCGCAGCAGCTCGGCCACGCGCGCGCCGCCCAGGTCCGCAAGCCACACGGTGTCCACTTCCAACTCGCGCTGCTGCCGCGTGGCCACGACGACGGCGCCGCGCGGGCCGCCGCACGCCGGCACCAGCACGGCGCCGCCCGCGGGAACGGCGGCGGCCAGCGCCGCAGGCACGGCTGCGGCAGACCAGACGGCCCGCGGCCACAGCAGCGCCTTGCCGCGCTCCAGCGCTGCCACCGCGTCGGCCGGGCGCCCGGCCTCCAGCAGACACCAGGCGGCCAGCGCGGCCGAGTCGCGCAGCTTCCAGATCTGCTCCAGCCGACCCGCCACGCTGGTGGCGCTTGCGATCTGGGCATCAGCAAGGCACATGGCCGATTGCAATGCCGGCAAGGCTTCGGCGGGAAGCCCGGCGAACACCAGTGCGTCGGCGCGGATCTGCCACAGCTTTCGGCATTCGTCGCGTTGGAGCGGGCGCTGCGCAAACGCGGCCAGCGCGCGGTCGGCGGCGGCCAGCAGCGGCGCCAGCGCATCCATGCGACCGGCACGCAACCGTTCCAGCTGCGCCAGCGCGATGAACTTGTCCGCACTGGCGATCAGCTCCAGTGAAGAAGGTGAGTGGTCTTGCAGCAGGACGCGGGCGCGGTCCAGCAGTTCCAGCGCCTTCTCCAGGTGGCTGCCGTTGGCCACCGCCTGCTTGAACTGCGTGGCGCGGGCCATCAACAGCAGCGCCCGGGCCTGGCGCAGGGTGTCGCCGCGGCGTTCGCTGTCGACCAGGGCCGGCGTCAGTTGCAGCCAGGCCTGCTTGCTGTTGTCGGCAGGATCGCCCTTCACACGGTCCAGCCACGCGGTGGCCAGCTGCAGCATGGTCTCGGCAGCGTCGACGCTGTCGGGGATGACCTCGGCCTGCGCTGCCAGGTGGCCCTGCAGCCGCCGTTCGCACAGCACGTCGAACACGCCGCCGGGTTCGTCGACCTGAGCGCTGGCCATGCTGTTCAGCAGCCGAACACGCGGCGCGCCGTTGTCGGTGACATAGCGCAATGCCAGGGCCAGGCAGCGCATGCGCTGCTGCCAGTTCTCGAACGGGTCGCCGCGCAGCCGGGCTTCCAGCAGCGTGGCCAGCAGCTCGGCGTACAGGGGCCGCTCGTCGACGACGCGCAAAAGGTGCTCGATTGCCGGTTCGACGGCGTCGCTGCCCGGCGGGTGCAGCACCGACAGCGCCAGCCCGATGCCGCCGTGGCATTCGAGCCAGGTCTCGTGGTCCTCGTTCTCGTCGAAGACGCTCAGCGCATCCGCATAGCCGGCCATGGCTTCGGCCGGGTCCGCCGGCTCGCTCGCCTGGGCGTACAACCAGCGTAGCGCGGCCCACTTCTTCGGCGCGGCAGCACGGTCCACCAGCGGGGCGGCTTGCGCCAGCACCTCGCGCGCTTCTTCGCGCTGCAACTGCACGTCCAGCGCGCGGTAGCGGTCCAGCAGCTCGGCGAGCCGGGTGGGAGCATCCATCCGCTGTGATGTGAAAAGATGGTTTCCTGCACTTCGGCTCACCCCAATCCCGCCGTTCCTGACGCCACGACGATAGTCTCGCCCGGGTGAGTCCGGGACGGTGGCATGGCCTATCGCGTCGGCAGACTTCCTCCCAGTCCGTTGAGCTCGTCGGGGCGGTTCGAGGACGCCCGCGAGCGCTCTTCGGGGGGCGGCGCTTCCGGCGCATGATCCGGGCTGCAGGCCCAGGGAGGACGTCGTGACGATGAAAACCTATCACGGAAGCTGCCACTGCGGCGACGTCTGCTACTCGTTCTATGGCATCCAGCTCATGACGCTCGACGACGCCGCCGACGATCTGGCCGCAGCGCCGGTGAAGTACGAAGACGGCCTCCACGACCGCTGGGACCGCGTTCCGGAGGACATCCGCGTGCTCTGAGCCCGCGCGCGGGCGATCAGGCAGGCTCCGGGCCTGTCAGCGTCGCCGGGATGTCGCGAGCGCCATGGAGCACGCGGAGGACGTCGGCCGCGCCGTTCCCGACGATGTACAGAACGACGTAGGGAAATGCGCTCAGCCCCCAGCTGCGCAAGTCGGGGATCTGCAGCTCGTGCGCGTAGCGCGGCGAACCGATGCCCGGCTCACGCGCGATGAGCTCGAACGCCTTCTCGATGGCGCCGATGAAGCGCGTGGCCGTCTCGACGCCTGCCTCCAGAAGGTAGTGGTCGACGGCGTCGTCGATGTCGCGCAGCGCCTGCCGGCTGGCAATGACAGGCTTGCGTTGCGCCACCACGCGCTAGCGGCGACGGGCAGATCTCGCAGCGCCGCTGGCGGCGCGAGGGCGCTTGGCGATCTTCTCGCGAAGCGATTGGAAGTACGCCGCGTCGGCCACCTGGCCGCGCCCTGAAGCCATGCCGTCCAGCACCAGCTGACGCAGGTGCTGCCGATCCTGTTCGCGGCGAAGAAGCTCGCGAACGTACTCGCTGCTCGTGCCGAAGCCGCGAGTCGCCACCTGCTCATCGACAAAGTGCTTGAGCTTCTCGGGGAGCGAGACGTTCATCGTTGCCATGCAGGGAGCGTAGCAAGCTTGGCAAATTTTGGCAAGAAGCCCACATAGTTCGTCGCACGCGGCCTGCGTTCACGGCAGGAGGCGCACCGTACGGGCGACTACGTCGAGGCCGACGTTGTGGTCAACACGCTGCAGCGCAAGCTCGACGCCGCGCGCAAGGTCGCAGGCAAGACGCGCAAGTGAGCTACCGGGGCCGCCTGACGCGCGAGGCGCATGCCGATCTGAAGCGCTTGTTCGATTTCGTCATCGAGCCCGAGCTTGCCCGTGAAGGTGGCGACCTGAGCCTCGCAGCGCAGGCGCTGGAGGCTATCCGCGCAGGCCTCGCCACGCTGCAGACCTCGCCCTTCACCTGTCGCAAGGCCGGCAGCAGCCCATTTCATCGCGAGCTGATCATCCCGTTCGGGCAAAGCGGCTACGTGGCGCTCTTCGAGATCGAGGGTCCGTCGAGCGTGTTGATCATGGTGGTCAGGCATCAGCTCGAAGACGACTACCACTGAAGATCGGCCGCCTCACGCGATCGCCGCCGCGAGTGGCACGACCTCGACGCGCTCGGCGAGACGATAGCGTCGATCGCCCGGATAGACGACGTAGAGCGCGTCGAGTTCCAGGTCGACGAGGGCGACGCGCATCGAGGGCGTCAGGTGCGGTGCGTCGGCGCGCTTGAACTCGATGCCGACCCGGCGCCCGTTCCTGACGAGCAACAGGTCGAGCTCGGCACCTGCGTGTGTCGCCCAGAACCAGGCCTCGTCGGGCCGCGCCATGCGCAGCACCTGATCGAGCGCAAATCCTTCCCACGACGCGCCGGACTTCGGGTGGCGGCCGAGCGCCGCCGCATCGCCGATGCCGAGCAGCGAATGCAACAGGCCCGAGTCGCGAAGATAGATCTTAGGTGCCTTGACCTGCCGCTTGCCAAGGTTGGCGAACCATGGTTGCACCTGACGGATGAGATAGGCCTGGGTCAGGAGATCGAGATAGCGCCGAACCGTGCTCTCGTTGACGCCGAGCGAGCGGGCTGGATCGGCAGCGTTCCAGATTTGGCCGTGGTAGTGCGCCAGCATCGTCCAGAAGCGGTACAGCGCCGGCGCAGCGACGTTGATGCCGAGCCGAGGCAGGTCGCGTTCGACCGTCGTGCGGATGAACTCTCGCCGCCAGATCGCGCTGGCCGCGTCGTCCGACGCCGTGAAGGACCGCGGGAAACCTCCCCGCAGCCATAAGGCGGATGCGGCGCCGGTGCCGGCCTCGTCGAGCGTGAAGCCGCCGATCTCGATGATCTCGATGCGGCCAGCGAGCGATTCGCTCGACTGCCGGAGCAGGGCGGGCGAAGCGCTGCCCAACAGCAGGAACCGGGCCGGGGAGCCGGGCCGGTCGATCAGGACGCGCAGCACCTTGAACAGATCCGGGGCGTGCTGGACCTCGTCGATGACCACGAGGCCGCGCAAGTCGGCGAGCGCGACCATGGGCTCCGCAAGCTGAGCCTCGACGCGTGGGTCTTCCAGATCGAACCACAGGGGCGAGTCGCCGGCAACGAAGGTGCGGGCGAGCGTTGTCTTGCCGACCTGACGTGGCCCGACGAGCGCCACGGCCGGGCTGCGCGCGAGCGCCTCCCGGATCGCTTCGCGGAGTGAGGGGCGTTGAATCACGCTGGAAGAATACCTTGAAATTCCCGCTTTAGGTACGGGATTTTCAAGGCAATGGCCCTGCACCCCACGCTCTCAGCCGACGCTGAAGCGGCCGTAGTAACGGGGCGATGTTCCGCGGAGAACGAGCGTAGACTCCTATCTGGCTAACCAGCGAGGAAATCAGGATGGCCAGCAAACAGGTACCGGTCTTCGAAGCGAAGACCCGCTTGTCGGAGTTGCTCGTCGCCGTGGAGCAAGGGGAACAGGTCACGATTACCCGACGGGGCGTCGCCGTGGCCCGCCTGGTTCCAGCAACCACGCGTCGAGCGACGGCCAGCCAGCGTCAGCGGGTGACGGAGACTTTTGCACAACTGCGGGCACAGCGCGCCGGCGTGATGTTGGACATGCCGCTCGGCGACGCCATCGCCGAAGGCCGGGATTGAGTGGCCATGCCGTTCGTTCTCGACAACTCCGTGAGCTGCGGCTGGTTCCTTCAAAACCAGGCGAGCGCCTACACCGAGGCGATCGCACGCCGCCTTGAAGACGACCTGGCGGTCGTTGCGCCGCTATGGGAGCTGGAGCTGACGAACGTGTTGCGGGCGGCATGCCTTCGGCAGCGCGTGACCGCGCAAGCTGCGCAACAGGTGCTCGACCGGATCGGCTCGCTGCCCATCAGCGTTGACCGCGAGCCCGTGCGGCCCGGCGAGATCCTGGCGCTGGCGCTTCGCTTCGGCCTGACGAGCTATGACGCGGCCTACCTGGAACTCGCGCTGCGACTGCAGTTGCCGCTGGCCACGCTGGACGGCCCGTTGCGCGACGCGGCCATGGCGAGCGGTGCAGGCGTTGTCGCTATCGACGAGTGACGGCTGACAGCACGCCTATTCCTCGTCCTTCTCCCAGAACGCCCGCGTCACGCCCTGGCTGCTCATCAGGGCGACGATCTTCTCGCGCGGGATCACGCCGCAGCGCTCGGCCCACGCGTCGTACTGCGCCGCCATCTCGCGCACGCGCTTCGGCTCACGGGCGGCGAGGTCGTTCAGCTCGGTGCGGTCGGCGTCCATGTCGTAGAGCTCCCACTCCCGCGGCCAGCGCTTTACCAGCTTCCACTTGCCGATGCGCACCGCGGCATTGCCCTCGTGCTCCCAGAACATGGGCTTGCGCTCGAGGCCGTCGGTGGCGAACACCGGCAGCAGCGTCTGGCCTTCGAGCGGCTCGATCCGGCGGCCCTCGAATTCGGCCGGATACGACGCGCCGGCGGCGTCGAGGAGGGTCGCCATGATGTCGGGCAGGTAGCCGGGCGCGTGGCGCAGCCCGCCCTTCTCGGCGATGCCGCTCGGCCAGTGCACGATCAGCGGCGTCGAGATGCCGCCCTCGTGGATCCAGTGCTTGTAGAGGCGGAACGGCGCGTTGGAGAGGTTGGCCCAGGCGGTGCCGTAGCTCTGGTAGGTGTTCTCCGGGCCGGGCATGCGGTCGACATCGTTGCCGAAGTGCACCGGCTCGCCGCTGCGCGTGCTGCGCCGAGCGATCATGAGCTTGTCGACCAGCTCGTCGATCGTCGCGTCTTGCGGAATGTCTTCGGCGCAGGCGCCGTTGTCGGCGAGGAAGATCACGAGGGTGTCGTCGAGCTGGCCGTTCTTCTCGAGCGCGGCGAGGATCCGGCCGATGCCCTGGTCCATGCGGTCGATCTGGGCGGCGTAGACCTCCATGCAGCGCAGCGTCCAGGCGCGGAACTGGGCGTCGGCCTCGGCCTCGCTCCACGGCGGCTGGCTCGGGTCGCGCTCGGTCAGCTTCCAGTGCGCCTTCAGCAGGCCGGAGGCGACGAGCTTGTCGAGCCGCGCTTGGCGCAGCGCATCCCAGCCGGCGTCGAACCGGCCGTCGTAGCGGGCGATGTCTTCCTCGTGGGCGTGCAGCGGCCAGTGCGGCGCGGTGTAGGCGACGTATTCGAAGAACGGCTGCTCGGGCCGCTCCCGCGCATGGCGCTCGATGTACTCGACCGCCTGGTCGCTGATCGCGTCGGTGTAGAAGAAGCCCTCGGCGCGGGCCTCGTGCTCGACGTTCTCGTTGCCGCGGGTCAGCGTGTTCGGGTCGTAGAAGCTGCCGGCGCCGATGATCGTGCCGAAGAACTCGTCGAAGCCGCGCTGCAAGGGCCAGGTGTCGGTGGGTTTCGTCAGGCTCGAGGCGACGTGCCACTTGCCGCTCATGTAGGTGCGGTAGCCGTGCGCCTTCAGCACCTGCGGGATCGTGACGCAGCGGTGGTTCAGGTTGCCGGCGTAGCCCTCGGGGCCAGAGTCGTAGGTGAGGATGCCCACGCCGGTCTGGTGCGGATGCAGCCCCGTCATCAGCGAGGCCCGGCTCGGGCTGCAGCGGGCGGTGTTGTAGAAGCTGCTGAAGCGCAGCCCGTTCACCGCCAGCCGGTCGAGGTTCGGGGTCTCGATCTCGCCGCCGTAGCAGCCGAGGTCGGAGTAGCCCATGTCGTCGTTGAGGATCAGGACGACGTTCGGCTTCTTCTTCTGGGAGGTCGGTGCGTTCATGGTGCTGTCGGGCTCGGCTCGGTTCGCATGCGTGGGAGGGAACGCGGCGCGGCTCAGAGCCGGGCGCCGGTCGTGGCGTCGAACAGGTGCGCGGCCCCGGGTGCGAAGGCGACGGTGACGACCGCGCCTTCGGCCACATCGAGCGGCCGGTCGCTCTTCAGCTTCAGCGGCCGCTCGTCGGCGTCGAGCAGGCTCAGGATCCAGCTGTCGCCGAGGTCCTCGATGCGCTCGACCGTCGCCGCCAGGCCGTCGTCGCCGGCGACGATGCGCAGGTCGCCGGGCCGCACGCCGAGGATCACCGGCCGAGGCGCGCCGGCGGGGCTTGTCGGCGACGCACGCCCGACGGGCAGGGTCGCGCCGCCGAGCTCGACGCTGGCGCCGGACCAGGTGGCCGGCAGCAGGTTCATCGGCGGCGTGCCGATGAAGCCGGCGACGGCGAGCGTCTGCGGGGTGGCGAAGATCTCGCGCGGCGTGCCGACCTGGACGATCCGGCCGTCCATGAAGACGGCGATGCGGTCGGCCAGCGTCATCGCCTCTTCCTGGTCGTGGGTGACGTAGACCGTGGTCGCGCCGAGCGAGCGCTGCAGCTTGTGCAGCCCGAGCCGGGTCTCGAGGCGCAGCTTGGCGTCGAGGTTGGAGAGCGGCTCGTCGAGCAGGAAGAGCTTCGGCTGGCGCACGATCGCCCGCGCCAGCGCGACGCGCTGCTGCTGCCCGCCCGAGAGCTGGCCGGGGGTTCGCGCGAGCAGGTGGCCGATGTCGACCTTGGCGGCGGCCTCGGCGACCGCGCGCTCGACCTCGCTCGCCGGCGTGCCGACCATCTTCAGCGGGAAGCCGATGTTCTGCGCCACCGTCATGTGCGGATAGAGCGCGTAGCTCTGGAACACCATGGCGACGTCGCGCTCGCCGGGCTCCTTCATCGTCACGTCGGCGCCGTCCATCGTCACCG
>Ga0163144_10018254_pt1 | contig 14213 bp, 10 predicted proteins | sample OliLak19BULKMAT1_FD_123175 | JGI IMG/M metagenome (GOLD analysis project Ga0163144, IMG submission 123175) | Freshwater microbial mat bacterial communities from Lake Vanda, McMurdo Dry Valleys, Antarctica - Oligotrophic Lake LV.19.BULKMAT1 | ecosystem: Environmental > Aquatic > Freshwater >... | reverse complement strand
GAAGCCGTCGTCGCCCGGCTGCACGAGAAGAAGCCGGAAGACCGCTTCCAGTCAGCCCGCGAGGTAGCCGATGTGCTGGCCGACGGGCTGGCTGGTATGCATGCCCGCGGAGGGGTACGGCCGGTTGTCCTGCCGACGAAACCAGGGCCACGCCCGCAGCGCGGCCGCGGGGCTGCCACGCCGGGCCGCCGTCGGGCACTGGCCGCCGGCCTAGTCATACTCGCCGCTCTGACGGCGGGCGGCACTCTTCTCTACCGAAACATAAAGCGAGACCGAGGCCCGGAGTCCAACCGAGCAGACCCGGACGGCCCGCCCGTCGCGGCCTCGGCGAACCCGCCCCCGGCCGTCGCCCCTTTCGACGCCGCTCAGGCGAAGGCTCACCAGGAGGCTTGGGCCAAACACCTCAGTGTCGATGTGGAGGTCACCAACTCCGTCGACATGAAGCTGCGGCTGATCCCGCCGGGCCAATTCCTGAAGGGGAGCCCCAAACCGGAGGTGGACGCCTTGGTGGCAGACGCCCCCCCGGACTGGGGCAAGTGGGTCAAGGACGTCGCCCTGGCGGAGTGGCCGCAGCGCGAGGTTGTGCTGGCCCGGCCGTTCTACATGGGCATCCACGAAGTCACGGTCGGCCAGTTCCGGCATTTCACACGCGAGACCGGGTTCAAGACCGGGGTGGAGACCAGCGGCCGGGGCGGACCCGCGTGGGACTCGGAGCAGAACAAGGTTGTCGAGAACCCCAAGCAGGTGTGGCATAACCCGCGGTTCGCCGAGTCAGACTGGCACCCGGTGGTACTAGTCACCCTGGATGACGCGGAGGCATTCTGCGCGTGGCTTGGCCGGAAAGAGGGCCGGCAATACCGGGTACCTACAGACGACGAGTGGGAGTACGCCTGCCGGGCCGGGACGACCACCCGCTGGTGGTGCGGGGACGACTTCGGCGCCGTGCCCCGGTACGAGCGGGCGGAGACGAGCGCCCCCATGCGGATGGTCGGCTCCCTGGTGGGCAACCCGTTCGGCCTGTTCGATATGCACGGGAATGCCGAGGAGGCGACCCGCGGGGCGGACGACAGGTGCGTTGTCCGCGGGGCCAGAGGCCCATGGTTCTCCCGCTCCGCCCACCGCCACCCCAAACCCAAGACGGATACCTTCTACCTCCGCGGCTTCCGCGTCGCCCTCGTCGGCGACCTGAAGGCGAAGAGCCCAGCCGCCGGCGCTGGGCCCTCCGAGCCCTTCGCCGTGTTGGTTGGGGACGCCATCGCGGAACGCACCTTCGCTGGCCTGGCGGCGGCGGCGGCGGCCGCCCGCTCCGGCGACACGATCGAGATCCGCGGGGACGGGCCGTTCGAGACGCCCCCGGTCGACCTGGGCACCAAGGCTCTGGCGATCCGGGCCGGGGATGGCTGCCGCCCGGTCCTCCGCCTGGACGTCCGGCGGCCGACCAAGGGCAAGGCCCTGCTCGCCAGCCGGGCTCCCCTGGTCCTGGAGGGGGTCGAGCTGCAGCGTCTGGTCGACCCCGACGACGGGGAGAACTTGCATGCGGTCGTCCAGGCCTTCGGCCCGTTCCGGATGGCCAACGTCCGGGTGGTGCAAACGGGGAACGCCCAGGGGGTGGCCGTCCACTGCCCCGATGCCGGGCGACACGGCCCGTCCGAGGTCGTGAACAGCCAGCTGACCACCGGCTGGTCCGCGATCGACGTCTGGGGTCGCGAGGCCGACTCGGCCCTGGTCGTTCGCAACTCGATTTGCCACGGCTCCGCCGGTGTCCACGTGGCTATCCATTACCACCTGCCGAAGAAGCTGGCCGTCCGGCTGGAGCGGAACACGTTCGCGGGCGGGGCGGCGGTGGGGGCCACCATTTCGGGGCCGGGGGATTGGCTGAAGCCGGGCCGGGCGGCCGGGCTAGTTTCCGTCGAGGCCGCGGACAACGTCCTGGCCGGCCGGAGTGCGCTGTGGTCGAGTTGGATGGAGGATACGGCCGTGAAGACCGGCGATCAGCGGAAGACGGGCTTGCGGAACACGGTCGGGTGGAAGGAGGGCCGGAACCTGTACCGGTGCCAGAACTTCTGGGATTGGAACCATGACGGCGGCCCGGACCCGCACACCTACGAGGACTGGCGGAAGTTTTGGAACGTGGCCGGCCCGGCCGGCCTGACCGGGGACCCCGCTTTTGTTCGGGCCGACCCCGACGAACTTATGAACCGCCCGACCCCCGAGGTACGGAAGGCGCTGATGCCGGGCGACTTCCGCCTGGCCGAGGGCAGCCCCGGGAAGGGGAAGGGGGCGGGCGGCAAGGACTTGGGGGCGGACGTAGACCTGGTCGGCCCCGGCCCGGCTTACGAGAAGTGGAAGAAGACGCCGGAGTATCAGCAGTGGCTGGCGCGGACGAAAGAGTTCCTGGCAGGCAAATGAGGCGGCGGCGGCGCTCGCTGGGCGCGTCACGGTATCACGCCGGTGATTTGCCCCTGAGGCCTTGACGTCCGGCGTTGGCACTACGACACGAAGGAAGGGTAAACCATGAACCGAGTCATCGTCTGGATCGTCGCCATCGGGTGCGTGGTAGTGGGTGCCTACATGTCGGCCGCCCCAGCCCTTAAGGACTCCCCAGAGGCCGCCGCCCGGCGGGAACTCGGCCAGCTCGAGGGGACCTGGACGCTGATGTCACTGGAGATGAACGGAAGGCAGAGCCTCGGTGAGGACGAGACCCGGACATTCACGTTCGCCAAGGGGAAGTGGGCCCTCGCCAAGGGTGGTGAGGACTACTCGTCGGGGACCGTCCGCCTGGTCGACCCCGTCCGCGACCCCAGGGCGTTCGACCTGATCGCCACGGAGGGCGGCCGTGAGGTCGTCTACACGTCGATCTTCCGCATCGACGTGTAGACGCTGCGGTACTGCACCGGCCCCGGCCGGCTCAAGGCGTTCGCCTCCAAGGCGGGCGACGGGTGCATCTACAGCGTTTGGAAGAGGAAGAAGCCCTGATGAGCGGCCAGCCGAGCCTCGATCAGGGCTCTGTCCGTGTCAGACAAGTGGCCGTAGCATCACCCCCCGGCCAGCCTCAATGAATTGGTCGCGGCGCTTGGCCTGGTTTGAAATCCATTCTGTCCGGAGCTTCCGGCTCTTGAGGGCCGGAAGCGCTGGTACAGGAGACAATCGTCATGAGCAAACGGTCCGACGAGTATCACGGTCCGCGGTCACGGCTACGAAGATCCGCTCCCCCAAGGAATGGAAGCAGCGTCTGGAAATGGATGCTTGGGGGGTGCGCCTTCGTCCTCTTTCTCGGGTGCGGCCTGGTCGTGGCCGGGATTATCGCGGGAGTGAACTGGATCGATAAAAAGCTCGAGCCATCATCTGTTGTGCTCGCCAAACACCCCAATCGACAGATTGTCGTTGGCGTGACGTACAGCCCAGACGGCAGTCGGATCGCCACTTCGACCAAGGACGGCCCGGTCTGGATCTGGAATGCGGATACGGGCGCGAGCGTCCTATCCATCGACGCGGGCATGGGCCCGTATCGCTCGCTGGCGTTCAGCCCCGACGGGACTCGGCTGGCGATTGGCAGGGGCATTTGGGACGCGGCCACCGGAAAGAAGTTGATCTCCTTCGGCCCAGGCGATCTAGCCCCGTCGGCCATCGCCTACAGCCCCGATGGAACACGGCTGGCGGCTCCTTATGGCTCCTCCGCACGAGTCTGGGACGCGAATACGGGGAAGGAGTTGCTCATTCTCAAAGGCCATCCCGATGGAGTCTTGCAGGGAGTGGCGGGGCTCGTCAGCGGGGCGGGGACGGTCGGCGGGTTCCTCGTTTTTAAAGGCCATTTCGGTGGAGTCTCCTGCTTGGCGTTCAGTCCCGATGGCACCCGTCTGGAAACCGGATCGCTCGACGGCACCGTTCGGCTCTGGGACGCGGACACCGGGGAGGAAGTGCGGAAGATGGAAGCCGAGGTCGAAAAGCTGGTCGGGGAGAAGAAGCGCGACGACATCAAGGTCGATCAGCCAGTCGGGGCCAAGGATCGCGACGACATCAAGGTTGATCAGCCGGTCGTGGTGACGATTCGTGTCCCCATCTCCCGGACCCAGTTTAGCAGCGATGGGAAGCAGATCTGGGGCGTCGCGAAGTCCGGTTTTTGGACGTGGGACGCGGCCACCGGCGACAAGATCAGACGGACAAGTATCACGGATATTGCTGAGGAGGGTCATCTATTCGCCCTCCATTCGGGCACGAATCGGCTCGCCAGGGCTTACGATAACCGGGTAACCGTCTGGGACCTGACGACGGGAGGAATCACCCACGGGTTGCGGACCAAGCGGGGCTTCTCGCTGGTACTCGAAATCGACCGATTGTCGTGCGTGGGGTTCAGCCCCGACGGTACACGCATCGTCGGCGGGGCCCGCGACGGCAGTATCTGGGTCCTGAAACTGGATGAATGAGGACGCCAAAATAACGGTCTGGCAAAGTGACCCAAGTGTTCGGAGTGATCGCCATACTGCTGGTTGCTCTCGGGAGAACGACCGGCTGGTCGGCCAGGTTCCGTCGGAAGCGGACTGAAGAGAAGTGTTGGGCCCACACCGGGAATTCGTGCGGAGGTGTACGATGCGACGTTTGTCCTGGTTGTTCTTGATCCTGGCCGGGGCCTACTTGGTCCCAGCGATCGTGCTGGATTTCTTCATCGTCCGCGACATGGGGACCTCGTACGAGTTCTTCGACACCATCGCCATGGCGATCGTCTCGGCACCGGTCGGGCTGGTGACCGTCGGCCTGCTGGAGAACACCATCCCGCTCGACAGGAAAACAGTCTGGTTCGCGGTGCTGGTCGCCAGCCAGTGCGGTAACGTGCTGATTGCCTGGGGGCTGATCCGCGGACTGCGGCTGGCCGTTCGGTCGGCGAGGCGCCTGGTACGGGGCGGCAATCCGCCAGTCACGGAAATAGAGCGGATGCGGCCGGCTCCCGGGACGGGAAGATTGCCGAGGCGGAGTTCCGGCCCCGTTATTGACGCGTCCGACCAGGACGAACAGAGGTAACCATCAGCCAGACTGGGAATGAAAAAGGGTCATCGCAAATTTGGGAAGGCTGAAAAAGGGAAGGCTGAAAAAGGGGGTCGTGCTGCGGCCGACTCGGGGGATCTACATACTTGCTACGCCGACTGAAAACCAGAGCTTGGTCGAGGCGTGCCTTCGTGTGCCGCATGAGATTGTCTGCCTGCTCGGACCTGCGGTTTTTTCATCTCACAACGCAGAGTCCGTTCGAGACCTGGCTGGCCATCGATCGCAAGGCCCGTCTGCCCAAGGTCGACTATCGACTCATTCGCTTCGCCACTTTTCGGGGTCCGACCTGACAGAAGGCCTCGAAGAACATCGCGTTCAACAGAAGAAGATCCGCGTCACCCGCAAGGCCCGTTGTTTTTCCTTCGCTCGCGCTTCAGGCTCGGCTTCGATGTCGCACTCGAAGCCCTTGGCGATTGCCACCGCAAGAAGCTGGCGACGATGGGATGTCAAAGGGTCCAGGTTCGTTGATTTAAACAAATGGACCTGACCCTTTCGATTTTTCGATGGAAACCAAGCAAGCGAGGACGCTTGCTCTACGAAAACAGCTACTCAATCATCCCACGATGATCCCATCTTTGGGCATACGATGCGCTGCGGGATTCCTCCGCGATATTCATCGTTGTCGATTGGTTCAGGCTGCGTTTTGCTCTCCTGGTATTCCGCCAGCAGGTTGGCTGCCTCGATTCGGAGTTTTTCATCCGGTGAATTGAGTTGGGACTTCAGCACGACTACGGCTTCAAGCCCGTTGATGCCTATTGTCTTGTTAGCACCTGCCCGGACTTCCGCATCAACGTCTATCAAATGTGCAAGATTGGCAAACTCAGCTACGTCGCCGGGGCGGAGATTCCGACGCGATACTTGAACTGAGCCAGTTTGACGGTCGCGATGCAAGTAGACACTCTACCCATCACTCGCATTGGGGGTGTGCTTAACGGCTGCCCGCTTGGCGGACGTCCAATTTGCAGAGAGAACTTCTTTGTTCTTAGACTTTGTTATTCAAATTACTACGAAGTTGTTTATTGGACTTGTGGCACACATTTTCCAAGGTATCCTTTCGGAAGGAACATTTAACCAGCGAGGAGAAAAGTATGGCAAATCATCCGGAAGAGCATTCGCACCAGCATGGCCCGAGTTGTGGCCACGCCGGCATCGAACATGAAGGGCATGTGGACTATCTTCACGATGGTCATTTGCACCACCAGAGCGGTGGCAAGGTTGAGGAGCACACGCTCGCAGTCAATACAGCAAATCCGGCCGACTGCACTCCCGCCCACGACTGTGGCGGACATGAAAAGGGGCACCTACACGGTCCCGACTGTGGCCACCCGGCTGTTCCGCACGGCGACCACACCGATTACATTGTGGATGGCCATTTACATCATCCGCACGGTGACCACTGCGACTCCCATGGGCCCGTTAAGGTCGTCTGAGTTCAAAGCAAGTGGATCGCGATCACGCGTTGCGATCCACTTACACATTTTTGCGATCACACCGTTCGGCCGAAGAGTGTTTTCAAATAGGTCATGTCTACTGCATCGATTGCACCATCCGGCGTATTCCCGGTACCAGTCAGGTCGAACGCGAAGTTATAACTTCGCTGCCAGAAGTACTTGCCGAGCAATTTCTTCAACTGGCCTTCGTCGCTCTTGTTCACTTTCTTGTCGCCATTGAAATCTCCTTCCAGTCGATGGAACGCGAAAGCATGCACGCCATCCAGGGTCTTGTCCTTGTCCATCAAATTCACTCCCCCCGCGGATGAAGTCAGCAGTGCCGTATTGAATCGGAGTTCATACCTGCCGTCGGCCAGGATGGTTTTCGTATCCGGATCGAAGACACCTGTGGTTAGCCCGATGGAAACCGTGTTCTTCGCGGCATCATAGAAGAATCGATTCGGAGCGAGTGCGACTGGTGTAGCGCCTGTGAAGAGTTGGATCGCATTCGAAATCTCGCCACTCGAAATCAAGGCCGCGATGTTGGTATCGCGGGTAAACGAGATGGTTATGGTCTCGATGTTCGATCGCTGCTTCAACCCGTCGTTGACGACGATCTTCTTAACTTTCAGTGCCTTGACGGTATCGATCGAGAGCGTGGCGGTCGCAATTCCGCCGAGTTCCGCCGCGCTACCAACTGGTACGCTCAGAGTCAAAATTGCAGTTTCGACCGGTTCATTCTTCTTGTCCTTGAGCGTCGAGAAAGTGAAGGTCTTCACGGTTTCACCATCGACAAAGACCAGATCGCCCGCTGCCGATGTGTAGTCGGCTACGGTCGCGGTGCCGGGTGTCGTGACGTAAGCGACCGTAGCTGGCCCGTCGCTGCCGCCCACGCGATGCACGGTAACGAGCACCGAGTTTCCTTCGGCCACGCCGACATTCGTCTTTTCGAACTCAATCCTGCCAAGGTTATCGACGGAGAAATAGTACGTCGTGTCGCCGCTGAAGTCCTCAATGGTGTCGCCATCGTCCAGGAAGCCGTGGGCTTCGATCGTCACTTCATATCGTCCCTTCGCCGTGAATCCCCAATTCAAATCCGAATGCCCGCCAGAAAGGCCGTCAAATAGGTCGTGCCCGCTAATGCCATCGACCGTGGAGAAGAAGACTTCCGGCCCGGAATCCGTGGACCTCCAGACTGAAAAATGACCGGGGCCGTTCACGGCCTTCAGGCTGATTTGGAACCGGTCGGTCAAGAAGGTACCCGCTTCGATTTCCTCACTTCCAAACCCGAGCTGCAAGAGTTCGGGGTTCGGTGGGGAGTGTGGCAGTTGCCAGAACGTGGCTCCGGCATCGACGCCGATGAAATCGAACTGGCTTCCCGCGGCGCGAATCCGTTCCGCCTGAGGGCCAACGAAGAGAAGTGCCTTGTCCGGCTCGTATTCAATGTCGAGGGCTTCGTCGTGAACGTGCAAGTCCCATGCATTGTTTTCATAGGCGATACCGACATCGGTATGACCTTGAATGACGACTCCCTCGAACGCCTGAGGGCCTGCCGTCGCGATGTTCGACACGCCCGTTGCCGTCCGTCCGGTGTCGTCTTCGATTTCGTACGTGAAGCTATCGCTGCCGTCGAAAGTCGCACCCGGTGTATAGGTGAAGGAGCCATCGGCAGTCAGATTGAGCGTACCCTTCGTCGGGCCGGTCACGAGGCTCGCAGTCAAGAGATCGCCGTCCACATCGGTGTCGTTGAAAAGGACGTTGCCACGCACCAGGTTGCCCGGACTGAGTACGTAGGTATCGCTGCCGGCCACCGGTTCGTTTTCGGGCGTCACGTTGATCGAGACTGTAACCGGCGGGCTATCCAGGTTGCCATCGTTCACGCGGAAAGTAAAGCTGTCCGGTCCCGTGTACCCGGGATTGGGTGTATAGGTGCGATTGGCTCCTAATCCCGTGAGTTGGCCGTTCGTCGGCTGATCGACAATCGCGAAACTCAGCGGATCATTTTCGATGTCCGAGCCCGTCAGCGTGATGGGAAGGGCGATATCTTCGGGCGTCGCCAGGGTCTGCGGGTTGGCTAAGGGTGCGTCGTTAACCGGATCGACGGTCAGCACGAATGTGTCCGTCGCGGTGAGGCCTCCCGTGTCCTGAACGGTCACGGTGATCGTTGTGGTCCCCGAAAGATTCGCGACCGGAAGGATCGAGATCGATCGACTGCCGCTGGTGCCACCGAGCGTGATGTTCGAGTTTGGAACCAGCGTTAGATTGGATGACGTTGCGGTAACCACCAAGTCGTTCAGTGCCGATTGCGGATCGCTGACGGAGAATGCGATATCACCGGTCGACACATCCTCATCCGTGCTGGTATCGCCAATATCATCAATGCTCGGGGCTGTATTTCCGCCGGGCGAATCGTCGTTGAGGATTGTGAGTATCGCGTTGGCGTTCGTGCCGAGCAGACTGCTGCCGTCAATGTTGGTAATGTAATCCGCGATGCTCGAAGGTGCCGGTGCGCTCAGGCTCAGATTCACCGTTTCATTCGGCTCGTCGGTGGAATCGTTGTTGATGGAAATGTCGAAGCTCTTCGTTGTTTCGCCGTCTTCAAAGGTCAGCGTGCCGCTCGTCGCCGTGTAATCCGAGCCATTCGATGCGGTGCCATTGCTGGCATCGTAATCAACTGCAATTCGACCATCACTGCCATTGACGCGATTCACTGTGACAGTGGCAGTGCCGGCCCCTTCATTGAGTTGAAAACTACTTGCATCGAATTCGAGTTGGCCAACGTTGCCGACCGAAAAATAGAAGGTGATTGGTGGGCTTTCAAAAAGCGCCCCGCTGTGCGAGGAATCATTGCCATCCGGAGTAAATCCCGAAGCCTTGACTGTTATTTCGTATCGGCCCTTTGCCGAGAAACCCCAGTTGTAGTCAATATGCCCGCCGGTAATAATCCAAGCTGCATCGTCGGTCGAGATGCCATCGGTTGAATCGAGCCCTGAACCATCCGGATTGGAAATCCCATCTTGATAATTCGACATCAACACATTGGGAGACGTCTCACCGCTTTGCCAAATCGAGAAAGTCCCCGGCCCCTGTACGCCGACGAGACTGATCTTGGCCCATCGTCCATTTCCGGACGCCCGGCCCTTTGAATCCGTGGAGGGGTTGTACTTGTCAAAATCACCCGCGGTCAAACCGTAGCCGGCAAAGCCGAGGAACAGCAGATTCGGATCTTGGCTCTGGGGGGCCCGGTAAATCGTGTCGCCCGCGTTGGTGCCGAGAAAATCGAACACGGACCCGCTGGGGCGTGCGATGGCGGACTGCGCCCCCAAATAGAGAACCACGTCCTCGGCCGGGAAGGACTGCGGCGTATCGTTCTCTCGAGCGGTTACGGACCATACGCCGGTGCCGGAGGTATAGCCAAGATTCAAGTCGGTGTGTTGGTCGACGAGAAAGTTGGACAGCGTGGCAGGCACGGCACGGTCTTCCAAGGCTTGAATTTGGAGGCACCGCTTGGGTTGCCTCTTCGTTCGACGAGTCACGGTCTTCGGATTCATGGGAGTCTCGGGATAGAGAAAAGGAATTCCGGCATAACGAAAATGGCGAGTTCACTCTTGGGGCAGGGCGAAGTTGTATCCGCTGTCCGCCCATTGCTTAATCTGAGAAGCAGGAATCCCTTCCACATGTCCGTCGGCAAACAGATAGTTGCTTGATCCGGCAGTGCGCTGATCTCGAGGCAGGTTAGCAGGCCCGCCAAAAAACCGGTTCGGCTGAATGTCTTGCATCATTCGACCCCAGACGTTTGTGGGATACTTGAACCAGTTGCTGGAGTGCGTGTGGTCCTCCGTGGTCGCATAGCCCCTCTCATCTGAGGCGGTGAGCACGATCATCGTCCTTGAGGTCGCGCGAATCTGGTGCAAGTGCAGAATGGAGTCCGGCCCAGGTTCGCAGATGTAGTCGTTGAGAAGGTAGCTGGTGCCCTTTTCGGCCAGCCGCTCCTTGGCCTTTGGATCGTTTGGGCAAATCCGAATTTTGTCCACGTTCTCCAGGTACGGCCCGAGCGTGTAGATCCAGGTCAAATCCAGATTGGATGTCGAATGAGTCGAACGCGGAAATTTCCCGTCGTTCACCTCGCAGAAGTTGTGGATCCCCAGGCCGATCTGTTTCAAATTGTTGGAGCACTTCATCTTGTTCGCCGTCTCGCGCACCTTCTGCACGGCAGGCAACAGTAGCCCGATCAGAATCGCCATGATCGCAATGACGACCAAGAGTTCGATCAACGAGTAGCCCGTTCGACGCGCAGACGATTGGCCAGTCATGACAACCCTCCTGACCAAAAGAAATCTTGAACATAGCGAATTGATAACTCAGACATACATTGTATAACACTACGCAACGAAGTTTACAATGGTTCGTTCAACAAAAATTTTGTGTGTTCGGAGGCCTCAGATATGCCCGCAAAACCGCTGAAATCACGAACCGTTGCCGTTAAGGTTGAAGCGGAGTTGGCCGACTTTCTCGCCCGGCTGCCGAACAAGAGCGAGTTTATTCGGCAGGCAATACTCGCCCAGTTCGGTACAGCCTGCCCGCTGTGTTCCGGGGCAGGGCAATTGGCAAGCGCGCTGGGTTCTCACTACGCCCCCCTCCTGGAAAAGTATCGCGAACGAGCCTGTCAAAAATGTCATGCAATTGAGCCGATTCCAAAAGACTTGATGGGAGTTGAACCGAGTGATCGGTCAAGATGGGAGCAGTTCTTACAAGGCGGGCCGTATTTTTGTGCGAAATGCTACAAGACCGTCAAGGAATGTGGCGAATGCGGTTGGCACCTGACTCCCGAGCACTTCCACCGACACATTCAGGACTGTCACGACGAGTGAGGGTTGTCGTCGAGCGTTGCCGCTAGCCGGTATGAGGTCGCATCTCGCTGATCGCATTTGCTTACCTTACACCATTCCCCACGCACGTCGTAGCCCCCACTCCAAACCCAGCACGGCCACGAACAGGATCAGGACCATGGGCAAGAACCACTTCTGTTTGTCGCGTCGCCAATCGGGATACGGCTTCGGTTTCGGCGTGGTCATCTTCGGCGGGTTCGACTTCATCTCTTCGATGAAAGCCGGCAACCGATCCGCACGGCGAACAGTATCGAGAGAGGTGCCATTGGCTGTATTCTCCAGAGCCAGCAAAAACTCCGGCTGGGCCGCCGTCCGCAACATCTCGTCGGAAATTTCCGGATAGACCACGAAGCGTGCCGATGCGTCGCCGGTAATTTTCTCTCCGTTGATGTCGGTCGCTTCACCCCAGGCGGTCACGCGATATTCACCTGGAACTTTGGACTCGAACGAAGTGCGTGCTCCGCCTTTCGGATCACGCTCGGCCCGCTTCGATTTGGATTTGTCGGCCGGCTCGTTGGCACCGTGAAGCTGATAACGAATCTCGCCCTCGGGAATGTCGTCGCCTCGTTTGTCCCGAATTCCCATCCGAACGTTCTGCCGGCCATTCGCGACGAGCCGACGGAATTCGGGTCGCACGTATACATTGCCCTCGATCTCGTCCTGATGGGCGAGCCAAAGGACCATCTGTTTCCAGAAACGAGTGTGGAGGTCGAAAGTCGCCCGGAGATTGGTTGGGTCGGCACTGGGTTGCGTCCACAGCCAGGTATCCGAAGCACCGAACGCCAGCACGCGGGCCGACTGAGTCTCTCCCTTGCGGCCACCTACGTCCATCCGGACGAGAAGAGCTGGGCCATTCACCGCATTGTTGACTCGTGCCAGAACTTCGGAGGTCGGCTTTGGTTCGCCCAGCACCGTGTAGGCTTGGAGCCGTGTGAACCCGGTATTGAGCAGTTCGAATGCCTCGCGATTCTTTTTCCCGTCCGCGTTCAAGCGAAGTAAGTAGTGCCGCAAGCCAAACTCGGTCGGCTCGAACGAGAAGTTCTCCCCTTTGGGAGACGGGTTTTGCGGCAACCCGGGCAAAATTACGGGCAAAATGTCCGCGATCGGCGTGTTCTTCCAGCCTTCCGAACCCAGAATGCCATCCGTGCCGGCCAAGGAGTAAGCCCCGCCTGTCATCAAGAACCCCACACCCTTTTCAACCACGAGATCGCGAATCTCTTTCAGTATCTGCGGGCGGGCCGAGGTGAGCATCTTGGGCGTTACGTCGCCAAGCACGATGACGTCGTAACGCTGGTCCTTTAGGTCGAAAGCCTTGGCTTCCTCGGCCGTGCCCGTGGCTTCCGTTGTGCGCGTGATCTCAACGAAGTCGAATCTCTTGTCCGAGGCCAACGCCCGGCGAATGTAGACGAGTTCATTGGAATCCTTGGAGATGACGAGCACGCGAACGCCTTCGCGGGTGACGGTCACATAGGTCTCGATCTTGTCGTTGAGAGTAGTCGATTGGTTGCTCGGCGGCTCCACGAGTTCGAGCGATACCTTCACTTCACCCGGCTTGTCCGGAGCCTTGATGCTGATCTCGATCTCGTTGTCCATCTGCTTGGTGAGTTTGAAACGCTCTTGCTTGATGATCTCGTCATTGATGCGCAAGCGAATGTCGACGTCTGTGTCTACGAAGCCGGGAGCGTTCAGCTTGGCTTTCACTTTGAGATCGGCCTTGATGGCCACGGGCGAAGGATCGGGGCTGATCGAAGTGAAACCGATGTCCTTGAGTTTCGGGTCCACGCCCTGCGAGCCGACCGCGAAGCAATAGATCGGACAGCCAATACCACGAAAGCGGGTCGCCTCCGGCAGGGCAGGCTTGCTGCCGTTATCCACGCCATCGCTGACGATCACGAAGCCACGAATGAGCCGTTCGCCTTGATGCCGTTCGTAAATTTTGGCAAGCATCGCGCCGAAATCGGTGCGTTTGCCATCGGGCTTCACGGCGTCCGTGTACTTGTCGCGATCCGGATCGAAGTCCTTTGCGAAGTGATAGAGATACACGGTCGTGAGCTGGTCGTCGCGCATCTGATCGAGCAGCGGGCCGCACTTGTCCATCATCTTCTTGACGACTTCCCAGCGCGTGTAGTTGGCCTCGTCCTTGATCGTCATGCTTTCGGAGGAATCGACCACGATGATCAAGGTGGATGGCAGCTTGGGAATCTCGGTGATCGCGGCCGATGGACGCAGGGTCAGCAGAATCGCGAGGAACAATGCAAAAAGCCGCAGGCCAATGAGCATTCCCACCCGGCGAGGCGTGCTAGCGGCGGAACCCTTGTAAGTGGAAATGGTCAGAAGAACCAGAAACCCGGCGATGGCCAGCAGAACGAGATACCAGAAGGTATCGCGCTCTGAATACGGCCGCCAAGCCGGGTTCGTGACCACGTGCCAAATGCGTTCGGGTTCCACTAGGGTGCCTCCCCGGTTGACGGAGCGGAAAGCACTTCGATCCAGTGTGAAGGGTAATTCTTCAGTGCATCGACATACGATTCTTCGATCGGCACATCGACATAGGTCTCCGGATCCAAAAACAACGGCATTTCCGGAAACGGATCGCCCACTGCGATGTTGTTCACGAAGGCACGGTCATCGTCTCCGGCAACATACGAGGCCGGCGTCAGCGGCTTGCTTGGAGGCAGCGAGAAATCGCATGTGTCGAACAACTCCGACCAAATGGCATAGTGTATGCCTTGCGGATCACGCCTTGTTGGCGGAAACAAATCAATCACGAAGAAATGGATGCCACGCAAAATGAAATCGACTGCTTTGTTCACGAACGTTTGAAACTGCTTCTTGTCGGCTTTGTTGGAGGGGG
>Ga0163144_10018253_pt1 | contig 14214 bp, 13 predicted proteins | sample OliLak19BULKMAT1_FD_123175 | JGI IMG/M metagenome (GOLD analysis project Ga0163144, IMG submission 123175) | Freshwater microbial mat bacterial communities from Lake Vanda, McMurdo Dry Valleys, Antarctica - Oligotrophic Lake LV.19.BULKMAT1 | ecosystem: Environmental > Aquatic > Freshwater >... | reverse complement strand
TAAGTATAGTCCGCCAAACAGAGCAAAAAACGCACTTCTTGCACATTAGCACTGCATACGAGATTGACTTACTCGCAAATGCAAAAGCCGAAGGTTTGCCTGTGACAGTGGGCGTTTGTCCGCATCATTTATTTCTCACACAGGATGATGTGCCACGCTTGGGGGCTTATGGCTTAATGAAACCCACCCTCAAGACCGCTCATGATACTCGTACTCTGTGGGATGCTTTACGTTCTGGCATTGTGGATGTCATCGAAAGTGACCATGCGCCCCACACCCATCAAGAAAAACAGTCCGCAAAGCCCCCTTATGGTGTAACGGGGCTAGAAACCACACTGCCACTGATGCTTACCGCCGTGCAAGAAGGCAAAGTATCACTAGAGCGCGTTATCGCTTGCGTCTCAGAAAATCCCCGCACCCTTTGGAATGTCACCTGCCCCCCAGAAACCTACGCCCTTATTGACATTGATGCCGAATATACCATCACCAACGAAAATCTCTTTACGGCGTGTGGTTGGTCGCCTTTTCATGGGCAACAAGTGATAGGGAAAGTACGGGAAACATGGATTAGGGGAGTAAAGGTTTACGATGGGCAAAACGTACTCGTTGAAGGCGGTTTTGGGCGCAATCTCTTTCAGGAAAACATCTAATGAAAATGCGCCGTTTCGTTCTTCGCCTTAGCGATACACTTTATCAACGCTTAGCACGCCCATTGCTCTTTAGGCTCTCTGCTCAAGAAGCCCACAAGCGCGTTTTAGAATGGCTTGCGCTTGCCGATAACTCACCACTACTCTTACGAATTGCACGCCTTATCAATCGTGTGTTCTTTGTCAAACGTCCTGTAAAAGTAGGCGGTATCGTGCTAGATTATCCCTTCATTGTATCTGCGGGTTTGGTCAAGGGGCGCGGTTTTAAGAGTGAAAAACACGCGCTAAACACCGTAGGGCGTGATATAAACATCATTGCAGGCTGGCGCAGTGTGCCGTCATTAGTTGGATTAGTTGAGTTTGGTTCGTTTACCCGCTACCCACGCTTAGGCAACGAGGGCGTTGTCGTTTGGCGAGATGAACCCACGCGCTCCACACAAAACCGCATTGGTCTAAAGAACGCAGGCGCACGCGCCTCTGCCGAATTTTTAGCCCGCTATAAACGGCACTTACCCACACAATACGGCATCAATATCGCCCCCACACCCGCCCTTACAAGCCCCAACGAAGAAGCCCAAGACATCCGCGAAAGCCTCACTTCGTTTCTACAAAGAGGCGTTATCCCTACGTGGTTTACCCTTAACCTCAGTTGCCCAAACACAGAAGACGACCCCACAGGCAACCAAACCGAAGAAAAAACGCGCCTTCTTTGCCAAACTTTCACCAACACACTACACGAATATGGGGTAAACTCACCACTGTGGGTCAAAATTAGCCCCAATCTTTCGCCAGAGCAATTGAATATTTTGGTGCGTATTTTTACAGAAACAGGCGTAAAGGCTGTTATCGCCACCAACACGCTAGGCGCACCTGCTCCGAACACACCTCATCTTCAGGCAGGCATCGGTGGTGGTAACCTCTTTAACGCCTCGCTGACCACCGTAAAGCACCTTAAAGATAGCATCGCACAACAAAACGCCCCACTGGATGTTATCGCCAGTGGAGGCATCTTAGACGGCACAAGCTATGCCCAGTACTGCGCTTTAGATGTGCGTGCCGTACAATACTGGTCAGCCCTCATTTATCGGGGATGGCTTGCTGCCCCCCTCATCGAAAGTGAATCCTATGATTAGCACACCCCAAGCCGTTGCCGAAGCCCTTCTGTCGATTGATGCCGTTGGTTTTACACCTCAAAAGCCCATCACGTTCAAAAGTGGCATCTTGTCGCCAGTTTACGTAGACAATCGCCGTCTGCCCTATTTTCCTCGCCAATGGTCAATTGTCATCGAAGGTTTCAAAGCGTTGCTTAAAGAGAAAGACCTTCATTTTGATGTGGTTGCAGGAGTAGCCGTTGGCGGAGTGCCCCATAGTGCCACGCTGGGCTATTTGCTAGGTGTGCCTTCTGTATTTATTCGCAAAGAAGCCAAAGAACACGGCAAACAAAAGCGCGTTGAGGGTGGTGAAGTAGCGAACAAGCGTGTTCTACTCATTGAAGACCTCGTTACCAGTGGTGGCAGTAGCCTTAATGCTGTTCAAGCCCTCCGTGAAGAAGGCGCAGTCGTTACCGACTTGGTATCCATCGTCAGCTACGGCTTTCCAGAAGCCACTGAAAACTTTGCACACGCCGAAATGCGCCTACACACCCTCACTTCATTCAAGCTCATCTTGGAACACTCGCTCTCACAAGCCCGCTTCAGCCCTGATGAAGCCTCACTCATCCAAGATTGGTTCAAAGACCCCTACCAATGGGGCAAAAGGAATGGTTTCGCATGAGCATCATTCAAAAAATCAACAACCGTATAACCGCCATTAACTCGTTAGTCTGTGTTGGTTTAGACCCTCGTCCAGAACAGATGCCCTCTTTTGCTTCTCAATCTCAAGAGCCATTGTTCACGTTTAATCAGCACATCATCCAGCAAACACACCCCTTCACAGTGGCTTATAAACCCAACATGGCATTTTACGAAGCCTACGGGCAAGCGGGATGGCGCGAACTTGCCCTCACAATGGACTATTTACGCACCCATCACGCCGATATTGTCACAATTTGTGATGCCAAACGCGCCGATATTGGCTCCACCAACGAAGCCTATGCTAAAGCCATCTTTGACGACTTAGGCTTTGATGCCGTCACCCTTCATCCCTATTTGGGTAAAGAAGCCCTAGAGCCATTCCTTCAGCGTGCCGATAAAGCCAATATTATCCTATGCCGTACCAGCAATCAGGGTGCAGGTGAATTTCAAGATTTGCGGGTGGACGGCAAGCCCCTATGGGAATATGTAGCGCAGCACGTGACTTCTTCGTGGAACACGCACCAAAACTGCATGTTAGTCGTGGGCGCAACATACCCCAATGAGCTAGGGCGCATCCGTGAAATTGTCGGGGAGATGCCCATTTTAGTGCCGGGTGTGGGCGCACAAGGCGGTGATGTTGCCCAAACCGTCACACAGGGCAAGGATGCTCATGGGCGAGGCTTACTCATCAGTGCCTCTCGTAGCATCATCTACGATGAAAACCCCGCCCAAACAGCTCAAACCCTCCGTGACGACATCAACATTTATCGCTAAAAATGGGGTCTTTACGACCCCTTCAACTTTTCGGCAATCGCTTTCGCTATATTAAGCGCACGTTCTGGCGCGTCCCCAATATGCCCCGTAGCGTCCAGTAAACCTAGTACCTCTTGACGAGCAAGATAGCGTGTAATGCGCTCATCTTCCGCCAGCAGGCTTGCTAATGGGTTTTCTTGCCCCTGACGAATGGCTTCCCACGCACTAAGGCTGTGTTCGCGTATCACCTCATGCAATTCTTGCCGATTGCCCCCCAACCGCGTTGCTTCCATCATCACGCGCTCCGTGGCACTAAACACCCCATAAATCGCCAAATTACGTTTAATGCCATAGTCATCAATCCGCAAGCCCTTCAGCAAGCGTTCTGTACGCATCAAAATTTCATCTGTAGCCAAAAATGCCTCAGGCAACACCGCTCGACGATTCCCACTATCATCTAATGTGCGCTCTAGTAAGTGATGTGCTGCATTATCCCATGCCACACGTGGCAACGTTGCCACGTATCGCGCTAGGCTATCAATGTTTTCAGCCGAAATGGGGTTACGCTTAAACGGCATCGCAGAAGAGCCAATTTGCTTTGTGCCAAACGGTTCTGCCCACTCCCCTAATGGGGGTGATTGCAACAAGCGCACATCAAACGCAAATTTATAAGCCGTCATGCTTACGCTGGCAAGCGCATTAAGTACTTCAAAATCTTGCCGTCTGGGGTACGTTTGGTGAGTCACTTCAAACGATTCTAGCCCCAAAGATGCCATAATTTGTGCTTCAAATTGGCGCGGGCTAACCCCACTCCCCTTTAGCAAGCCGTCATAAGAAGCGGATGTCCCAACAGCTCCCTTAAACCCCTTGCCTTTAACCCCATCACGCACACGCACTAAGGCTTCATAATCTGCCAGAAAATCTTGCGCCACAAACGCCAACCGATACCCCACTGTGGTGGGTTCTGCGGGCTGTAAGTGCGTAAATGCCATACAAACACGATGCGCTTCGACCTCAATGCGTTCGGCAATAACCCCCAAAACACCGCTTAAACGTTCTATCAGCAGGCTTAGCCCGTCACGTAGCTTCATAGCTTCGGCGTTATCCTCAATATCCATGCTCGTTGCCCCAAAGTGGATAATGCCACCGCCCACTTTACACTGTTCGGCATACGTATGAACTTCTGCCATCAGGTCATGTTTAAGCTCTGCTTCTAGTTCATGCGCCCGTTCAATATCAATCTCATTCCGATGAGCGCGAAGGTCATCGACTTGGGCTTGTGTCACTAGCCCTACACCTGCTTGGGCTTGTGCGAGTGCCACCCACAGCTTACGCCATGTTTGGCGAGTATGCACCAACGACCACAAACTACGCATTTCTTGGCTACCATATCGCCACGTAAATGGGCTTAAAAAAGTGTCGTGTGTGTAGTGTTCTGTCATCATTTTTCCCTGTCAATTTGGCTAAAACCTACAAAGTATAGCACACTCACCAACTGCTCATAGTCGCATTATGCCCCTTTAGCCACCCTCACCCATAATGAACACTATAAGGAGTTTTACAATCATGAGCGACTTACCAAAAAACCTAACAGTCTTTGAAAAAAGCACTGTGTTTAATACCACACTAGAAAAAATGACCCAACTTCATGCGACAATTGGGCCCGCCCAATTGTCACCACCCCCCATTTTTGTACAAGTACATCGCGATACGCGCACTTCACTTACAGAAGGTGAACTAGAATTTACGCTTTGGTTGCTTTTTATTCCTGTGCGTTGGCTCGCACGCCACGAAGCGGGTTCCACTTCTACATCATTTGCCGACCTAATGATAACGGGACCCATGGCATATTGGCGACACGAACACATCTTCACGCAGGTTTCTGATGGTGTCATTCTCACAGACCGCGTCACCTTTAAGCATAAAGACGGTTTCAAGGGCTTGCTTACGCGAATGATGTTTGATGGCGTTCCATTGCGCATTCTTTTCATTTTTCGCCATCTTAAAACACGCTGGTTGTTACGTTAGGTTTTCGTATTCGGTTTTATCGTTAGATTTTTCAGGATGTCATCACTATGTCAAATCGAATTATCATCATTGGCGCAGGGGTAGGCGGTTTAACAACCGCCGCTTGGTTGGCACAGTCAGGCTACCAAGTCACCGTTCTCGAAGCCCAAACTTATCCCGGTGGCAGTGCCAGCACTTTTTCTCATAAAGGCTATCGCTTTGAAAGTGGCGCAACCATTGTGGGCGGTTTTCAGCCCAATGGCCCCCACGCCATTGCTGGCGAAAAGCTAGGCATTACGTGGCGTGTGCGCCAGCACGACCCCGCATGGGTAGTACACCTTCCCGACCGCACACTTGCCCTTACCCAAGATAACCACGATGTCCTAGAAAAATTCCCTAAAAGTGAGGCTTTCTGGCGCGAACAATCACGCATCGCCAGCATCGCATGGGGCTTATCAGCACAGGGTTTACCGTTCCCCCCTGCCGACGTTGCCGAGCTATTTCAGCTCGCCAAGGTGGGCTTGCTCAATTTCCCAAGAGATTTACAGGTTATTCCGTTTGCCTTTGCCAGCGTCAATCAGTGGGCGCGGTGGCGTGGCATGACAGATGACCCCGCTTTCATTCGTTTCTTAGATGCAACCTTGCTCATCTCTGCCCAAACCACCACACCCCACGTCAACGCCCTCTATGGTGCAACGGCTATGGACTTGGCGCGTCAGGGCGTGTACCACATTGAAGGGGGCATCGGAAGCATTGCAGAAACACTGGTAGACCGCATCCGTGAACTAGGTGGGCAAGTGCTATACCGTCGTTTCGTCACCCGCGTTCACATTGAAAACGGCAAAGCAACGGGCGTTTACGTTAAAGAAGGGCGCAAAGCCACCAAAGAAACATTCTTACCTGCTGAATTTGTAGTTGCCAATAGCACACCATGGTCACTGGACAATTTGCTTGGCGAAGCATCCCCTACCGCACTTAAACGCGAAGTGGCACGCCGTCCCGACACACAAGGCGCCTTTGTGCTTCATCTGGGTGTAGACAACGCCAAACTCCCACAAGGTTTGCCCGACCATCACCAAATGATTGCTTCCCTAGAGGGCGCAATGGGCGAAGGACAAACCGTTTTTGTGTCTTTCTCTCCCACATGGGATACCTCACGCGCTCCAGAGGGTATGCGCGCCGTTACCGTGAGTACCCACACCAAAGTAAACCAGTGGTGGCAACTTATCAACCAAGACGAAGGCGCATACCACGCCCAAAAAGAAGCCTATACCGATCGCATGATAAACCTCATCGACCAGCACATCACAGGCTTCAAGTCGGCGGTATCTCTTACGATGGCAGGCACACCCCTTACCTATGAGTTTTACACCCTGCGTCATCGTGGCATGGTGGGCGGTTTTCCGCAAACTTCACTCTTTAAGGCACGTAGCCCGCGTGTGGGCATCCCCAATGTGCGCCTTGTCGGGGACAGCATCTTTCCAGGTCAATCAACAGCAGGCGTTACATTAGGGGCAATGCGCGTTGCCCAAGATGTCGAGCGTCACTTACCCCTCGAAGCGTCCAATCGTACATTCTCGCACGTGCCAAAAGCACAGGAAAATCGGTCATGAGACAAAGCCCCATCATCCATTGGTTTCGCCGAGATTTGCGCTTGCGTGATAATACCTCCTTACACCACGCCATTCAGCAAAACGCGCCCATTTTGCCTGTCTTTATCTTCGATACCGCCCTACTGAACGCACAGCGCATCGGCACGCCCCGCATGGCATTCTTGCTAAGTGCATTACACGCTCTTGATGAATCCCTTAAAGGCTACGGTTCTCGGCTTCTAGTACGGTTTGGCGCGCCCGTAAACGTGCTTGCAGAGCTCATCCAACAAACAAAAGCCCAAGCTCTTCACTTTAACCGTGATGTGTCACCCTACGCACTGACGCGTGATGAGCAAATAAGCCGTGAGCTTATTGTGCCTGTTCACGGCTTTGACGACGCGCTTCTGCTCCCTCCCAACGATGTTCTTAAAACCGATGGCAAGCCCTACAGGGTCTATACGCCTTATCGCAACGTGTGGAATAAAATACCCAAACCCGCCGTCCTAGAAACCGTGTTTTCATCGCAGTCTTTCTATCCCCAAGATGCTCTTACGCGCCGTTCCATCCCCACCCTAGAAGAACTAGGGCATCCTAAGACCATTGCCACCCCACGCGCCGACGAAAACACCGCACAAGACTTCTTAAATGCCTTTCTTGCTGACGACATTCACCATTACAGTAAGTCTCGAAACACGCTTCCCATCAGCCCGTTTACAACACCACGCCCAAACGGCACATCCTATTTATCACCATACTTGCGCTTGGGCGTGCTTTCGCCGCGTGAGTGTTATTGGCAAGCACGTGATGCTTACGCTAGCACACCTAGCCATGCCTATCGTGAGTCTATAGAAACGTGGGTAAATGAGCTTACTTGGCGTGATTTTTATGGGCAAATCGTATTTCATTTTCCGCATGTGCTAAAGCGCGACTTCGTAGACACTTACCTTGATTTAGAGTGGCGAAACGACGCATCAGAGCTGACAGCATGGCAAAATGGCGAAACTGGCTACCCCATCATAGACGCGCCCATGCGTCAGCTACGCGCCATCGGTTGGATGCCAAACCGCGCACGAATGATTGTTGCCAGCTTTCTCACCAAGCACTTGCTTGTTCATTGGCTACATGGGGATATATACTTTATGCAACACCTCATTGACGGTGATACCGCTTCTAATAACGGCGGTTGGCAATGGGCTTCTGGCACTGGCACAGATGCACAACCCTACTTTCGCATCTTTAACCCCATTGCCCAGTCAAAAAAGTTTGCTACTACCGAATACTTAAAGCATTGGCTACCCGAACTTCACGGCACAGACGACAAGTTCATACACACCCCTTGGCTTGCGCCACAGCCCCCAAAAGCCTACCCTAAACCCATCGTAGACCATGACCAAGCTCGCCAGCGCACATTAACTACCTTCAAACTTGCAAGAGGAGAAAAGAACAATGTTTAAGAAACTTATTTTTGTAGTAGCGTTACTTTCGCTTTCGGCACTCTCTATAACCGCTCAGGCCTTCAAAACACCCGAAGAACTCGCCCGCCCTAACGGCGCATTTGCAGATGTAGACGGCGTAAGCATGTACTATGAAACCGCAGGCAATCCCGAAAACCCTGTCGTCATGCTCATACACGGCTTTGGTGGTTCTACGTTCACATGGCGCTATGCACTGCCCGCATTGGCAGATGCTGGTTTTTACGCCATTTCCCTAGACCTTCCCCCTTTCGGTTTATCCGACAAAACGCCCTCTTTACCATTCTCGCGCTCATGGATGGCAGACGTAGTTGCGGGGTTAATGGACACACTCACCATTAAGCAAGCAACTATTGTCGGGCATAGCATGGGGGGCGCAGTCGCCGCACAATTTGCCGTCCGTCACCCTGAAAAAGTAGAAAAGTTGGTCTTTGTGGCTGGTGGCATCTTTGAATCACTCATTAGCGAGGACGAAAATGCGCGTGGCGCAAATAGTGCCTTCAGTGCCATCAACGCCATAGACCCCACAGCCCCCGCCGCTCCATTACTAATGCGTGCGCTCATCACCCGTGATTTTTTCGTCAATAGCATTAAAAGCGCATACTATAACCCCGAACAAGTCACCGATGAAATCGCAGACGGATATGCTCAATTATTGTTGATAGAAGATGCGCCAGTGGGATTCTTGGCTTATGCCCAATCTGTAGAAGAAAGCCCCATCACATTAACCGAACTTGCCAGTGTGGCGACCATGCCCACCCTAATTGTGTGGGGAGAAGAAGATTCTTGGGTCAGCATTCAGCTCGGCGAAACCATGCGTGAAGCCCTACCGAATGTGTCGTGGGTCACTTACGCAGAAGTGGGGCATCTCCCTATGGAAGAAGCCCCCGACACATTTAACGCCGACCTGATTGCTTTTTTAGGCAAATAGGGTAGTTGCAAAGCGGGCAAACATATCGTGTTTGCCCGTTAAATTTACTCTTCTTCTTTTGGCACACTCAGCGCGTGCAGCACATCAAACACAAATAAGAACAAGGCTTGTATCACAATGCCCCAGCCCGCTCCAGTACGACTACCATCGCCATTATCACTCTTTGCCCATCTACGTCCACCCGTTACATACAACACATCCAAAAAGGCGTTAATCCACAAGAGGCGTTCAAGGTTGGTCGCTTCTTCTTGCTTGATGTGTATTTCCGCAGGGTTTTCATGGCGTTCTAGACGGTCACGCATAGTTGCACCCCCAAAGAGCGCAATGAGGGCATTAATAATACCCCACCCAATAAACTGCCAGCCCATGCCACGCCAAAACTTATTGCCCAAGAGCATAACAAAGCCCGCAACTACACTAAAGATGCTCCATTGCATCAGCCGTTCAGAAACCCTACTTTGAAATTGCCAAATGTTCATCATGTGTCACACCTTAATGTGCTAAGTGATTCAACGAGAGCCGGTCGTTTGATATTCTTTATTCTACCCCAGTAGGTGCATTTTGAGGCTTCTTGATAAATCGTACTAAAGGACGAAAAATGGGGTACTTCTCTAACGCCATTGCACGCGGTTGGCTTTCTTCTGCCAAAACAAGCGTAAGCCCCACCACAGAAAGCGTGGTTACAATCAAGAAGAAAATGAGTTCCTCGATGGGCAAAATCCCCCCAATGAGAATGGGCAATGACTGAGCAGGGTCAATTGTCCATGTGCCAGCCGCAATTGCCACAGCATCTGTTGCCGCCAAGTATGCCGTCGCGCTCACAATTGCCAGCACCACCACACGCCAATGTCGTAGCAAAATATCAGCACCAAACGCCATTTGTATCATAATGGGAATCAACGCCCAAGATAGCTCTAACGCCAAATATGTCCATGGCTTCCAGCTCATATCAGTGAACGTAAGCACCAACACAACACAAGAAACCACCCACAACACAAGTACCACCAGCGTTGACCAAAATCGCACTCGTTGCCCTGTTGTTCCACCCGCAAGCACTGGGTTTACAGGCAAGTAACGCATCAAGAGCAACGTCCACAAACACGCAAAGATAGGGAGCAAAATAAAGAAGGTATATTCCTCAATTGGCACATACCCTATCACAATACCCGTTACAAGGTTGGTGTCATACCACCAAACCCCTGTCGCCACCAAGTAGTTATCCCAAGGTGTGGTATAGGCAAACGCCACCACACACAAGCCAATCATCACCACATAAGGCTTCCAACTGCATAAGGCGGTCGGTTGCCATTTGCCACGATGATAATCATAAATAGTAATTGCACTCAAAAGAACCAACGGCACGCCCATAAACAGAGCTAAGTACGCATAATAGGTCATAATATCCTCTCTAACGCTTCACAGAAGCCCTACGGCTACGCCACCAAATCATGGGTAAACGAGAAAGTTTGCCCCATTTGCCTAAACTCGCACGCCGGTTAAAAACGTTGTAGTCGTTGGCTTCAATGTTTGTCAAAATGGCTTCATACAACTTTGCAGCCACAGCAATCGCAAATCGTCCATTGGGGTGCAATAGTGCAATCCCGTTAATCGACTCGGCATAAAGTTGGCGATTACGCGAGATTTGCATCTTCATAAAGGCACGCCAAGCATCCGTTGTTTTGCCCTCACCAATATCACTCTCACGAACCCCATATTGCGCCAATTCTTCTTGGGGCAAGTACACGCGCCCATTAGCATAGTCTTCGCCAATATCGCGCAAGATATTCGTCATCTGCAACGCCACGCCCAGCTTAATCGCGTAGGGTATCGCCTCTTGCCCACGAAAGCCAATAATATGCATTGCCATCAAGCCCACAGTAGAAGCCACCCCATAAGCATATTCTGCCAATTCATCAAAGGTTTGGTAGCGCGTCTGGTGAATGTCACGCGCACACCCCTCTATTAGCTGTTCGGCATACGCATGGGGAATCTCAAACGATGTTTGCGTATCGTACCAAGCCACACACACAGGCAACGAAGGGTCGGGGTGGGGCGCACTAATTTGCGCCCGCCAAATGTTGAGTGCTGTCATACGCTCATCAGTTTGTGCAGCACGGTCGACAATGTCATCCGTCACCCGACAAAACGCATATAAAGCACGTGCCGCATACCTTTTCTTCAAGGGTAACAACGAAGAAGCCACGTAAAACGTCTTACTAAACTGGCGCGTCACGCCCTCACAGTGATGATAGGCTAATCGCAAAGCATCATCATCCTGTGTGGTCGTTTTCGTCAAAGCGTGGCTGTTAAACGCCTCTTCCGCAACGCCTAACAGCCTAACTTCCCATGGATTATGCACTAGGCTCATACAACAGGCTCAACATTAGGGGCAGTAGAACCAGGTGTATAAGCAACACCAGTTTGCGCCGAACCAATCAAATCCTCCACAATAATCGAGGAGGACAGCACGCCCGGAAGCCCCGCGCCCGGGTGTGTTCCTGCGCCCACAAAGTACAAGTTTTCAAAATCTTCACTGCGGTTATGCGGTCTAAACCATGCCGATTGTGTCAGCACAGGTTGCACACTAAACGCAGCCCCCATACGGCTATTGAGTTCGTTCTTAAAGTGCAAGGGGTCTATATAGTGTTCGGCAATGATGTTCTCTTGCAAGTCAGGCAAATAATTGTCCTCTAAGAACTGCATGATGGCATCACGATAAGGCTTAGCTGCCTTCGTCCAATCAATACCCGACCCCAAATGAGGCACAGGCGACAACACATAGAAGTTCTCACAGCCATCAGGTGCAATAGAGGGGTCTGTGAATGAGGGCATGTGCAAATACAACGAGAAGTCTTCTGAAAGGTGTTGCTTGTTAAAAATATCAGAAAGCAATCCCTTATAGCGTTCACTCAAAATGATGTTATGGTGTTTTAGTCCCACGTCGCGGTATTTCTTCTTTGTACCAAAGTAAATCACAAACAGCGACATGCTATACTTCATCAGGCTCATTTTAGTGCGAGAGTAAAGGCTTTGGCTGTTCTTGTTAATCATGTTGTCATACACAAAGCCCACATCGGCATTCGCCACCACATTATCGGCGGTTTCTATGCTACCGTCTTTTAAGCGAATACCCGTAGCACGCTTGCCCTTCGTCAAAATTTCATCTACTTCTGTGCTTAAACGGATTTTTCCGCCCAAGTCTTCAAGTAAGCGCACCATACCGTTCACAATGGCACCCGTACCACCGATAGCATAATGAATCCCCCACTCGCGCTCCAGGTAGTGAATCATCGCGTAAATAGAGGGTGCATCAAACGGGTTGCCACCAATCAACAATGGATGAAACGAGAAGCAACGGCGCAAGAAATCGCTTTGAATGAACTGTGATGCATACTGATAAACGCTCTTATAGGATTGCAAACGAATCAAATCAGGCGCAACCTTTAGCATATCGGTAAAGTTCAAGAAGGGCTTGTCTGCCAGTTCAATAAACCCCTTTTGGAAAATGTCCTTTGTGGTTGCCATAAAACGGCGATAGCCCTCTTTATCCGAAGGATTCCATTTTTCTATCTGGCTAAGGATAAACTCCTCATTGCCGTTATAGTCAAAATAGTTCTTATTCCAGTCAAAGATGCGGTAAAAGGGGTCACATGGCACAAGTTCAAAGTAGTCTTCACGGCGTTTGCCTGCCGCCGCCCACAAATCATCAAACATAAAAGGAGCTGTAATGACTGTAGGTCCCCCATCAAACTTAAACCCATTGATTTCGTACACATAAGCCCGACCACCAGGTTTATCACGCTTTTCAAAAACCTCAACTTCATGACCCTTAGCAGCCAAACGAATGGCAGCTCCAAGCCCCCCAAAACCACTACCAATAACAACAACTTTAGACATTGCGACCTCCACAAGATAAGTACACCATTGTTATAACCCCAAGCCCATAGGCTTGGGTAAAGCGATAATGAGAAGGTTATTAGCACCTTAGCCTCATCAATAAGCACACCAAACGTCACATCATATCAGTAAGAATAGGCGTGTCGTCAAATCCTACAAGTTCAGTTCTCCAGATGCACCAGATTCTATATGCGAAATAATGGCTTGCGCCAACACTTCAGGGGTTTTTGCGTCGCTCGGCAGTTTTAATGCCACTTGCTCCCAGAATGGGGTATCTACCGGACCAGGTCTAACCAACGTGAACTTGTGCTTACGGTTTTCCTTTTGTAGCACAGTTACTAATTCTTGTAAGCCTGCTTTTGCAGCCACGTATGCGCCCATTTTTGGCAGGCGTAAATGTTCAAGATACGCACCAATATAAACGCTGTGCGCTCCCTCCTTTAGTAGGTTTAGGCTATAAAAACTTGCCAAATAGGCACCCGTCAAGTTAGAACGGAGTGTTTTATTCCAGCCGTCTTGCCCCATGCCCTCTAGTTTATCATACGCCAGTTCACCTACCGCATAAACCATCAAGTCCAGCTCGGTTGTTTCTTGTGCAACGCGCATCACCACCGACTCAAAGCTATGCTCATAGTCCGCATCAAAGTGAACCGCAAGGTCTGCTTCGTCAGGAATATTTGACGTGGTACGCCCCGCACCAAAAACTTGCCAGCTCTTTGTCTTAAGTTCGCGTACAAGCGCACGCCCCATCCCACCAGAAGCACCCCATATTAACGCAGATGGCATTATATTTTCCCGTCACAACTTCGCACATTAACTGAAATAAATCCTGATACACGTTTAAGAATAGTTAGCCCTCCTAAATAAATGGTGAGGCATATTTAAGAAGCTTATAAGCAAATGTCGATTTTACCGCTTGGTTTAAGTCAGGTCTCATTTAATTGCGTTATGTTTAGCTCATCAATAACGTTTTGTAGCAACATTAGCCTAAAGGGTCTCTTTCATGGCAAGCATGCCCTCATTCAGCCTTGCATTCCAAACAGATGAACACCGCACCTTTACATGGCAAGGAACACGCGACATTGCCGCATTACTGATTCACGGCTTCCCCGGCACACCGTT
>Ga0163144_10018251_pt1 | contig 14214 bp, 13 predicted proteins | sample OliLak19BULKMAT1_FD_123175 | JGI IMG/M metagenome (GOLD analysis project Ga0163144, IMG submission 123175) | Freshwater microbial mat bacterial communities from Lake Vanda, McMurdo Dry Valleys, Antarctica - Oligotrophic Lake LV.19.BULKMAT1 | ecosystem: Environmental > Aquatic > Freshwater >... | reverse complement strand
TGCGCGACCCGGGGCTCGCCGTTGCTGCGGCCCGGAAGGCCATCGACGACGGGATAAAAGCGATCTGGGTCAGTTCGGAACCCGTGCTGGACAGATCGCCGGCACATCTGGACCACGATCCGGTCTGGCGCCTGCTCGAAGACCAAAGGGTACCCGTCATTCTGCACATCGGCAGCGGGCGTGGCCTGGATGCCCGATATCACCGCAATGGCCACGCCAGGGTGAAAGACTGGCTGGGTGGCGGTGAAAATCTGCGTGGCAAGGATTTCCATGCCATCTCCCATTCCGCACAGAACTTCCTCACCGCCATGATCTATGACCAGGTCTTCGAGCGCTTCCCGAAACTCATGTGCGGTGTCATTGAACTGGGCGCGACCTGGGTACCGGGTTTCCTGCGTACACTGGATCAGGGTCACATGGCGTTTCGCAAGTCGGAACCGCTGTTGAATGGACTGACCATGAAGCCGTCCGAGTATTTCAAACGACAGGTGCGGGTGAGCCTGTTTCCCTACGAAGATGCAGGCTGGCTGATAGATCAGGCTGGCCCGAACCTGTTCATGTTTGCGTCGGACTTTCCGCATCCGGAAGGTGGTCGCGATCCGCTGGGCCGGTTTGATCAGACACTTGATGATGCGCAAACACCTCTGCAGGCGCGAGACGCGTTCTACTTCAGGAACTTTGCCTCGCTACTCGGCGTCAATATCTAGCAGGATTACCCATGACGGACGTCAGGCGGCTGTCGCAGCCCACCATGCTGGCATTTGGTATTGGCCAAGCTGCGGAAGGAATGAAAAACCAGGCTTTTGCAGTGTTCCTGGTTTTTTACTATCAACAGGTTATCGGTTTGCCGGGTTGGATGGCGGGTCTCGCACTCGGCATCGCTCTGGTCTTTGATGCCGTCACCGATCCACTGGCCGGCGTGATCAGTGATCGCACACAGACACGATGGGGCAGACGTCACCCATACATGATAGCTTCGGTAGTGCCCTTGTTTTTTGCGTTTGCTGCCCTGTTTTCCCCACCGGAGGGCATGGGTGACTGGGGTTACTTTGTGTGGCTCACGACATTTGCGGTGCTGGTACGCGGTGCGCTGACACTGTTCCACGTACCGCATCTGGCGCTTGGGGCGGAGATGGCGCAGGACTATCATCAACGGTCTACGCTGTTTGCCTACAGTACAGTGCTCTCTATTACGGCCGCGGCGATGGTATCGTTTGTCGGGTACCGCTTCTTTTTCCCTACCACACCTGAGTTCCGTCCCGGGACACTCAATCCAGCTGGTTACGAGTCTTTTGCACTCTTTTTTGCGACCGGCATCGCGCTGATGATCCTCATCTGCTGTTTTGGCACCCGCAAGGAAATTCCCTTTCTGCGCCAGGTAAAAATCGAGACCGCTCTGAGTTTTGCTTCGGCGTGGAAGGAGTTTGGTGATGTGTTTGCGAACCGATCCTATCGACTCATCTTTGTCGGCATGCTGATCTCGACCTTTGCGGTTGCCGTTGACGGTGTGTTGAGCCCCTACATGGGGGTGCACTTTTGGGGACTCACCACCGAAAGCCTGTCGTTGATCGCTTTTGCCACGCTGATCGGCATCTGGATCGGCTTGCCACTCGCGCCGGTTATCACTCGTAAGTTCGACAAACGACGCGCGCTGGTAGTCCCCGCCGTGATCGTCGTCCTGAATGCAAACTTTGCTCTGGTGCCACGATTACTTGACGTTTCCTGGTTTCCGGAAAACGGCTCGCAGGCGATCTTCTGGATCTATTTCGCAAAGTACCTGATTCAGGGGATCTGTCTGCCAGCGATTTTTTCGAGCTTCAACTCGATGTTCGCTGATATTGCGGACGAAGTGGAATTGCAGTCCGGCGGTCGAAGGGAAGGGGTGATTTTTTCGTCACGCTCCTTTGCCACCAAACTCACCGGGGCGGCCGGCGCGCTGGTTGGCGGTATCATGCTGGATCTCATCCAGTTTCCGGCAGGCGCCGTGGCTGGAACAGTACCCGCGGAGACGGTCTGGTGGCTCGGATTCCTGGAAGGTCCCTGCGTCTATGCCCTCTCGCTGAGCGGTGTCCTGTTTTATCTGCGTTACGAGATAGATGCCAAACGACACAAGGAGATCTGCGCGCTACTGGACCAGCGTGCCGCCGCCCGTTAAGCATCGCCTGGCGGAGTTGTTCAAGGCTGGTCTGGCCGCAGTGCAGCCACGTTTGCTGCTGGAGCAGCATGCCACCATTGTCGGGGAGTACTGGCGATATGACGGGCCAGGTTCTCCTCTCGAAGTTGCACTGCCAGCAACAGGCAACATCCATGTCTGCGGTGCCGGTAAAGCGGTAGTTCCTTTTGCTACCGGGCTCATCCACTCATTGGGTAATCGATTCCACTCAGGGCTGCTGGTCACCAAGACTGGCCATTCGGAAGCCTGCGACCATCGACTGCGCGTACTGGAGGCATCACACCCTGTACCGGACTCAAGCAGTCAGATCGCGGCCAATGAACTGGAGCAATATCTCAGTCAGGTGACACCTGACGACGTAGTGTTCTTCCTGCTGACCGGTGGTGCTTCTTCGTTACTGGCCGCGCCTGTCCAGGATCTATCGCTCACGGATAAACAGGATGTCACTCGCTTGTTGCTGTCCAGTGGCGCTGACATTCATGCCATCAATTCGGTACGCAAGCACCTGTCACGTTTGAAGGGTGGCCACGTCGCGCGTCTGGTCAGCCCGGCCAGACTGGTCACGCTCGCGGTATCCGATGTGATTGGCGATGACCCCCACAGCATCGGCTCCGGCCCTACGGTTCCCGATCCCAGCACATTTGCAGATTCCGTAGCCATTCTCCAACAACGTGGCCTTTACGACCAGCTGCCGGTACCCGTGCGTGCCTGCCTTGAACAGGGGCAGGCAGGTCAGCGGCCAGAAACACCCAAGCCGGGAGATGAGTGCTTTCGCAATACCAGCTTCACGCTACTTGCAAGGCTTGCGGACGCACTCGCGGTAATCGAAAACGAAGTCAGGCAGGGCGGTGTTTTTGTACATCGACTTGAGAACTTCCTGCAGGGCGACGTCGAAACCTGTGCGACACGATTGATGGATGTGCTTGCGAACCTTGCTTTAAATCCATTGCGACCATTGTTGTTGCTGGCGGGCGGGGAGCCCACAGTCGAGCCGAACGGCACTGGCAAGGGTGGGCGGATGCAACATCTGGCGCTTCTCCTCGCGGCCGCGCTGGCCGGACGCGAAGGTGTCGTTGGGCTCGCGGCAGGTACCGATGGTACCGACGGACCCACCGATGCCGCGGGGGCTTTTTTTACCAGCGACACCCTGTTGCGAGCACGGGCGCTGGGTATAGACCCCGAGCAACGCTTGCGCGATTTTGATACTTATCCACTTTTTGCGGCGCTGGGTGATCATCTGTTGACCGGTCCGACAGGCACCAATGTCATGGACATCGTCATGATCTGGGTGCCAGAGTAATCGCCAACACCCTGCTTTATTGGAGAGTACTGGTGCTCCACTTGTGTTACCGGACGCTGATCGTCGCGCTGCTCATGATCGGGCACCTGAACGCCGAGGAGAAACCCGGTCTCTGGGCAGCCCAGGAAACTGCCGCACTGGCAGCGGTCGATGCATATATCGGTGCCTTCAATGCACGAGACGCGCGTGCTTTTGTTGACGCACTGCACTATCCGCACATGCGGGTCGACGGTCTCGGCAATCCTCGGTACTGGGCGAATGCCGAGGACTATTTCAAGGAAGTCGAGTTCGACACAGTGCAGGGAACTGGCTGGTCGCACAGCCGATACGACTACAAAAAGGTGGTACAGAGTGGTCGCCACAAGGTTCATGTGCTGGTTTCATTCACTCGCTACAAACGCGATGACAAACCAATGCACACGCAGGAATCCCTGTATGTCGTCACGGAGCACGGTGGCCGGTGGGCCATCCAGGTACGTTCCAGTTATGTCGAACAGGTGATGCAGGATCAATGCATTGGTGCGATCGCTGCAGAGTGTGCGAGGTAGCTGCTGCCGGATCGCCGCTGCGGTAAAAGTCGGTCACAGCAGATCGATGATACGGCTGTACTTGATGGCCAGTTCCCTCTGCTTGTGCAGTGGCGAACGCAGGCTTTCGTCATCGATTTCGTTATAGACGAGATACAGTCCAGCGTTTGCGGACTGCAGCCAGGCGAAGCGCAGATTGACTGCGGTGAAATCCGTTCGATCATCCTTCTGGACCAGCATCTGCAATTGCAGCTTCGGCGTAAATGAGTAGGACATGCGCAGGCGTGCAACGTTGACTTCGAAGTCACCGTTTGCAATCGGCAGATCGATGTTGTTGTGTATCCAGCTGAGCTCTGAAGAAAAGCGCTCGCCGCCGCGATAGAGCAGGCCGGTTGTTGCGTTGATCCGATCACCGCCAAAGAACCCGCCGATCCTGCTGTCGATGCTTAAGCTCAGGGGTTTGCCTTCGTCGGTCCTGAAGACCAGCTGGGCTTCCTGGTGATCGTATTCGCCGGGCAGGACAAAGGTCCCGCGGTTGATTTCGAAAGGCTTCTGTACCCCTTCGTGGGTCAGGTTCAAACCAGTGTGCAGCTCAAGTCCGTTGCGCCATTCCCAGTGATTGTCGAAGTGCGTGAAGCCGGACTCCCAGAACCCCGTGTCATCCCAGAAACCGGAAAAAGCGAGATGGGGACGCAACTCGTGAATGCCCAACCAGCTGGCCGGTCGATGGCGTCGGAAGATGAGGAAGTCGAACTTCTCGTAGTTCCGACGGCGCAGGAAACCTGTTTCCGGGTTGAAGTTTTCGCCGACCCTGGTATAGCCGACGGAGTTGCTCCACACCGGGTCATTGTAGTTGGCACGAAGCCGAAACGCAGTGTCCTCGCCACGTCGGCCAGGTGTTTCGGTCTTGGCAAGGTAGGACTCGAACAGGACTTTTTCTCCCAGTCCGAATCTGCCGTCGATAGCGTAGGTGCGGTTGTAGTCGGTATCGTCGTCGCCGGTCAGTGTGCCGTCGCCGTCGCGTCCCACGTAGAGAATGCCAACGCTCGACCGATTCGCCAACTCCTGGTTGACACGCAATACTGTGTAATCATTTTCTGGAGCAATACCGGCCAGGCGTTCGCTGCGCATCTGCAGCAGGCCAATATTGGTGGCATCGCCGATCTTGCCTGACAGTCTCGCTCCGCCGACAATCGGCAGCGACCGTCCAGTTGCACTGATGCCGATGCGTCGGCTGAAGAAGAGTTCCACTTCCTGTGGAGAGCCAACGGTGAATTGCCCGGCATTTTCTAGGAAAAACGGCCGCTTTTCGGGAAAGAACAGACTGAACCGGTCAAGATTGACCTGCAGCTCATCGGCTTCGACCTGTGCAAAATCGGTGTTGTAGGTGGCATCCAGGGTAAGCCCTGCAGTTACGGAGTATTTGGCATCCATGCCAAATTCTTCGTCGAAGTGAGTTCCCGACGGCTGTCTTCCACCGCGACTGATCTGTCCCAGTGCATAGGGCACAATCTTCAGGTTGCGCTGGTCTGGCAAATTCAGCCCGGTCAGCGTGCCAGCTTCCGAGACCCGGTTGATCGTGAACTGTCTGGGGATGGGTGACCAGAAACTGACCTCGTTGGTGCGCCTGATGTTGCGCTGAAAATTCAACCCCCACACCGGTACTTCGTTGTTGCGATAGCGCAGCGACTTGAATGGAATGCGCATTTCCGCGCTCCAGCCATAGTCACCGACAGTTGTGTGCACATTCCACGATGTATTCCACTCCAGATTGAATCCACCCCCACTGGAGCCAAAAGTCTGAGTGCCTTCCTTGGTGACCTGGGCGTCGTATTCGACCGCAGACGGCGTCGTACCGAAGATCAGGCCGTTCTGCCTGTCGTTGAAGGTGTCGATCAGCACCTGAAAACTGTCAACGTCGTCAAGGACAGAGTCCCGGCGCGCATCGCCGATCACGATGCCTGCTGGATCGTCGTCATGGCAGACCACACCGATGTACAGGGCTTCTTCATCGAAGCCGACAAAGACCTCGGTCTTCTGGGTGGATTCCTGTCCTTCGAACGGACGTACCTGCGTGAAATTCTGCGCCGGGATCAAACCCTGCCAGGCGTCATCGCCGAGGACGTTGCCATCCAGCATGGGCGCGGTGTGCAAACGCACTGCGACCAGGCCAGGCCGTTCGGCTGCCGAAGCCGAGACGACGCAGAGGGCGAACAACAACGCCGCCGTGAACCGGTACACCGCACTGAACATGTTCAGAAGAGTTCGTTGTGGAGCTTGTCAACGGTAGCCAGTACGGTCTCGGCACTGTTGTTCCGAAGCATTGGAATGATCCGCGTGACGCCCAGTGCCGCATAGTCTTCGAGCATCGCCCTGGTTGGCAGTACCGGCGGCGTGACGGAGATCGACAGTTCGCCCAGCGTCGCAGGCCTTGCCAAAGTTGTTTGCAAGCTTCGGATGGCATCGAGCACTTTGGCGGTGTTCGGAACATCCAGCGCAAAACCATACCAGCCCTGTCCACGTTGCACGGCACGCTTCAGGGCGCCCGGACTGGTGCCACCGACGATGACTGGCGGGCCGCCATGCTGTTTGGGTCTCGGCTGGGCGTTGATACCACTGAATTTGACATAACGGCCGTTGAAGGCAGGTTTCTCGGCGTTCCATAGTTCGCGCATGGCATCGATGTATTCATCGGTTCGCGCGCCGCGACTGGCGAAGTCGACACCCAGCGCTGCAAATTCCTGGTGCAGGTAACCGGCGCCGATGCCAAACAGCAAACGACCATCGCACAGGACATCCAGGCTGCCGATTTCTTTCGCCAGCACGACCGGATTGCGTTGTGCGACCAGAGTAATTCCAGTGGCGAGCCTGATCTTGCTGGTCTGGCCGGCGAGAAAGGCGAGCAGCGCAGGCGGATGCAGCATCGGTGTTTCCGGTGCTGCGGGTGAGGGTGCCTCGCGGGGATCCGGCAGGACCACGTGCTCGCCGGTCCATAGCGATTCGAAGCCGGCAGCCTCGGCGCGCCTGGCAGTCTCTGCTGCCGTGGATGGGTTGGCGCAGGCTCCAGTATTGATGCCAAAAAGTCCGATCTGCATGGGAATTTCTCCGGAAGTCCAGATAGATAAAGCGCAACCGAAGACGACAGCCGACAGGTGTGATGTTGGTGCGTCTTCAGTTTTGTGAATGACCGGCATTGTGCCAGAGAAAATGTGGATCCGGGACCATCGCGTCTGCCGGATGCCCTCGAATTAACGCGTGAGTCTGCGTAAATCGGGCTGCGTTTGGGCACAATGACGCGCAGTTGCAATCGAGTCGCGTAATCAGCATGGAACAGAACAGGAAGCAGGACAGCTCTTCCCACTTCGGTCGCTATCTGTTTGTCGGCTTCCTGACCGTAGCTCCTCTCTGGGTAACCTGGCTGGTATTCGACTTTCTGCTTGAACTGTTGGCAGGGGTCGGTGCCCCACTGCTGCAGGCGCTTGCGGGCATGCTGCAGGAATCAGCACCCAATTCGGCACAGTGGATGCAGGATGGCACACTGCATCAACTGGTGGCCGTGCTGGTGACGCTGGGGGTGCTGTACGGGATCGGCATTTTCACTTCCATGCTGCTTGGCAAGCGAATCGTGTCGTGGCTTGAGGCTGTGGTGGGTCGATTGCCGCTGGTGCAGACAATCTACGGCGGTACCAAGCGGTTTCTGCAGAGTATCAGCCAGCCCCCGGCGACTGGCCAGCGGGTTGTACTGATCAGTTTCCCTACGCCGCGCATGAAGGCGGTTGGTTTTCTGACCACGGTCATGAAGGACAAGCAGACAAACCGCGATCTGGCAGTGGTCTATGTGCCAACCGCGCCAAACCCGACCTCTGGTTACATCGAGATCGTTCCGCTCGAAGATGTTGTACAGACAGACTGGACCATGGAGCAGGCGATGACGTTTGTGATGACCGCCGGTGCCACAGCGCCATCAACGGTGAACTATTCGAACGAGCCACCTTCTGCTGTGCAGACCAGCACCTCCAACCAGTAGGTTGGTGACCAACCTGATCGGACTTTTATCTAGATTCGCAGCTCTCGTAACTCCGGATCATCGTGTGCATGCGCCCAGAGTGTTTCGAAGTCCTGAAAGAGCCGACGTGTGGCAACCATTGCATTCAAGTGGAGGGAACCCTGGGCTTCGCGCCAGTCCGGGAGCAGCCAGAAGCCTGTCTGATCCCACGCAACATGACAGGATTCGGGTGCTTCGTAGTCCTTGTCGAGGATTCGAATCGAACATTTGCTCGACAGCCGCCGGGATAACGCCGGTAACCGATGACTGCGGCCAACGATCAGATCATTTGACTGGATCAGGATACGTGTCCGCGTGTTTGCCGCACGGCGGGTGAAGGTGGAAATTGCGCGGCTGGTGGTGTCGTGGTCGAAGTAAAGCGGATCGAGGAGGTGACTGAAGATGATCAATTCCCGTCGCGCGGCTGCCAGTCCTTTGATGAGCGCGTCCCGGGCCTGTGTTTCACCAGTGAATAGGTCTGCCTGGTGCTGCATCGGCGCCGCCGCGGCGACCCTGGATGCTGGGGCAGGCAGGATGGTTGTCCGCCTGCCCTGCAATTGCGGCGCAGCAATGGAGAGCAACCTGCGCATCGAGCGATGGCGGATACCGGCTTCAAGGAATTCATTGCCAAACGCCACAAATCCACCGCGCTGATAGAAGCCGATTGCGTGTGTCTGCGCATGTAGAAAGGCCTCGTTCATGCCGAGACTTTCTGCCTTTGCAACCGAGGCAGCCAACAACTGCTCGCCGATACCCTTGCCCCGGTCACGCGCAAGTACCGCCATGCGACCGATCTGCCCTGTCGGCAGGAGTCGGGCACAGCCAAGATCCCGACCCGCCGAGTCAAGTGCAAGGAAATGACAGGCATCGTCATCGAGTCCATCCCACTCCTCGTGTTCCGGCACATTTTGTTCATGGACAAAGACCACCGTGCGTATGCGGCGCAAACGTCCGGCGTAAGTGGTCCAGTCAACCTGGATGACATGAACCTCCATCAGTCTGGACGCCGGGCCAGTTGTGCGGCCAATCCGATGTAGCGCGCAGGGGTCAGCTGCTCAAGCTCACGTTGTGCGGCAGGCGCCAGTTGGAGCTCATTCAGTATCGCCGAGAAGGTGGAGGCATCGAGAGTGCGTCCACGTGTTGCGGCCTTGAGCTTTTCATAGGGTTCATCCATGCCGTGTTTGCGCATGACGGTCTGCACGGCCTCGCCCAGCACTTCCCATGCGGCATCGAGGTCGCGTTGCATGGCCGGTGCGTTCACCTGCAATTTCCCGATTCCTTTCAATGCGGACTGATAAGCAATGCTGGAGTAGGCGAGGACGCTGCCGATGGAGCGCAGCACCGTCGAGTCCGAGAGATCGCGCTGCCAGCGCGAAATCTGCAGTTTTTCAGCCAGATGCAGAGCCAGCGCGTTGGCGATGCCGAGATTGCCTTCGGAGTTTTCGAAGTCGATCGGATTGACCTTGTGGGGCATCGTCGAAGAACCGGTTTCTCCTTCCACCCTGGCCTGACGGAAGTACTCGATGGAGATGTAACTCCAGATGTCCCGATCGAACCCGAGCAGTATCTGATTGAAACGGGACAGTGCATGGCAATATTCCGCGACATAGTCGTGTGGTTCTATCTGTGTAGTCAGTGGATTGTAGGCAAGACCCAGATGATCGACGAACCGGGCCGCGATGCCCTCCCAGTCGGCGTCTGGATAGGCGACTTTATGTGCGTTGAAGTTGCCCACTGCACCATTGATCTTGCCAAGAATCATGACGTCCGCAAGCGCCGTCCGCTGCCTGGTCAGCCGATGTGCAAAGTTGCGCATCTCCTTGCCGAGGGTAGTGGGTGATGCCGGTTGGCCGTGAGTGCGCGACAGCATCGGCAGGTCGGCATTCTCACGTGCAAGCAGATTGATGGCATCGATGACGTCCTGCATTCTCGGTAACAGGACATCCCGGCGGCCATGTTCAAGCATCAGTCCGTAGGCCAGATTGTTGATGTCTTCCGACGTACAGGCGAAGTGAACAAATTCCCTGTACTTCGACAGCGCCGGAATGCTGGCCAGCCGGTCCTTCACAAAATATTCGACGGCTTTGACGTCGTGGTTGGTGGTGCGTTCGAGGCGGACGATGTGCTCCGCATCGGTACCGGAAAATTCCTGGTACACCAGTCGCAGACGAGCCGCATCCGCAGCGCCTGGGCCAGGCAAGTCCGGTATTTCCGGAGATGCCGCCAGATGCAGGAACCATTCGATCTCGACCTGAACCCGGAACCGGTGCAGAGCCTGTTCACTGGCAATCCAGGCGAGATCTTCGATCTGGCTGCGATACCGTCCATCAATGGGTGAGATGGCAGCGAGTGGTGACGGTGTGGTCATGCTGGAATGGTTCCCTATTGCGAAGTCATGGATTACAGGCTGAGTTCGCCGAGTGTTCGTTTCATTGCACTGCGATGAAGCAGCAGGTGCCATTGCCGGCCACCAAGCTGACTCCAGGCCCAGGCAAAACGGATGCCGGCGAGCAGCATGGCGCGAATCCGCTCTGCCGACTCTGGTTCCTGCAGTACTTCCGGCGCGCCGGTGACCTGAATACGCTGGCTGAGTTTGCTGATGGTCTCCTTGTAGATGTCGGCTGCTGCAGTGACACTCGGCTCACCGGCTGCGGCCCGATCCAGCAGCGTACGCAGCCGATCTACCATCGCCCGGTCCTGCTTCAACAACGCCGCAAGTTTCAGCAACTGAGCCACATAGCGGGCCTGTTGGGGCGACCGGATCTTGCCGGTCAGCAGGTCCGTTGCGATACCCATGCCAACGCGGTATGCGGCAAGCGGGTTGAACACATCACCGATATCGGTCTGATTCTGTGTAAACACGGCATCCAGCAGATGCGGCGGGGGAGTACGAGCCCGCCCGTTGGCGATATCGTCGACCACGGCTGCTGCTTCGCACAGTGCGCTGAACGCAAGGCAACGTTGTTGAAAATTAGTCAGACTGCTCATGATTGACCGCCGCAGGTTATGGTTGCCCCGCCAAGAACCTGGTCACCACGGTAGAAACAGACGTACTGACCTGGTGTGATGGCGCGTTGGGAATTTGTGAATCGGACCAGCAGTTGACCATCCGCACGCTGGAAAACCCGAGCTTCCTGGTCCGATTGCCGGTAGCGGATTTTAGCGCCGCAGAGCAGTGGCAGGTCAGGTGTCGAACCGATCCAGTTGACATCCCGAGCGGCGAGCCACTGCCCCGACAGATCTCCTGTTTGCTGCGAAACAACGAGGACGTTGTCGTGTACCCGCTTGTCAGCGACATACCAGGGGGCTTCAATACCGCTGGCCTGCCCACCTATGCCCAGGCCCTGCCGCTGGCCGATTGTATAGTAGGCAAGTCCCGTGTGCTGACCTCGGGTTCGCCCTTCGGTATCTGCGATGCGGCCAGGTTCCCGCGGGATATAACGGGCAAGAAAATCGCTGAATCGTCGTTCGCCGATGAAACAGATTCCGGTCGAGTCCTTTTTCGCCTTGTTGGGCAGCCCCAGTCGGGCGGCGATTTCCCGTACTTCCCGCTTCCAGAGGTGGCCGATGGGGAAGAGGACATTGCGCAATTGTTCTGCTGACAGCGCCTGCAGGAAGTAGCTCTGATCCTTGCCGGAATCGACACCTTTGCACAACACCGGCAGGCCCTGATCTCCGCCCAGGCGGGCGTAATGGCCGGTAGCAATGAACTGTGCACCCAGGGTCTTCGCGTAGTCCCTGAATTGCCGGAACTTGATCTCCCGGTTGCACAGGACATCCGGATTCGGAGTCAGGTTATTTCGATAGGCATCAAGGAACGTCGCGAACACGTTATCCCAGTATTCGGCCGCAAAATTGGCGGTCAACAGTTCGATGCCGAGCCGGTCACAGACACTCTGGGCGTCGGCCAGATCAACCTTGGCAGTGCAATACCCGGTATCGTCATCCTCATCCCAGTTTTTCATGAACAGGCCACGCACGGCATGACCCTGCTCAATCAGCAGCGCGGCCGCAACGGCAGAGTCAACACCGCCGGACATGCCTACGATGACAGAAGAGCCGCGCCGCGGTTGAGAGGTGAAGTCTGAGGTCATGAGCCGGATTTTACGTGTCTGCAGCGAAGAATGCCCGCAGGTCATCGGCCGGGATCCCGGGATGCCTCGGTCCCCCCCATTCATCCAGCCCTGGCTCAGGCCACATCTACACCACATCTACACCACATCTACACCCTGGTGTCTGTGGTGTTCCCGAATCCGTGGCCGAAGCCTGACAACAGGCTATGACCAGATCGAACGCGCGCAGATCTGGCGTTGACAGGTTTGTCAGTCCTTTGATCACCACACGGAAGTGGCAACGTTGGTTGTGGGTTGACTCGTCAATCGACGCCGTTCAGCGATCCACCGACTGCCTTGACTGCAGCGACGTGCGCAGTAATGGCCGCCAGCACTTCGGGCATTGGCCGCGCCGGGAGGCGCAGAATCATGCGATCAACCCCAAGACGCGACAGGCGCTTGAAGACATCAGCGTCGAGACCGATACCGGTGATCACAACCGTGGGTCTGGGTTTGCCTGCTGCCTCAGCCAGGTGAAAAAGCTTCGGCACCAGTTCGTCCAGATCGGCGATCGGAGTTACCCGTCCACGCATTGCGGGAATGTCGGCAGGCACCACGGAAGGCATCCAGCCACTGCCGTAGTCCACAACCCTTTTGAGTACGTTTGGCCCGCCGCCAGCCACCAGAACAGGTGGATGGGGCTTCTGTACAGGCTTCGGCCATTGCCAGGAGCGCTCGAGTTGCACCAGTCGCCCCCGATACTCGGCGATATCCTGTGTCCACAGTGCCTGCATTGTTTCCACGCGTTCGCGCATCAATCGAAAGCGGGTCGCAGGGTCGGTGCGGTGGCTGATGAGTTCGGCTTCGTTCCAACCCGCACCGATGCCGAGTTCCACGCGGCCGGCGCTGAGCAGATCCAGAGTCGCAACGGACTTTGCGGTGTTGACCGGGTCGCGCTGCGTGATCAGGCAGATGGCGGTACCGAGTCGAATGGTTCGGGTGGCGGTCGCTGCGACAGTGAGGGAAATGAACGGGTCGAGCATACTCTTGTATTCTCGGGGAATGTCCGCACCCATCGGAAATTCGGTGGCGAGTGGAATATGCGAATGCTCCGATACCCAGAACGAGTCGAAACCGTGGTGTTCGACGGCGGCAGCGGCCTCATCCGGTCGAGCGCTGTCGTCGGTTGTGAACAGACTGAGTCCGAACTTCATCTCTCCTGCCTCCTGTTGAACGGGTCGCAAACCGGGGTTGCGGCGGCAGTGTAGAGTTTTGTGCGCATGACTTCCTGCCCGCAACCTTTGCCGAATCTGCCCGCGCCTGCACTACAATGTCCGCATGAACAGACTGACTCATATCGATGAAAGCGGCCGGGCGAACATGGTCGATGTATCGGCCAAGGATGAGACGGTGCGTCGCGCGGTCGCCTGCAGCGAAGTGCGCATGCAGCCCGCGACGCTGGACGCCATCGTCGAAAACCGGCTCCACAAGGGAGAGGTATTTGCGACGGCGCGCATCGCCGGCATCCAGGCCGCCAAGCGCTGCAGCGAACTGATCCCGCTTTGCCATCCGCTGCTGCTCTCCAAGGTCTCGGTGGACTTCGAAGTCCAGGCGCCTGACCGGATCCTGATCCAGGCCGAGTGTCGATTGACCGGCAAAACGGGTGTGGAGATGGAAGCCCTGACAGCGGCGACAGTAGCGGCACTGACGGTCTACGACATGTGCAAGGCCATCGACCGCGGCATGGTCATCGAAAATACCGGTTTGTTGCACAAGTCGGGCGGCAAGTCCGGATCCTGGGGGGTGGCAAGCTGATGCAGGTCAGAGTGCTCTTTCTGGCTCGGCTGCGTGAGCTCACCGGGCTGCGCGAACTGATGCTGGAGGTCGACGATGGATCAAGCGGTGCGTTGCGTCTCGCCTTGCAACACCGGTTCTCCACTGCAGTGGTTGATGCGCTGTTCACCCAGAACACACGACTGGCCTGCAACCAGAGCCTCTGGGATGGGCACACGCCATTTGCTGCCGGTGACGAAATAGCCTTTTTGCCACCGGTTACCGGAGGCTAGACATGCGGATCGACATTCGTGTCTGTGCTGACGATTTTGACGTCGGAGCCG
>Ga0163144_10018250_pt1 | contig 14214 bp, 8 predicted proteins | sample OliLak19BULKMAT1_FD_123175 | JGI IMG/M metagenome (GOLD analysis project Ga0163144, IMG submission 123175) | Freshwater microbial mat bacterial communities from Lake Vanda, McMurdo Dry Valleys, Antarctica - Oligotrophic Lake LV.19.BULKMAT1 | ecosystem: Environmental > Aquatic > Freshwater > Lake... | reverse complement strand
TACGAAGGTGAAACCTCGATGATTCCCTATGGCCGACCCGGCCCGTGGGCCACCGGCCTCGAAGACAAGATTGTTTCCAAAGCGCGCGAGCTCGTCGCCGAAACGCGCGGGACAAAGTAGCGAGTCCGGGGCTGTTTCCAGCCGGCAACCGTTCATCGGCAGGCTCACTCTCACTGTTACGCGCACTCTGCGGGCGGGGCAGAATACGAACCAGACTCTTCACCATCCAGTTACTTGTTCAATGCCTGGCTGATCGCAAGTGATTTCAAAACGGCGCGACGGGGCGGATATAATAGGCAGCAAACGGCCGGAACGGAAAGGGCGGCCGGCGGCAACGGACAGACAGGAATGTCTGTGTCACTTCACGGGCGGTCAGACCCTCAGCGTCCGATGACGGGCTGGACCCACGCCGTCTCAAATTCGCCGGCTACACTGCCGTTTACCTTCGGCTTGGAAGACACGATCTTGGCGCGGACATACAACTCCTCGCCGCGCAAGGTGTAGCTCGCTTCGTTGCCCCGGACTTCCGCCAGCACCGCGCCGACTTCGGCACTATAACGCCGGTGCGGCAGGGTGCGCGTGTTGGGCGGCAAGGGGAGCTCTTCGCTGGCCGCATTGAAACCGCGGCGCGTGCCGATGAACTGCGTCACATAGGTGACTCCGGGCTCAGCCTGGATCCGCACCGCCAACCGGCCTGGCTCGCGGACGAGATCCGTCAGGGTGACGCCCGAACTCGCGTAGAAATCGCCCGCTTCCATGGCGTGAATGATCGACTCCGGCGTGAGATGGCGGGCCCGCACCATGATCCATCCCCGTCCCACATTGCTCTTCCCCAACCCGATCGCATGGTAGTTATGCGAATCATCCACGCCGACGCCGAAGATTGGCTCCAGCCCCAGCTTCCCCAGCCGATGCGCGAGAATGATGTCCCACATCTGATCCATGCTGGCATGCGCGGCATCGCCGTCATTATTCACGCCGGGGTGACCGTTATAGACTTCGAAAAAACGCTCCCCTTTCACCTGCATCAACTCCTCCGCGGTCACTCCCCAGCGAAAATTCGGATGATTAAGATGCGCAATCATCGGCTGGCCCGTCCTGGCGCGCTGCGCGTGCACGGCATCCATGGTTTGCTGCATGATGGTGACAGCATTGTCGCCTTCCGCCGGCGTGACAAAATCGCGCGGGTTGGTCACGTTGATGTGGACCGGGCCGGAGGCTTCCGGGGTCGTGGCGGTCTTGGCCCGTTTCCACGTCGCGGTAACCTCCTCGGCCGGGATCATGAGGAAACGCCCGGGCTCTTCCAGCAGCGCGCGATACTCGGGCAGCGGCTTCAGCCGGACGAACCGCTTTTCACCTTCGGTTTTCTGCTCCACCCAATCTGGACCGAAACGGGTCACATAGCGCTCCAGCACGGGTCCGCCACCGCGTTGCTGAACTTGTCCACCGATTGATACCGGCGTCTTCAACTCGAACCAACGCAGCCCTTCCTGCATCACGTTGTGATCGGAGAGCGCCAGGAACTGGTAACCGTTTCGCTTATACCAATCCGCGATCATCTCGGGATAGTCGTCGCCGTCGCTCCAGAGCGAGTGCGTGTGCAAGTTGCCCTTGAACCATTGAGCCGAAGCCGTTTCGGTGCGGGACCCCGGCGCCGTTTGCGCCTGGAGGGGCGTTCTGGCTAAACCAGCCAGCGAGCAAAACACGGCTAATACAGAAAGAAGCGGAGTATGATTCATAAGGCGAAGGCAACGGTGAGGAAAACGCGCCTGCGTGACAACCATCCGCGCAGCTTCCGCTGCTTTTTCAAGTAACCCGGCGGAGAACGAAGAGGCCAGCCTCGGCGTGGGCTTGGGGATATCCATTGACCAGACCACGGTTAAACCGCGGTTCGGTTCAACGTTGGATCGAGCCAAACTCGCTTCTCTCCGACCTTGGGCTTGGCGCGGGATCCAAATCATGGTCCGCTTCGTCGTTTCCATGGCCAACCTTCTACCCCGCCTGATTAACGCCTTTCCCATTTGGGTTTTAGCCGCCGCGATCGGCGCCTTATGGCATCCTCCCGCCTTCACCTGGTTTAGCGGACCTCTCATCGTCGGCACGCTGGCGGCGATCATGTTGGGAATGGGGCTCACCCTGACGATCGACGATTTCCGTCGCATTGTCCGGATGCCAAAACCGGTGGCGTTCGGATTTGTCGCCCAGTTCACGATCATGCCTGTCCTCGGCTGGTCGATCGCAACCCTCCTCAAACTCGAAACGCCATTCGCGGTCGGCCTGATTCTGGTCGCCTGCTGCCCAGGCGGAACGGCCTCGAATCTCGTCACCTATCTGGGAAGGGGTGACGTCGCGCTGTCGGTCGTCATGACCACGTGCTCCACCTTTGCCGCCGTGATCATGACGCCCCTCCTTACGCAGTGGCTCGCGGGCACGCTGGTCGATGTCGATGGTTGGGGACTACTCTGGAGCACAGCACAGGTCGTACTTGCGCCGGTGGCCGCGGGCGTGGCCTTGAACCAATGGATGCCGCGATTGGTTCAACGCGTTATTCCCGCGTCACCGCTGGTGTCCGTTCTCGGCGTGGCGATGATCGTGGGAAGTATCGTCGGCCAGAGCTCGGCGGCGATCCGTTCGAGCGGAGCGAGCCTGCTTGGCGCGGTGATGCTGCTCCATTCCGGCGGTTTTGCCGTCGGCTACTTTCTGTCACGAATCTTCGGATACTCCGCCGCCGTCGCCCGCACGGTCTCGATCGAGGTTGGCATGCAGAACTCCGGCCTCGGCGTGGTGCTGGCGCGCCGGCACTTCGCGGATCCGCTCACCGCCGTTCCGGGCGCCATTTCGGCCGTCTGCCATTCGATCATCGGCAGCGTGCTCGCCGGAATCTGGCGCCTCTCGGCGCAGCCGGGCGCGACCCGGGCGATCTCCGAGTCCAATGCCGGCACCGGCGGAGCGGGCCGTTCGCCGATCATTCACGACGCCGATAGGGCTACGCCAGATACGGAATCGTCATCGGCCCCTCCGGCAGGACCGCAATCGGGGCGTCACGGCCAATCCGGTTGAGTTCCTCGTCGATGCGGCTGGCCAGGTCGGCCACCGACTCAAGGTGGGCGCGACGAATATCCTCAGGTTGGATACGTGAATAAATTCCCACCCGCGCCCGCACCAGAATCAACGCCAGGAGTTGAACCTGCCATTGGTCCTCCATCGGTTCCGGCGCATGATTGATGGTATCGAGTAGGTGCTGCGCGGACTGATGCGAGAAGAGCATATCCTTGAAACTACCGTGATCCGGAAACCCGTCACCACATTCGGCCGCCGCGATAATCAGTCCACCCGGCGACACCACTTGAGCGGCGGCCGACATCCCTTTGACCGTCTGATAGAGATTTTGATCAAGCGGGAAGCCGCTATTCGACGTGATCACGAGGGGGAAACTTTGGGGACACGCCACCATCGCCGTCTGCTTCGCAAACGCACAACCGGCGTCATGAGCTGCGATCACTTCGCCGCAAAAAAATCCTGTGATTTCACGACGACGGTTCTGCGTGACATTGATTAAAAAATCGACCGGCAGGAGCGCACCGTTGGCCCGGACTTGGCGCTGGGTCGGGTTGTTCGCGAGCACGCCCCAGGTACTGAGCGGATCTGCGATCACCTGGGCACGATGGTAGTGCTTGATGGCCTCGAGATCGGCAATGGCCGGGAATACCCCTTTGTAGCCGCCGGAGAAGCCTGCCATAAAATGCGGCTCGATAAAACCCATCACGATGCGGCGGTCGGCTTCGACGTAGTGCCGGTTAAAGCACACGGGCCGCCCGTCGATGGTCGTGCCGGCGCGGGCGAGCGTCGTGGCATCCCGCGAGTCGTGATTGATAACTGAATACCGCTCGAGCACCGCGTCACCCACCATCTGACGAAGTTCCTCCGGAGTGTTGGCCCGGTGCGATCCGGTGCCATTGATGATGACGAAATTCTCCGCCGGCACATGCGCCAGTTCATCGAAGAGCCACGGCAGCAAACGCTCTCGAGGCAAAGGTCGGGTGTGATCGGGAATCAGGATCGCGACGCGTTCATGCGCCTGCACGATTTCACGCAAGGGGCGGGTGCCCAACGGGGCTCGAACCGCAGCGCGAAAGGCTTCCGCCTCATCGGGAAGACCCGCGACGTAGCGTGGTTCGACCATCGTGACGCGATCTGAAGGAATATCCACACGGAGGCCCGTGCGGCCGAACTGCAGGTTAACCGGGGTCATGAAATGAACGGCCAACCAAGCCGAACCAGCTCCTTCGCCGCAAACGTCTTTTCGCAGAGATTCGCCGCGCCGGGTTGGCCGCGCTCCCTTGGACGAGCGCGCGCGCCTCCCCTCCTCTTATGGTAGAGCGAGGTTAACTCTGGAGCGAAACCGCCAACTGCTTGGCTGCCACCTGCGCCAAAACCTGCGGTGTGATCGGCTTTACCAGATAATCCACTGCACCCAGACCAATGGCTCGCTCGATATCATCAGGCCGGTAGGAACCGGAGAGCATGACCGGGCGAACGCGCGGAAGATCTTGCTGGGAACGCAACCACTGCAACACCTCAAATCCGTTCACCAACGGCATCGTGATGTCGAGCAGCAGCAACCACCACGGACGTTCCCCGGAGGCGGATTCGGCCGTCGGAACCTGCGTGAGAAACGTGATCAATTCGGAGCCGTCGCGAAAACGCAGCACCGGGTTTTCAATCTCCGCCTGCCGGATCGCACGGCGCAAGAAGTAGAAATCGTCGTCGTCATCCTCAGCGACCAAAATGGGAGGTACATCCTGCATCGCTCCACCTTATAGCCAGGATGTATCGGGGAGAAGTGGGTTTAAGCCCCATTCGGACCCAAACGCCGGCCAAGCCGCCCGTTTAAGGCTGTGCCAGAATCTCCACTTCCGCTGAATTGCATTAACTTTTACGGGTTCAGCGGTTTCGATACAAAAGGAGGGGCGGACGAGAGCCCCGAATCGCAAAGCACGTGTTAAAAACCGTGGCAGAACAGCTTCGCCTTAAGTTTCGATTGGCGGGGCCGAACTCTTGTTCCAGTCTCTGCACGTTAACTTGTCTATATCATCCATTATCCTAATGAACAAATCGCATCGCTCCTCCAAGGGTTTCACGCTGGTCGAAATCATGATCGTTGTCGTCATCATCGGCCTCCTGGCCGCAATGGCGATTCCCGCCTTCCAAAAGGTCCGCGTGGCCTCACAGGACAAAGCGGTCCTCAACAACGCCCGCCAGCTGGCGGCCGCTGCTGATCAATACTACCTCGAGAACGGCGCCACGTATGCGGGTACTGACAACCTCATCGGTGCGACCAACTACGTGAAAGCCCTCAACACGGTGGCCAATGAAGCTTATCCGGCGTTCTACACTCAGGGTATCACGATCACCATCGGAAACGTCGCCAGCGCTCGTACGATCACGTACGCGCCCTGATCCGCTCGTCCTTTTTCAACGTCAGTTTCAGGCCGCCCTTTTCGGGCGGCTTTTTTTGTGCCCTGATCCGCGATCCCGGTACTTTAGACGACGCGACGACCATCGCGCCCGTTAAGGCCGAACCCCAAACCCGTTTACCCGCGACGGCGCGAAGTCGGGAATCATATCCGCCGAAACAGTGCCTTGATCCTGCTCCGCGTACTCTGCGTTTCGAAATCGAAATGGCCTGTTTGTGGAAAAACTAGAAACGGGAGAAAAACAGAAAGAAGAAATCGCCACGGCGGAATCAGAAGCCAGCATTTCTTCGTTCTTCTTTTCCGCCATTCTCCTTTTCCTCCCTTCTTCTTTTCCAAGCGGTGAACGCATTCACCATCCTCGTCCTTGCAGGAAAGATGCCCTCGCCTGCTCCTCACCCGGCGGCCCCATTCCGTTCCACCCTGCAGCCCCCTGCAGGACCCTACCCCCCCCAACCTACCCGTTCATGCTTCCCCCCCCTGTCCGCGGCCTTGCGCTTTCCCGCGCTTGCTCCGCCAGCCTGATGTTGTGGAGTGCTTCGGCGCTCCTCGCCCAAGTCGCGCCCGCGCCCTCCCCCAGTGCAGCCGCCGCCCCCAAACCTTCCGATACGATCACGCTTACTCCGTTCGAGGTTATGGCCGATTCGAGCGACACCTACGAGGCGACCAACACCAACTCGGTCACCGGCACCAACACCGCGCTGAACAAGACGCCGCTCGATGCCAAAGTGTTCAACCGGCAGCTCATGGACGAAATGGACGTCGTCGACATGTCCGAGATGCTGTCGAAGCTCGGCGGTCTGGGCTCCGCCGTGATCGGCGCCGGCGAGGATGTCCGCGGCGATCTCGAAGGCGACCGGCAGGACCCGAAGACGATGACGATGCGCGGACTCGCGATCAACAACCCGCGCCGCGACGGTTTCCTCCGCTCGGACACCACGCTGCTCGACTCGTTCGACGTTGAGCGGGTCGAGGCCATCGGCGGTTCGAACTCGCTTCTGTTCGGGTCCGGCGATGCGGGCGGCGCCATCACCAGCACGTCCAAGCGCGCCTACCTCAACCGGCGCCCTTCCCTGGCACTCACCGGCAAGGTCGATTCCGAGGGCTCGTGGCGCAGCACGCTGGATGCGCAGGCCAGCAACCGGATGTTCGGCATCCGGGTGAACGGGGCGAAGGGCGACACCCGTTTCTTCCGACCCGGTCATCGGCAGCAGAATGCCGGCGTGCATGTGGCCGCCGCCGTGCAGCCGTTCAGGAACCTCCAGATTCGCGGCGAGTATCGCTACTTCACGCGTGATTCGATCTTCGCCCAGGCGATGACGGTGCGGGCGCCCCTCAGCTGGATGCTGCCGGGCGCCGATCCGTTGGGCGCACCAATCCCGACGGTGCCGATCGCGACGGCGCGGGTCGACAACAAGAGCTCCCGCTATCTGGTCGCGTTTCCCGAGGTCGCGGAGCTTACGCGCGGCGGTCCGTTCGATCTGACCACGGTCGATTCCGGGGTCGGCCCGTTTCATCGCGACGCCTACACCAACGAGATCAAGTCGATCGTGGCGGAGATGACCCTCGCACCGGGCCTCGCCCTGCAGCTGCGCTACGGTCACGACGCGCGCATCAACGATCCGTTGCGTGCCAGCAGCACGGTCGCCTTCGCTCCAGGGGCGACCGGCAACAACTACGTCGACCCGGCCACCGGCGCCGTCGGCACGCAGTGGGCCTTCAACACGGCCATGACCGCCTCCCCGTTCTGGACCGGCGCCCGCGGTTACCGGGGGGCGCTCGCTTACCAGAAAGACCTCAAGCGCTGGGGCCGGCACCAGGCCAGTGTGTTTTACCAGGACATGGATTCGTGGGTGAATACGCAGCCGTGGCGTTTCCTTGAGACCGACGCTGACGGCAACTTCGTGCAGAATCTTGCGAACATCACCAACGCCACCTCGGGCCGCATCGCGATGCCGGCGGTCTGGACCGCGATCTTTCCCTCGCAGGTCATCGGAGGAAAAGAGTGGCCCTTCACCAGCTTCGTCCATCCCAACGGCAAGACCTACCGCTACACTTCGCTCTTCTATGCGGACGCGGTGCCGCGGACCGCAGGCAATCCGATGGGGCTCTCCGGGCCGGTCAACGCTGCGGGTATAACCACGGCGGGCGGCACGCTCGACGACACGCGGGAGACCAGCTTCGGCGCCAGCCTGTTCAGCGAATGGTGGGGCGGGCGCATCGACACCATGACTGGTTATCGGGCCGAGGAGGCGAGCACGTTTCGCGTCAACACCGGCGTCAAACGCGGCCCGATCACCTACGACAGCCTCACGGCGGGATTTGTGGCCGACACGCCCATCAAGGGTCTCCGGCTGTCCGGCAACTACTCGACCAACGCCAAGATCAACTTCACCACCGACCGCGATATTTACGACGAAGTGCTGCCGCCGGGCAAAGGCGTGAGCAGGGACGTCGGGTTAAAGTTCGACCTCTGGGGTCGGCGCATCTCGGGCAACCTGAACTACTACGTTTCCGAGGCGCAGAACTTCACCGCCTCGCTGGGCGCGGCCCGAAACGACATCGATCCCGACGGCATCAACGGTCGCAACGGCGGCAACGGCTACACCTTCAGCAAGACGTCCGACGGCTTCAATGTGACGCTCACCTCGCGGCCGCTCCGGGGCTGGGAGGTGCGCCTCAACTTCGCCACGGCCGACGGCAGCGAGCGCAGCGACGTCGTCCTGCCGCAGTTCTACAACGACCGGTTCAACACCACGACCGTCGGCGGCCAGACCGTCGTCGCGGTGCGCGCGGCCGCCGGCGCCGCCCTCACAGCGTTGCTGGTGCCATCGGACCCACTCGATCCGAACTCGCCACAGATTCCGCTCTCGCTCGCAATGATGCGGGACCCGGCCAGCGACTATTTCGCGGCGATCGATCCGGATTCCGGGCAGATCCTCAACGCGGAGAATCTGGGCCTGCTGACTCCGGGAGTGGGCACCAACGAAACCGGCCTCCCGATCACCGAACACCAGCTCGGTTTCGTTTCGCCGTCGGGTGGCTCCGTCATCGTGAAGCGGGCGGGCGAGAAAACGGTCAACTATGCCGAACGCAGTTACAGCCTCGTGAATCGCTTCCAGTTCACCGAAGGCCGGCTGCGGGGGCTCGTCCTGGGCTTGAGCACGAGCCTGCGCGAAAATCATCGCGCCTACATGTATAACGACGCCGCGGACGGCGGGGCGCGGAAGACGTTCTATTTCCCCAACCGCCTCCTCCATGACGCCTACGCGATCTACCGGTTCAACGTCACCCGGCGCGTGCGCGGCTCCGTGCAATTGAACGTGGCCAACGTTCTCGATTCCAACCGCATGCTGGTGCTGCCCGCCAGCGCCACCGGCGTCCTGCGCTACGCGCAATGGTTCAACGCCCCGCAGAAGTTCTCGCTCACGACGAGCTGGAACTACTGAGACCGGGCCGCCGCTCCCGGTTTCGACCAGGGCCGGCGGCCGCAACCCCACACCCAAGAAACGTGCCTGTCTCGTCCGCCCCGATCCGCCGCCTCGCGCGCTGTACCGCGATGTTCCTCGGCGCCGCGGCCGCGTGGGGCGCCTCATCACCTCCTTTCCAGATTAGCGGGATCTACCCGCACCTCGCCACGTTCAACCACGAAAGCGAATGCGGCACCGGCGCGGTCGTCCCTTGGGCGGACCGACTGTGGGTGATCACCTACGCTCCCCACAAACCCACCGGCTCCTCCGACAAACTCTACGAGATTACCCCCGACCTGCAGCAGATCGTCCGCCCCGAAAGCATCGGCGGCACGCCCGCGAATCGTTTCATCCACCGCGAGTCGCAACAACTCTTCATTGGGCCCTACGCCATCGACGCGCAACGCAATGTCCGCGCCATTCCCTATAGTAAAATGTATGGCCGGCCAACCGGGGTCGCCCGCCACCTCAGCGACCCTGCCAATAAAGTCTACTACGCTTCAATGGAAGAGGGGTTCTATGAGGTCGATGTGCGCACGCTCGCCGTGACCGAGCTCTTTCGCGACGAGCAACTGAAGGAGCCTTTCCGCCGCGCCAACCTTCCCGGCTATCACGGCAAGGGACTCTACTCCGGCCAGGGCGTGCTGGTTTATGCGAACAACGGCGAAAGTTCCGCGCTCGCCCGCGTAAAGCCCGACATCCCCAGCGGCGCCCTCGCCGAATGGAACGGGGTCATCGACACGTGGCGCGTCGTCCGTCGCAATCAGTTCACCGAGGTCACTGGTCCCGGTGGAATTAGCGGCAATGAAAACCCCGCCACCGATCCGATTTGGTCGATCGGCTGGGACCACCGCTCCCTCCTTCTCATGGTGCTCGATCGCGGCACCTGGCACAGTTACCGACTCCCCAAAGCCAGCCATTCCTACGACGGCGCCCATGGCTGGAATACCGAATGGCCCCGCATCCGCGAGATCGGCGAAGACGACCTGCTCATGACCATGCACGGCACGTTCTGGCGCTTCCCGCGCACCTTCAGTCCCACGCGCTCCGCGGGCATCACGCCCCGCTCCAACTATCTCAAGGTTGTCGGCGATTTCGCCCGCTGGGGCGACAAGGTCGTGCTCGGCTGCGACGACACCGCTGCGAGCGAGTTTCTCAACAAGCGCCGCGCCAAGGGCGACCTCGCCGGCCCCGGCCAATCCCAGTCCAACCTGGTTTTCCTCGACCCCGCCCAGCTTGACCAGTTCGGCCCAGTCCTCGGCCGCGGCGCCGTCTGGCTCGAGGAAGCCGTGAAACAGGATGAACCGTCCGACGCGTTCTTGTTTTCTGGATACGACCAGCGTCAGCTCCACCTGACGCATAACGCGGGCGCCGCCGTCACGTTCACCCTCGAGATCGACCGCACCGGCAGCGGCCAGTGGACGAAACTGCGCGATGTCTCGGTCCCCGCTTCCGGTTACGCGGCCTTCTCGTTTTCCGCCGCCGATCAAGGCTCTTGGATTCGTCTCCGGGCTTCACGTGACCTCACCGCCGCGACCGCCCTGTTCGCCTTTCGCAATCAGGACCGCCGCGGCCTCACCGCCGACGCGCGCTTCGACGGCCTCGCTCGCGATGGCGCCACGCAGGCGAGCGGGGGCTTGTTGCACGCCCGCGGACACAACAAGCGCACGCTCGCTGTCGCTGCGACCACGCTCACCGACGGAACGGCCGCGCCCGCCACGTTCTACGAGATGGACGCCGACATGAAACTGCGTCGCACGGATGAAGCCGGCGCCGCCGACTGGATGACGAAAAATGTGGCAATCCCGCGCGACTCACTCGCCTTCGACGAAGCCTCGGCGATCTACACGGACGAACAAGGCAAACGCTTCCGTCTCCCGCGAGGCCGCGCCGACTTTACGCCGGGCGGTTTGCTGGGCGTCGAACGCGCGGTGCGGGAAGTCTGCACCGAGCGCGATTTGCTGAACTGCGCCGGCACGTTCTTCGAACTGCCCGCCGAGAACGCCGGCGGCATCATCAAAGTCCGCCCTATCGCAACCCACAACCGCCGCGTGCACGACTACGCCACCTGGCGCGGACTACTGGTGTTAAGTGGCGTGGACGCCAAGGCGCCAGCCACCAATCGTCACATCATCCGCTCCGACGACGGTCACGCCGCGGTCTGGGTGGGCAGCGTGGATGACCTCTGGCAATTCGGCCGCCCCGTCGGCGTCGGCGGTCCTTGGAAAGCCAGCGCCGTTACCGCCGGCGCCGCCTCCGATCCGTATCTGATGACTGGGTACGACCGGAAGAAACTGCAGCTCTCGCACACCTCGCCGCACGCGGTGACCATGACCGTTGAAATTGATCTCACTGGCACCGGAACTTGGGCAACGTACGCCACCATGGACGTCGCCGCTGGCAAAGCGCACGAACATGTATTTCCGGCTGACTTTCAAGCTTACTGGGTGCGCCTGACAGCGCAGTCCACGACCACGGCCACGGCCTGGTTCACCTACGAGTAATCGATTTCCGCATCTCGCCCCTCCGTTCCCATGAATGCCTTCGATAAAAATAGCCTGGGATTGCGACCGGGCGTCACTGGCAGCCTTGATTGGCTAAACGCGTTGTGAACAGGTCAAGTTTCCCAAACCTCAGATTGTTAACCGCGGATTACGCCGATCCCGCGGATAAGACCTGGAATACCGCCAGCGATCCGCTCCATCCGCGTACTCCGCGGATGATCGATGTTTGAACCTCAGTGGTCTGAGGCTACGCCTCGCTAGATAAATCATCGCTGAAGCAGCAGTGATGAGATCGCCTGAACTCACCTCTCTCGAGCCCAGCCCTTCCCTTTTTCGATCATCCCAACCTTCCTTTTTATGAAACGCCTGCACTCCCTCTTCGCCTGCGCGCTTTTGAGCATCACGCCGGCCTTGGCCGCCGATCGCCTGCTCGTGGAAGCCGAGAGCTTCCAGCAACGCGGAGGCTGGTCCCTCGACACCCAGTTCATCGAGATCATGGGCTCTCCGTATTTGATCGCCCACGGACTCGGCAAGCCCGTCCCCGACGCCACCACCACCGTCACGTTTCCCGCTGCTGGCACGTATCGCGTCTGGGTCCGCACCAAGGACTGGGTCGCGATTTGGAATGCTCCGGGATCCCCCGGAAAGTTCGAGCTCCTCGTCAACGGCACGGCTCTTGCCGAGGCCTTCGGCACCAAGGGCGCCGAGTGGTTCTGGCAGGACGGAGGTACGGTCAAAATCAACCAGCGCCAAACCTCCCTCGCGCTGCGCGACGTCATGGGCTTCGACGGGCGCTGCGACGCGATCTATTTCACGACCGACCTCAACGAAACCCCGCCCAACGATTCCGCCCCGCTCAACGCCTGGCGCAAGCAGGCGCTTGGTTTGCCCGCGCAACCGCAGGACATGGGCGAGTTCGACCTCGTCGTCGTCGGTGGCGGTTACGGCGGCATGGGCAGCGCAATTTCCGCCGCGCGCATGGGCCTCAAGGTCGCCCTGATCCAGAACCGTTCCGTCCTCGGCGGCAACGGCAGTTCGGAAATACGCGTCTGGGCCATGGGCCTGATTCGCCGCGGCAAATACCCGCACATCGGGGAAATCGTCGAGGAGTTTGCCGACAAGGCCAAGAACTCGCCGGGACCAGCCGAAGAGTTTGGCGACGCGCAAAAGGAAGCGCTTATTCGCAGCGAGAAAAACATCTCCCTCTTCCTGAACGAGCACGTGTACGCGGCCCAAACCAAGGACGGGAAAATCACCTCCGTCACGTCACTCACGACCACCAACAGCCGCGAGCGCACCTACCGCAGCAAGCTCTTCGTCGACTGCACCGGCCACGGTTATCTCGCTCACCTCGCGGGCGCCAAATACGAGATCGAACCCAAGGACCTCCTCGGCATGAGCAACATGTGGGTCTGGAGCAACGGCGAGAGCGAACAGGCATTCCCCGAAACCCCGTGGGCACTCGATCTCACGATGGATGATTTCCCGTATCCCAAAATGGGACGCGGCAACATGGAGGATCAGGGCAAGGGCGAATGGTTCTGGGAAAGCGGCTTCAACAAGGATCCAATCAATGACCTCGAACTGATCCGCGACTGGAATCTGCGCGCCGTCTTCGGCGCTTTCAATGCGATGAAAAATCGCGACGGCAAAGCCGAGCACGCCAAGGCCAAACTCGACTGGATCGCCTATGTCGGCGGCACCCGCGAATCCCGCCGGATCGTCGGCGACGTCATGCTCACGCACGAAGATATCGTCACCAAGCGCGAGTTTCCCGATGGCGCCGTGCCCAGCACCTGGAGCATCGACTTGCATTTCGCCAAGCAGGAATACGCCAGGAAATTCCCTGACAATCCCTTCATCGCCGTCGCCGAGCACGACCGCCGCATCGATCGCGCCGTCGGTTATCCCATCCCCTACCGCTGCCTTTATTCCGTAAACGTCGCCAATCTGTTCATGGCCGGCCGCAACATCAGCGTTACCGATCAGGCGCTCGGGACCGTCCGCGTCATGAAGACCATCGGCATGATGGGCGAGGTCGTCGGCAAGGCCGCGTCCATCGCCATCAAACACGGCGTCAGCCCCCGCGATGTTTATACGCTGTATTGGTCCGAACTTGATGGTTTGCTGAAGCTCCCAGGCCGGGCTCGACGTGGCGCCGACAACACGATGGATATCAGCGGACCCGCCCCTGGACCGGTGGACGACGCCGGTGGCCGCAGCTCCGGTGTCGCCCTCTCCGCGCTCCCTGGAATCGTGATCGATAACAAGGCCGCCCAACTCACCGGCAACTGGAACGCCGGCGGATCACTCGCGCATATCGGAATCGATTACGTTTACGCCCGGGGCGCCGGAAACAGGGCGGTCTTCGCTTTCACCGTCCCCAGCGACGGTCTCTACGAGGTACGCTTCGCCACCGCCCCGCACGAAAACCGGGCCAGCAACACCGCCATCGTGGTTCGCACCAGCGAGGGCGAGCGGCCGGTCACCGTAAATCAACAACAACCCGCCACAATCGACGGCCGCTGGGTCTCCCTCGGCCAATACCGTTTCCAAGCCAGCAAGCCAGGCGCCGTCGAAGTCAACGCCGCCAACGCCAACGGCAACGTGCACATCGACGCCGTCCAAGTGATCCCGGCGCCCTAATGGCAAGACGGCCGGGCCCGACCTTGGGCCAACCTTGGGCCCGGACCGCAGAATCCCCGGAGGATCACCGATCCTCCGAACCCAACCTCAGCTTCCCTCGCGCAAACTCGTCTTTGCCCG
>Ga0163144_10018248_pt1 | contig 14214 bp, 9 predicted proteins | sample OliLak19BULKMAT1_FD_123175 | JGI IMG/M metagenome (GOLD analysis project Ga0163144, IMG submission 123175) | Freshwater microbial mat bacterial communities from Lake Vanda, McMurdo Dry Valleys, Antarctica - Oligotrophic Lake LV.19.BULKMAT1 | ecosystem: Environmental > Aquatic > Freshwater > Lake... | reverse complement strand
TCGCCTGCACCGCCGACAGCTGCGCCGCCGGCAACTGCCAGCACGTCGTGCAGTGCCCCCCAGGACAGCCCTGCTCACAGGACTTCTGCAACTCGCCCGCTGCTCAGGACCCGCAGTTCGCCTGGCTCTGTGGGGCCCAGTGAGAGGCAAGGAGAAGACAATGAGCACGAACCTTCGAAACGGCCTCCTTGGCATCGGTGCGGCGCTCTTCGCCCTGACGGCCGGCTGCGCGCCGGAGTCGGGCGATCCCGCGGGCGGCGGGGCCGACCTCGGGGACGAGAACGTCGGCGTGGCCGCGCAGGCTGCAGGCGCCGCGACCCCGAACACGGTGCTCATGCTGAGCACCACGCTGAGCGGCGGCATCAACAGCCGCGAGGCGTTCTTCGCGCAGGCGCTCGGCTACGACGTCGAGATCGCCACGGCGGCGCAGTGGGCGGCGAAGACGACCGCCGACTTCAAGACGTACCGCGCGATCGTCTTCGGCGACACCGGCGGGAACAGCATCAACAGCTACGCCGCGGCCAACGCCAACAAGGCGGTCTGGAGCCCGGCGGTCACCGGCAACGTGATCATCGCGGGCGCCGACCCGCGCGATCACCAGGCGCAAGGCGGCGACGCGATCACCCTCGGCTTCATCTACTACGCCGTGGCCGAGCCCGGGACGACGGGCCTCTACGCGTGCCTCAGCTCGGCGTACGAGAGCCAGCCGGACCTGACGCCTGTGCAGTTCCTCTCGGGGGTCACGTCGATCACGTCGAGCGACGCCGGCTGTTACAACAACGTCCACAAGGTCGCCGACCACGTGGCGCTCGACCTCGTCACCGATGCGAGCCTCTCCAACTGGAGCTGCTCGATCCACTCGTTCATCGACAGCTTCCCGCCCGATTTCCTCCCGCTCGCCATCGCCAACAACGTGAGCGGCCCGGGCTCTCTCACGTTCCCGGACGGCTCGTTCGGCATCCCGTACATCATCGCGCGCGGCGTGGATCTGTCGCCGGTCAACTGCGGCAACAACCTGGTCGACGCGGGCGAGGAGTGCGACGACGGCAACACCGACAACGGCGACGGCTGCAACGCGCAGTGCAAGCTCGAGGAGCTGGACCCCGACGAAGACGACGTGGGCGGGACGGACAACTGCCAGTTCGTGGCGAACCCCGGGCAGGAGGACACGGACGCCGACACGGTCGGCAACGCCTGCGACAACTGCCCGGACGCGTCCAACGCGGGCCAGGACAACAGCGACGGGGACGCGCCCGGCAACGCCTGCGACAACTGCCCGAAGATCACCAATCCCGGGCAGGAGAACAGCGACGGCGACACGTTCGGCGACGCCTGCGACAACTGCGATCTCAAAGCCAACCCGACGCAGGCGGACGTGGACGGCGACGGGGTCGGCGACGCCTGCGACAACTGCCCATCGAAGCCCAACGCGGCGCAGGCGGACGCGGACGGCGACGGGATCGGCGACGCGTGCGACAACTGCCCTGCGGCGGCGAACGTGGACCAGGCCGACGGCGACAGCGACCTGCGCGGCGACGCGTGCGACAACTGCCCGACCACCTACAACCCCACACAGATCGACAGCGACGGCGACGCGGCGGGCGACTCGTGCGACGTGGCCTGCGTCACTGTGCGGCGCGGCGGGCTCGGCTCGGTGCAGGACGCGACCCTGAGCGCCGGGACGCCCGGCGGCAACTTCGGTAGCGATGGCGAGCTCGTCGCCGGCGCCACCTCGGGCGGCCAGAGCGTCGCGCTCGTGCGCTTCGACCTGTCGCCGGTCCCCGCCCGGGCCCAGGTGACGAGCGCGAAGCTGGGGCTGTTCACGGGCGAGTGCTGCAGCGTCGAGAGCGTGAACGTGCACCTCGCGACGGCGGCGTGGAGCGAGGGCGACGTGACGTGGGCGAGCTTCGGCGGCGCTTACTCGCCGGCCGCGGCGGGTGAGATCACGACGTGCGCGCAGCCCTCGGTGCTCGACGTGACGGCCGCGGCGACCGCGTGGCACGCGCACGCCGCGACGAACTTCGGTGTCGCGCTGGTGCAGGCGGGGGCCGCGGCGACGGCGTTCCGCTCCAGCGAGGCGGCGACGGCGACGGATCGGCCGGCCCTGCAGGTCTGCTACGTGGTGCCCGACTGCGGCGCCGGCACCGGCGACTGCGACGGCATCGCGGCCAACGGCTGCGAGACGAACACGCTCGCGAGCGCGACGAGCTGCGGCGGCTGCGGCGACGCCTGCGCCTTCGCGAACGCGGGGGCGAGCTGCGTGGCGGGGGCGTGCGTGATCGGGGCGTGCGAGCCGGGGTTCGTCGACTGCAACGGCAACCCGCTCGACGGGTGCGAGGTCGCGCCCGGCTCCGACCCGGACAACTGCGGCGCGTGCGGCGAGGCCTGCGACAACCCGCACGGGACCGCGGCGTGCAGCGGCGGCGCCTGCGTCGCGACCTGCGCGAACGGCTACGGGACGTGCGACGGCGACGAGCAGAACGGCTGCGAGACGCCGCTGAGCTCGCTGTTCAACTGCGGCGGCTGCGGTGAGACGTGCGCCCTCGCGAACGCCAACGTGACCTGCCAGACCGGCACGTGCGACGTCGTCTCTTGCCAGAACGACTTCGGAAACTGCGACAACGACGCGTCGAACGGCTGCGAGGCGCCGCTCAATTCGCTGCAGCACTGCGGCGGCTGCGGCAAGGCGTGCGCGATCGAGAACGCCAGCGCGACCTGCCAGACCGGCATCTGCAAGCTCGGCGTGTGCACCGCGCCCTTCGGCAACTGCGACGCGGTGCCCTACAACGGCTGCGAGTCGAACTTCCAGACCGACGTCAACCACTGCGGCAACTGCTCGACGAAGTGCACGAACGCCCACGGCTCGACGAGCTGCAACGGCGGCACGTGCGCGCCGGTGTGCGTCGGGCTGTGGGCGAGCTGCGACAACAGCGTCGTGAACGGCTGCCCCAGCGCGCATTCGTCCACGCCCACATGGTGCCCATTCGAATGCCGTCGGGCGCGTCGCGATCGAGCACCGGGAGCGACGTCGCGTCCGTCCCGAGCAGGCCGGGCGCGCGCGTCTGCTCGTTGATGAGCAGGGCGAGCGGAGCGAGCTTGTCGATGGCCGCGGCCACGCTCCGTCCGAGGGTCTGTGACGCGATGGCAACGCCCGCGCGCTCGAAGCGCAGGCACTGCCGCTCGATCGGCTGATGCTCGATGTACTTGTCGCCGAGCGCCTCGACGATCAGCGTGCGGCCGAGCTTGCCGCCCGGCACCAGCTCCGGGGCCGACTTCGCCGACACGATCTGATCGTCGTGCACGCACGCGCACCGCTCCACCATGTACTGCAGGACGACGAGGCGGGCGGGGATGATCTCGAGAGTCTCGTGCTCTGCGTATCTCATCGTCGGCATCTCGCAGCCGCACTCCGGACAGATCCGCTTCTCCGGCGAGACGCGCGTGATCACGGGGATGCGCTCGAGATGAGCCGGCAGCGCGCCTCGCCCGGGATGTCGTCCCCGGCGACTGCGCTTCGGCTTGTCCGCCTCCGGAGGCGTCTTGCCGGTGGGCTCGGCGCGTAGGCAGAGGTGATCGGGGGCTTGTCGGGCACGCGCGTTCGACGAAGCGCGCGGCTCACACAGTCACTCTCATTCACGCGACGGCTACGATTTCCGACCCTGGACGGCGCGACTGCCATCGTGGACGACGACGCGCACCCGCCAGATCGAGCCCCTCGAGAATCAAGCCCAGCTCGGCGGCTTCGATCGCGTTCACCGCGAGCCCGCCCTCAGCAAAGGCCATGTGAAACCGCCCTCTCTCGAGACGCTTCGTCCACATGGCAAATCCGCTCCGATCCCAATAGACGCTCCGCACCCGATCGCAGCGCCGCGAAAAGAAGACGTACAGGTGCCCGCTCAATGGATCGTGCTGGAAGACGCTCCTCACGATCGCCGTGAGGCTGTCGAAACCCTTGCGTCCGTCGACGGGTTGAGTGGCCACGAAGATGCGCACGCTCGGCGGCAGGCTCAGCACGGCGCCTCGTCCACCACCGCAAGGAGTCGCCGCAGCTCCCCCCGGCGTCAAAGCCGGCACCGACCCGCACGACGCGCCCATTGCAAAGAGCGACCTCGAACCCGCTCGCGCTCGTGCCCACCACCGGCACCGTCGTGATCTCGACGAACGTCTTGTCCCTGGGCCGCGGCCCGGCGAGCTGCTGCTGCCACCGCGTGAGCCGTTGCGGATCGAGCCCGTGCCGGGCCGCAAACTCGCGAGCCGTCAGCCCCGACTCCTCCGCCGCCGCGAGCACCGTCGCGGCCTGTTCCGCCGTCCACCGACGTGAGTCCCGAATTGCCTGCGTGATCTCTGAACGCACTTTCGCCATACGCGCCTCCGCACACACGCGTGCCAGTGCGCAAGCGCGCAATCTAGGCCCAGATTACGCCGTCGGTGGAGGGGTTACCGTACACATGCCTTTGCCGCAGACCGCCAAGCCAACGGGAGCGCCCGTGCTCGTTCCGACGGCGGCGCCCACGTCTGCCCCGGCCGCGACGAAGAAGAAGTCCCAAATGTACTGACTGCCGCGAGGATCTCCCGTGGCCACACTGATTTCTCTCTTATCCCGGAGATGGCTACGGCGCCAATACCAGCACGTTGGTGGCGCTCGGGACGATCTTGGCGCCGGGGGCATTGGTGCTGTTTTGAATGGTCATGCTCGTCAATCGGCCGAGCGGCATGCCGCCCACCAGTACGGTGAACGCGGCGGTTACCGTGCGCGCCGGGCCCATGACGGTGCCCGACGCGACCCCCATGGCCACGCCCGCATTGTCACCGTTGGTCATGACCGGCTGTGTCGACATGTTGTGCGCGGGAGTGCACGTCATGAGCACATTGGGCACGAAGCTCGTGTCGGTCGGCTCGACTCCCATGTTCGGGTAAGGAATGGGCACGGGCGCCGGGGCCGGGGGAGCCGGCGTCAGGCACACGTCCGGGAATGCCATGCACATGCCACCTGCGGAAGTCTTTGCCAGCATGAGAATCACCTCTCGTGTTGTCGTGAGCCACGTCTGCTCGTATCGTCGCGACCTGTGTCCACGTCCCGGAATCGCTCCATCAACGTCGACCAATGTGGACCTTCTCGCCGCCCAGCTTCGTGAGGATCCGGGCCGACAGCACCGCGTTGTCGCCGCGAAATACCTCAACCAATGTGGATCTGCTCGCCGTCCACCTTCGTCAACACCCGCGCCGACAGCACCGCGTTCTCACCGCGAATGCCAATCAGGTCCTGGGCGCGCAAATCAATCGTCCCCGCGCGCGTCTGGTCGATCTCCTCGACGAACCGGAACACCCGCTTGGCGCGCTGCGTGACCCGCGTCACCACCGAGTCGACCTGCTCGGCGACAAGCGCGACCTTGCTCACCTCCGCCTGGAGCAGCTTGCCGAAGAAGCCCAGCTCCTCGACCGCGATCGAGCCCTTCTTCGCCCGCACGTGGACCTCACCACCGCTCATGGCCACCGCGCCGCCGGCCACCACATCCACGCTCGAAGAGGCGCAGACAGCCACTCTGCCGCCCCGCGCCGACAGCTCCAGATCGCCGTCCGCGGCAATCTTGGTCGCCGCGCCCTCGCGCCCTTCGAGCACGGCAATCACGAACACCCCCTCGGCCGTCGCCGCGCACAGCACCCTGTCCCCGGCCTCGGGCGCCACAAGGCAGCTCTTCGCTCGCCGGGCCTGGTACCGGCCAGTCTCCAGCTCCACCTCGAACAGGCCCCGCCCAGGCCCCTCCTTCAGCCCCACGCGCTCCACGTGGCCAGTCTCCAGGTACGTCTCGGCCCGGGCGAGCTTCTTTGCCGCAGTCATGTCGATGGCCTGCCTTTCCTGTCGTCGGTCTTCGGGGTGGGCTTCGCGTCCGTGCGCTCGGCGCCGTGTCGGGGTTGCCAGTCTTCGATGCGGCCCAGCTCGTCGTCGTCGCCGAGCCAGCCGGCAAGCCGCGGGAGCGTCGCTCCGTCGCGCTTTGCCCGATGAAATTTCGTGCGAATCAAGCCCGCACCGGAAAAGTCTCCACCGGAGACATCGGCGTGGGAGAAGTCGGCCTCGCGCAGCCTGGCATTGCAAAACCGCGCGCCCGCCGCCAGAGCGTAACCAAAGTAACACTCCTCCAGGAGAGCCCCGGACAGGTCGGCTCCGGGCAGCTCGGTCCGCTCGAAGACGGCCTGGGGAAACCGACCGTTCGCGAACACCGCCCCCGCCAGCCTGGCCTCACCGAAGAAACACTGAGCCCCTGTCGCGCCCTCGAACGACGTTTTTTCGAGCAGCGCACCCATGAAGTTGCACTGCGGCACCACGATGCCTGCGAAGCTCGATCCCGACAGATCACTCCGCATGAACTGCGTGCGAAACAGCTTGTTCGAGGCGAAGCTCTTGGCCCCGAGAAACGCCTCGACGAGCGTCGTCAGGGTCAGGTCCGCGCCCGACAGGTCCGCCGTGCGCAGATCGGCCCGGTACAGCGTCGCCTTGTCCAGGTTCGCCCCGACGAAGCTCGCCCCGTCCGCCTCGACATCCAGAAAGTTCGCCCGCTCCAGGTACGTCCCCGCGAACGACGCGCCGCAGAGCGACGACTGCGCCCACGTCGCCCCGGGCGCCTTCGCCCGCGCGAACGACGCCTTGTCGGCGTTGCACCTGGCAAAGCTGGCGGCCGTGACATTGCCATCGTCAATGACCGCCCCGACCAGATTGGACTGATAGAACGTCGCCAGGTGGAAGTCCGCCCCGCTGAGGTTGGCGCCGGCAAAGTCGCAGCGGATCACGTTCGATTCCTTGAGCAGCGCCCCCCGCATGCCCGCCGGGAACCGCACCGCCTCGAACACCGCCCCCGACAGATCGGCGTCCGTCAGATCGAGCTCGGTCAGATCCACGTTCAATACCGGCTCACCCCGGTGGATCCTCGCGAGGAGCTCTTCCCGGTTCATGTCGCGCTCCCCTTCGCATTGGCCTTCGGCGGAGCCGCCTTGGGCAACACCCGCACCTGCGCCACCTCGGCGTCCGCAAAGCTGGTCCGCGCGTCGCCCACCACCCGCGACAGGTCCGCCCGGTACAGGTTGGCGCCCGCGAAGCTCGCCCCCGCGATGATCGCCTTCGACGCGAGCACATCCATCAAGTTGGCGCCTGCGAGCTGCCCCTCCACCAGCTTGGTCCGGATTAGCAGCGCGCCCTTCAGATTGGCCCGCTCGAACGTCGCGCCGCTCGCGTCGCACTCCGATAGATCGGCGCCCGCGAGGTTCGCGTGATCGAAGCGCGCCCCGATGAGCAACGTGCCCCGCAGATTGGCCCGCTCCATGTCGGCCCCGGTGAAATCCGCATCGGCAAACGACGACCCGTGCGCGAACACCCCCTGTGCCAGGTGCGCGTCCCGGAACGACACCCGCTCGCCGCGGCTCGCCACGAAGGCCGTCTTCACCATCGTCGCGCCCGCGAAATCGGCCCCGTCGAGCGAGCACTCCACGAAGTTCGCCCCGGACAGATCCGCCCCACCAAACCGCGCCCCGCCGAAGTCCGCCTTGATGAAGTTGCACTCTCCGAACGCGACCCGCGAGAAATTCACCGGCCCGCCCTTCACCTCCAGCCAGCTCGCGCCGTCCAGGTTGGCGCCCGTCAAATCCGCCCCCGCGAGATCCGCCCGCATCATCACCACATCGGTCATGTCGGCATTGACCAGCACCGCGTCGCGCAGCACCGCGCCGCCCAGGTTGGTCCCCGACAGGCGCGCGTTCGTCAGGTTCGCCCCGCGCAGGTTGGCCTTCGCCAGCACCGCCCCGTCCAGGTTGGCGCCCGACAGGTCACACCCCGACAGGTCCGCGGATTCGAGCAGCGCCCGCGAAAAATCAATGCCCGCGAGCTTCATCCCGGAGAGGTCCGCGCCGGTGAGGTCGCGCTCCGACAGGCTCTCTCGACTCTCGATCGCAATGCCCACCAGCGTGCGGACCCGCTCCGACCCGCCGGCATCCAGCGCCGCCGCCGCCACCGGATACAAGTGGGCATGCCGCCGGTACATATCGAGCAGCGCGCGTTCCTGCCCGATCACCTCGTCTTCATACGCCGGGTCCTCCAGCTTCCGCTCCACGTCCTCCAGCGGAACCCCCTCCTCGCGTGCCTCGTCGGCCATGGTCCGGAGCGTCGCCAGGTGCCCCGCCGCCGAGAACTTCGGCGGTCCGGCCGCCTCCTTCGCGCCGCGCGCCATCGCCTCGTCGTAATCCTCGCCGGTCTCGGCGTAGGCCTTGCGCGCGTCCGCTTCCATGACGGCGTGCTGCGCCGCGACCTCGCGCTTCTTCGCTTCAATCGCCGCGATCTGCGCGTCCACGTACACGATCATCGCATCCGGATCGTCCATCGGCGGCCCCACGAACGCCTCCGGCTCCGGCGCGCGATCGAGCCCGATCGCCGCCGGATCCAGCCCCTCGGCCGCGATCTCCGCGCGCAACCCCTCGGGCTCCGGGAAGCTCGCCCGACGCATGTTCCGCGCGAGCAGCCCCTGGCTCTTCGTCCACCGCCCCATCACCGACTCACCCAGATTGGCCACCACCCCGGACGACCGTGCCGGCATCAGATCGCTGTCCGAGATCGCCAGGAACGGCCCCCGATCCTTGTCGAGCCGCCGCGCCAGCACCTCGCCGTAATACTCCATCGATCGCGGCGCCCCGGGCTCTTCGCACGCGCACAGCAGGTGGGTCACGTCGGCCCCGTCGTCCTCGTTCACGGTGCGAGCCCCGTGCAGCACGACCACCCCCATGTCGACCGAGGGCAACAGCCACACCGTGTCGCACGACAGCGCGATCTCCACGAAGCGCGGGTTGCCTCCTTCGCGGTGTTTGACGAAGCAGCGCGCGGTCAGCCCCGGCAGCCGGCTCTCGATGCGCGGCATCGCCGGGTGCATGTTCTCGATCAAAATCTCCTCGTCCCCGCGGAAGAAACCTGCCGCCCATTGATCCTCGAGCGCGACGTTCCAGAACATCGGATCCGTATCGAGCGGCATTCCGGGGAAGTGCTCCTCGAACCAGCGCTTGTCGAACGTCCCGGCGCGCTTCTTCCGCTGCGCGAACAGCACGCTCATCGGCAAGAACGCCGCGGGCTCCGGCGTCGAGGCGGGCGACCGCAAAAGCGCGCCGTAGGTCTCCACGTTCGGCAGCGGCCACACCGGCTGGCCGTCCACGTCAATGGGCTCGGCGCCCTTGCCAAACGGGTTCTTATCGTATTTCGCCCCGCCGAACGCATGGGCCCAGTCAATGGGCATGGTCGTCATCGGCTCGGGCGCCGACGGCACCTTGTCGCGCCACACCCGGTTGCCCACCACCGCCACCCGCTTGTCGACGGCGCCGACCTTCGCCCGCACGAACGACGCCGTGAGGGCCTTGCCTTCCGGCGCGAAGAAGCTCCCCGCGACGAGCACCTCGCCCCGCGCCTTGGCCAGCCCCTCGTCCAGCACCGCGTTCTCGCCGAGCGCGGCCGTCGTCTGCGCCCAGAACGTCACCTCGTCGATGAGCGCCCGCGGCGCGCTCAAGGGGAACCCGAACATCGCGGCGACATGGAGCTGCGGCCGGTGCGCGCGCTCGATCACGCGCGTCAGCACAGGCACCTTGGCGGGCTTGACGATCTTCACGCCGTCAGCCGACCTTGGTGAAAGCGTGGCTCCACAGCGTCGTCGCCCCTTGCACGACCGAGAGCGTGCCCTTGTCCAGCTTCAGCTCGGTCACGTCCAGCCCGAGCGACTTGTTGTCGCCCTTGATGCCGGAGATATCCACCTTGATTCCGGTGTAGGCCATGGCCATGTCGGTCTTCTCGGCCTTGAGACCGTTGAAGTCGGCCTTCATGGTCGTGCGCGAGATGGCGACGCCCGTGACGTCCAGCTTCTGGATGCCGATCGAGTTCTTGCTGCCGTACAGATCCACGGTGAACGCCGACCATTTCCACCACTTTGGTGACTTGTTCTTCACCTCCACGGCGCTCTCGATGGTGGTGATGCCCTTGGCCTTGACGTGGGCTGTCCCCTTGGTGCTCTCGATGCTGACGTTGTCGCCGACGGTCGCAGTCCACGACTTGTCGACCTTGCTGGTCCAGGTGCCATATTCGTCCGCGTTTTTGGCGGTCACCTTGTGAGTCCAGGCGCCCGTGACAGTCTGTGAGCCGCCCGGCTCGATGGTCTGGGTGAGCCCGCCGTGGATGTCCTGCGTCATCCCGCCGCCCTCGACCTTGTCGGTGCGCCCGGCGTGAATGGTCGTGTTCCTGTGGTCGTTGTAGAGCTCGTTGGAGTCGCTGTCGACGTTGAGCGTGTGGATGCCCAGGTAATGAATGGTCGCGTCCCCGGTCACGTCGACCAGGTAATTGCAGCCGACGTTCTGCCACCAATCGCCCGTGACGTTGAAGCCCGCGGTGCCGTCCGTGTACAGGTAATACGTGCAATCGACCGCCTGAAATGTCGGGTCGGCGTTGGGCGTCTTGGGCGGGACGATGAACGCGTGGCGCGACGGCCCGCCCATGTGGACGTTCGTCTCGCCCACCGGCGTGTACAGATCGATGTGCTGTTTGCCTTCCAGATCCTCCACGACCATGTGGTTGTTGCCGCCGGTGCGCAGCACGTTCTGCGTGTGGTTCTTGTTCGTGACCGTGCTCGGCCGGTGCGCGTTGGGCACCACCCCCGAGATCACCGGGCGATCGGGATCGCCGCCCTGGAACGCGACCATCACCTCGGTGCCTTTTCGCAGCGGGAAGTGCCAGCCCTCGATGGTCCCGCCGTGCGGCTGCATCATCCGCAGGTACGTCGACGTCGAGCCGTCGGCGAGGTCGCTCGCGTCGAACTTGAACCGCACCAGGTAGCGGCCCTGGTCGTCGATCTGCGCGTACTGGCTGGTCGCCGAGCCGTCGACGCAGCCGTTCTCGAAGCCGTAGATGCGCGGCCACGCCGTGCTCTGCGGCGCGCGAAACTGCACGTCCGCCGGGATCGCCGTGACGTCGACGCGGTACGTCTCGTTCAGATCCAGGCCGGTATGGCGGGCGATGTCGGCGGTCCCGGCGGCCACCGTCCCGGCGTGGCGCACCTCGATCGCGAGGTATTTTTCCGGCAGATCCGAGGGACCGTCCTCCAGCGAAAACACGTACCCCGCGCGCACCCCGAGCACGTTCCCTGTCGCGTGCAGCGTCAGCTCGCGGCAGGCCATCGACTGCGCCTTCACGCTGGCCAGGCGCGTCGCTTCACCCTGCGTGAACACCCGGTAGCCGTACTCGCGCATCTGCCCGACGCCGGTGCCCGACACGGTCTGCTCGCCGCTCACCGGCGCCGACGGGTTCGCGTAGTTGTAGTCGGTGATCAGCACCGTCGCGGGCATCGCCTGGAAGTCGGCGTGGAGCTCGCGGAAGCACTCCCCCGCGCTGCCGTCGCCCGTCCCGCTCGGGAAGTAGCGCACGGTGCCGTTGCCGAGCAGCGGCGTGTGCTGGCTCTTCTCGTCGACGACCACCATCGTCTCGGTCGCGCCGTCGTCGGCCGGGTGCTCGAAGTAGTAGTAGAGCCCCTCGCGCTCGCACCACCGGTTCACGAAATCGAGGTGGCTCTCGCGGTACTGGCACACCAGCTCTTCTTCCGGGTAGCTCCCCGCGTCGATGCTGAAGCGAAACTCGCTCGCGGCGAGCCCCGCGTGCTTCAGCGTCTCGGTCTGGATGACGTCGATCTTCTTCTTCGTGAAGACGTGGTTGCGCACCGAGAAACGCGCGAGCCACAGCTTCGGCACGAGCGTCCCCTGGTACAGCGCGCGCTCCGCCGTCTCCCTGAGCAAGCGGATGCGGACCAGCACGCCGTGCCACGCGACCGGCTGCGTGTCGCCGCCCCGGCTCGCCGTCAGCGTCGCCCGCGTGGCCACCGCGCTGCGCACGTCGGTGCCCACCGGCACCGTGAAGAACAGCTCGAATTCGAACGGCCGGCTGAGGACCTCGACCCCCTTGAATCCCACCAGCTTTGCGGTCTGGAGGGCCCCGCTGCTCATCGTGAACACGTCGACGCTCATGACGCTCCGTCACCCGGCTCGCCGTGAGCCGCCACAGGGTCCCTCCGCGTCGCCGAGGAGACCAGAACGCTCCCGGGCGGTCCAGTCCCGACGAAGAGGCTCGCGCCCGCTGCCCGCCAACCTGCCCGCGAACGCGCATTTCGCCGCGCGCCGCTGGCCCGATGGACTAGGTTCCGCGGCTGTGACCGCCTCCCGGCGCGCTGCGTCGTCCCGACGATCGCGGGCCTCCGAGCCCGCCGCGCCGCCGTCCATCCAGCGTGCGCAGCCCGGGGACCCGTCCGGCGACCAGGTCCGCCCCCTGCCGCCGTTGCCCGCCGGCGCGCGCGGCGCCGGTGTCGCCGAGGACGCCACGTTCGACGGCCAGTACCGCATCAAGCTCGACGCGTTCGAGGGCCCGCTCGACCTCTTGCTGCACCTGATCCAGCAGCACGAGCTCGACATCCTCGACATCCCGGTGAGCTTCATCACCTCGAAGTATCTCGAATACCTCAAGCTGATGCAGGTCCTCTCGATCGAGATCGCGAGCGAGTACCTGGTGATGGCGGCGACCCTCGTCCACATCAAATCGAAGATGCTGCTGCCCTCCGTACCGTCCGGCCAGGACGACGGAATACCGCAGGAAGAAGCGGAAGATCCGCGCGCCGAGCTGGTCCGCCGCCTGCTCGAATACCAGAAGTACAAGGCCGCCGCGGCCGAGCTCGCCGAGCGCGGCACCCTCGGCCGCGACGTGTTCCCGCGCGGCTTCGAGGAGCAGCCCGCGCCCGGCCCGACGTCGTTCGCCAAGGTCGAGGTCTTCGGCCTCCTCGAAGCGTTCGAGAAGGTCCTCAAGCGCACCAACGTGAAGCTCGATCACGAGGTCGTCTTCGATCGCATCAGCATCACCGACCGCATCGTCGAGCTCACCGAGAAGCTCGAAGGCCGCCGCGCCGTGCGCTTCGAGTGGCTCTTCCTGAGCGCCAACCGCAGCGGCCCGGTCACCCGCTTCGACCTGGTGATCACCTTCCTGGCCATGCTCGAAATGTGCCGGATGCGCCTGCTCCGCGTCTACCAGACGGGCCCGCTCGCCCCGATCTACATGGGCCTGGAAGAGGGCAAAGCCGACGATCTCTCGGAGGAGGAGCGCACGATCGCAGACCGCGACGCGGACGCAAAGCTATCCGAGGCAGCGGTCGTCGAGCCGCCGGTGGCGAAGGCGGTGGAGCCGCAGGAGGAGCCGGAAGAGGGGGCACCGAGCGAGCGCTCGGCGATTGAAGCGGCTCTGGTCGAAGCGCCAGTCATTGACGAATCGGTCGCCGCAGAGCAAGGCGGAGCGTCTATGCTCGGCGGGCCGGTGGTGGAAGAGCGAGGCGAAGCGCTTGCGGCCGAAGGGCCTGCGGCGGAAGAGCGCACGGAGCAGAGTGAGGAGCCGGTCGTCGAAGAGCCGGTGGCAAACGGGTGGACGGAGCAGGGCGAAGCGGCGGCAAATCCGCCGGCGGACGAAACAGGGGCGGAGTTACCGCCGAGCGAGGATCCATTGAGCGTGTCATCGAACGAAGATGCGGAGGACGAGGTCGGTCTGGAGACCATTGCCGACCGGAGCTGTGAGACGGTGACGGAGCTCCCCTACGAGCTGGAAGCCGAATCCGAGCCCGAGCGCGAGACGATGCCAATGCCCCCGCCGGGGGATGCCGAGTCGGAGCGGGCGACCATCCCTGTCGAGGCGCCGTCCGAGCACGCCCCGCCGATGGCAGTGCACATCCCGCCGAATCCGGCGTGGAGGCCTGATCCCGGCATGCTCCCGGCCGGCACCGACGACGCGCCGACGCCCCCGGATGAGGTGACCGATGAGGGATGAGCGTTCGTCGCTCGCCGAAGAACCGACGGCCGAGCCGCCGCGCGACTTCTGGCGGGCGGCGCACGCGTGGTTCTTCCCGACCGGACGCCCGGTCGCGGCCGACGAGCCGGTCGCGGACGAGCTTCCGAGCGCCCCTCCGCCGGAGCCGGCACCGCCCCCCACAAAGCCCCGTCCCAAGCCGCGTCCGCGCGCCAGGCGCCCCCCCGCCTCCGCGCTGGCCGAGTCGTCCGTTGCGGATCAACCCACGACGGCCGCCACCGTCATTGCGGATCAACCCACGACGACCGCCACCGTCATTGCGGATCAACCCACGACGACCGCCACCGTCATTGCGGATCAACCCACGACGACCG
>Ga0163144_10018239_pt1 | contig 14218 bp, 11 predicted proteins | sample OliLak19BULKMAT1_FD_123175 | JGI IMG/M metagenome (GOLD analysis project Ga0163144, IMG submission 123175) | Freshwater microbial mat bacterial communities from Lake Vanda, McMurdo Dry Valleys, Antarctica - Oligotrophic Lake LV.19.BULKMAT1 | ecosystem: Environmental > Aquatic > Freshwater >... | reverse complement strand
TCGCGGCGGCGATACGGGAATTGGGGGATGAGGAAGACGCGGCGAAGATCGCCCGGCTCATCGTGCAGCGGCGGGCGATTCATCCGATCACGACGACGCAGGAGTTGATGGCGATTGTGTGTGAGGCGAGGGATTTCACGATCGAGCGGGGCGCGGGGGCGAAGCTGCATCCGGCAGCGCGGACGTTTCAGGCGTTGCGCATTCTTGTGAACGGGGAACTGGACAATCTGGATCGGCTGTTGGCTGGTTTGCCGGAGGTGTTGAAATCCGGCGGCATTGCGGCGATCATCAGTTTTCATAGCGGGGAGGATCGGAAGGTGAAGCACTGTTTTCGGGATGGGTTTCGGGCGGGGGTTTACGCGGCGGAGAACCGGGATCCGATCATCGCCGATGAGGCGGAGGTGGAGCGAAATCCGCGGTCACGGTCGGCGAAACTGCGGTGGGGGCGGTTGGGGAATGGCAAATAGCCAATGGCAACTGACAACTGGCAGCTGGCAAACTCGGAGATGCCGGGCGAGCGGGCGCACGGGCGAAATCTCGGGCAGGGATGCCCTTTGCCAATTGGATCGCGGGCAGGATGCGCGTGTCGCGGCGGGAGTAAACTTGGGCCTATGGCAGACCTGCATTCGCTCGACATCGTTTCCCGCGTTGATTTCTCCGAGATCGACAACGCCATCAACAACACGAAGAAGGCGGTGGCCACGCGGTTTGACTTCAAGAACGCACTTATTGAAATCACCGTTGACAAGAAGGAAAAGAAGATTCACCTCATCGCGCCCGATGGGAAGATGAACGCGCTGAAGGAAATGTTCAACTCCGCGGCAGTCAAACGCGGCATTTCCGTCAAGGCCTTCGAGTGGGGCGAGACGCTGCCGGGGGCGAGCGCCAACCTCAAGTGCGAGGCCAAGATCAAGGCCGGGCTTGAGCAGGAGTACGCGAAGAAGATCGTCAAGATGATCAAGGAAACCGGGTTGAAGGTGCAGACTTCGATTCAGGGGGAGGAAATTCGGTTGAGCGGCAAGCAGATTGATGATCTGCGGACGGTGATGACGATGTTGCAGAAGGCGGAGTTGGAGGTGCCGGTGCAGTTTTTGAATATGAAGTAGGCGGAGCCTCTTGGTCTCGGGGCGCGTCGGGCGGGGCGGCACGAATGTATCGCCAGAGAGCGGACGAAACTTACGCGGTAGTGGGCCGCAACTCTTTCGGAGCAAGGCCGTATAGTAGTGGGAAAATCCCAGTTCTTGGGGACGGCTGAAACAATATTAAGAGCAAAGCACATGCAAAACGGCATTCATCGGGTTCATCGCTTGCGCGCGTCTGTCCTGGGAGGTTTGCTCGCGGTCGGTTCGGCGGCCAGCGCCCAAGTGACAGCGCCGATCCCTGTCCGTGAGGTTGAGGTGCGGGTCGATTCGGGCGTGGTCGCAAACCGGGAGCCCGGGGCAGAGATCGCATCGCTTATCTACAGCACGCAAATAAGCGTTTCCGACTCGCCGTGGCTGCGGTTGAAGTTCGATCAGATCGTACTGTCCGGCGACCCGGAGGCGGGGAGCGGCTCCTTTATCCAAATCACTTCGGTGGAGGATGGGGGCGTGCAGCGCATGGATGCCCGCCATCTGGAAGACTGGAACTACTCGACGGCTGTGTTCAATGGTGACACGGTTATTGTCGAACTCTTCGCCTACCCGGAGACGGGGGAGAACCTGTTGTCCGTGAACACAGTGTGGGCGGGCGAGCCCAGCGGCCCATATCAACCCAGAACCATCTGCGGGCCGACGGATGATCGCATTCTCTCCGCCGATCCGCGGCAAGGGCGGCTTTTTCCCAATGGCTGCACGGCGTGGCTGATCGATAGGGGCGCGTGCGCCAACCGGTTTTTGACGGCGGGACACTGCATCTCGGCAGGCGCGACCGGGCGGATGGTTCACTTCAACATTCCGCTCTCGACATCGGGCGGGACGTCGGTGGCGCCAGCGCCGCAGGATCAGTTCCCCATCATTTCGGCCTCCATTCAGAGTACGGCGGGCGGAGCGATCGGCTCCGATGGGGCGCAGTTCTTCACCGGGGTGAACTCGAACACCAACTTGCAGGCGCGGGTGTACATGGGCGGGGCGGCGTACACGCTGGCGGCGACGGCCCCGACCGCCGCGGGGCCGGTGATTCGAATCACCGGCTATGGCACGGTGGAGACGCCGGTCTCGCAGACGTGGGGCCAGGTGCAGAAGACGAACACCGGTTCATATGCCGGCCTCCAGGGGACGATTCTCACGTATGCAGTGGACACAAGCGGCGGGAACTCCGGCTCGCCTGTCGTGTCGGAAGCGAACGGACTGGCGATCGGGATTCACACGCACGCCGGGTGCGACGTCAGCGGCGGGGCGAATCGGGGCACGGCGGTGCAGTTCACAACGCTCTCGCAGTATTTGACGGCGCCCCGCGGGCCGTGCGCGGCGATGCCGTTCAGCACGCCGGGGGTGGAGTGGAGCCTGCGGTCGGTCACTGGCCCTGAATCGCGGCGATACCACGCGATGGCCTATGACTCGGCTCGGAGGATGATCGTGCTCTTTGGCGGGTCCGGCTCAACCGGGAATCCGCAGTACCTGGGCGATACGTGGGAGTGGAATGGGGTGGCCTGGACTCAGCGGGTCGTAAGCGGGCCCTCGGCGCGGTGGGGGCACGCGATGGCGTACGACGTGACGCGGCGCGTCACGGTGCTCTTTGGGGGAGCCAACATCGCGGGCGTGAGTGGCGAGACGTGGGAATGGAATGGGACTGCGTGGACGCAGAGGGCGGTCAGCGGCCCTTCCGCACGCTCCCGGCACGCGATGGCATACGACGCGGCTCGCCGAGTGACGATTCTCTTCGGAGGATCGACTGCGGCCGGTGACAGCAACGAGACTTGGGAATGGAACGCGACTGCGTGGACCAGGAGGGTGGTCGCCGCCCCGACAGGGCGGAGTCTGCACGGGATGTCGTTTGACCCCATCCGCGGCGTGACCGTCCTGTTCGGCGGCCAGACCGGCCCATCCAGCCCAGATGGTCAGACGTGGGAATGGAATGGAGCCGCATGGGCCAGTCGGGCGGTGGTCGGCCCCTCGGCCCGCTACGGGCACTCGATGGCGTACGACACGTCCCGCGGTCGAACGGTGCTGTTTGGCGGAAACGTCGGCGGCGACGTCAGCAGCGGCGAGACTTGGGAGTGGAGCGGCGCTGCCTGGTCGCTGCGAACCCGTAACGGCCCATCACCGAGATGGACGCACGCGATGGCGTATCACGCCGCGAGCGCAGTGACCCTGCTCCTGGGCGGATTCTCTGACCGGTTCGACAGCGATACGTGGGGCCTTGGGTTCGCGCCCAACTGTCCCGCCGACTTCAATCAGGATGGCGGGGTGGATGGGCAGGATGTTGAGGCGTTTTTCACGGCCTGGGTGACCGGGGTCGCCGTGGGCGATGTAAATCTGGATGGCGGGGTGAATGGGCAGGATGTGGAATACTTCCTGGTGAGGTGGCAACAAGGCGGGTGCTGACTTGATGCGTGCGGGATGCCCGCAACAACGCGAGCGATCATGTGGCCTGGCACTCAACTATTTGATCACCTCGCTTGCCCGCGAGCAAGCGCGTCGCCTCATCAACATCCTTGTCTCCGCGGCCCGACAAGTTGATGACCAAGTTCTGATCGGCCTTCATCTCCGCCGCGATTCGGACGGCCTCGGCGATGGCGTGGGAGGTTTCGAGCGCGGGAATGATGCCCTCGATGTGTGAAAGCAGCACGAACGCATCGAGGGCTTGATCATCCGTAACGGCGGTGTATTTGACGCGGTTGGCATCTTTCCAGTAGGAGTGCTCGGGGCCGACTCCGGGATAATCAAGGCCCGCCGAGCATGAGTGGACATCGGCGGTCTGGCCGAACTGGTCTTGAAGGACGTAACTGAGCGAGCCGTGGAGAACGCCGGGTGTCCCGTAGGAGAGGGGCGCGGCGTGTTGGCCGGGCTGCGAAGAGCGGCCGCCCGCTTCGACGCCGATCAGTTTCACATTGACATCGTCGATAAAGTCGTAGAACATCCCTGCGGCGTTGCTGCCACCGCCCACGCAGGCGATGACCACATCGGGGAGCTTGCCCAAGTGGCGGAGCGACTGGGATTTGGTTTCGCGCCCGATGATGCTCTGAAAATCGCGGACGATCATCGGGAAGGGATGGGGGCCGACGACGCTGCCGATGATGTAGTGGGTATGCTCGACGCTGCCCATCCAGTCGCGCATCGCCTCGTTGGTCGCGTCCTTGAGCGTGCATGAGCCGGAGTTGACCTCGATCACGGTGGCGCCGAGGAGGCGCATGCGCGTGCCGTTCAGTCGTTGCCTGCGAATATCCTCGGAACCCATGTAGACATCGCATTTGAGGCCGAAGTGTGCCGCGGCGGTGGCGGCGGCTACGCCGTGCTGGCCCGCGCCGGTTTCGGCGATGATGCGGGATTTTCCCATGCGAAGTGTGAGCAACGCCTGACCGAGGGTGTTGTTGATTTTGTGCGCGCCCGTGTGGGCGAGGTCTTCGCGCTTGAGGTAGATGGTTGCGCCAAGGCCCTTGGGCAGCCTGCGGCGGACGTGCTCGGTGAGGCGCTCAGCGCGATAGAGGGGCGTGGCCCGGCCTACGAATGAGCGGTAAAGTTCGGCCAGGTCATCCCAGAACTTGCCATCGTTGCGGACTTTGGTGTATACCTCATCGAGTTGCGCGAGGGCCGCGACGAGGGTCTCGGGGACATACGCGCCGCCGAATGCGCCAAAACGGCCCGCGGCGGAAGGAACCTCGGAGAGGCGGGGCGGGCGGGGCTTTGGTGGCGGGATCACGGTGGGGGACACGGAACGCATGTGGGAATGGTATCGGAGTGGAGAGGAGAGGGGAAAGGGCGGAATGGGCAATGGGGTGAGTGAGCGGGTTCCTACCATTTCAAATGATCTGGCACGCTACGCCTGAAAACAGGTTGAGTGATGAGGAGAAGGCCGCGCTGCGTGCGACGATTCCGTCGGACCTGGCGGCGGAGTTTGAGGCGGCCGCTTGAACTGCGCATGAAGCACGCATTCATCAAGACGTATTAGCCGGTGCTGGATGATGTGAAATATCGGTCGTTCGAGACGATGAAGGAGTATCGGGAGTGGTGCAAGCGGGAACTGCTGGCTTGGTTGGGGTATGGGGACATTTGACTACAAACAGGCGCAGGAAGTTCGTGACGCTTTCGCAAAGCGGGGCTGCCGCTATTTGTTTATCGGCAAATCTGGGGCGATATTGCTGGGGTATCCCGATACTACTCAGGAAGTATCCGTGTTCGCCGAGAAAACACCGGAGAAAGGTCGGGCACTTGTTGCCGCATTGCGAGATCTGGGATTCCCGCTCACGCCAGTAGATGATGACGCCATTATTCGGGGGAATGACTTTGTCCAACTCAAGGATGGGCCATTCGATCTCGATCTGATCTTCGCACCCGATGGGATCGAGCGATTTGAAGACGCGTGGGCTAGGCGATCCGAAGTCGATGGCTTCCCGGTCTGTTCGCTCGATGACATCATCGCAAGCAAGCGGGCCGCGAACAGAGCCAAGGATCGCGAATCGCTGGCGAGGTTGGAGCGATTCCGCGATTGGCGGAGATCCCGGTCGGAGTGATTGATCGGCAACTTGCCTTGTCAATTCCGCTCCGGGGGCACAAAGTCGTCTTCGTGGGATTTCCGCTCACACGCATTCCCGTGTCTCCGTTCTTCCCCCCTTCCACCCCCTTAGACTTCTTCCTACGCAGAGTGGACTTTCCCCACTTTCAACCCAACCCTTCACCCTTGGCCTTTATGCGGCTTGCCCACGCTCACGACCCGATGCCCGCTGTTGTTGTTGCAGATACGCCGAATGTCAGACACGCCCAGTTCCCCAATCTCCGCGACCAGCCCGACCGCTCAGCCTGCGCCGGTTGCGCCTCATTCCCAAGACGAGCAAGCGCCCGAGCCAACAATCCCCGCGACCATCGCCCCGGCGTTTCCGCCCGGGGCGACCGCACCGGGTGGAGGGATGCTGCCCCGCCGCGGGCCGCTGAAGCCGCCGTTGCTGCGCCCCCGCAAGGTCCGCGGCGGAGTGAAAATCCCAGCGGGAGATGTCGCGGTGCCGACGGCGTGGGCCGCTCATCGGTGGCTGAGACTGTTGGAACTGGCCGGGGAAGGCTCGCGGCTGGTTGAAGGGCTTGAATACGCCCGTTCGGGGCAGACCAAGCGATTCGCCCTGGTTCCCGGCCGCGTTGACGCTGCGGTGCAGGGGCGCGCGGATCGTCCGTATGCCACGGCGATTTCGTTCGAGACGTTCCCGCACGAAACGTGGGATAAGGTGGTCGAGACGATGGCCGAAGGCGCCTTGTACGCGGCGAAACTTCTCGCCAGTGAGTTGCCGCCCAACATTGAGGATGTGTTCGCTCCCCTTGATTTGAAACTTTTCCCCGTCGATCCCGCCGAGGTCAAGCATTCGTGTACGTGCTTTGACTGGCGCACCGAACACGGGGGCAATCCGGCTGTGTTCACGAACGGGCGATGGTGCAAGCACGTCTGCTGTACGGCGTATCTGCTCGCCCAGAAGCTCGCCGGCGAACCGTTTACGGTGTTTATGATGCGGGGGCTTGAAGGGCAGGAACTGCTTGAAAGGCTGCGCCAGCGACGGGTGGTCGCCGGGGCGGCGATGGGGCTGACGCCGATCTATAGCCAGCGGATTCCCGGTGTGGCGGATTTTGATTCTAAACCGCTCGAATCTTCGATGGACCACTTCTGGGACGCTGGCCCGTCGCTTCACGAAATCGATCTCCCGCTCAGCCCGCCCCCTGTGAGCCATCCGATCCTGCGTCGGTTGGGACAAAGCCCGTTCGCGACCGCCGCGTTTCCTTTGGTGGGACTGCTCGCGAGTTGCTATGAGACGATCAGCCAGCACGCGGCGAGGGAAGAGGCTGCCCCGGCGCGTGAGGAGGCCGAAAACGTTGATGAGGATCTCGGCGATGAATCCCTTTCGTAACACTATCGGGCGTTGATAACGGTGTGCCCCCGAGAACGGCTCTGCATTCTTGGTGCTGGGGAATGTAGTTTCCCGAAATCTCTCCGCTCGCGGGAACCCGACGCTTGAAACCGGCGAATCAGGAAAGAGCCCGCGGTGCGGATCCGTTACGTGCTGCGCATCGGGCGGAAAAACTTGATTTGCTTCGCAGGAAAACGCTCGTGTGCCGGGCCGGACCCGCGATTGGAGGTTACTCTTGGCAGTAGATACATCCGAACTTGCTACCCCCGTACCGTCGGCGGGCAGCGCCAGCGCAACCAAATCCGGGGGCCAGAAACCCATGAGCATTGAAGTAGAACCTCAGTCCTCCGCACGCGACATCGGCCACATCAGCATGGGCCGCAAGAAAAAATCCGACCCTCACGCGACGCGCTGGGGCAAGTTTCTCGCCGCGTCGATCAAGTTGAACGCCTCGGACCTCATCATGAAGTCCGATCAGGTTCCCAAACTCCGACTCCGCGGCAACCTCAAGCCGCTGGACTGTGAAGCGGTCTCTACCGAAGAGTTCTGGGGCATCGCCCAGAATATTCTGAGCCAAGAACAGGTCGATGACCTGCACAAGTTCGGCTCGGTCGACTTCGCATACGACTATGACGACAACAACCGGTTCCGCGTGAACCTTTTCCAGGCCCGCGGCCGCCTTTCGGTCGCCGCCCGCCTGATCACGAGCAACATCCGCCGCTTCGAGGATTTGTACCTTCCGCAGATCATGGCCGACATCGCCATGCAGCCGCAGGGGATCGTGCTTTTGTGCGGCGTGACCGGCTCGGGCAAATCTACGACCATCGCCGCGATGCTTGATTATGTGAACGAGCGCAAGCCGGTTCACATTGTGACCATCGAAGACCCCATCGAGTATATTTTCCAAGACAAGAAGGCGACGATCAACCAGCGCGAGATCGGCATCGACTGCCTGGACTTCAAGATCGCGCTTCGCGCCCTCGTGCGTGAAAATCCCGACGTGGTGCTCGTCGGTGAAATGCGCGACAATGAAACGTTCGAGGCTGCGCTGCACGCCGCGGAAACCGGCCACTTGGTGTATGGAACCATCCATGCTTCGAGCACGACTCAGTGCTTCAGCCGCATCTACGGCCTGTTCGAGCAGGAAGAAGTGGATCAGGTCCGCAAGATTCTGGGTTATCAGATGCGGTCGTTCGTGTACCAGAAACTGCTGCCCACGCTGCACGCCAATATCCCTCGCATTCCGGGGCTTGAGATTCTCACCAACAACAGCGTTGTGCGAAAGTACATCCTCGAAGCCCGCGAAGGCGAACTGCGAGAATACCTCAAGAGCATCGAAGCCCGCCAGACCGGCATGGTCGATTTCAACGAGAGCCTTGTGCGGCTCGTTGAAGAGGAATACGTCTCGCTGCGCGTGGCAGAAGAGGCTTCCCCGAACATCGATGAGTTCCGGATGAGGCTCAAGAAACTGGGTTGATTGAGCGGGCGGATTTCACCCCGCGGCTGATGCAATCGCCGCTGAAGTATGGTGTCGCGCGCTGTGAGTGCCCATGATTGTCTCCGATCAGTTCGGTTCCCAGCCTGCCGTCCGCATCGCCCTCAAGGTGGTGCCGGGCAGTCGCCGAACCCAAATTGTTGGATGGCTCGGCGAGCGATTGAAAGTGAAAGTTGCCGCCCCGCCGGAAGATGGACAGGCAAACAAGGCCGTCTGTGCCCTTCTCGCGGTGGTGTTGGGTATCAATGTGCGAGGTGTTCAAGTGGTTACAGGACTTTCGCACCCGGAGAAAACAGTGCGCATCGAGGGGCTTACGGTCGAAGAAGTGCTCTCGCGACTCGGTTAAACGGCTACTCAGTTTGTGTCACCTCCGAACACAACGACAACGCATGTGTTCGCCCCGCTCCCATCCGGAGCAACTTGCCATCGACAACTCGTGATGCTATCATCCCCCCCTTGTGGACACGCCGCGGGCCGACGCTCACGGGTGACATCCCAAGCCGGTTGTACTACCGAGCCAGAGCCGCTTTTCAAAGGTGGCGTGTTGAGCGGGGATTGATTCCTCGTGAGATCATGGCCGGTGGGAGGTTGAAATAGGTATGGCGAAGAAAGAAATTACCAACGTTTTCAAGATCATGGCGCCGGGCGGCGCGGCCACTCCCGCGCCACCGCTTGGGCCAGTGCTTGGCTCAAAGGGTGTGAACCCCGGCCAGTTCATTCAGAAGTTTAACGCCGCGACGCAGCACGTAAAGGGCAAGGTTGTGGGCTGCATTGTGACGGTCTATTCCGACCGCACGTTTACGCTTGAAATCAAGAGCTCGCCCGCTTCGGTGATGATCAAGGACGCGGCGGGTGCGGAAAAAGGCTCGGGCGTTCCTAACAAGGAAAAAGTGGGCAAGATCACGCAGGATCAGGTGAGAAAGATCGCGGAAGCGAAGATGCAAGACCTCAACAGTCACAACATCGAAGCGGCCATGCGGGTCATTGAGGGCACCGCTCGTTCGATGGGCGTCACGGTCGAAGCCTGATCGGCGGCCCTGCCCCATCACCTCATCACCTCATCGCGCCCATCCCCCCTCCCCCTGCACAACTCCCACACCTGATCCCCCACGTCCACACGCCAAAGGAAACACACAGATGCCGGCTCGTATCACCAAGCGCCAGAAGGCGAATGAAGCACTGAAAATCGAGGACGCCGTAGAGCCCGCCGCGGCGGTCGCGGCGGTCAAGAAGTTCAAAGGCCCCAAGTTTGACCAGACGGTCAACGTGGTCATGCACCTCAACGTAGACACCAAGCAGAGCGAGCAGAACCTGCGCGGAGCCATCAGCCTGCCCAAGGGGATTGGCAAGAACAAGCGGGTCATCGCGTTCTGCCAGAGCGATATTGCCCCCAAGGCTCTCGAGGCCGGCGCGATCAAGGCTGGCGGCGAAGAACTGGTTTCGGAGATCGAAAAGGGATGGACCGACTTCGATGTCGCCGTCGCCAGCCCGGACATGATGAGGATCGTCTCCAAGCTTGGTAAGGTGCTCGGACCCAAGGGTCTGATGCCCAGCCCCAAGGCCGGAACCGTCACCTCAAACATCCCCGAGGCTGTGAAGGAATACGCCGCGGGCAAGGTGGAATACCGCACTGATACCGGCGGAAACATCCACGCGATCATCGGGAAGATGAGCTTTCCCGAGGCGGCGCTCACCGAGAACCTCACGCACTTCATCCACACGATCGAGAAGATCCGTCCCGCGACGGTCAAGGGCCACTACATCAAGAGCATCACCATCAGCGGAGCGATGACGCCCGGGATCAAAGTGAAGCATGTCGCGGCGGTTGTCGCGGTTGAGTAAGCAAAGTTGGTTGGCCTTCGGGTCGTTCGCACACAGCAGTTCGTAAGCCCCGTGAAGCAACTTCCACGTGCTTGTCGCGGGTTGAGATAGAAGGAATCAGCAATGTCAAAGACAGTCAAAGGCCTCATCATGCGGGACTACAACTCCCGCATCGCCAAAGGGACGGATCAGTATCCCGATGCGATGGTCATCAGCATCCGCGGCGTGAAAGCCATCGATACTACGAAGATGCGCCACGAACTGGCGAAGAAGAACATCAAGATCACGGTGGTGCAGAACGCACTGGCCCGCAAGAGCTTCGAGAACAGCAATCTCGCGCCGCTCGGCGAGTTCCTGACCGGGTCGAGCGCGCTGGCCTACGGCGGCCAGTCGGTCGTTGAGGTCGCCCGCGAGATCGTCGCGCTGGTCGCCAAGATGCCCTTGGTCGAGCTCAAGGGCGCGATCCTCGACGGCATCCTGTTCAAGGGCAAAAAGGGTGTCGAGGAACTGAGCAAGTACCCGACCAAGGATGAGGCCATCGGCCGCGTCGTCACCCTGATTGTCAGCCCCGCCCGCAAACTGGTGGGCCAGGTCATTGGGCCGGGATCAAAGGTGGTCGGCATCATCAAGACCATCGAAGAGAAACTGGAAAAGGGCGAGGCGATCGCCAAAGTTGCGTAAGAGTTGGGAAAAAGAGACTTCTACACCCGACTGGTCCGCAAGTCGGATTAAAGGCCGAATGGTTCGGCCCCTCTTGGGTGAGATTTGGTGGCAGGATTTGGCGTTGTTGGTACATCCGGCTCCCGCGGCGTACCCGCCAAGCAGAAAGGTCAGTGAAGCATGGCAGATACCGAAGTTGAATCATCGATCAAAGAGTTGGGCGACAAACTCGCCGGTTTGACCCTCAAGCAGGCGGTTGAACTGGGTAAGTACATGAAGGATGCGTACGGCATCGAAGCCGCTGCGGGCGGTGGTGGCGGAGCGGCTGCGCCGGTCGCCGCGGCCCCCAAGGCCGAAGAGAAGACTTCGTTCGATGTCATTCTCAAGGCCGCAGGCGACAAGAAGATTCAGGTCATCAAGGTGGTTCGTGAAATCACCGGCCTGGGCCTCGCCGAGGCGAAGGCGTTCGTTGACAATCCGGGCAAGGCTGTCAAGAGCGGGCTTGAGAAGCCCGAAGCCGACAAGCTGATGAAGCTGCTCCAAGAGAACGGCGCGACGGTCGAACTGGCCTAAGCGATCCGCAAGCACTTCGTTAGGATATTTGAGAAAAGGGATCCGTCTGTCTAAAGGCGGATCCCTCATTTTCATCAAAGATTTTTGAAAAATTGTCTGGCACCCCCCTTGCTTTGTGGGCGCGGGTCATGGTATACTCATGGGTTCGGCACCGTGGGCTACTCGGGCGGTAGTCCATAAGCGGTAGAAATCGGGATTCGCCGCGTGAGCGATACTTTTTAACTAAATTTGAGACTGCACTGTTTGATGAAAGAGCCTTCCTTCGAAGGTGATGCGGGCGCGAAGCGAGTACTTTGGGCTGCATGAAGTCAAATTCGGCATTGCAATCTCCATCGTGAGGACATCGATGGCGTCGATGGCTACGTCTAACGGCTCATCCAATAACAAGGTCCGCAACTTCTCGAAGCGTGGCGATGCCATGCCGGTCGGGGATTTGACAGAGGTGCAGAGCAAAGCGTACGACCGCTTTCTGCAGCTCGATGCTCCGCCGGAGGAGCGCAACAAGACCCTGGGTCTTGAAGCGCTGCTGCGCGAAGTCTACCCGATCAAGAGTTACGACGAAACGATGAACCTGGAGTACACCAGTTACACGCTGGAAGAGCCCCGGTACACCCCGGACGAGTGCCGCGAACTGCGGCTGACGTACGGCCGCCCATTCAGGGTGGGTCTCACGCTCAAGCGTGAGGGCAAGCCCGAGTTGCCTGAGGAGCAGATTTACCTCGGCGAGTTCCCTATCATGATGGGCGGCGGCGAGTTCATCGTCAACGGCGCGGAGCGCGTGATCGTCAGCCAGTTGCACCGATCGCCGGGCGTTGACTTCTCGATTCTTTCGAGCGAAGGCGACCGCCCGCTGCACTCGGCTCGCATCATCCCCGAACGGGGGAGTTGGATCGAGCTGGAAGTGACCAAGAAGGACGTGCTGGCGATGCGGATCGACCAGAGCACGAAACTGGCCGCGACGACTTTTCTGCGCTGTCTGGATGAGAGCGTCGCCGAGACTGATGCGCTGTTGCGCCTCTTCTACGAAGTCAGCGAGATCAAGGTCGAAAACCTCAAGCCCGAGCACTGGGCCGCTGAGAGCATTATTGATACCAGCACAGGTGAAGAACTGGTGCATGTGGGCCGCCAGATCGGCGAGGCCTTCTCGGCGATTCAGAACAGCACCCTCCGCAAGGTCCGCGTCATTGAGAACCCCAGCGATGTGCTGATTCTCAATACCGTCGCCGAAGAGAAACTGGAGCAGTTCGAGGCCGATTCGACCTATAACCGCGCCATGCTCAAGGTCTACAGCAAACTGCGGCCCGGCAACCCGCCGCAGGTTGAGAAGGCCAAGCAACTGTTCATTGAGAAGTTCTTCGATGAGAACCGCTACCGGCTCGGACGCGTGGGCCGCTTCCGCATCAACCGCAAGTTTGAGCTTGACACCCCCGAAGACATGATGTTCATCCGCAGCATGGACTTCCTTCAGGTGATCCGTTACCTGCTGGATTTGCGCAGCGGGCGCGTCGATCCCAAGAGCGGGTCGGTGGCGGCGCTGGTAGATGATATTGACCACCTCGGAAACCGTCGTCTTCGGACGCTGGATGAGTTGGCGGTCGATGAACTTCGCAAGGGCTTCCTGAAGCTCAAGCGTACCGTGCAGGAGCGCATGAGCGTGAAGGACCCCGAGGAGATGGTGAAGATCGCCGACCTGGTGAACACCAAGAGCATTTCTTCCGCGATCGACTTCTTCTTCGGACGCAGCGAACTGAGCCAGGTGGTCGACCAGACCAACCCGCTGAGCAGCCTGGTTCACGAGCGTCGGCTTTCAGCGCTCGGGCCGGGCGGGCTGAACCGCAAGCGGGCCGGGTTCGAGGTGCGCGATGTGCATATCTCGCACTACGGGCGCATCTGTCCCATCGAGACGCCCGAAGGCACGAACATCGGTCTGATCGCGTCGCTGGGCATCTACGCCAGCATCGATGAGTACGGTTTTCTTCGTACGCCCTACCGAGAGGTCAAGGATGGCAAGGCCACCGGCAAGATCATTCAGTTGCGCGCTGATGAGGAGATGAAGGCGATTCTCGCCCCATCCGACAGCCTTGAAGAGGGTGGCCGGCTGAAGAAAGGCGCGATTCTGGCGCGTGTGAACGGCGAACTGGCCGAGGTCGATTCGACCGCTGTGCATTACCTCGATATCAGCGCCAAGCAGATCATCGGCATCTCCGCCGCGTTGATTCCGTTCCTCGAGCACGACGACGCCAACCGCGCGCTGATGGGATCGAACATGCAGCGTCAGGGCGTGCCGCTCGTCAAGATCGATGTCCCGTGCGTGGCCACGGGGATCGAGAAGTCGGTCGGGCACAACTCGGGCATGGTTGTGAAGGCCAAGAACCAGGGGATCATCACCTACGTCGATAGCGAGCGGATCATCATCGATAACGCCGATGAGTACGTGCTGCGCAAGTTTGTCGGATTGAACGAGCGCACGTGCCTCAACCAGCGGCCCATCGTGAAGATCGGGCAGAAGGTCGAGAAGGGCCAGGTCATCGCCGACGGCGCGAGCACCAAGCAGGGAGAGCTTGCGATCGGCAAGAACGTGCTGGTGGCGTTCAACACGTTCGACGGGTACAACTTCGAGGATGCGATCGTGATGAACGAGCGTC
>Ga0163144_10018238_pt1 | contig 14219 bp, 7 predicted proteins | sample OliLak19BULKMAT1_FD_123175 | JGI IMG/M metagenome (GOLD analysis project Ga0163144, IMG submission 123175) | Freshwater microbial mat bacterial communities from Lake Vanda, McMurdo Dry Valleys, Antarctica - Oligotrophic Lake LV.19.BULKMAT1 | ecosystem: Environmental > Aquatic > Freshwater > Lake... | reverse complement strand
TGGACGAGACGCCCAGCCGAGCAAGTAGCGCGCGTCACGTTGTTGCGCGTAGTCGGCAATCTCTTTCCAGAGCGCGCCCAGCACGATCGAATTCCGGTGTTGCCGGTGGACGCAGGCGCGGCCGAGCTCAATGATTTCCGATCGCAATGCCTCGAAGGGATGGAACTCAAATTCCTGTTCATTGTAGTAGCCCCGGTTTATTTTCGCGCTGCCACCGGTTTGCAGTCGATACGTGCCGACAATTTCGCCGCTCGGCAGATGCTCGACCAGCAAGTGATCACAGACGGCATCGAATTGATCGGCGTCGAGCCCGGTGGAAACGGATTCTTCGAGGCCTTCGTTGAGTTCAAGATTGAAAACCTGGAAATGCAACGCTTGCGCCGCGCGAACATCCGCCTCGCTCGCCGCGAGCCGGGTCCCATAAGTTTCCAGCGAATCAATCAGGAGGCGGGAAACTTCGAGTTGCGCGATCATAAATCCTTACTCGGCCGGTTTGGCCTCCGTGCTGCTCCACCCATTGGTCCGGATCGGAGAGCGTGACGGACGGCGGGCGGCTCGCTGCGGGCGCGACCCAAGCCGTCGCGCCAAGGATGGGGGGATTGGGATCCATGACGCGGGGCGTTACCGGACTGACAGGCCTCCGGGACGAAGCTCGAAAGGTTCTCGATTCATATCCGGTGGTCGTGTTGGCAGGAAAATCCTTACAAAAAAAATGGTGTGCAGCGGCGGCGCAAATCTCTAGTGTAGGGAACCACAACCCGTAGCGACGAAAGCTTGAACGCGAACTAAGCACTGAAAATATTCACACCCGCCATGAACACGAACGAACCGAAACCACCCGCGACGCCCAGCCACACGCCGGACAAAAAATTTATTGAGGAACAGTTTCCCGAACCGGTTCTGCCGGCCTGCTCAATCGTCAAGAGCCTGAAAGGCCAGAAAGCCCTCGTCACCGGCGGCACCTCGGGCATCGGGAAGGGTATTGCCATTGCCCTCGGCCACGCGGGCGCCGACGTCATGTTAAATTATGTCTCGCGTTCCGAAGACGCGGAGGTCGTTGCTGAAGAGGTTCGCCGCTGCGGCAGCAAGGTCTCCATGTTCAAAGCCGATGTCTCGAAGGAAGACCAGGTGGAAGCCATGTTCCAGAAAATGATCGAGGAATTTGGCACGGTGGACATCCTGATTAACAACGCCGGCGTGCAAAAAGATGCGCCGATCGACACGATGACTCTGGCCCAATGGCAATTTGTCCTGGACGTCAATCTCACCGGGCAGTTTCTCTGCTCGCGCGCCGCCATTCGCGAATTCAAGAAACGCGGCGTGCGCAAGGAGGTTTCCTGCGCGGCCGGGAAAATTATTTGCATCAGCTCCGTGCATGAAGTCATTCCCTGGGCCGGCCACGTCAATTATGCCGCGAGCAAAGGCGGCGTGATGCTGATGATGAAAAGCATCGCGCAGGAAGTCGCCCCCTACCGGATTCGCGTCAACAGCATCGCGCCGGGCGCAATTCGGACGCCGATCAACATGGAGGCCTGGGACACACGCGAAGCCTACAACGCGTTGCTGAAGCTGATTCCCTACAAACGAATCGGCGAGCCGGACGAAATCGGCCGCGCCGCCACCTGGCTTGCCTCCGATGATTCGGATTACGTTCATGGCACCACCTTGTTTGTCGATGGCGGGATGACGTTGTATCCCGGCTTTGAAACCGGCGGCTGATTCTCCCGCTCAAGCTTGATCTTTCTCTTAATCGCCGCAGTGCGGCGGTTCGCGGAAAGGAGGGAGAGATTAAGAGAAAAATAAAGATTAAGATTATGACGCAAAGCCCCGAAACAACTGATCGAATGAATCTGGTTTCCAACCTGCAATCCCAGGAATGGCTCGAAGCCGACGGTCTGGGCGGGTTCGCCTCCGGCACTGCGGCGGGCATTCGCACACGCCGTTACCACGCGCTCCTGCTGACCGCAACCACTCCGCCGACGGGGCGCCTCGTTCTGGTCAACGGATTCGACGCCTGGCTCCAGACGCCAAGGGGAAAATTCTCGCTCTCCTCCCAGTGCTATGCGCCCGACGTCATTGGCGGCGACGGCGCGCAACGGATCGAGGAGTTTTCGCCGGAGCCGTGGCCAAAGTGGATTTATAAACTTGAAGACGGCACACGCATCGAGTTTGAAATCTTTTCCGTGAAAGGCGATGCGATGAGTTGTCTTTCTTGGCGGCTGCTGGGCCCGGGCAAAGACGTCAAGCTGTTCGTCCGCCCGTTTTTGTCCGGTCGTGATTATCACTCGCTCCACAAAGCCAATCCGGCATTTCACTTCGACGCCGAGATCGCGCCGGGGAAAGTCTCCTGGCAACCGTATCCAGACGTGCCCGGCGTTCTGGCAATGACGAATGGAAATTATTCTCACCAGCCGGACTGGTATTACCGATTTCTTTATCGCGAAGAACGGGAGCGAGGACTGGAGTGCGAAGAGGATCTGGCCGCGCCAGGAATTCTCGAATGGGACCTCGCCAGGGAGAAGGCGGTTTTGGTTCTATCGGCGGAGAATTTCGGCACAACGCTTTCCGGCACGGTCAACCCTCTGGAACTATTCGATCAATTGAGGACGAGCGAGAAAACACGACGAAAACTTTTTCCAACGCGTTTGCACAAATCCGCGGATTCTTACATCGTCGAGCGCCGTAGCCGACGCCGCGAGGCGGCGGACTCTTCGCCGGACGCGCCGCACCGCCTCGTGACCGCGGCGCCTGCGGGAAAAACCATCATCGCCGGCTATCCCTGGTTCGCCGATTGGGGGCGCGACACCTTTATCGCCTTGCGGGGACTGTGTCTGGCGAGCGGACGTCTCGACGATGCGCGCAACATTCTCGTCGCATGGGCGGAATCGGTTTCCGAAGGGATGTTGCCAAACCGTTTTCCCGACAGCGGCGAGAAGCCAGAGTTCAATTCCGTCGATGCCTCCCTTTGGTTCATCGTCGCGGTCCACGAATATCTTCAACTCCGCGGCACGTGCGGGGACCCGGCGGCGAACGAGGAGAAAATCCTTCATCAGGCAGTCGAAGCCATTCTCGACGGCTACACGCGCGGCACGCGTTTCGGGATTCGCGCCGACCGCGACGGTTTGCTGGCGTGCGGGGAGCCCGGCGTGCAGTTGACCTGGATGGACGCGAAGGTCGGCGATTGGGTCGTGACGCCGCGCATCGGCAAGCCGGTGGAGATCCAGGCGCTCTGGCTGAATGCGCTCTGGGTCGCAAACCAGTTTTCCAATCGCGGAAAGGAATTGTTCGAGCGCGGCTGTGAATCGTTCCGTAACCGCTTTTGGAATACGGAGCGGGGACTCCTGCACGACGTGGTGGACGCCAATCATCACTCGGGAGAAATCGATTCCACGTTTCGGCCGAACCAGCTTTTTGCGGTGGGCGGGTTGCCGTTTCAATTGATCGAAGGCGAGCGAGCACGGAAGATCGTTGATGCGGCGGAAAAGCATTTGCTCACGCCTCTCGGACTGCGCTCGTCCGCGCCCGGCGAACCGGGGTATGCCAGGGAATATAGCGGCGGAGTCTGGCAACGCGATGGAAGTTATCATCAGGGCACGGTATGGCCGTGGTTGATCGGGCCTTTCGTGGAAGCGTGGGTTCGGGTGCGCGGCGGAACCGATGAAGCGAAGCGCGAGGCGAGCAACCGTTTTCTCAAACCCCTTCTTCAACATCTGGACGACGCCGGACTTGGCCACATCTCGGAAATTGCCGACGCCGAAGCGCCGCACACGCCGCGCGGTTGCCCGTTCCAGGCGTGGTCGGTGGGAGAAATGTTGCGCCTGAACCAGATTGTCCTGAAAATCAGCCCACAAAAGCGAAAGCCGAAAAAGAGCCGCGAGCTTGCCGCCCCATAGGCAGACCCATCAATCAATGAACACGACTAACGCCGAAAAAATTCGACTCGCCGACAGCCCGAAGAAATATTGGAAACGCTGGGGCCCCTACCTCTCCGAACGCCAGTGGGGCACGGTGCGCGAGGACTACAGTCCGGGCGGCACAGCCTGGGAATATTTTCCGCATGACCATGCCCGCAGCCGCGCCTATCGATGGGGCGAGGACGGCATCGCCGGGATGAGTGATCGCCAGCAACAGCTTTGCCTCTCGCTCGCGATGTGGAACGGGCGCGACCCGATCCTGAAGGAGCGGATTTTCGGGCTGACCAATGGCGAGGGAAATCACGGCGAGGACGTGAAGGAGCTTTACTACTACCTTGATGCCACGCCGACCCATTCGTATTTGAAGATGCTCTACAAATATCCGCAGCGGGAGTTTCCCTACGGTCAGTTGCTGGAGGAAAACCGGAAGCGCGGGAAACACGAGGCAGAGTATGAACTGCTCGACACCGGTATTTTCGATGACGACCGCTACTTCGACGTCTTTGTGGAGTACGCCAAGGCTGGGCCGGAGGATATCCTGATGCAGGTCACGGTTCATAATCGCGGGCCGGAAGCTGCCACGCTGCACTTGCTGCCGCAGCTTTGGTATCGCAACACCTGGTCGTGGAAACCAAATTCACCCAAGCCGGAGATGTCCCTGACGAGCAAGGGAACGGTGACGGCGCGGCACCCGGCCATTGGGGATCACCGCTTTTATTGCGAGGGCAACCCGGAGTTCCTGTTTTGCGAGAATGAAACCAACACCCGCCGGCTGTTCGGTCAGGAGGAGGCCCAGGGATACTTTAAGGACGGGTTCCATGAATTTCTGGTCGGGGGAAACAAAGAGGCGGTGAACCCGTTGCGCACCGGGACCAAGGTGGGCGCCCATCGGGTGTTTTCCGTCGCGGCCGGCGGTTCTTCCATTCTTCGCCTCCGGCTGGCCAGAGCGACGGCCGGCAAACCATTTGTCGATTTTGAAAAAGTCATGTCGGATCGGCGGCAGGAAGCCGATCAATTTTATGCCGAACTGCAATCGGATATCCTCGACGAAGACGCGCGCAACGTGCAGCGGCAGGCCTTCGCCGGGATGATTTGGAGCAAGCAGTTTTTCTATTACGACGTGCCGGAATGGATCAACGGCGATCCCAACCAGCCCGCCCCGCCGCGCCAGCGCGTGCATGGCCGCAACAGCGAGTGGGCGCACTTGAACAACGCCGACGTCATCTCGATGCCCGACAAATGGGAGTACCCGTGGTATGCCGCGTGGGACCTGGCCTTTCACTGTATCCCGCTCGCGCAGCTCGACGCCGGCTTTGCCAAGCATCAACTCCTGCTCCTGACTCGCGAATGGTACATGCACCCCAACGGCCAGCTCCCCGCCTACGAATGGGCCTTCGGCGACGTGAACCCGCCGGTCCACGCCTGGGCCACTTGGCGCGTGTTCCAGATCGACCGCAAGCAGCGCGGCGACAAGGGCGACCTTGTGTTCCTCGAAAAAGTTTTCCACAAGCTGATGTTGAATTTCACCTGGTGGGTCAATCGCAAGGACGCGCAGGGGAGAAACATTTTTCAAGGCGGCTTCCTCGGCCTGGACAATATCGGTGTGTTCGACCGCAGCGCGCCGCTGCCCACGGGCGGCTTCATCAATCAGGCCGACGGCACGAGCTGGATGGCGATGTATTGCCTGAACCTGATGCGCATTGCGCTGGAATTGGCGCTGCACAACAAGGTTTACGAGGACATCGCGACAAAATTCTTCGAGCACTTCCTGCACATCGCCGAGGCGATGAACAACATTGGCGACGAAGGGATCGGGCTTTGGGACGAGACGGATGAGTTCTATTACGATGTATTGAATCTGCCGAATGGGCGCATGACTCCGTTGAAAGTGCGCTCGCTGGTCGGTTTGATCCCGTTGTTTGCGGTCGAGACGCTCGAGCCGGAACTGCTCGACAGACTGCCGGGATTCCACGCCCGCCTGATTTGGTTTCTCAATTCCCGCCCGGATCTGGCGAAATTGGTTTCCCGCTGGGAGGAACACGGCTTCAGGCACCGCAATCTCCTCTCGCTCCTGCGTGGCCATCGCATGAAATGCCTGCTCCGCCGCATGCTTGATGAATCCGAGTTCCTTTCAGACTTCGGGGTGCGGGCCATCTCGCGCTATCATCTCGACCATCCCTACGTCTTTCGCGCCAACGGGACCGAGCTCACGGTCCGCTATCAACCGGGCGAATCCGAGTCCGGTTTGTTCGGCGGAAACTCGAACTGGCGCGGGCCGATCTGGATGCCGGTCAATTTTCTCATCATCGAGTCGCTCCAGAAATTTCATCACTACTACGGCGACGATTTCAAGCTTGAGTGCCCGACCGGCTCGGGAAAATTCATGACGATCAACGACGTGGCGGATGAACTCTCGAAGCGACTCACGCGAATCTTTTTGAAGGATGACAATGGCAAGCGTCCCGTGCTGCGCGCACACGAGAAAACCCACTCGGACCCGCACTTCCGCGACTACATCCAATTCTACGAATATTTTCACGGCGACAACGGCCGCGGCGTCGGCGCCTCCCATCAAACCGGCTGGACGGGTCTTGTGGCGAAATTGCTCCAGCCCCGTCGCGGGAAATCCTCGGACACGATGTTCGTCAAGCGGCCGATCGAGGGGCCGGAAAGCGGACTGAAGGCACCCGGATCCGGCTAGTGCTCCAGACGATAGACACGCCCGGATTCCAAACGCACCCCCTTCGATTCGCCAAGGAGTCGGGTGCCGCTCTCGTCGAAGAGTCGCACGGCAACGCGCTCCGATTTTCCGTCCATCAGAATCAACTGCCGATCCGGGCCGCGCGCTTGTGTGCCGCTGTAGGTGTGTCCGTCGGCGGTTCGAACGACGATGCGCCTTTGGAGCCACCGGGCGAAGATGCGGTTCTGGTCCAGCGTCGGTTTTGCGCCCGCCCCGTAAAGCACACCCAGCAGACGCCGACCTGCCTTTTCCTGTTTTCCGCGTGTGACCCAGCCCACGGCCACAATGTAGCGATCCGGCGGCGACGCGTTGGTCAAAAGCGGGCGCATCGGCTCGAAGTCTCTCCCATCCGGCGACAAGCTGAACCAAGTCAGTTCGCGATTCCGATGGAGCCCCATCAGGTGCCAGTTCGTCGTGCCGACTCGGAAGATCTTCACGTCGTTGGGCGCCGCTTTCTCCGCCAGGGCCACGCCATCGAAATCAAAATCCCTGCCGTTCGTCCCGCTCGCGCGAAAGACCTGGCCGAAGTCTTTGAAGTTCGCGAAATAGAGCCGGAATTTTTCGCCCTCGCGCAACAACACATTCATGCCGTTGATGTCTGCGGCGGCGTATTTCTCGTAGCCATGAATTCGGACGATGTCGTTGCTTGTGGCTGTGTAAGGGGCGGGCGATCCGTTCCACGTTCTCCCATCGGGACTGGAAAAGAAGGCCGGCTTGTTCAAGCCTTGCGCGTCCGGATATGCGGTACACATCAGCGCGAATCCTGTAGGCGAAGTCGCCACGGCTGACACATTGCAGACGTGCTGAAACGGACCATGCTCAATGACGGTGTGCCGTTCGTTGAACGACAGAAAATCTTTCGTCACGACGCTATAAATCCGGTCGTTGCCAGTGGGCGAACCATCCCAGGCGCCGTAAAACACCCGCCAGCCCTCCGGCGTTTCGACAACCGAGGGCGCGTAGATGTTGCGCCATTTTCCAGGCTGCGCTTCCAGCAACGGCGAACGCACATCCGGCAACAAGTTCAACGGGCCGCCCTGCCAGATCGCCGGATCGAACGCGCCCGCCTCCACCCCGACGATTTCGACATAGCCAGCTTCAGTGGTTTCACCCGTCGGCGTCAGCTTGAATTCCGCGCCAAAGCCTGGCGCGCACGTGAACAAGCAAATTATCACAGCGAGGAGGTTGAAATATTTCGTGATCATGGTTTGGCGTCCGGCCAAAGCATTTTGCCGTAATGGTACTTTTTGAAAAGGCCTGACGAAAGATTTCCCGCGAAGGCGCGAAGGGCGCGAAGAAGCGACCGACTTGGAAAACTTCGCGTCCTTTGCCGTGCTATCTCCCCACTTCGTTGTGTCCGGCGAAGATTTTCCATGAGCGCGGACAGCCTTGTCCGCGCGAAGCAGGAGTCGAAAAAGGAACATGCGGACATGGCTGTCCGCGCTCCCTTGGTTGCGGCTTTGCCGCGTTGCGCCTTCGCGGGGAATTCTCAATTTGTACGACGATCTGTTTTCCCGACCGGCAGGACACAACTGGGAGCTGCGCGTTGCACGCAAAAGGACCAAGCACCAACATCCAGGTTCCAAAACCCGGAAAGCCACGCCGGCACCGAAACGAGCGGTTGATCCCGTACGACGGCTGACCTCACGCAACGGCCTGGATATTGGACCTTGGAGATTGTCTGTTGTTTGGATGTTGGTGTTTGGGCCTTGGTCGTTGGTTTTTCCCCGCGTCCCCAGCATTTTGAAACTGCCTTGGATTTGCCGAAACATCTGGAATAATTTGGTCATGCGTCTTTTTCAGATTTTGCTTTTCTGGCAGCCAGATTGGGTGCCAATGCCGCTTTGAGAATTACCGAATAAAATCCTGATGAACTCACCTTTGCCTCTGGTCGTCCCCAAAGTCGTTCCCGCGCTTGATCCGGCGTTTCGCCCCGCCGTCCTGGCGAATCGCGCCTTTCGCGAACAGGTTCGGCTTTCCAAAAATCCCGTGCCGGTGAAACTCGCACTCGAGCAGGCCGACGGGTCTGTCTTTCATTACGCGACGGAAGTGTTCTCCGCGGACAATCCGCAGGCGGCCGGAAACTTCATCTACATCGAACGCATCACAAAATTCATGCTCTGGGGCTGGGGCGGTTTTCGTTTTCACATCGACGGTCCGAAGTCGCTCGTCGGGCAGTTGCAAAATTATTTTTCCGAGACGCCCACGGGCAAATTCGACGCGGACATGATGGGGAATCGAATTTACGAGCGCCCGTTCGAAATTGTCCACACGCAGAATCTTCCCGCCGCACGGGCCGCCACGTCCCCGATTGGCCGGCATCTGGACGGCTGCCGAATCGGATTCGATCTGGGCGGGAGCGACCGCAAAACGGCGGCGGTCATCGACGGGAAAGTTGTTTTCAGCGAGGAGGTGGTATGGGATCCGTATCATCAGCCCGACCCGCAATATCATCTCGAAGGGATTCGTGATTCCTTGAACAAGGCGGCGGCGCATTTGCCACGCGTCGATGCCATCGGCGGCAGCGCGGCGGGAGATTACGTGAACAATCGCGTGAAGGTGGCGTCCCTGTTTCGTGGGGTGCCCAAAGATGTTTTCGACAAGCAGGTCAAAGATCTTTTCCTCAACTTGAAAAAAGAATGGAACAACGTGCCGTTCGAAATTGTCAACGACGGCGAGGTCACGGCCCTGGCCGGCTCAATGTCGCTCAATAAAAATGCCATCCTCGGCCTGGCGATGGGCACGAGCCAGGCGGGTGGCTACGTGACGCGCGAGGGAAACATCACTACCTGGCTCAATGAGCTGGCGTTCATGCCGGTGGACTACAATCCGGAAGCGGCGCGGGACGAATGGAGCGGCGATTACGGATGCGGCGTGCAATATTTCTCGCAGCAAGCCGTGGGCAAATTGATTCCGGCCTCCGGGCTGGAAATCGATCCCAGGCTCGGCCTGCCGGAGAAACTCAAGGCGGTGCAAAAGTTCATGGAGAAAAAGGACGAACGCGCAGCCAGGATTTACCAAACCATCGGGACGTATCTCGGTTACGGGGTGGCGCACTACGCGGACTTTTACGATTTGGAAAACGTCTTGATTCTCGGGCGGGTCACCAGCGGGGAGGGCGGAGACATTATTCTCCGGGGCGCTCGCGAGGTTTTGAGAATTGAATTTCCGGAGCTGTCCAAGCGAATTGAATTTCATGTCCCGGACGAGCACGACAAGCGTCATGGCCAGGCGATTGCGGCGGCGAGTTTGCCGAAACTTGGAGGGGCAGTTTGAGAAGTGGGGCGGGCATCCTGCCTGTCCGGCGAGCTTCCAGCCCGAGTGGCTGCACTGGGGCAAGATGCCCCAGAGGCAGGCTGGAAGCCCGCCCCACTAGACCGCTGGGCAAGATGCCCCACTGGCGCGCTCGACGAGGTTTCAAGCCGGCTCAAAAGTAATCACCCAATCTATTTGTGAACCCTTACTTAAAATTCGTTTCAGAAATCGCGAAGACCACGGGCAACGCCAAAGCTCTTCCGCTTGGAGGACTCTCGCCCTGCGCTCGACCGGCAATGGCGTCGGATGCGCCGAAAGCTTTGTTTTTTGCTCCGCACCCGGATGACGAAACGATCCAGGGCGGATTGGCGCTGCGGTTGTTGCGCGAGGCAAATTGGACCATCATCAACGTGGCGGTGACCCAGGGGAGCAACAAGGAGCGCCAGGCCGGACGCCTCACTGAACTCCGGGGCGCCTGCGAGTATCTCGGTTTCGGCTTTTTGCAAACCGCGCCCAACGGTTTGGAAAAGGTCGGGCCAACGACTCGCGAGAACGATCCGGCGAAGTGGTCGGAGATGGTTAGGATCGTTGCGAGCATTCTCGCGGCGCAACAGCCCAGGGCGATTTTTTTTCCGCACGACCAGGACTGGAACGGGACGCATGTCGGCGTTCACTGGCTCGTGATGGATGCATTGCGGAGCTTGCCCGCGAGTTTCAGTTGCTACTGTGTCGAAACGGAATTCTGGGGACAGAACGATTCACCCAACTTGATGGTGGAATACAGCGAGGCAGACGTGGCGGACTTGATGGCGGCGACTTCGTTCCACGTCGGCGAAGTGCGGCGCAATCCGTATCACGTCCTGATCCCTGCGTGGATGATGGATAATGTCCGCCGCGGCGCGGAACTGGTCGGCGGACAGGGCGGCGCGGCGCCGCAGTTCATGTTTGCTCAACTCTACCGACTCCGAAAATGGGCGAACGGCAAACTGGAGAATTTTTACGAGGGCGGGAAAAATCTTTCGAAGGAACAAAATGCCGGCGCCGCTTTCTTAACCTGGATTCCGGAGCTTGGATGAACCACCAAGGCACCAAGGCACAAAGAACAAAAGAACGCGGCAGGAGGGACGCGTCACTCCGTGCGCGCCGCGGGTTGCAAGCCATGCCCGGCGCGCAGGGGACTGACGCGCCCTCCCTGAAAAATACCGATCTTCAGGCAGAATTGGTATGACTCGCCCTGACGTCAAGGAATCCGATGCCCCGGCGCCACGGTTGACACAGGACGAAGACGCGCCCGCAAACGCACGCCAGTTCGCGCCGGGAGAGAAACGAAAAAAGGCATCCGCTACTGCGGATGCCTTTCGTTCGCTCTGGAGCGAAGATTAGAATTTAATCTTGTAGTACTGCATCTGGCCGTCCGTCTGGATAGTCGCACGGAAGGAAGTTTCTCCCTGCGCGGTGATGACCGCGGCGGTGTCGGTGTAGGGACCCGTCACCAGAGAGGCACCCTGAAGTTTAAAGGCGGAGGCCGAGCCCAAATCAGACGTAAAGTCGATTTGAACGTTCGAGCCCACAACCTGGACGCTGGTGATGCGGAACGGAACCGGCGCGGTCAAACGGACGACCCGGACATTGTCATAAACGACCGTGGAGCCAATCGGCCCGATCGAATCGAACGCGTCGGTATAGCCGAGCATGATGTTGCCGCTGGTGTACGACGTTGTGTTGGTCCGTTGCAGAATCACGGTGTTATTGATCTTGAGAGTCACCACACCTTCCAACTGGCTGACTTCGACATCCGCCCAGATTGGTGTTGTTGAATTGGCGACGTTGGCGGCCGCGCCGGCAGCCGTCCAGGGCGGTGACTTGAAGAACGCGGCGTAGGGGGACGCGTTGGATGAGGCAAGGGTGATCGGATTGTTCACTCCGGCCGGGCCGGTGTACATCGCGTAATCGCCCACTCCGGCTCCGTCGGCTTCGATGTTGAAAAAGATTCCGTCGAACGAGCCGCCAGCGATACCGCCCGCGCTGCCGCGGAACCAATTTGTTTTCGTGCCGGAATGATTGATGCCGAAGATCGCATACTCGGTGGCGGAAGCGCCTCCGCCGTTGACCAGGTACATGTTGAACCGAAGCGCGTAATTCCCGCTGAAACTTTGCCCGTTGGGATAATAGTTCACTGCCGCGGCGGACAGCGTGGGATCGTTCTTATTCACGGTCATGCGCAGGCCCAACGTGTCGGCGGGCGAGAGCGGTGCCTGTGGAATAAAATCGTTGCCGTAATTGTAGGAGAATTCCACGAAAGAATCGTCCGCTGGATCAGGTGCTGCTCCGAAAAGACGGGTCCAACTAGCCGAGGTATCTGTGTTGAAATTGTCCGAAAACAGAACCGTTTCGGCGGCTAACGTTGCGTCCACCAACGTCACCGTGGCTGAATTGGAAGCACCCACGGTGTAGGGCGAAGTCGCAATGAGTGTGCAAACAATCGTTTCGTTCCCTTCGACCAATGAATCTTCGATCGGGAGAACGCGGAAGTTCACCGAGGCGGCGCCGGGTTCAAACATCGCTATTCCATTGGTGGTGTAATCCGTGTCCAGCGTTGCACCTCCGGAAAAACCAACGTTGACGGCGAAGGCCGCCGCATTCGTATCACCCAGGCGTGTGATTTGGAAGGTTGCGTAGTCATGCGTGCGTTCAAACATCTGTGAGTTTACCGCGCGGATGGCGAGCTGCGGCGGTTCATTGTCACTGATTCGGATGGTGGCGTTGCCGGCTCCGATGTAATCGGGACTGGCGTTGATGGTCAGGATGACCGTTTCCGTCGCTTCAGGAATCGAATCATCAATGGGCGTGACCGTGATATTCGTGGATGTTTCGCTTGCGCCAAATGTGATCGAACCGGGCAAAGTCACGTAATCGACGCCGTTGGAAGCGGTGCCGCTCATTGTGTAGTTGACGGTCAACGGAACACCGGCCGAAGTCCGCGTAATGGTGAATACACCGGGAGTCGGTCCCGCTTCGGAAGCGGCGGGGGTGGTTGCGTCCGCGGTTACGACATTCGCGAAATTGGTGATGCGCACATTGTCGAACAGAGCGAAAAGCAGGTTCGTGGCGTCTTCGTCGAACGACCCGCCGGCATTGATATCAAAAAAGTTAAACAAAATATTCGTGCCCCCCAACACATTGGTCGTGGCCGCGTCGCGGGCATCCACGGTCGCAATGAGCAATCCATCAATGCTGTAGGTGATCGTGTTGCCGACTTTTCTCAGCGACGCCTCATGCCACCTGAAGCCGGCAGAACCGGCTGGAGCAACCGTGTCTGTCTGCCTCGGGAAAAGGTTCGTTTGGGCCGGAGGAACGGGCGAGGGGGGGAACACAAGATTCCCCGGACTGAAATTGGTGACGTAATACGCGGCTGTGTTGTTGCGACTGCCCGCCGCATAAACCAAAGGCGTCGTCGGATCGGTGCGAATGACGGTGTCGGCATCCTGATAAGAAATTGCGCGATCGGGAGCATAGACTCGATAATCTGCTCCGGACCCGCCGTCGGTGGTGGCGCCGATGAAAATTGAGTCAAGCAAAGGCGCAGGCACACCCGCAGCTTGCGCAGCCGTCCCGGCGGTTCCATATCCCGCACCGGCGACTTCGGTTGAGCCTTGTCCGCTTTTAATATAGTTGAGCCAGAAATCGAAACGCATGTCGAAATTCTCAGTAATTCCGAACCCGAGCGGTGAGACACTAATGCCGGCAGGGAAAGCGCCGCCGACTCCGAGGTTGGCACCAAGCTTTAGTCCCCGGGTGCTGCTTCCGGATTGATGAGGGGCGGCCGGAATCCCGACGGTACTGTAGTCGAAATAGAAATCCGCATAGCTGAAGCCTTGCCCGGTGACGTTCACCAGCCAGTTGGCGGTCGTGTCTGTTTCGAAGTCCTGGGAATAGACCTGGGTTTGTGCATTAGCCGTAGGCGCACCGAGCGCCGCGAACACTAACACAATCAGTCCGATTATTTTTGTTGGTATTTTTGTCATAAAAGTATCCTTCCGAGAAGAGGCTTTAACTGGAAACCTCGCCGAAGCCGCCTCTTGAGTGCTTTCGGGAGAGTGAACCGAAATTGCAGCAACGACAGGTTATTTGCAGATTGCCCGCGTGGCAACTGAAAACATCTCTTCGGCACCCTGGAATCGCATCCTCAACAATCGATCAAATTATTTCGTCGCAGCCAATGGATGGTTTTCGTCGGTGCCCAAAATGAAGCTGCCGACATATTTTTTCTGAGGCACCCACTCCGCGTGGCCATCGGCAAAAACCACATT
>Ga0163144_10018237_pt1 | contig 14219 bp, 14 predicted proteins | sample OliLak19BULKMAT1_FD_123175 | JGI IMG/M metagenome (GOLD analysis project Ga0163144, IMG submission 123175) | Freshwater microbial mat bacterial communities from Lake Vanda, McMurdo Dry Valleys, Antarctica - Oligotrophic Lake LV.19.BULKMAT1 | ecosystem: Environmental > Aquatic > Freshwater >... | reverse complement strand
TGCCAGGCAATGGATGCCACGGCTCGGTCTTGGCACGCGACACGGCATCACGGGTTCTGGACAGTTCCTGAATGTCGTTGGTGCCGGCAACCATCGGGTCCTGGAAGATCTGCACCGCGCCGGTCTGCAGCAGGTGCAAGACGACCTGAGCATCCTTCGGGTCGTTCTTGTCCCGGCGGTTGTGCAGCGCCTCGCGCGTGCGGGCCGGGGCCACCGATGACACCAGCTTGAGATCGAACCCGGCCACGCCGGGATGAGACATCAGCACGCGATGGTTGTGGCCGCCAAGCCCATGGTTTGGCCCTTGAAGCCGATCCGGACCGGCATGCCATACCCCCGCAGAACCGCGATCCGGCGCATGGAGTCATCGGTGGTGTCGGTGATTGTCATGCGCCGACGACGGGTCTTGCCGGGGACGGCAATCCACACCTCGTGCCGGTGCCTGGAGATGTCGATGCCCACCGGAACGCCGGCATCCGAAGTATGGTCAACCTTGACCATGGCCGGTCTTTTCTGTGGTGCGGTGCGCAAAACCATCCGAGAGACCTGCGCCCCGGTCATGGCCGCCCGCTGCGCAATTCGGGGGCTGCACAGGCGGCCATGACCTTCAACGGCGCGTCATTCCCGGCATGCCATGGCGGCGGCCATGTCGGCGCCGGGCGCGAAGCGGCGTGCCCCGGGCCGGGCAAGGCCTGGGGCGGTCTTCGCTGAAACGATCCCCCGGATGGTTTGCTTGACGCCTGAACTGCCCAAGGCCGCCAAGGGCAGCCCGCTGCACCCCCCTCGACGAACGGATCAACCGGATCATCGCGTCGCCATTGTCGCCCCGGGGTTGCCAGCGGCTGCGCCAACGGTCCGAGCACCGCTGGCGACGGCGCGCCAATGGCAACGGCGCGCCAGGGTCGAGCATCCGTTCCGGGTCATCAAACCCCGGTTCGGCCATGTGAAGACCCGCTACCGGGGCCTCGCGAGGAACCGCGCCCGGATTTTCACCCTGTTCGCCCTCGGCACACTGTTCCTGGTCCGACGCCGGCTGCTGGCATGAGGACGAGGCTACCCAAAACCGGTCGTGTCGCCACAACCGCGGCCATGTGCCCGCAAAACCGGCCGCCAACAGCACATTCCTCGCCGATCGCAGCAATCAGACCGCCGTCTCGGCGCAGCCGAACGCGTTCATCAGACGTTCCCTAAACCCATCCCGCCCTAAAACCGTGTTCGCCATTGGGCTCGAACCAATGGTGCCTTCAATGGCTCACCCAGGCACGAACGGCTGGATCAATATATCATCGAAACCATCGAGGAGGCACAGTACTTCGCCACGCAATGGCTCCAAGCAGCGCACGCGCCTGCGCAACCGGGGCCATGTTCAAACCAGCGCCGTTCTGAAACGCCGGACAAAGGCAGGTCTGGCCCTGGTCGAACGTCAGATCGCGGAACGGAATGCCGAGATTGCAAAACACATCGCCGAGGACAAGGCCATGGCGCGCAAACCCGAGATCATGTGCTCGGTCCGCAGACTTGGTTTGATCGCTTCAGCGCCGATCCTCACCTTCCTGCCCGAAATAGGCACGCCGGACAGAAAGCAGTCCGGAAGCCTCGCTGGGCCTGTCCCTCACCGCCGTGAATCCGGCCAGTGGAAGGGAAAGTCCTTCTTCAGCGGCGGACGAAAGCCTCTGCGCGACGCGCTCTACATGCCCGCTCTCGTCGCCATGCGGTTCAACCCAGACCTGAAAGCCAAATACAATGCTCTGCGCCAAGCCGGAAAGCCCGCAGAACTTGCCATCGTGGCCATTATGCGAAAGCTCCTCGAAACGGCCAATGCGCCGGTCAAGGCGGACCGTCTCCAGGCCCCGAAATGCCCTTGATCAAGACGGATACTCCAGACGACGATGGGCCGAGGCGGAATCGCTGGTGCCGCCCCGACCGATTTCTTTGCAGAAATCGTGCCGAAGCCTGTACAGGCTTCGTTCCGGAGTTTGTGCAAACTCCGCTCATTCCGCCCGCGGTTCTCGTCAACGCGCATTGCGATCCAAGGCTTTGGCCAACCTGGGCAACCCGGCGCGTCTGAGCAAAGGGCGCAGAAGAACCGCCTGCCCCGACAGCCGCTCTGCCTCAGAACGCACCACCTCTGCCGCAGAGGCGATGCTGGCTGCATGATCGCCCCACAGGCCATGTAAAAACCGGTCCGGGTCCAGCGCGGTCAGGCCAAAGGGCATCAGGGCCCGCGCCGGAAAATCCCGCAGGTTCAGGGTGACGATCAGGCCAGCCTGCCCCTCCACCGCCGTTTCCACCACATGCAGATCACCCTGGTCGGCCATTTCGGGGGCAAAGGCCACAAAGCTTCCGGTTTCCACCAAAGCCCCGGGCCACCGGGCACCCAGTACCAGCGCCTCGCCGCGCGCTGCCAGCCGCGCCGCAGCGCCGGATTTGCCGGCAGCACTTTCCCATTCGGCCAGAAGCTTGCGCGACCATAGCGGCTGAAAATGCCCCACCGCTGCCACTGCCAGCAAGGTCTCGCGCAGCACGGTGGGATAAAGCACACAGGCATCCAGCACCACCCGCATCAGTCAAGCCGGAAAAACAGGGCTTTCAGATAGCCGCTTTCGGCCAGTTGTGGCAAGATCGGATGATCCGGCCCGGCAAAACCGGTGTGGATGATCTGGCACTGGCGGCCACCTCGCCCGATCCCGCGCGACGAGGCGGTGCGGAACGCCGCCAGATCGGCGGCATGAGAACAGGAACACAGGCCGAGATAGCCACCCGGTGCCACCAGCATGGCCGCCAGCCGCGCTACCCGTTCATAAGCCCTGAGCCCGGCCTCCAGCGCGGGTTTGGCCGGGGCAAAGGCGGGGGGATCGCAGACCACCAGATCAAACTGCGCCCCCTCAGCGGCCAGCGCCTCCATCACGCCAAAGGCGTCGCCTTGCCGTGTGGCAAAACGCCCCTCAGTGCCGGACGCCTTTGCGCCCGCCGAGGCCAGCGCCAAAGCCGGGGCGGAACTGTCCACCGCCAGCGCCGATATCGCACCGCCTGCCAATGCCGCCAGCCCAAAGCCGCCGACATGGCTGAAGACATCCAGGACCCGCGCCCCATTGGCCAGCCGGGCGGCAAAGGCGTGGTTGAGGCGCTGGTCAAGAAACAGGCCGGTCTTTTGCCCACCCAGCACATCGGCCAAATAGGTGGCACCGTTCATCACCACCGGCACCGGCCCGGTGATATCGCCTTGCAACAGCAGGGTTTCTTCTGTCAGCCCTTCCAGCCCGCGCGACCGCCCGGTGCCGTTCTTTACGATCGCCCGCACCCCGGTCAATTGCGCAACCGAGGTTGCCAGCATTTCCACATGCGCCTCGGCCCATGCCGCATTGGGCTGGATCACCGCCACATCGCCGAAGCGGTCGATGATGACGCCGGGCAGGCCGTCGGCTTCGGCATGGACCAGACGGTAGACAGCGGTATCATAGAGCTTTGTACGCAGCGCCAAAGCATGGCCGATCCGCGCATCGAACCAGCCGGGGCCGATGACTGCGGCAGGATCACGGTCGATGATCCGGGCGATGATCTTTGAATTGCTGTTGACGGTGACCAGACCCAGCGGCACACGGTCGGCATCTTCCAGAATGGCGAAAGCGCCGGGCACCAGCGCCTGAGTACGGCGGTCGGTGACCAGTTCATCGGCATAGACCCATGGAAAACCATGGCGCAGGGCGCGGGCTTCGGCTTTCGGCCGCAACCGGACGGTGGGGTAGGACGGGGCTGACATGCCCTCTCCTACCCGGTTCCGCATCCCTTCGAAAGATCAGTTCGCCAGTTCGGTCGGATCAAAGGTGCCGCGCGACACTGGTACCATGCCCTCGGCAAGCGGGGCCGTGCCATCCAGCGGCACCGGCACGGCAAGCGGGCGGGTCAGTTCGCGCAGCGCCACCTCGGTCAGCCGCCGCAGGATCACCGAACGCTGACTGATTCCCATCGCCTCTTCCTGGACGGCAATTGCGCCACCCGAGGCCTTCAGATCGGCCACGACGATACGCGGCCCGTCCAGAATTTCGCCGGTGGCCGCGTCGCGGACAGTGATGCCGAATTTGATCGAAAACACCCCGCCAACCGTGTAGCGCGCCTTTTCCGTCAGGCAATGGAATCTGGCAACGACAACATCCACCGACACGGCACGGCCATGGTCGAGCGACTGTGTTCCCGCAGCAAAGGCCTCGTCGAAGATCGCCTTTACCTGCACATGGCGGTCGCCGCGCGGCTCGCCGCGCCAGACGATATCCGCAACCGGATAATACATGTTGGCTTCGGAAACTCTCAGGTCTTCGGGAACCTGCACATTGATGGCGGTGACATCATAGACCGGTGTCATCAGCGAATAACTGCCCGGTTTTGCTGCAACTCCGTCTGCCGCAAGCGCCCGCCCGGTGGTTTCGTTGATCGGAAGGTTGCGGGTTGCATCGGGCACAGGCGAGGTGCAGGCGGCCAGAGCGATGCTCAGCGTCAGCGCAGAAATCAGCCGGATCGGGGTCATGGTGCAACCTCTGTTGGACAGAAGGCGGACTTTGCCGCATTGCCCTATCGTTCTGCGGCAATTGTGGCCAAATTTGGATAAACCCGAGTCAATTCGGTGATTTTGACGAAAACGGAAACAATACTGCACATTATTGGTTGAACTGCCCTGCATCATAGCAGTGCCGCGTCGGATCATCGGTGCGTTCCGCAACCCCCTGCGCTGCACCCAAACCACAGGTTGCCGCACCGGCCCCAAGGTGCGACACTCCCCCTCAGTTTTCTGCATTGCAGCACTGCGACCCTTTGTCATCTGCCCGTCGCGCCTTGTTAGCGCTAACATCCGGTGATATACCTCCGCCAAACCCAACCGCCCTCCCCGCCCGGATCAGCCACCCGAGGACCCGATGCCCCTGAACAGCACCCTTGCCAAAGTCACCGACCGTATCCGCGACCGCTCACGCGGGCCGCGCAACGCCTATCTGGCCCGGATGGCCCGCGCCGCCGAAACCGGCCCCGCCCGCGCGCATCTGAGTTGCGGCAATCAGGCCCATGCCTATGCCGCTTCGACGGTGGACAAATCGGCGCTGGCCACCGGCTCTGCCCCCAATATCGGCATCATCACCGCCTTCAACGACATGCTGTCGGCGCATCAGCCCTATGAAACCTACCCCGAGCGGATCCGCGCCGCCGCCCGCCGGGTTGGGGCCACGGCGCAGGTGGCCGGTGGTGTGCCCGCCATGTGCGACGGCGTGACCCAAGGCCAGACCGGCATGGAGTTGAGCCTGTTTTCACGTGACGTGATCGCGCTGGCCGCCGCCGTTTCGCTGAGCCATAACGTGTTTGACGCCGCGCTGTATCTGGGCGTCTGCGACAAGATCGTGCCGGGTCTGGTGATCGCCGCCGCCAGTTTCGGCCATGTTCCGGCGGTGTTCCTGCCCGCCGGGCCGATGACATCGGGCATTCCGAATGATGAAAAATCCAAGGTGCGGCAACGGTTTGCCACCGGCGATGCCACCCGCGCCGAACTGATGCAGGCCGAAATGGCGGCCTATCACGGGGTTGGTACCTGCACCTTTTACGGAACCGCCAACACCAACCAGATGCTGATGGAATTTATGGGCCTGCAATTGCCGGGTGCCAGCTTCGTGAACCCCAACACACCGCTGCGCGAGGCGCTGATCGTTGCGGGGGTGGAGCGTGCGGCAGCGATTACCGCGCTTGGCAATGAATACCGACCGGTATCGGATATTCTGGATGAACGGGCGTTCGTGAATGGCATCGTCGGGCTGATGGCCACCGGCGGCTCGACCAATCTGGTGATGCACCTGCCCGCGATGGCGCGCGCCGCCGGGATCGTGCTGGATCTGGAGGATTTCGCCGATCTGTCGGATGCCACGCCGCTGATGGCCAAGGTCTATCCCAACGGCCTTGCCGACGTGAACCATTTTCATGCCGCCGGGGGTCTGGGCTACATGATCGGCGAATTGCTGAGCGCCGGGTTGCTGCATCCCGATACCACGACCGTGGCGGGTGACGGGCTGGCGCTTTATACAAGGGAACCCAGGCTGCAGGATGGCCGCCTGAGCTGGGAACCGGGCGCAGATCAGACGCTGAATGACAGGATCCTGCGCCCCGTCGCCGAGCCCTTTGCCCCGGTGGGTGGCTTGAAACAGTTGGGTGGCAATCTTGGGCGCGGGGTTATCAAAGTGTCTGCCGTGGCCCATGACCGCCGCGTGATTGAGGCACCGGTGCGGGTGTTCCACAGCCAGGATGCGGTCAAAGCTGCGTTCAAGGCCGGGGAATTTACCGGCGATGTGGTGGTTGTGGTGCGGTTTCAGGGGCCGAAGGCCAATGGCATGCCGGAATTGCATTCCCTGACGCCGACGCTTTCGGTGCTGCAGGATCGCGGCTTCCGGGTGGCACTGGTGACGGACGGGCGGATGTCGGGGGCATCGGGCAAGGTGCCTGCGGCAATTCATATCAGCCCCGAAGCGGCCGAAGGCGGGCCGCTGGCCAAACTGCGCGACGGCGATGTGGTGCGGCTCGATGCCGATCGCGGCACGCTTGAAGCGCTGGTTGACGGGTTCGAGGATCGCGCCCCGGTCACTCCCGACCTGTCGGCCAACCGCGAGGGGCTGGGGCGCGAATTGTTCGATGTGTTCCGCCAGAATGTCGCGGCCTCCACCGCCGGGGCCGGGCTGTTCTTTGGCTGAAACCTGTTGCGAAACAGGGATATCGAGCACAACCCGATCCGGTGTCTGGGCGGATCATGGCAAGCAGCGCCTTGAATGGGCCGCGGCTTTTCAAAGACGGCGGGGCTGCCGGTGGTCAGGTTGAACCTGGTACTGATGTCGGTGGCGGTCGGCGCGATCGCTTAAGGCAACACATCAATATTTACCTTCAAATCCCTGAAATTTCGTTGTATTTCATCCGCGCTGCTCTTCCACCCCGCCGCCCGGTAGCTGCCGGATGTGCCAGTGCTTCGGCGATCACCTCCAGCATCGGATGGCCGGTGTTCATGCCATAGGTCGCTGTCAGGGTCGCAATCGCCTCGGGTACCCGGTCGGCGTCTTTCAGGCTCAGCGCCCAGTCCAGAAAGATAGAGCGGCATTCCGGCAGGGTGATGCCTTCAATGCAGAAACTTTCGCGCACCAGTCCCTTTGGGTCGGCCTCAGACAGATCCATCGTCATTCTCCCGTTGCAAAAGCGCCGTTACAATCTTGTCTGCCGCGTCGCATTGCCCGGCGACCGCCGCTTCCAGCGCGGCAATTGCCGAGGTGCCGGTGGTCCGCAGCACAAACCGGGCGGCACCCACCCCGGCAGACGACAGATCGACCAGACCCAACAACCGTGACGCCATGTGCACTTGCCAGCATAGAGCGTAACAGTCGCCGAGTCGCTGCATTTCCGCTGCCCCGATCCAGCCCACCCTGACCCCTGCCTCCAATTGCGCCTCGACCCTGCGCGACCCGTCGCCGGCCAAAAGCGCCGCCGTTTCAGCGATCAGTTCGATATCCATCAGGCCGCCCTTGGCGGGCTTGACATCCCACGGCCCCTGAGCGGGTTTGGCGGCGTGAAGCCTGCGCCGCATCTCATTGACATCCTGCAGGACTTTTGCATCCTTGCCTTTGCCGTGCAGAAGTCCTGTGCGAAATTCCTCGACCTCTTTCGCCAGACGCGGCGCACCGGCCACGGCGCGGGCGCGGGTCATGGCCAGATGTTCCCAGGTCCAGGCTTCGGTCAGGTGATAGTCGCGAAAGGCACCGATCATGGTCGCCACCGGACCTTGGCTGCCCGACGGGCGCAGCCGCATGTCAACATCGTAAAGCTTGCCTTCGGCCATCGGCGCGGTCAGCGCCGTCACCAGCGCCTGTGTCAGCCGGGCATAGTAGGGTCGCGGTGCAAGCGGTCGTGATCCCTGGGATGTTTCGCTATCCGCCGGATCATAGACCACGATCAGATCAAGGTCCGACAGCGCGTTGAGCTTGCCCGCCCCCAGCGACCCCATCGCCAGCACCACGGCACCGTTGCCGGGCGGGGGCCCGTGTTTGCGGGCGAATTCCTCCACTGCAACTGGCCAGACGGCGGCAACTGCGGCCTCGGCCAGTTCGGCATAGTTCCGCGACGCCTCGAACCCTTCGATCAGGCCGCGCAAGTGATGAACACCGATGCGGAAATGCCATTCCTTGACGGCGCGGCGCAGCACATCCAGCTTGCCCTCATAACCGGCAACCGCGCCCGCCGCTTCGGCAAGCGCCTGCGTCACGCCCCCGGTTCCCGGCCATGGCGCAAAGAAACCGCCGCCTATCACCGCATCGAACACGCCGGCATTGCGCGACAGATGGCGTGCCAGGTTAGGGGCGCTGGCGGCGATATCAACAATCAGGTCAATCAACTGCGGGTTGGCGTCAAACAAGGAAAAAACCTGAACACCTGCTGGCAACCCCTTGAGAAAGGCATCAAAATCCAAAAGCGCTGCTTCGGGGTTTGCGGCCTTTGCCAACTGGGTCAACACCTTGGGCTGCACCCGGCGAAAGATCTCTGCCGCCCGGGCAGAGCGCAGCGCCGGATAGGCCTGCCAGCCCTCGACAATGGTGCGCGACGCTGCGGACAGGACCGGGGCCTCAGCGGCAGCCTGTGGGGTAAAGAACCCCTCGGTCAGGGTTGCGGTCGCTGTCAGGCCTGCCAGCAACGCCGCGCTGAAGCGGGCGGTATCGCCGTCCCCCATGAACCGCGCCAACCGGTCCATCCCAGCGGATGTTGATGGTAAATCATGAGTTTGCGCGTCGTTCATCATCTGCAACCGATGCTCCACCTCGCGAAAGGTGCAGTAGTGGCTGGTCAAGGCTTCAGCGTCACTGCCCGCCACCCAGCCCTTGACCGCCAGCACGCCCAGTGCCCGAACCGTCTGGCGCACCCGCAGATCGCCGTCGCGCCCGCCGGCGATGATCTGCCGGGTCTGGGTGAAAAACTCGATCTCGCGGATGCCGCCGACCCCAAGTTTCATGTTATGGCCCGGCAAGGCGATCGGTCCATGCAGCCCCCGGTGGTCCCGAATGCGCAACCGCATGTCGTAGGCATCCTGAATTGCTGCGAAGTCAAGATGTTTGCGCCAGACAAACGGGTGCAACACCCGCAAGAACGCCGCCCCGGCCGCAATGTCCCCGGCGCAGGGCCGCGCCTTGATGTAGGCGGCGCGTTCCCAGGTACGGCCAACGCTTTCATAATAGCTTTCCGCCGCTGTGGCCGACAGGCACACCGGTGTCACCGCCGCATCCGGGCGCAGCCGCAGATCGGTGCGAAAGACATAGCCGCTGGCGGTCTGGTCGGACAACAGCGCCGTCAACCGCCGCGTCACACGCACAAAGGCGGCGCGGGCCTCCACCTCGGCCCCCGGATAGCGGCTGTCGTCGAACAGGCAGATCAGATCAATATCGGAGGAATAGTTCAGCTCCTCCGCCCCCATCTTGCCCATGGCCAGCACGAACATGCCCGCCCCGGTCGCTGCGTCTTCAGGGACCGCGCCGGGCAGTTTGCCCCGGCGTATCTCGTCGGCCACCAGCCGTTTCAGTCCAAGGTCGACCGCCAGATCGGCAAAGCGCGTCAGCGCCCCCGTCACCGCTTCCAGCCCCCAGACTCCGCCCAGATCGGCCAACGCCACCAGCAGCGAGACCCGACGCTTGGCCAGCCGAAGGCCGTCGGCCAGTGCCTCGGTTTCCAGTCCAGCGAGCGGTTGCAGCAGATCATCCAGCGCTGCCTCGGGTTCACCAGCCAGCGCCTGCCGCAGCCAGACGGGTTCCGCCAGCATCACCCCGCGCAAGAACGGGCTGCACCCGGCTGCCCCTTGCAACAGGGCAGGCAGACCGGCTGGCAGGTCGGCGAATGCCGCCGCGATGTCGGCGGCGGCGGCAGGGTCATAGGAAATCGGGCAGCGGGCAAGCCGGGACACAAAGCGCCGATCTGATCTTTCCTGTCGCGTATCCGGTTCGGTCATGCCACAAATGTGAGTTGTGGTGCCTGCCGAAGCAAGGTCAATATGTTGGCGATGTGACGACAGAGCCTTGTGCGAAAGGCTGGATATCAAAAGGCGCAGGGTGGTGTTGGCTTGATATGCTTCGATTGACTGTCGCGCTTTTTCTGTGCCTGTTCATTGCATTGCCGGTCAGCCGGGTTGCAGCCGGCGAGGCGCATGGCCTTTGCTGCGCGCCAGTTGACGCCTGTTGCCAGATCAATTGCACAGTGCAGGGGCCAACCGCCGCAACTCCTGCTTACTTCCAGACTTTGGCGCGGGTCGAAAGTCCTGGCGGGATTTCCTGGCCCGCGCCTGCCTCCCCCGCACTTGGCCAGGCTCCTGCCCCCGAGTTGCCGCCTCCGCGGGTTTGACCGGAGTTGGAGACGCCTTTAAATCAAACTGGAGAAAATCATGAAAAGACTGACTCTTGCTTCGATTATGCTGTTCGTGGCGCTGGTGGGAACGGCATCGGCTGCTGGTCTGTGCTGCGATGGCGGCCCTTGCTGCGAAGAAGCGATGCCCTGCTGCGATTGATCTCGTCAACAGGAATTGAAACCGACGCCAGCCCGATCGGGCTGGCGTTTTGCATGAGGCGGCACCGCTCAAGCTCCGCAATGGGACAGCGGCAAGAATGTAAATTATCTTCACATCAGCCCTTGAACCTGTCGGCAACCCTCCCAGATACTGCAATGTGAAAAGCATTCACATGACTACCGGAGCAAAGGAGCCAACGCCCGCCATGTCCACGATGAGCAATATCTCTGCCTTTCCGTCACAGGTCTCGGCCTGGCTGGATGAAAGGGGAAAACCCGCCTGGATCGCCGCAATGGTCCTTGGCTTCATCTTTTTCTGGCCCGTCGGCCTCGCCCTGCTGTTCTACGTGATCTGGAGCAAACGCATGTTCAACCGTTCCCACTCCTGCGCCAATCGCCGCCAAGCCCAGTGGCAAAACATGCGCCACGGCGGCTTCGTCTCGTCGGGTAACGCGGCCTTTGATACCTACAAGGCCGACATGCTGAACCGGCTGGAAGAAGAGCAAAAGGCGTTCGAATCGTTTTTGCAGCGTCTGCGCGATGCCAAGGACAAGTCGGAATTCGACCAGTTCATGGATGACCGTGCCCGCAATGCCGGCCCGACGAACATGACCGAACCGCCCGCACCCCCGGCGGCGTGACCAAGCCAGACAGCGGCCCCGCACCCGGGGCCGCCCTTTTGCTGAAAGGCCCGCCATGACGGATTTTGCATCTGCCCTGCCCGACCCGGTCAATCAGGCCGCTTTCTATGCCGATGTCGGAGGGAAACGCTTGCTGGCATGGGTGATCGACAGTCTGATGATCTTTGCGATCTGCCTGCTGGTGCTGCCCTTCACCGCCTTTGTGGCGTTGTTGGTCTTTCCGGCCCTCTATCTTGCCGTGGGTTTTGCCTATCGCACGCTGACGCTTGCCTCGCGGTCGGCCACCTGGGGGATGCGCCTGATGGCGGTCGAGTTCCGCGATCATCATGGCGCGCGGTTTGGCTTTGGCACCGCCCTGATCCATACTTTGGGCTATTCGCTGTCGATGGCCTTTGTCCTGCCGCAGATCATTTCTGTGGTGCTGATGGTGACGTCGGCCCGGGGTCAGGGCCTGACCGACATGGTTGTGGGCAGCGCCGCGATCAACCGGCCCTGATCGCTTCGGCTGCATCGGAGCGCTGGCCTTCCCGCGTGAGTTGGGCCAATTCGGTCATTTCCTGCCCGTTAACGTGAAATTTGCGCTGCTTTTTTCTTTGCCTGTGCCGGATGGCTTGCTAACGTCAGGATGAAACCGGTCTGGATTACCCATGCGTCATTCGTTGCCCATCGCGCCTCAGTTCTATGTGACCGCGCCGCAGGCCTGTCCCTATCTGGATGGCCGGATGGAACGCAAACTGTTTACCGCGCTGCAGGGCGACATTGCGGAAAAACTGAACGACGCCCTGTCGAAGCAGGGGTTCCGCCGGTCACAGAATGTGCTGTACCGCCCCTCCTGCTCGGAATGTTCGGCCTGCATGTCGGCGCGGATCCGGGTGGCCGATTTCGAACCGGGCAAAAGCCAGAAACGCGCGCTGAAGCGCAATTCCGATTTGCAGCGCGAAGCGACCAGCCCCTGGGCGACCGAAGATCAATATGCCCTGTTCCGGCGCTATCTGGATAGCCGGCATTCCGATGGCGGCATGGCCGACATGGATATCTTTGAATTCGCCGCCATGATCGAGGAAACCCCGGTGCGCAGCCGGGTGGTGGAATACAGCGCCGAACCGCCCCCGGGGTCGCGCCGCCGCTCCCTGACCGCCGTCTGCCTGACCGATGTGCTGGATGACGGGTTGAGCATGGTCTATTCGTTCTACGACCCCGACCGGCTGGAAGACAGCCTTGGCACCTATATCATCCTTGACCATGTCGCCATCGCGCGCGAGGCCGGGTTGCCCTATGTCTACCTGGGCTATTGGGTGCCCGGCAGCCGCAAGATGGGCTACAAGGCCAATTTTTCCGCGCTGGAGGTGTATCAGGGCGGCCAGTGGCGCAATATCGGCGACCCGGCGGGTTATTCCGCCGACATCCATCCCCTGTCGGTCGATCCCATCGCCGAGCAGGTGGCGCGCATCAGCCTGCCTGACAGCCTGTCACGGACCTGATGCATATCGGGGCATTGACGCTGGTGGTGCCGGACTATCAGGCGGGGATCGCCTTTTATGTCGACGTCATGGGGTTTGACCTGCTGCAGGATCACGATCAGGGCAATGGCAAACGCTGGGTGACAGTGGCGCCAAAGGGCGGGCAATGCGCCCTGCTGCTGGCGCGGGCGGTGGATGCCGGGCAAAGTGCCGCGATCGGCAATCAGTCCGGCGGGCGGGTGTTCCTGTTTCTGGAAACCGCCGAGTTTGCTGCCGATCACCACCGGATGCTGGCGGCGGGGGTGACGTTTGTGGAAGCACCGCGCGATGAACCCTATGGCACCGTCGCCGTGTTCCGTGACCCGTTCGGCAACAAATGGGATTTGCTGCAGCGCAATGGCTGAAAGCTACAGGATGCCCGCCAGCACGTTGACCACCATCGCCACCACCCCGATATTGAACAAGAACGATACCAGACCGTGCAGCAGCACCGTGCGGCGCAGATCGGTTGACAGGACCGTGACATCCGATACCTGACAGGTCATGCCGATAGTCATGGCAAAATAGCAGAAATCGGCAAACACCGGCGGGTTTTCCCCCGGAAACCCCAGCCCGCCGACATCGGCGCCGTCGATCTGGTCGTAATAGACATGGGCATAATGAAAGGCATAGACTGCGTTGACGAACAGCCACGCCAGCCCGAGCGTCAGCAGAACCATCGCCAGATCAAAGGCCACCATGGTCTGCCGGATCTGGACCACCCGCACCAGCGCGGCCAGAACCGCCGCCAGCGTGGCCAGCGATACCACCAGCAGCAACACCCGCCCGCCGTCATCCCGCGCAGCACGGTCGCGGTAGGCTGCAGCCTGCGTTTCGCGCCAAAGCGGCAGGCAACTGGCCAGAAACAGCGCTGCCGCCCCGTCAAACCCCAGCACGAGTGCCTGTTCCCACGGATGGAACCTCAACAATCCGCCGCCGCCCAGGATCAGGGCTGCGAGAAACACCAGAAAACGAGGATGCGGCACCTGCGACATGGTCCGACTGTCGGCGGCAGCGCACTCCCTGTCAACCGGGGCTGAATACCGGCCGCCCTGCCGAATGAAATTTGCGAATATGTCTCAGCGGACATGTCTGTAGCAATAAATGAAAAGATTTTTTATCCTCGGCGACAGATTATTTGCCATTTTCCTTATTGACGCTGGTTTGACGCCCCCCTAATGTCCGCTGCGACGCGGAAAGGCCAAACATGACCGGTTCGGTAGATGATCTTGGAATTTGGCGCATGGGCCGGTAACGGTTGACCATCGTGGTTCCCATGCGCCCCCGAAGAGTCCGGGGGCTTTTTGTTGGGTACTGAGCATGCGTGAAGACGGAGATGGAGTGATGACGATGCGGCAGATGACCGGTGCCAGAATGGTGGTGGAAGCCCTCAGGGATCAGGGGGTCGAAGTGGTGTTCGGTTATCCGGGCGGCGCGGTGCTGCCGATCTATGACGAGATCTTTCAGCAAAACGATATCCGTCACATTCTGGTGCGCCATGAACAGGGCGCGGTGCATGCGGCCGAGGGCT
>Ga0163144_10018236_pt1 | contig 14219 bp, 14 predicted proteins | sample OliLak19BULKMAT1_FD_123175 | JGI IMG/M metagenome (GOLD analysis project Ga0163144, IMG submission 123175) | Freshwater microbial mat bacterial communities from Lake Vanda, McMurdo Dry Valleys, Antarctica - Oligotrophic Lake LV.19.BULKMAT1 | ecosystem: Environmental > Aquatic > Freshwater >... | reverse complement strand
TAAAGTCTTAGACCTAGCTGCTGATTATGACATCAGCGAGACGTGTGAAAAAACTAGAATTTTTGCTCGTGGTAGACTGGTCGAGAGGTACGAAGTCCTCACACCTTCATGGGCAAGCAGCGACGAGAGCATCTACGTACTATCAGAAAAGATAGGTGCTCCATTAGATCCGAAGGACAACATACAGCTACCTCCGAACGCTACCTTCGTTACAGATTTGAATCTGTGGATACATGGCATTTCTAACTACTCACTATTAGACAGTAACATTGCTGCCGCTGGAAGACTTAGACTCTGGCAAGGTGCCGACTACAGAGTTAATGTAGAGACAGGCGAGATTGAGTTCATGCGGTTAGAGGACGATAGTAGTTTTGGGTGGTGGTGGGTGGATGACGAAACAGGACAGGTATATACGGACGGAAGCTCACCGCAAAATTTCGGAGGCAGTAATCTTCGCAGACCAATAGCGTATGAAAACGTACACGCTACACCAGGAGTTTACTATGAGTGCGAGTATACGCACATAGGTAGAATGGCTTACCGTAAGTACAAAACTCGATGGCCTATTATGGATTTCCGTCTCGTCAGGTCTACCATTCCAGACCCTAATGACAACACCCTTACAGTAAACGTACTGGCTCAGTCTCCTACTTCTTTTGAAGCTTACATCCCAAAAGTCGCTGCCCAGAGGTTTAACATTGATCAGGACACTACTGTAAACTCTTTTGGCGATATATTCGCAGAGCCAGGAGAGGACGACAGAAACGTATGGCAAGTTGGCTTAAACAAAGCCAACACGGCACTCTCAGATGGTATAGAGACTGTTCAGGAGCTAGAAGAAAACGAGAAGTTTAAGGCAGACTACGACGAAGAGAATACCCGTAGAAAGGATTTCGGCCTACCTGACCTACCGTTGCTTCCTCGCATTAAAGCTAACTTACTATTTCCAGCAGGTGTTAGTACGGCTATTAACAGGGATGACGTCACTAGATTTTATGTCGAGTCTAGTGGTGGCGCACAGTTTGAGGAAGGCGGAAACTGCGTTATCCTGTCGACACCACAGCTAATGGCTTTGCCTGAGTGGTACGACACTCCGAATGCATCGCCTCTAGGTGTCAATGATCCTTTTTCAATAGCGTGGATGACCTGGACTGTAGTCGCACATTATACGTCATGGACGCAGTACGTTGTAGAAAAACCTAGTCCTAGCGGTTACGGTAAGGGCAGGGTCTACAGAGGCATGGTCCCATCAATCTTCCAGTATACTGACGCTACTAAATCTTCTGGGCCAGAGGTTATATTTGATAACCTCTTAGACATAGACGGAGTTGCTGATGCTACCGCAGAATACTTCGGTAATCCTGCCTGGCACGGTTCTGTCGGACTAGCTTTAGATATCTCTAGTGGGTCACCTGTGATACCCGTAGCTCTAGGGGATGTGTTGGTTATAGACGGAAAGTGCCTTCCTCCGATCAAAGGGCTAACCAGCGTCGTTGTTCAGATAGACTACTCTTCTGTCGATGAGGCCAAAATTTCCGTTACTTTCGGAAAGACTGCACCACCTAAGAATCCTTTTGTCTCTAGAAAAACGCCCGGTCTTGTCCTTGAAGGCGAGTCTGGTAGTGTCGGGTCTTCCGGACTACAGGACGTTTAACATGAGCACTAACAATCCTTTCGGCTCCTCTAACCCTACACCTGTTGGTCCTACTGGAAACAGGGTTCACACTAATAGAAATACTGAGCATACAAAGAGCAAAGACTTTAGCTTGCGAGATAGTGGTAAAGGTCCATACGTTACGGATCTGGTTTACGATAATAACCTAAAGAAATTGGTTGTACGTCGCGCGGGCCTAGAGACTGCTAACATTGATAGTATCCGCTTCGGCTCCGCTGCCATGGGTATTGCGGCTCTAGGCCCTGTATCTGCTACGGAAATTACTGGTCCGGAGAAATGGTTTCCCAGTATTACCGATCCAGCCACGCTACAAGAAGCTTCACCTACACTCCTACCGGCATACGCTCACGCCGAGGCCATGCCGACATCGGTAATACCACCAGGCATGGGCTACGTTCGTCTACAAGCCGGTTCACTACCTGTAGAATCCTCTTCTTGGGATGCAGATTCAGAATCTTATGGGTACGAGAATACTGAAGTACCTAAAGGTTCTCAGCTACGTGTAATAGGGGTCACCTGCACTGATAGGGGTAATGAAGCTACCAACACTAACGCAGAGTTTTATGTGTGGTACGACCATAGACTCTATTCCAGGGTTAACACCGGCTCTTATTCAAGAGTTACTGGACAAAGACTTTTCAGTGTAGTTAGTAACGAAGCTCCTATAAAGGTTCACAGGGCCACAGCACACGAGACTAAGAAAAACGTTATGGTTCTTCAGATGACTCGTCGCGTGTCATTGACGGAGACACTTCGCGTTAGAGTTAGATCAGGGAGTGTCTACGCTAATAAGGGAAAGACCGCCCCCGCTGCGGAGTCTTCGGAATTAAACGTCTCCATTAAGCTTGCTAGAAATTGTTACGTGTTAGTGGTGAACAGAACCAGCGATGCAATCAAGGATGGATCTTCGGTCATTATTGGTAAGCCTATAACAGTTTTTGATAGTCCTTCAGATCAAGGCGAGAGAAAAACCCAGATATCAGTCTATGACATTATACCGTCTGGAGGCGGCGGTGGTGGCGTTGATCTTCTTTCCGGCGTAGTTCTTGGCGGTAATAGTGAGTCTGTGAGGACTCCGACTAGCACTCTGACACCTACATCAAACGTGTCGTATCCAGTACCACTTTATTCTTCTGACGGGTCTATTACTGCTGACAGTCTTCCTATAGTAGAGGATTGGGCGAGTTACCCTGACGTTATACCTGGATACCTAGATGTTGATGACCCCTTACCGGTACTTCCAGACGGTCTTTGTTTTGTGCAGTTGGAAAGACCTTATTCCGCGCTCAACAAGGCGTGGGACGCTGCGTATGAACCAAACATAGTTCTACAGGCATCATCTCCGCCAACAGCAGTAAAGGCGCTCTTTAAGGAAGACACAGCGACTATTAAAGTATATTTCGACTCTTCACTGGGCAAAGTCGGTACCGGCTTAGTCAGCATCGTTAACACTACAGATAATAATCTATTAGTCGTTACGTCTAAAAGCATTTCGGCTAACGTTCTATCTATACAGGTCAAAGATAGCCTAGACGTAACTAAGTCATATTCTGTAACTGTCGGTAACGGTGCTGTGTACACACCAGCCAGTACGGTACCAGTGTTTCCTGTAGGGACTCCGATCTTGCGTAATGCTTCAAATACGCCAGCTACCCTAGGCGCAATACCACAACTGCTCTCTGGCAGCGTTGCAGTAGCACTGAATAGGGCTGGCACGCAGGAGTATAAGGCTGGTGATCGTGTAACACTAGCTAATAACGGATTGAGCATCCCTGACACCGAGCCAGAATCTGGCGGAGTTACGTCACGCCAAGTTCTAGAAGTGCTGTCTATCATATCTACAGGACCAGCAAAAACACATATATATGTAGTCGAAGGCGGAAATATCGTAGCTACCATCCCCGGACTTTTAGGTATAAAGCTTATGCCAACCACTCCAGCTACAGCCAAGGCTTACGATCCGAATACCTACCCGACCTGCGAAGATGGTTTTGGGTACGTAAGGAGCATTGATGATGGGAGACTTCACCGCCTAATGAACACCCAGCCCTACTCCAGCCAAGGTCTGATTCGGGGCCAGAGAATCCTGTGCTATAACCGTGTTAAGGTTCAGATAACCGGCGCACCGTTCACATACCAGACATTCCTTACTACTGGAGCGACTTTCTAATGCCATTTTATACTGCCATCGGAACTAATCCTCGGGTGTACTACGGACCATACGCTCCCGTAGGGGCGGATGGAGGAACTCGTACTATTGTAAGTGGCGGTGGAATAATAGGTCAGCCGTTTTATAAGAACGCAGCAGGAGCTTGGATTCGTTTACATCCGAATATTACCTATTCGGATTATCAGAAAATTACCGACATCGGTTGGGCAATTAACTTAACACAAATTGAAACAGTTCCTTGGGGGATTGAGACATTCACTAAAGCTAACGAAAGCCCTATTCCGACAGGTACTCTAGATTCTATACATAATGTGGGACCTATTAACCCAACCGATTACTCAATCACACTAGTTAAAAATAACGTTACTGATGTTTACGCTGCTGGAGACAACGTATATATCTTAGAAGATGACCGAGCTACTACACGAGTCGCTCGTAAAACAGGAACCGTAGCCGAACGTGTCGGATACGCTAACGTAAGTTCCGCAACGGATACTACCGTAACTATTTTTTGCAAGGTAGAAACTTACGATTTTGCTTTTGCTAGAGAATACGATATTAACTTAGGCTATCCATATGTTTTTTTTGGGGACTATAGTTATCCTATTTTCATGAAGTTATTATTTGACGGAGTTCCTTATCAAGTTGTCGAATCAGCGAGTTATACCGAATCCTTCAAGCGACTTTACAAATATGATCTACATAATCCCACCGAGCTATATAATTCAGCTGCTGTTTCGGCCAGTTCGTTAGCTACTTTCGCAGGCGTTGGTATAAGAACTAAGATAGATGGTAATGATAGATATCTTCTTTTTACTAATCATCAAATTTATAATGCTATACAGTTCCTAAATACAAACATTACTACCCGAATCCGGATAACGGCACTTCCTCCGAGTTCCGCCTGGACCGCTCCAGCGCCTTTTTCCGGTGACATTTCAAGAGGACTTAAATGGTACGACTTCGTTATAGCTAAACGAGAAGCCGTTACCTTAACATCTTATAAAGATCACATATATTTATTTTGTTTTCCCACTGTCGTAGCAACCGTACAAAACCCAGCAGTAACTCACGCGCAACAATCAGCCGACACAAATCCTATGTCTTGGGAATGTGATTCTTTAATTCCTGCTATGGACGAATTAGCTCCTCCGAGTAACTCGCACATTATTACTTTCGGAGTTCACGACGGAACCCCCGAATCAGCAGGAATGCCGGACGAAACCGCTATTATAGCTGCTTCGTCTATAGTCGCTAGAACAGCACCTACAAGTGGTAATATGGAAGTAGACTTAAATAGAGAAGTCTCACTTAAACTTGGAAATTCATTGAGAAGTATATATACAACAACTTCACAGACCACGCATGAAACTGGCGGATATCGGCCGGTAGGAACAGCGGTTGCTCCGACGAGTCTCTATACTTTTCACGATCACAGTAACTTACAGGTTTTTGTTGATAATTCTGGTGGATGGCCTATCCAAGAAGCTTGGATTATTGGCCGAATGAAAAATGCAAATGACTGGGGATTGTCGGGTATTAAGAAGACATGCACTTATGTTTCTAGTGGCATTTTCGATGTTCCTACGTGGGATACAGACGACATGCCGATTATTTCTCTCGTTCCTCCTACATTTCGGTTAAACTATATTGGTTTCGGCTGGAGAGCTGGGTTCGGAATTTATATATTCTCTAGTCGCGCCGCTCGACTACAGATGGATATTCCAGAGTTCGCGATTTCTGTTTCTCAGGGAATAAATTTCCGGTCTTCGTACTACGTTGGTCGAAAGATTCCTTCCACGGAACCTCAACCCTTACCATGGATAAGTACGAATATTATACTTCTTTATACTTATGCAATCGACACCGCTCCGACTAACACCGTTACCGGAACCGTAACCGTTACTCACCAGAGCGTGTCCGATTCTCTTTTTAGATTAACCATAAATATCGCTACAAAATACACGTCGGCGACTTTAATTGAACGCGACTATCAGCCTCCTATACACTTAATTCGACTAGAGGATTCGTCAGGATTTAATAATTTTAATGCTACTTCTAATTACGGAAACTATATTGCATTTGGGGGTGGCGCAAATTCGATCAATACTTTAGATTTACCGAAAGGCTTTTCGTACCTCGTGTGGATTCCACAACTAGACCAAAAAACATACGTCACCTATCCACCAGCCCCTCCAGTTCTGTCTAATCCGTATGGTACTACTCTAACATGGAGTAACGTTGGTGTAGACATTTCTTACGAAGTTTATAGGAATAGTGAACTAGTGTACGCTGGAGAAAACCTGACACTTACCGAGTTTTTATCTTCTGGAGTATACACGTATACCGTGAAGTCTAAGAACGCTATGTCCACGTCTGTTGACAGTTCTCCGATCACTGTCACGTACTAAAAGCGCGGAACCACGCCGTTACGTCGCACACCTAGTACATTCGGACACACATTGCAAACTAGCGCATACACGATCTAATCATAACCCGCACCCACTCCCACAGCCACATACGCAGGAAATCTTATGAGAATGCTAGTCAAAGGTATCGAATCCAACACCATCGAGAGAATGTCAGGGGCAGACGATGTCTACCCAATCATTTTTCTAGGAGACGACGGCTCTGCTGTCGATCTAACTGTCGCTGGTCGTATACAGCAACTTCTTGTATATACAGCAGCTAATAGGGCTGGCCTGACGCCTACCATCCTCGCGCTGGCTGATCATCCTACCCTCGCTGCTTCAGGACGCGCTACACTAACCATCTCAGACACGCAAGTCCCCTTTACCAGCATAGGAGCCTCACTGTATGGTTACGGTCGTGTCTCCGACCTAGACGCTATTGGTTCTATTGCAGTGACAGCCGGTGGTAGTGGATACACATCAGTACCTGCTGTAGTTTTTACTGGCGGAACACCGTCAGCCGTTGCCACCGCAGTTGCCACTCTGAGTAACGGCATAGGTACTATTACCGTTAATGATCCAGGAACTAACTATACGCTACGACCAACCGTAGCTTTTTCTGGTGGGGGGACTGGAGCTATTGCAACCGCGCAGATTGGTGGCGGCACACTTTCTTCTACTGTCACTGTCGCTAATGGAGGTAGCGGCTTCACTGGTACACCGACGGTCACCATCGCGGCTCCTACCGGATCCAACGCCGTACAGGCTACTGCCATCGCTAGTATCACAGGCGGCGTAGGCGTGTTTACCGTAACTGCACCTGGAAGCGGTTTCGTCAGTACTCCTACTGTTAGCATATCAGGTGGTGGTGGCAGTGGTGCTACTGCAACTGCAACTATTGCTGGTGGTGCCGTTACTGCCATTAATGTCGTTATCAGAGGTACTGGCTACACCAGTGATCCTACAATCTCTATCACAGGCGGCGGCGGGACTGGTGCTACCGCTACAGCCACTGTTTCAGGTGTAGTCAACGCAATCAGCGTGACAAACGTCGGTAACGGCTACACCAACCCCGATCTAGTTGCAACTGTCAGCGGCGGTGGTGGAACAGGCGCTATACTCGCTGTCACTATCGGGTCTGCTGCACTGTCTGGGGTAACTAGTATAACTGTTACTAACAGCGGTACTGGATACTCAACCGACGCTCTGGTAACTCTTGCTGGCGGCGGTGGGGCTCCAGGCCAGTTCGGCGGGTTTACCAACGCATCTGGTGCAACGGCCAGTGTCGCAACAGTAACAGGTAGGATCGCCTCAATAGCCGTTACAGACACTGGAGACGGCTATAGCTCTGTACCAACTATTTCCTTTACCGGAGGCGGTGGTTCCGGTGCCACAGCTACTACAACACTTACTGGCGGAGAACTTATGGTTGCCGCAAATCCTGTCCTAATCATCAGCCGCTAACCAAGGAGTATACAATGACTATTACCGCCACTCGACGCCTAACCTTTTGTGCAGGACATCGTGTCCACATGCACGAGTCAAAATGCGCGCATCCACACGGGCATAATTATGTGTGCTTTATTGAATGCAGCGGGGATCTAGACTCTCTAGGTCGAGTGGTTGATTTTAGTGTGATCAAAGAACACGTAGGCGGATGGCTTGATAAAAATTGGGATCACGGATTCATTTACTGGGTGAAAGATCCTTTCGCAGCCGCGATGCTCATCAGCTTCCAGGCTACCTCCTATATAGTCCCCAAGGCTTTCTGCATGCCTACTAATCCTACGGCTGAGAACATGGCCGCGTTCCTGTATGAGATTGCCAGCAAGCTGCTGGGAGAGCTAGGTGTTAAAGTCCTCTCTGTTAGAATTGATGAGACTGAGAACTGCTCGGCTATCTACAAAGCAGATGCCTAAAGAGTTTACGCCAAAACATTGCGCAATGAAGCAGGCTCGCTAGCCTCTCTAATCCGTCCACCAAAAGAAGAACCCCCTGCCGTCAACAGGGGGTTCCTTCGTCAACCAAGCACAGGAGCTACCTATGCCCAACTCACACCAGGGATGTTGTGTGGTTTCTGCGCGTGTCAATAAGGGAAATCATTTGCGTCTTTCACAAGAGCAGAAACTGAACCTCTCTAGGAACATCCTCACCTTTCTCTATGCACTGGAATCTCTGTCTGATAAAGGTCTGTTTACCGAAACTCTTAGCATCTATGCCACAGATCTGGCAAAAGCGTTCCCTGAGATACAGCCGAGAACAGCTTCCAACTGGTTTCAAGCCATTTTCGGAAACCGCGCCGAGAGAACCAGCAAACCGTACATTATAACCGCTTCTCTGGCAGTCAGCACAGTACAGCGCCATTTCCTCCTGGAAGAAGTTTGGCTTCCAACCCATGCCCAGATCACTTCCTGCCAGAAAACTCTTCTAGGATGCCAAAAACGCCGCTTAGACGCTGAGCAAACAGCCATGAGACGCCAAAGAGCTACCCAAGTGCTCCGTAGAGTCCGAAAATTAGCAAACGTATAGACACTAAAGAAATTAATTTACTATGGCTATATAATAATACACTTAAGATACTTTATAAATACTATAATCATATATAGCCCTAGTAAATTAATTTCTTTAGTAACTTTTAAGGAGAATGCATGAGAGTAACCGTCGGTGCCCAGGCTTTAATAGAAAATCCCACGCCAGAGGTTCTGGCGAAGTGTAACTCTCTTCAGATTACGAATCCAGCTTATGTCTCGTCTCTCAGGTTCGGGTCTATCTATGCCGCAGCCAAGATCCCTAAAACTCTTCCAGGATGCGTTATTGACCCAGCTACTGACGCCATTCAGGTCCCGCGAAGCTGGTTTTTCAAAGAGCTTAATCTTCCGGCTAAGCATGTGTACTCGGATGCCGATGCCGAGTATCCAGTCCCGCAGCTAACTCTTTTCGACTACCAGGAGCAAGCTGCTGATGCGTATTTCAAGGAAGTTAACGCTAATGATAAGCTAGGATTGCCTACAGATGCTACCATCGTCCTTCCTACGTCTGGCGGAAAAACTGTCCTTGGGATGTTTATTGCCTATTACACGGGAGCAAAAGCCCTAGTGATTGTGCCAACGCAGGAAATTGAAGCTGCCTGGATCGAAGACTGCTGTCGGATATTCCAGTGCGATCCTAAAGAAATCGGGTGCATAAGAGGTAAGAAAGTACGCATAGGAAAGTTTTTCACAGTCGGCAGTGTTCAGACGTTGATGAGGCTAGATCCGTCTTTGTGGGCAGATAAATTCGGACTTATAATCGCAGATGAGGTACATCGCTTACCTGGGGCGTCTTTTATCAACGTCCTCAGAGCAGGTAACGCGGAGCTTCGCCTTGGTCTTACTGCTACCGACATACGTAAGGACGGTATGATGCCTGCTGTCAGGTGGCATCTGGGCAAAAATTGCTACTACGACATTTCTCCTAGAAACTCTGTACCGCTCGTATACACGGGAGTAATTTCTGATTATTCCTGCCCACCAACCAGCCTAGACAACGGCCAGCCAGTGTACGAGTGGCAGGACGTACTAGGAAAACTTACAACATCAAAGATCCGTCTGGCAGGAACCGTCTCGCTAGTCAGGTACATCAGAGAAAACTATGGTGGTCACATCCTCATATCATCCGCCAGGGTAGACCATATCAATATGTTATATGAGGCGCTGAATAAGGAATTCTTGAATAAAGTTCCTATTGCTATCCTCATCGGACAGTCAGGCGGCAGCAGAAAGGAACTCTACGCCGATATTAAACAAGGTAAGTATCCAATAACTATAGCCACGCAAAGTATCGTTAGCGAAGGTGCCTCCAATCCGAAATGGTGGCACCTGATCCAGACCACTCCGGTATCTGACCCGAAGACTGTCATGCAGCTAAAGGGTCGACCTATCCGTATAGACAGTAACGACTCGTCAAAAGAGTTCGGGTACTTCTGGGACATCATTGACAATATACAAATGTGCAGAAATATGGCACGCACTCGCTACTCTGCCATCAAGGCGCACACGACAAAGATTCAGTGGATGACCCTAACCCACGACCACAAAAACAAGACGTACACCGTCAAAACAAAGGATTAATATGACACCTACGTACCCTCTGGATACGAGTTTTGATCATGAACAGCATCTAGATCCGGCGAGGTTTATGCGGGCAAACCTCGCTAAGATAAACCCTCGGTATCGCCTACCAGAAATCAGCTACACCGTGGAAGAGGTTGTAGCTGGCGACTGCTACGGAGTGTTCCGTAACCTGCACAATGTCGGTGTACTGTTGGACATCGGTGCAAATCTTGGTATCGTTAGCATTGCGGCCCGAGCAATGAATCCACATGTTAGGATAATCGCGATAGAGCCTCACCACTATACCGCCGCAAGTCTTGTGACTAACACAGCACCTTATAATATTGAGGTCTGTGTTCACGGTATGGGCAACGGCAGTAAATTCTCTATGCAGCATGAGGATTCTCCTGGGTTCTCGCCGTTCACAGCAACGGCTTGTCCTACCCCAGAACCGGCTAAAGAGCACTGCACGTATCAAAGTTATGGTATGACGCTGCACGATATTATTTGTAATTATCACGTCACTCGCACTAAAGGGCGTAAGATCGGAATTAAGATTGACTGTGAAGGCGGTGAGTCAGCTCTTCTGGAAGACCAAAAATCTACCAACAAGCTTGTGACATCCCTTACAATATGCCGAGGATTCTGCGGCATGGAGATTCACACGGGTGAAAAATATGCAAGCTACCTAAGTAACGGCAGTCCAGTTACCAAGGATATGTGGGTAACATGGGTCAAGGATAACATCCCAAGGTTATGGGACCCGCGTTTTAAGAACGTCAGCGAGAACGTCAGCATATTAACCTTTCAGAATTATGCGGATTAATAGTCTCAAAGCACGCCAACACCAAGCAACTACGGAAACCCATGGCTCAGCAACTACCAAAACGCGGATTCACCCAGAATCCCACTCCAACCTATGACAACCAGGACGTTGAGGACGACAAGCCTTCCAATCCGAAGGTAACCGTCCAAGCAAATCTAGATACTGTTAGGGGCAAGGCTCGCAGATATGTAGAAATCAGGGATCAAGTTAAGGCTCTTACCGACGATAAAGACAAGCTGTCTGAGTACCTTAAATCGCAGGCTGTTTCTCAAGGAGTTAAAGACGGGCGCAGCTATGTCCTTGAGCTTGGGGATGTTACTGTTAAATCTCTTAGCGTTGTTAAGAATGTCATTGATCAGGTAGCCGCTATTAAGCTACTGACTGCTAAGAAATTGATGGAACGCTGTACCATGCGCGTCCTAGACGAAGCTGAGCTAGCCAAGTGTTTTCAAGAGGGTCTTATTGATATGGACGAAATCAATAAGTTCACCAAGGAAAAAATCACTGATCGCATTGACGTGACGACACCTAAGTAATGCCGCTCACTGAGGCACAACTTAGGCTTTACCAAAAAGGGGTACCAGGATTGCGAGCTAAGCCCTCAGATTCTGATACCCGGTTCGGCTCTACCTATGAGAGACTTAACAGATCTTTTATACGTGTGACGTATGGATCGCACACCATAGTATTCTACCCACTAAAAGAATGGCCTTCTACTGTAGGTGTCAGCAACCCTACGCTTAGGGCGTGGATAAAATCCGGAACCATAACAGCATTCGTAATGCACCGCATGCCTGTTATGAATAAGGCAGAAATGCTAGCACTACGAAAGGCAGTTGACCAATGTGGATTTCATAGAAAGCAGGTTACATTCGACGCTAAATTTAAGCCTATGGCTATGACGCTGCTCACAGAGGTCAGAACATCTTTTGATAAATTAAAACGCGGAATGATATTGTCTGATCATGAGTATGCACTGATTCTTCCCTCAGTTAAACCATAGGACTACACCATGATTACCGTACTGCCTACACATAAGACCGTTAAGGTTACACCAAAGACTCCTGAGCCAGAAGCTGGAAAGATCTGGACTGACAGTTACGGAATCAAGTATCTCGGCGATAACGTGGAAGTATCTGTTAGTGTCTCAATTAAGCTCTCTAAGAATTATCAGAGCGCGGGCCTTGAGGGCGGTGTTAAGTTTAAGACTACACCAGAGCAGGTAGATTCTGCGATACCGGCAGCCAGCGAGAAGATCCGCGCCCTTCTAAGGAGTCAGCTAAAAGGACTCCGAGAAGAGATGGAGAACATGCCGTGACGCTGTATGAGGATTTGTCTAACTTTGCTAGTAGGTGGAAAGGCCAACTCTCCAACAAAAGACATGCGCAGACTATTAATTACTCGGCTATCATTATGCTTAGCGAGTTGGAGGCTATTATAGTAGCTTCTGAGTCATCAACTTCTGAAAGGAAACCAGTGCTTATCAATCTTAACAGAACAGATAGCCTAGGTAAAATCCACACCACGTGTGTAGATGACACTGAGGTTACAGATAAAGTACGTGATATGTTCTGGAATGACTCTGTTCAAGTATCTACGGACGGTAGATTCAAGATTGGGCAGTACGTGAGGCCAACTAAAAGATACATACAGAACGTCCTACTTGATAGCATACCCTACGGCATCGTAGAGTACTGGAACCGTGGATTCCCTATCACCGAGATTGGACCTCCGAATTTTCCATTTCCTAATGAGCATTACATCGAATGCGAAGGTCTTGATATGATGATCCTCGACACGACACTAATAGAACAGGCAGTGAGTAAGTAGTCATGATTTCTATATTTGACGCAAAAGTACCGAGGAGTGTTCAGCGTTCTATCGTGGCCGATCGGAAGCAGCCTGGACGCAAGCACCAGCATCGGCCGAACCAGAAAGCCGTGCAGCGGAAAAGAGATGCGGCGAAGGTCCGGGCCAAGACAGAGAGCGGGCTCCGCCGAAAACTGAACAAAGCGATTAGTGAATACTTTCGGGGTGTTCGCGATCTATATCCACAGAAATCCTAGGAGCAACATTATGACCGTTCTCATCATCGCAGTATGCCTAACACTTCTCACCATTATCGCAGTCGCCACCATTCTGGCCATCCGCGACAACACTCTGTCCATGCGCAACAAGGACCACTGGCGGAATGCTCTTGATGATCGCTGTCCAGACCCCCGTGGCGAGTGGACTGGGACCCTCGTCACACTGCCCACAGAAATCCTAGGAACCAAAATGAACGATCCCATCCTCCCCGACCTGCCCGCAGGCTTCTACCTCGCGACTGAAGACGAGGGGTGTCCCAAAGTGTACGAGCGCCAAGATGGCAGGTGGTACAGCGATCAAGGGGACCCTCGCGTCAGGCCGTGGCATGGCTGCACCCTGCACTCCATCCCCGCCCTCATCGACGCTGCACGAGAACGGGACGCGATGCGGGCCGTGCTGATCGACATCGAAAAGCACATGGACGAGCGCAGTGGAGGTTGCCCGGTATGCAGGTTTTATCTCGTATCAGGCCATCACCCCTCATGCGCCCTCGCCGCCGTACTGGGCAAGAAACCACCGACGCCCACGAGGCAGGAGAAGTCATGACAGTCAAACCCACATCTGGACATTGGTACGAGATGCGCAATGGGGCCACCGCCCAATACGTTGGTAAAAACCATTACTCACTTACGCGTGACGCTTACCCACATATTGTTGGAGATAACGTCTACACGGATGACGGAAACATGTGGCGCGATCTTCGTGAGTCAGCGTTCGACCTCATGAAAGATCTTGGGATGATATCCTCACGACAACCGGAGAATATACGTGTATGGCAGCATAAATTCAAAGCAGATTGCGATGCCAGGGCATGACTCGTGCCCACAAAAATGAACACACAAAGAAAGACAACATGACCGACCCCATAATCGTCCTGACCTGGGACGCCCCAATCGTCCAGCGTGCGTGTCTCACGACAGTTTTGCGTGCAGGAAGTAAGAAGGTCGGGCATGTGGAT
>Ga0163144_10018233_pt1 | contig 14221 bp, 13 predicted proteins | sample OliLak19BULKMAT1_FD_123175 | JGI IMG/M metagenome (GOLD analysis project Ga0163144, IMG submission 123175) | Freshwater microbial mat bacterial communities from Lake Vanda, McMurdo Dry Valleys, Antarctica - Oligotrophic Lake LV.19.BULKMAT1 | ecosystem: Environmental > Aquatic > Freshwater >... | reverse complement strand
TGCACGAAGTCTGGACGGAACATGAAGAGCTCTGTTGGTGATGTGTCGTTGGAGTTGACGTCAGCAAATGATCTTCCAAGAGTGACACCGTTCCAGCCAACGAAGGTTCCTTGTCCGATGAACTTAAGATCTCCGCCTGCGAGGCCACCGGCAATGATGATGCGATCGGCGATGTAGACACCTTCCACAGATGAGTCCGCTGTACCTGCTGCAGCTGGAGTTCCAATGACTTCGAGCTCAGCTAAGTGAAGGTAGTTAGTACCATCGAGTTGTAATCTGACATATCTTCCAGTTCTTCCTACTACAGCGGTAGTTGGTCGTCCAGCTGTTCCAGCGTTAGGATAGTCAGTGACTCCTGACTGGGCCAACGTCGGTGCCAAACTTGTAGAGGTGAACGGAACGTCTGATACAAAGACGTGATAGTTGGTCAACCGAGGAATGTTGTCATCAGTGCGGTTGTACACATTGATTTCATCAATGTCGTATGACGCGCCTAGATCAACTTCCCACCAGGCATTTACGTCGTTGAGTGTATGGTTGACTGAGCCTGCCCAGAAGTCGCCATTGATGTCGCCATCATTGACATTGGCTGCTTCAGAGTTTGGTAATGGGTAGACCGTGGACTGTGACGATGTTTTTCCTACAGCGACATTTGCAGCAGCGACTGATCCTCCGCCACCTAGACCAACGGTGTTGGCTACGGTGATGTCTCCATTGACGATGAAGGATAAGAATGCGCCTTCAGCAACGGTAATGTTGTTGTTGATTGTCAGGTCACCATTGACGAAGATGACGATTTTTTGTCCACTGACAATGTTCCAAGGGTCGTTGATGGTTTGGTTACCACCAGCGTAGTAGGCACGGCCGTTCACAGGACCTGTGCTTGGTTGCGTTCCAGTGAAGTCTGAAGTTGGACTCGAACCCATACTGTACAAGTTGTAGAAGTATTGATAGTTCTCTCGAGGACCTTTGTAGACAGAGCCAATGACGTGATTTTGAGTTGTCTCTTCACGCAGTTTGCTATAGCGAAGCACTGGGTCGAGGTCGACGTCGATGTCTCCTCCACCGGTAATGGCGATGCCACTACTTTCACTGGCATTGAGTGCATTTCGTAGTGAGAGTGCTCCAATACAGCTACCGGTACAAGTATCTGGAATTTGTGAGACTAAGGCGTTGCCGGTGGTTGAGCCTGCATAGACGAGTCCATTTTGAGACTGCCACCATGGCTGTGCCACGTTGGTGATGTAGAAGTTGACGTCACCGACAGGTACGTTTTGACCTGAGTACGTACATCCAAATGGACAGGTACATCTCCATTGGGTGGCATCTGGTGAAAACTGTACGCCAATGTTGTTGTAGTTCGGGACATTCAAGATGTTGTAGGTACTACCGGTGATGTTTCCGGCGGTGGTTCCGCTACTTCCCCATGTTGCACCAATGGACGAGCCTGAACCTGGATCTTGTCCTGGAGGTGTTCCGCTCATCTCACAAAGGCCAGTGGCTAAGTTCAGTGCTGCAGTGTTTGTGTCATCGAGATACACCGTTCCAGCGATTGGTCCCACCAGGGTAAAGACACCGTTGGTCCAGTTCCCTACTCCATCAGTGAAGTATGGTGTGAGTTCTGCCCAACCTACCCAACTACTGGCGTCTATAGTAGTTCTGACCCTGATATATCGAACATTGGCAACAGGAGCTGAGAAGGTCACGTTGATGATGTCACCAGAGACGATGGTTTGGGAAATTGTTTGGACTAGTGTGGCTGGGTTTGCGCTGGCTCCGGCGTAGATCTCAATCGTCGCTGCTCCATCAGGGAAGTGATTAGTAGCCATGCGCATACCAGAAATAGTACGGGCACTCTTCAGGTCTAGCTCGACCCAATGTGGCGCGAATCCACCAGCATTCCAAGCAGTTGCGTCGTTCCCATCAACAGCAAGAGCTGCGGTCATGTTGTAGGGAGCGCCTTCTGCAGTTAACCACTCGTCACTTGCTGTGGCCGTCATGTAGTCGATTGCATCACAGGTGGTGTTGTTGGTTCGTACTCTCCAGCTGTAGTTTGGTACGCCCTGAGGAGCGGTAAAGGTGTAACTTGTACTTGTGGTTCCGGTAATACAAAACGTGTTTGCAGCGGTACACTCTTGGCCAACAGTAGTGCCAGTTGGATAAATCTGGACATCGTAGTTCTCTGCTCCAGCCGAAGCACCCCATGACACTGTCACAGAGCGATTTTGTGGCATGACTAAGTTGCCGCTGGCAGGGTTTAAGGTAACAGTTGGGGTTTGACCAAGGCCAGTTGAAGAACACGTTCCACAAGCCGTGGATTGACCACAAGCGGCGGTACAAGCACAACCTAAAGTACACGTATCACACGCTTTCGTCTCGGTACCACCCGTTTCACAGGTGTTAGTTCGTGTTTGTGTCCCTTGACCACAAGTGTTACTACAGGCACTCCAGGCGCCTACGTCACATGGACAGTCTTGTTCCATACACGCTTCTGTTTGAGTGTTACCACAGTTATCTGATCGACTCCGGGTACCACCGCCACAAGTAGCACTGCAACCGCTCCAAGAGCCGAATACACAGGTGATTGGAGGTTGTGGTGAACCACCTGGCGAAGGAGTTGGTACAGGACACGCAGTGGGGTTACAAACCTCACTTTGAGTGGTTCCATCACAAGTGTTGTAACGTGATCGCGTTCCACCGCCACATGAGACTGTGCACTGAGTCCAAGCACCATAACCACAAGTGCCTCCACCGCCACACGTTGGCCAGTACGTATCGGTACAACTTGTAGTACATCCTGTATTCACAATTGTGCAAGAACAAACGCCTGGATTGTATGGGGTACCACAGCTAGCTCCAACATTACCAGGGTTCCATGGGTTAGGGTTCCCACAGTTACAGGCCCCGTTATTGGGAACATAACCTGAACATCGAGGGGCTGAGTAAGTTGATACTCCAGACCCTGTACAGACGGTGTTTCCAATGTAACAAGGTGAACCACCATTGCAGGTCGTGCCACCTGCATCACAGTAAGCAGGATAACCACAAGCAGCTTCAACCTGATAGTTGGCAAGGTCGTTGCCGATATTGAACTCTTGTTTTTGTAACGAAAAAAGTGAAAAAAAACTGAAAACTATTAAGATGGAGCTGAAAAGTAAGTCTCTTTTATTCATGTCATTGACACCCAATAATGGCTATCTGAAAAATTGTGTTTTCGGCACTAGAGTTGTTATAGGGTTCAGTTAACGCAACGATTACATCTGGGCCTTTATTCAGCTCGCGTTGTGCTTCTTCGCCTAATAGAGGTTTCTGACCTTCTGCAAAAAGTTTACGACTTGAGTCTAGTAAAAAAATAGTATCATTAAATGCAGCTCGAGTTCCGTCTCCCGTAACAAATTCGTTACCCCAGCATAAATACTCTGTAGAAGGAACTGTTCTGAAGCTGATATCTCGGACAGGTTCTGGCTCTGGCCAGTTTATCTGTGTTGTCACTGTCACGAAGCTGCTGGAAAGCTCAGCAAACTTTATTGATCCGCGAGTTACTCGGTTTAAACTGAGTGAATCTGGATATTGGCTGTCAAGTCCGTTCCCTGCAAACTGGGCTAATATTGGCCCCTCGTTCTTTGGTGCGTCTTGACCACTAAGCCGCTGATACGTTGATCCGTAAAAAAAATATGAAAGCACCGCAACTAGCACGAGAATGCTCGTCACAATCCATATGTACGGAATCTTATTTTTCATCGAAACTAAGAATAGCAAACATCTAACCCTGACCACAAGAGGATAAATTCATCAACGTTTAAAAAAAAACCTTCTTAAAAGAAGGTTTTTTTAATAACTTCAAAAAAACTTATGGAGAGGCGATTACCCTATCGTTTACAAGCAACATCGCTCGGTCACTACCCCATGCACCTAGATTTAATGTTCCATCCAGATATGCCTCAATCATTTGATCCGGTGTTCTGCCATTATTGTCAGTTCCATAATCAGAAGCAATCTCTACCGCGTTGCCGGCATACTCAATACCCATCATTGTTCGGGCAGTAACGGTGACCGGACCATTGACGGTTGGGACTGTATAAGATCTTCCATCCTCAGCCACAATCATCGAGTTTGTGGCATCTGCTCCAGCGACTGGAAAGCGAGCATTATTACCCCAGTAAATGCCATTATCGACACTACCCAACACGCCGCCTGGTAAAGGAAGGAGTTCTCCATTTGGACCCGCTACTCTACAGAAATTGTTAGAGCTTGTGGGGCCAGGAACTTCAAAAATACCAAATTCGCGATTGGCTGGCTGGTCAGCCAGAGGCTGTCCCATTTCATCTCGGTATATCAGAGGAACTGCAAGATAGACGAATGGCGATCCGTTCCCTGAGTCAACAATGACAACTTGTCCAACCATGTAATCTAGTTCAGCAACAACCCCATTCATCGTTACATTTGGATGATTCATGACATCAGGGCTGATAGGTCGAGGACGGTTCTCATAAAGACCTGGCACTAAAGGAACGCCATTCGTTCCATTCAGTGAAGTCGTTGCATTCCAGTTGAACCGATAATTTACTTCCGTGCCGTGGATAGTAGTAAATCTGACAGATGACGGAAACTCAGCCATACTTCTACTCAACATTTCATTGGATGACAACATCGCCACAGCAACGCCTTCTGGGGCTTCTTCACCGTCTTCATCTACTGGGGTGGTGGTTGGGGTTGGTGTTCCACTTCGGTCAACGCCTTGGTTAGGCATAATCGAAGTACTGGTTGGAACAATTGGTGTATCGTCGTCTTCGTCAAACTGGGCTTCAACGGCGCTGACACTTCCTACTAAAAGGGCTGCAACTCCAGCAGTTGCCATGAGTTTCATGACATCTACACGCATTACGGTATTTGTATCGGCACCAAACTCTCGTTCGGCAGCACGTTTAAAACCTCGATCTTCTGCGGTAAGGGTTGGCTGGGATTGACGTTCAACTAACATACTTTTATACTCCTAAATCATTTGTAATAGGCTGATCTCTCGAAAGCTTATTATGGGATTAAATTATACTGTTCTACACGCCTTGTTCAATGTATAACAAGTGTGTATCCTAATAACACTTTGCTATAGGGTATAGTTATCATATGGTAGCCCTTGCCGAAAAGCCTCCCCAATCACGCGAAGTCTCCCCTCCTCCCGCTCGAGAAAAAGACCCACTCAGACACAATCGTGAGATCGAGCATCAACAGGATCTATTCTGGGACGTACTCAAATCCTTCCAAAATGCACTCACCACAGAAAATCTCAGCCAAGAAGTACCCAAGCTCGTTATAGACATACTCGAGGCGAAAAGCTCAAAGAGTGAAATTGAACAAGCAACTACTTTTTTTGCTCTAGCCACTGCCGTAGAAAGCCTGCGCTCTCCCAGCCATGCTCCCACTTGGCAGCAAGCTGAGGCAGCGTTGCACATGGTTTTTCCGTATCAGGAGGGCGTTCCACAACGGATTCAAATGGCTACGGGTGAAGGAAAAACGTTCGCGATTGCGATTGCTTCACTCTGGGAAGCCGCTCAGGGCAAGTTTGTGACCGTCCACACCGATAAATACGCCAATGTTGAACAGAGCCATTCGAAGATGTCTGGCTTGTTCGAGCTTTTTCAGGTTAGTCATGGTGAAGTTCAAGACTCTTTGGCTTTGGGAGCAGACTACGGCAAGTACCTCAATGGACTACCGCCCCACCAGGAACTCCCCAAAATTCGCTATGGCACTTGGTCACAGTCGATGCACGAGTATCTGGCCAGACAGCAGGTGATCTTCACCGCAGAAGCGTTTTTACGTGGAGACATGCAGGTACTTCGTCGTGGTGCTCAGCTGAGTGAAGCAGGACGTGGCCAGCTCCAAGAAAGTCTTGAGTATCAAAAGAAGATGATTGTGCCTGGGTTTATTCCAGTTGATGAAGGTGACTTATCGCTGGACATGGAAGAAAGCCCGGTGGTTATCGCAAGTCCAGACATAGAGCTCAGCCCTAGAGAACGAGATGAGTTGGCGCTCGCTTGGGAACTCTTTGATGACCAGCAACCCACCCTTGATGGTGTGCCAGGAACAGTTGAACAGATTGCAACGGCTGTTCAAATGGATGTCGAAGCAGTCAGACAGCGCTTTGAAGTCATCCCAAAAGTGACAGTGGAAGGTATGGCCAGTGAAGACGAACGAAAGTCCATTACCAGTCAAGGCGTTGACCTTCAGTGGGAGACATTTCACCTTTCTAAGTTACTTGAAGCGACAGTCGTACCAGAAAAACTTTCACAGATACTCAAGCTGTTGTTGCTGCAGTACCAGGATGGTCAACTTGTCCGTAGTCCTCTTCCCTTACAGAATGTGCATCGTTTGATAGAGCTTGCAGACGCATCTGCTGCAACGCATCAACTCGACTGGGCAGCCGTCAATGAGGCACTTCCAGCGCTGAACTATCAAGAGCTGCGAGCATTTTTTAGTGCCGAGAACATGGTCTTAAATTATCAAGAAGTGCTTCGACAGAACCCAGAACTTCGAACGCTGCTCAAGAAGGAACAGGGTGAAGTCACTCAAGAAGATCTTCAGCTACTCAAAGAAACATTTACTGACTTTCCACAGCTGTTGCAACGCATCATCGTAAATCGACTCATGGATGTGGTGAATGTTGTTTGGGAACCAATGATGAGTCGGTATAGTCACGATATTTTGAGCGTGAAGTACTTAATGAACGAAGGTGACGATTATCAATTTGAGGAAGTACTGGATGATCAGGGTGAAGCGCACAAAGAAGCAGTGATTTTAGGACCTGACCGTCAACCTCAGCCAGGCAAACAGTTCCAAGGAAATATTCAGGCGTTTGTGCATCTCAAACACGACATGGAGTTACCTACCCCCGAAAAAACGATTGCACAGATTATGCCAATGACTTGGTATCAAATGATGGCTCGTCGTGGCGCAGTTGTGCCTTCTCTTAGTGGCACACAGGACGAACCTGACTTCATTGTTGAATCGACCGGGACAAGTCAGGTTGAAGTGCTGGATACGCGTGTCTTTGAGAATCAACAGCAGAAGCTACGCGCCATCGCGAAGTATGTAGACAGACGGAAAGATGTTCCGATTCTGCTCTGCGCACAAAACTACACCGAAATGAAACAGCTGGAAGAGCTGCTGCGTAAACTGTCAGGGCGCGATTTGGTTGTCTTAGATGCACAACACGCCAGTGAAGCAAATCAATTAGTGCCTCGTCTCGAAAAGGGCAAAATTTTATTGTTGCAGATTACTGCCCGTGGTTTGGACTTTGGTCACTTGCTGGAAGATGGTGCAGGACATAGTTTCGAAGATGGACTGATTATTAGTGCCAATCAACTTCCAGATACGCATCAGCAGAAACAGATGGAAGGTCGGCTGGGTGGCAAACGACCTAGCGGTAGCGTCGTGACATTTACCGCACTTGATGATGGACTGGCTCAAGAGCTCTACTCGCACTCCCCAGAACTTGCACAGAAGAGACATGAAAAAATGGCGGAACTAGAACACGCTTACGGACAGCTCAAAGCCCAAAATAACGTCACCCAGTGGCCAGAGTCTTTGGCAGAAGCAGTCATGGAGATTGTCACTTGGGAAGAAACGCATCAACCCACAGACAGAGGTCAACCCTTTTGGATGAGAATCGCTACCTATAGTAAAGACTTCCAGCAACTGACCACCCGTTTGGAAGATCTTCAAGCGAGGCATGTTCGCGATTTAGAGAAACAGCAAGAGAGCAACTTACATGAGCGGTACGAGGCGCGTCGCAGGCAGATGACGATCGATGTGGTTATTCAGAATCTCTGGATGACGATCATGAGTCCTACCGCAGAAACTCCTTTGGGCAAAGTGATGCTGCCACTTACTCATGAACAACGACAAGCCGTGATTGAACGAGTCTTTGACGAAGCGGCGTATCTTTATCCACTGTCTGCGCAGCAAGTAAAAGAAGATTCGCTGGCATCAACTGCCACCAAAGAACGCGCCAAAATGGCTCAGTTCATGAAGGACTTGGTTGATCGGATCACGATGTGGATCGAGCTGGAAAACATGGAGAAACGTTACAATAAGTTAGTCAAAGTAGGCAGTATGCTGACTGATACAGTTGTCTTGCCTGACGCAGTCACGGATCTATCAGATTGGCTCAAAATCAACGATGAGCGCGAACAAAAAGTTCCGTTTTTACAACAACACCTACATGGGATGATGCAAAACTTGTTCCTTGGATTGCGCATCTATAACGACCCCACCAACGTCGATTCACTGCCCATCCCAGCTCCCACTCCTGAAGCGCCACAACTCGAACATCGCCAAAAACTCTTCAAAAACCTTCGAGAAGTAGCTAAACAAGAAAGTGAAATTAGGCGGAAATTTCAAGCTGAATGACCCCTAAGCTGAGATATTCCTGAAACGCACTACCCAAGAGGGGCACCACAAGATATAATCCCCTTTTTAAGATGCGATTCTTCTTTAGTGCTTCGGTACACGGTAAAAAAACAATCGAGTCAAACTATCGTTTGATTGAGCAGGAATTAAAGCGGCTCGGTCACGAAGTAGACGTCAATACAGTGCTTACTCAGGATCCAAATGAAATGGATACTTGGGATGAGCTGAAGTCACTTGCTTTTCACAAAACAGTCATGAATGGAATGAAACGAGCCGACGGCTTGCTGATTGAGGCATCTTACGCCAGCATTGGTGTGGGGTTTAACCTCGCTTCCGCTGTGCAGCTTGGCAAACCAGTGATTGTCTTTTTCTCAGGGAAAGAAGAACCACATATCTTTCGTACCCTCGAAAAAATCAACGATAAGTTTCAGGTCATTCGTTACTCCAGCTTAGATCAACTTCGTAAAGAAATTCCACCAGCCTTAGCATTTGCTACGGAAAACCAAGATACTCGCTTTAACTTTTTTATCTCTCCGGAACATGCAAAGTACTTAGACTGGATTGCGCAGACGTACAAAATGTCGCGCTCAGTGTACTTACGTCGCTTAATTAACAAAGAAATGGATAAACTCGCTGAGGAGTTTAGTATGAGTGACCTAATGTAACGCCATGTTAATTTACTTCTTCGCTACCACCAGCCAAACCCAAACCTACCAGCAAAACTACATGGATATTATTCATACCATTGAAAAGCTCGGTCACAAGGTAATTTACGAGCCGATGGAAGAAGATTCCCGACAACAACAACAAAGTATGACTCCCGCTGAGCGACAAGTGTTTTATCGTCGGTTTGTCCAGCAAGTCAATAAATGTGACATGGTCATCGCAGAAGTGTCATATCCGTCTTCAATTAACATTGGTTACCGTATTTCGATCGCTATTGAAAAAAATAAACCAGTATTGGCTCTCCATGCCAAAGACAAAGCCTCTCCCTTTTTAGACGGAAACACTGCGGATCGTTTTTTGTATGAGGAGTACTCTCCCACCACAATACGAAAAACCATCGAGCGAGCGATCAACTTTGCTGAGCAGCATACCGACGCCCGCTTCAACTTCTTCATCTCGCCTCGTCACATTAACTTCCTCGACTTTATTTCGCGCAAACGCAAAATTCCAAAGTCTGTGTATCTGCGAGAGCTGATTGAGCGCGACAAATTAGCCAACCGCGATTACAACGAGTCACAAAGCTAATTGCTTTTGTGGTCGTTTTTCTTTTATACTGTTTCCATATACCTCTGAGTACTAGTGCCTTCGGAGGAGACATTCATGAATAAAAAACACAGTCAATCTGGACAAGTCGGTATCATCATCATTTTGATCATGGTCGTGTTGCTGACGTTTGGCTTATCAATTGCCTCTCGTTCCACCCGTGAAGTGGCGCTTTCTCAACAGGAAGAAGAGTCCAACCGTGTGTTTAACGCTGCGGAAGCAGGTGTAGAGCGTGCCTTGGCCACTGACCTTAACTTTCAAGGTGAGTCTTTGGAATCTGGTGCCACCACTATTCCTGGAACTGACTCTGATCTGAACTACAACATTACCAAGAATCGGGTCCTTGAGACACGTTTGATCGAAGGTACAACTGCGATGGTGCAGATGCAGGATGATACGTATTCGCTTCCGAGCAGTATCTACATTGACTGGTCAAGGGCTACAGACTGTAACTCAGCTACTGATCAACCTGCGAGTGTGATTGTGTCAGTCTACAGCGTCACTGCCAGTACCTCTGCAGATGTGCGTCACTACTCTTTTGCAGGATGCAATCGTAACGATGACATTCCACTGGGGAGCGCTGGCCAGAACGGATACTTCCGCCGAGGCATCGTAAACACCCAAGCTGGTGACCAGTTCATGCGAATTAAAACCGTCTATAACAATACCTACTTGCGAGTCAGTGGCTCGAGTATTCTGCCAACTCAAGCGTATGACATTCGGTCAGAAGCGACAAGTCAGCTGGGTAACGAAGCTCGTACAGTGGAGGTAAAAAGAACACTTTCTATTGCCCCTTCAGTGATGGACTTCGCTTTATTCAGCGGAACAACCCTCACGAAGTAAACAGGCATACGTTACAAAAAGGATCTGCCCATGCCATCAGCTGTAAGTATCGACGTTGGTTCGTACACCATCAAAGCAATTCAAGCCAAGAAAACCAAACCATTGACGATTGATCGGACAGTGGAAGTCTTCAATCCAGTCGGTACCGCCATGCCAACGGACGATGTTGGTATCGAAAAGCTTTCCAAAGTGATCGACACCATGTTCCAAGACCATAGCTTGGGCAGAACTGACGTTCGTTTATCTTTGCCAGAACACGTGGTCTCTACCAAGATTATCTCCATTCCGGTCTTAAACGACGCTGAGCTTGCCTCTGCCATCAACTGGCAAGCAGAGCAGCACATCCCTATTCCACTCGACGAGCTGTCATTGGAGTATCAAGTGTTGAGTCGTCCAAATAGCCGAGACAAACAAGCCCAAATGCGCGTGCTTTTGGTAGGTGTCCGCAAACAAGTGATCGATAAGTACCTCGATATTTTCTTGAAGATCGGTATTGAACCAACTGCCCTTGAGACCAACGTCTTATCAGTGTTCCGAGCAATGGCCCCAAAGCAAGATGACCCAACCACCTTGGTGGTTCACATGGGTGCTGCCACCACTGACATGTTTGTGGTGCATGAAGGCGAGCTGCGTTTTGTGTACACCTACGGAAGTGGCGGACAAGTGTTGAGTCGAACCATTGAACAAGCGATTCAGCTCGACTCCAAACAAGCAGAACAGTACAAACGTACTTACGGTATTGATCCAGATCAACTCAACGGAAAAATTCGCGAAGTCCTCCTCCCTATTCTTCGTTTGACCACTCTTGAAATGCAAAAAACGATGCAGTTTTTTGTGACGCTGGCTCCAGGTCAGACAGTCAAACGGATTATCTTATCTGGTGGAGCTTCACAGCTGCCAGGATACGTGCAGTACGTCACAGAACAGCTCGGTGTTGAGGTGTTAATGACAACTCCATTCCAAGGCGTCAGTGGTGAGATTCCTTCTACAAATCAAGCTGCGTTTTCTGTGTGTACTGGATTGCTGATGAGAGAGTCATGAGCCGACAAATAAACTTTTTATCCGAACGCCGCAAAGGCCTAACGAAGGTTGAGATTCAGGATCGAAAAATCATCCGAATCGCCTCGATTATTTTTGGTGGCGCTTTTACGGTGTTTTTGATTATTTTCGGAGTTCGTTTTTACTTTGATCGTCAACTTTTTCAAGTCAAAGAAGGGCAAAAAGCCGCCCGCAGTCAAATCTTAAATGACCAAAACATCGAGCGCTCGTTTGTGGTGTTTGTCTATAAATTGACAGCACTCGCCAACTTGACTCAAGATAAACAAGAGAAAAATGAAGCATTGAACTTCTTTAGTAACTTGTTTGGCTCAGATGTGTTTGTGACACAGATGTCGTATTTGGAAAAAGAACGCATTCTGTCGTTGAAGATTCAGTCAGACAGCGTCTTTACCTTGCGCAATGTATTTCAACTCCTCAATGACAGCTCGGTGCGTGAAGAGTTTTCTTCTGTGAATCCCAGTGACCTGACCCGCAACACCCAGGGTGACTACGAGATGGTAATCACTGCCGTGGTCAAACCAAAACCACCAGGTACCATTCAGCAATCAGTTCCCACAGCGCCACTAGGTGGTGGATCAGTTGACCAGCAAGCACCTACTGACCAACCGCTCAATCAAGAAGGCCAACAAACCCAAGGAAGCCAAGAGGGCGCTGCGTTTGAGCCACAAGTCACCAACGAAGCCCCTGCTGTTCCCGAAGGGACCCAAACTACTCAAACCAATGAAACAAGTGAAACAAACCAAGCAAACGAAACCTTTGTGAACGAAGATCCAAACAGCTTACCGGTAACCGCTCCGCAAGACCAAACGCAAGGAGCGCCGTAACTACATGCAAATGCAAATGAACGTTGATATCGTTACTTTACTCAAACAAACCAACTATCGTCGGTTGATCTTTGTGCGACGCTTTTTGATTCTGTCCGTAGTGATGGGGATTACTGCAGTCTGTATCGTCTTGTTTGCCGTCATCCCACAGGTACAACAGATCATTGAGACGCAGACGATGATTAAGACGGAGAATGACACTCTGGCGAACCTCAAACGGAAGATTCAAGGACTGGCACAGATCACTGACTTAGAAGAGTACGCAAATAAAGACAAAGTCGACGAAGCGCTGCCGTTCCAGAAACCTTTACTGCCAATTCTGGAAACTGCCCGTCGGGTCTCAGCCGAAAGTGGAGCTCGCTTAATCAGTATCGAAACCACTCCAGGGAGACTGGCCAGTATTAGCGCCCAGACATCTGGCGTTGGCCTGGCTTCCGACTCTGCGCAACCGGGCACACCATTAAGTGCCCAAGTCTATGACAACGTAGGTGACCAGATCCATGGTGTTGATAAAATGGACATTTCGGTCAGTGTCCAAGGTACACTTGCGGAGATTAGTGATTTTATTAGTAAAATTGAACGCTCTACCCCAATTACCAACGTCACGGAAATTCGTTTAGACAACGAGGTGCGTGGAGTGAGCGGACCACCAGAGTTCACCGCTGCACTACGCTTGTCTTCGTACTACTTTACGCGAGCTATTCAAGTGGCCATCGATGCTCCACTCCCAGAAACCGGCGCCAAAGAACGTGCTTTCCTGAATGAACTTGAGGGATATACCATCAGCAGCCAAGTTACCAACAGCGCCACGGTTGAAGGCGGCGGCCAAGACGATCTGTTTGGAATTCGAAGGTAGCTATCAAAAACCCCCACATACTGCGGGGGTTTAAAATTCAAGTTTAATCGCTGCGTTCTACTCTTCACCCTCTTCAGCCAATGTAATGTGGGCACGAACGTGCTCTTTGACTGCGCGAACCTTTGCCAGGTTACGGATAGACTGGATGACGCGGCCATTTTTGCCAATGACGCGGCCCATGTCTTCTGGGTGGACGTGTAAAACGTAGGTTAAGCCTTCTTCAGACTCGACTTCCTCGACACGAACATCTTCTGGATGGTCTACTAAGTGATTTAAAATGAACTCAAGCAGGTTTTTCATGGTGCTCCTTGTGGGTTGCTTTGAGTAATTGGTAAAAATTAAGCGGCGACTGGGGTTTCAGCTTCGGTGGCTTCTGGAGCAACTTCTGCTTCAGCTGGTTTGGCAGCTTCGGCTTTGGCGGCTTTTGCTTCTTCGTCAGCTTTGGCCTTTTCCTCTGCAGCGGCGGCTACTTTAGCCTTGGCTTTTTTGGAAAGGGTTGGTTTACGAGCTGGGAATGGTGTACCAGATTCAAGACGAGTGACTAATGCTAAAACGGTCTCAGTAGGTTGAGCACCTTTTTTGCGCCAATCGGCGTACTTCACCATATCGATAACTAAGACTTTAGGAGTCATGGTTGGGGCGTAGTGACCGATAGCCTCGACGTACTTACCGTCGCGTTTGTCACGTGCTTCGTTGATCACGATACGATAGTGGGGCTGTTTCTTTTTACCGAATCTAGCAAGTTTGATTTTTAGCATGCGGGGATTATATCGCGGAATGTCGTGTTTCTCAAGTGTTACTCGAGAGTAATTAGCGTGGCTGTTACTTGTTACCGAGTAGGAGCTTCAAGTTCTCTTCATCCTCTAAAACTGCCGCGGCTGCGGCTTCCTGAGCGAGTTGTTTGCTCTTTCCAGTGCCGGTGGCGGCATCTGTGCCACTAATGACTGCCTTGACGGTAAATTGG
>Ga0163144_10018232_pt1 | contig 14221 bp, 11 predicted proteins | sample OliLak19BULKMAT1_FD_123175 | JGI IMG/M metagenome (GOLD analysis project Ga0163144, IMG submission 123175) | Freshwater microbial mat bacterial communities from Lake Vanda, McMurdo Dry Valleys, Antarctica - Oligotrophic Lake LV.19.BULKMAT1 | ecosystem: Environmental > Aquatic > Freshwater >... | reverse complement strand
GAACGTGCAGGGCTGCCCGGCCCCGCCCGGGCGGCGCGTCGGTCAGACGCACTTTCGTGATGAACGTGCACGGCCGGATCCCCAGACGACATCCGTCTGCGATCTGGGCACAGGTCCACGAGGGACTCGTCACGAAAGTGCGCCTGACGCACGCATGTTTCCCTCAGACGCACTTTCGTAATGAACGTGCACGGCTGCCCGGGCCGGACGAGGGCCGTGCGTCGGTCAGACGCACGTTTGCGATGAACGTGCAGGGCTGCCCGGGCCGGCGCGGGGCGGTGCGTCGGTCAGGCGCACGTTTGCGATGAACGTGCAGGGCTGCCCGGGCCGGACGAGGGCCGTGCGTCGGTCAGACGCACGTTTGCGATGAACGTGCAGGGCTGCCCGGACGGCCCCGGCCTGGGCGGCGCCTAGCGCATGCGCACGATGCGCGGGTCGACGCCGGCGGCCTCGGCGGCCTGGAGCTTGCGGGCTCGCTCCTGCTCCGTGTGCTCCAGGTGGAGAGCCACGACCGCCGACGGCTCTCCTTCCATGATCAGCAGGCCCCGCTCGATCAGGATGGCCCGGTTGCAATACTGCGTGACCCAGCTCATGTCGTGGGTCACCAGGACGACCGCCTTGGCCGCCTGGACGATCTCGATGACCCGGGCCTTCGACTTGGCGCGGAAGGATGCGTCACCGGTCGCGAGGACCTCGTCCAGCAACAGGATGTCAGGGTTGATGGAGGTGGCGATGGCGAATCCCAGGCGCGCCCGCATACCGGACGAGTAGGTCTTGAGCGGAGCGTCGATGAACTCGCCGAGCTCGGCATACTCGATGATCGAGGGCAGCAGGTCGCGGGTCACCGCATCTTCGAGGCCCAGGAACGCCCCGCCGAGCAGGATGTTGTCGCGGCCGGTCAGCTCCTTGTCGAATCCGGCCCCCAGGGTCAGCAGCCCGGACACGTGACCGCGCACGTCGACGGAGCCCTCCGACGGGCGGATGATCCCGGCCAGGACCTGCAGGAGGGTGCTCTTGCCGGCGCCATTGGGTCCGATGACGGCCAGCGACTCCCCGTGCATCAGGCGCAGGGGCACGTGACGAAGCGCCCAGAACTGGTCGCTGCCACCGCGTCCCAGGAGCTGTCCGAGCGATCGGCGGATCGTGGTCTTGCGGGTGAAGCGGAGGTCGTATCGGACCCCCAGGTCGTCCGCGATGATGGCCGGCTCGCCGGTGGGCCGGACCAGGGGCGGGGGAGCGCTCTGCGGCGTCGTCACAGGACCTTGGCGAAGTTCGGCTCGAGGCGCTTGAACACGACGATGGCCACCGCCAGGAACGCCATGCTGCCCGCGGCCAGGAGGAAGAGCTGCGAGAAGTCCGGCCAGGTGGGCGGCCCGTCGAGGGTGCCATAGATCACCCGCCGATACGATTCGAACAGGATGGCGAACGGGTTCGATTCGATGACCGTCCGGAGCACCGGGTACTCCCGAAAGACCCGAACCTCATCGAGTACGGACAGGCTGTACAGGCCGGGCGAGAGGTAGAACCACAGGCGCAGGACGTGGCCCGCCACGTTGCGCAAGTCGCGGAAGAAGACGTTCCCGGCCGAGACCAGCAGCGCGACCGCCAGGGTGAATACGAACTGCACGGCCGCGATGAGCGGGATCAGCACGATGAACGGCGTCAGGCGCTCGATATGGAAGAGCATCAGGCCGGCCAGCGGGATGAGCCCGAACGCGAAGCCCACGACGCCGGCGGTCGTGGCGGCCACCGGCAGCACGATCTTGGGGAACTGGATCTGCTTGATGAGGCGGTCCTGGCTGGCCACGGCACTGGTCGCATCCGTGACCGATGCCGTGAACCACTTCCAGGGCAGGATCGCCGCGAAGATGAAGAGCGGGTAGTCCTCGATCCCGCGGCCGCGTGCGATCAAGGTGACCAGGACCACGTAGACGGCCATCTGCAGGAGCGGATCGAGCACCCACCAGAAGTTGCCAAGGAGGGTATCCGCACCGCGCTTGCGCATGTCCGCGGCGACCAGGTAGCGGACCAGCCGACGTCGCGAACGGATGTCAGTGATGCCCTCGCGGATCAGCCGGATGGCACCGGGATCGCCGGCCGTATTCCGGTACGCGGCCGGCACTTCACTCGGGGCGGACATCGGGCGGAAGGGTAGCACTTCGCGCATCGGATCCCGGGACCGGTGCCGGGCCCAGGAGACGAGCCACCAGTCGGTCGCTTGCCTGTCCGTCCAGGCGACCCAGGTGGCGTTCGATGAAGGCGTCATACGGGGCGAGGTCCACGGTGCGCTCCAGGATGGCGGCCGCGACGGACGCGGTGTCCCGCACCTGGACGCCGATCATCTCCGTTCGGTAGTCCAGGTAGAGCCCGGGATCGGCTTCGTAGGCGTCCAGGTCCGGGACCAGGAGCACGAGCGGGCGACGGAGCGCGGCCCACTCGAAGATGGACGAGGAGTAGTCGGTGACCAGGATGTCCGTGGCGGGCAGGACGTCGTTGATGGGCGTGATGCGATCCATGACGATGTCGAAGCCGTCCGTCGCGATACCCAGTGAATCCAGGTTGGGGTGGCCCTTCAGGACCAGCACGTGGTCCGCCGGCAGGGCGGCACGGAGGGCCACCGCATCAAGATCGGGGGCGGCCCGCTTGTCCGCGCCACGGCCACGGAACGTCGGGGCGTAGAGGACCACGCGCTTGCCGATGATCGCCGGATACTGGGCCTCCACGAGGCTCCTCGCCGCTGCGACCGCTGCCCGGTCGGCGAAGAAGTCGACCCTGGGCGCCCCGAGTGGCAGCACGCGCTCGACCGGGATCCGGAACGCCGCGGCATATGGCGCCCGTGACCGCTCAGCCGAGCAGACGACCAAGTCGTAGTGGCGATGCAGGAAGCGCCGTTCCGGTTCGTCCAGGGGGACCAGGCTGTCCCAGCCGAAGCGCTTCAGGGCTCCCACGGCGTGCCAGACCTGGATGACCGTCGTTCCTGCCCGGTGGGAGAGGACATGGACCGGCAGATACGCGTTATCGACGATGAACCAGCCCGACGTCCGGAGCAGGATCATCCCGCGCACCAGCCGACGCAGGTAGCCGAGCTTGCCGCGGAACCCATACGAATAGGGTTCCAGCAGCAAGGTGATCCGGAGGTCCGGACGACGGTGTGCGATAGCGTCGCGCAGGTAGAGCAGGTTGCCGTCCAGGATCGGCGTCCGGGCGGTCGCCAGCACGACCCGATCGGCCCGGAACGGCAGGACGGTGGCGACCAGGCCGACGAGACGCAGGACCGCGCTCGCCAGGAGGTACTCGAGGAGCGTCAGCGGTCTGGGCCCGGCAGCGTGTCGTGCCGCTTGATGTCGAAGACCTGGCCGGTCAGCCCGGACACGATCAGTCGGAGCGTGGCCGTGGCCACCTCCGGCGTCGTCAGCATGGACGCTCGCAACTCCTCCGGAAACGCCTTCCGACGCATCGGTGTATCCGTTCGCTCCGGGCTGACCGCGTTGACCCTGATGCCCTGGTCCGCCCACTCCTCCGCAAGGCCCTGGGCAAGGTTCACGATGGCCGCCTTGCTGGCCGAGTAGGCGACGTAGTCCGGCCGACCGCGGGTGAACGAGCTTGACGCGAAGACGGTCAGCGACCCGCGGCTCCCGCACAGGTGCGGGTAGGCGGCGCGAGCCACGTTCAACGATCCGGTCAGATTGACGTCGATGATCTCGGCGAGGTCAGCCGGCGACGTGTCGTCGATCCGCCCGATGCGCAGGACCCCGGCCGTGACGATCACGTGGTCAAGGCCGCCAAGGCGGGCCGCCGCGGCATCCACTCGACCCGCGACAAGGGCATAGTCACGGACATCCAGGCCCAGGGAACGACCATCGACCTCCACGTCCGCCCCATGGGCGCGCGCCTCGTCGGCGATCCCCTGGCCGATGCCGTTCGTACCGCCCACGATGTACAGCCGCGCGCCCGCCAGCGAGGCGACGTCGGCCGGATGCTCGGCGGTCGGGTGCACGGTCCGCATCTGGAGCATCCGGTCGGCCAGCACGAGATCGATCCGGGTGGTGATCTTGAGGTTGACCTCATCGCCCGCCACGGCCATCACGCGGGCCCCCGGCACGTGCCGCAGGACCAGGCTGCAGTCGTCCGTCGCGGAGAGGTCACCGGCGGCCGTCGCCGCCTCGTACGCCCGGGCCAGGATGGCCTTGCGGAAGACCTGCGGGGTCTGGCCGCGCCGATAGCGCGACCGATCCGGGATCTCGACGACCGCGTCGCCATCGACGATGACCAGGGTGTCCGCGCTCGGGATGACCGTGTCGGTCGAGTCGGCGAGGCCAGCCACGACTGGCTCGATGGCCCGCACAACGACCTCCAGGGGGACGAGAGGCCGTACGGCGTCATGGACGACGATCACGTCGTCGTCGGCAGCATCCAGGCTGGCCAGCCCATTGCGGGTGCTCTCGTTGCGGGTCTGGCCGCCGGCCACGACGGAGGTGGGGATACCGATATCGGCCGCGGCGATGACCGCCCGGGTCTCGTCCACCCAATCGGGGTGCGACACGATCACCAGCGTATCCACGCCGGCTGCCGCGACCGTGCGCAGGCTGCGCAGCAGGATCTGTTCGCCCGCCAGGCGCACGAACTGCTTCGGCATCTCCGCACCGAACCGGTCACCACTGCCGCCGGCGAGGAGGATCGCGTGGATCCGCACTCGGTCGCTCCTCCACCAATCGGACCGGCGCGGCGGACCTGCTCGGGGTCCGGCGGGGCTCGGGACGCGTATCATCGCCAGCCGAAAGGAGGCCTCATTGTCGCATCCGGGCGCGGCGAACGCCGATGGCGCTCGCCGGATCGAGATCCTCTCCGCGACCTGGGAGCGGATCCAGATCACCCTCCGGATGCGCCCGCTGGACGGGAGGCCCCTGGACCCGGCCCGGATCCACCTCCGGGGCGAGGGAGCGGTCGCGGGATCGGGCACCGGATGGGCGCTCGTCGCGCCGGCTCGAGCGACGTCGGACGGGGATGTCCTCGTGGCCCGCTTCAACGTCATGCAGGGTCCTGGGCATGAGCCGTTGGAACCCGGACGCTGGACGCTGGTCGCCAGCGCCAGCGCCGAGCACGTCGACGAGGATGCCAGGATCCTGGCCGTCGCCGGCGACACCGCCGCGCTGACCCGGGCCATCGGCGACTTTCCGCTGGCGCGTGGCCGCTACACCGTTCGACCCGCCGTGGCGCCCGATGGTGCCGTCACCCTCGACGTCGTGATGGGCCCGCCCGATCTCCTGTCCGACGATGTCGCCGTCGCTGCCATGTATGCCGCCGAGTCGCCGTTGCGGGCCCTGATCGTGCGCGTCATGCGGCCCATCCGGCAGCTGCGTCCAGGCGTGTTCGGGCTCCTGCTTTCCGTGTTCCGAGCCACCTCACGGCGCAACGGCAGGCGGATCCTGTTCACCTCCGATTCGCGCGCGGAGCTCGGCGGCAACCTCAGGATCGTCCATGACCGGATGCTGGAGCGGGGCCTGGACCGCGAATACGAAATGTGCACCCTGTTCCGGGCGAGCATCGCCGTCCGGCGCGGGTTCCGGGACCGGCTGCGCCTCCCCTGGCTCCTGGCCCGGGCGGACGCCATCGTGATCGACGACTACCAGCCGATCATCGCCCGCCTGAACGCCCGGGATACGCGGATCGTCCAGCTCTGGCATGCCTGGGGCGCGTTCAAGACCGTGGGCTACAGCCGAGTCGGCAAGCCCGGTGGCCTGAGCCCCTACAGCCGGGTCCACAAGAACTACACCGTCGCGATCGTCAGTTCCGAGTCGGAGGTGGCCTTCTATGCCGAGGCCTTTGGCCTCGCAGAATCGCAGGTCATCCCGACCGGTATCCCGCGGATGGACCAGTTCTGGGATCCCGCCCGCGCGCAGGCCAGTCGGGCGGCCACCCTGGCGGCCTACCCGGCTGCGCGGGACCGGACCGTCTACCTCTTCGCGCCGACGTTTCGCGGTAACGGCGCGAAGTCCGCCTGGTACGACCTGAGCCTGCTGGACTACCCCGCGCTGCACGCCCTGTGCGTGGAGACGGACGCGGTCTGCATCATCCGGATGCATCCCTTCGTCCGCGACCCGCTGGGAATCCCGGTGGCGTACGCGGACCGGATCATCGATGGCGCCACGTCGCCGATCGACATCAACGACGTCCTCTTTGCGACCGACCTCCTCATCACCGACTACTCGTCCGTGGTATTCGAGTTCTCGACGATGGATCGGCCGATGCTGTTCTTCGCCGATGACCTGGACGACTACGTGGCCAGCCGCGACTTCTATGTCCGATACCAGGACTTCGTGCCCGGGCGCATCGTGCGAACCTTCGCCGACCTGCTCGACGCGATCCGTCGCAAGGACTACCAGGTGGAGCGGCTCGCTGCGTTCCGCGCGGAGCATCTGGATCATTTCGACGGTCAGGCCACGGACCGGGTCATCGACCTTATCGTGGCCGGGTGAGATCGCTCCTGCTCCAGGTCCGGATCTGGAGCGTCCAGCTCGGGTTCGCGGTCGGCCGCCGCCGACCGCTTCGACAGCGGGTCCTGTTCGCGACTACCCACGCCGATGTGCTCTCCGGCAACCTGGCCATGCTCCGCGACGAGCTGCTCGGCAGGACGCCGGCGGTGGACACGATGGCGCTGGTTCGGCCCCACCGCCGCCGCCGTGGGCCCGACCCGATCGGCCCGATCGACCCGATCGGCTCGACCGGCCGGCTGTCGGATCGTATCGCCGCCCTCTGGCAGGGCGTCGTGGCCGGCTATCGACTGGCGACCTGCCGGGTCGTGGTCGTCGACGACTATCACTTCCCGCTGTACGTCATCCGTCGCCGACGGGGTACCACCGTGATCCAGGCCTGGCACGCCTGCGGGGCGTTCAAGAAGTTCGGCTACAGCGTCGCGGACAAGACATTCGGTGCGGATGCGCAGCTGCTCCGCCGTATCCCGATCCACAGCAATTACGACGTCTGCCTCGTGTCGTCGATGTCGGTCGTGCCCCACTATGCGGAGGCCTTTGGCCAGCCGGCGACCCGCTTTCGGGCTGACCTTGGGATCCCGAGGACGGACGTCCTGTTCGGCGAACAGCGGATCGCACGGGTCCTGGCCTCGCTCCGGCATCGATATGCGATCCCGCACGACAAGCGGATCATCCTGTACGCGCCGACCTTCCGCGGCGAGAGCACCGGAGCGGCGAGAGCGGATGGCCTCCCGGACTGGCGGGCGCTGCGCGACGCCCTCGCCGCCGACCACGTCCTGCTGGTCCGACTCCACCCGTTCATCCGCGAAGCGCTGGTCATCGACCGGGAGCTCGACGGGTTCCTCCTGGACGTCTCCGACCACCCGGATATCAACGATCTGCTGCACCTCGCGGACGTCCTGGTGACCGACTACTCGAGCGTCATCTTCGAATACGCCCTCCTGGGGCGGCCGATGGTCTTCTTCGCCCCGGATCTGGAGGCATACGAGCGCGAGCGGGGCTTCTACCTCGACTACCGCCGGGACCTGCCGGGTCCCGTCGTCGAGACGACGGCAGATTTGGCCATCGCCCTGCGCGAGTCACCGCCCGACCCTGAGCGCGTCCGGGCGTTCGCTCGTCGGTCATTCGACGTCGCCGATGGCGCCTCGACCGCACGGGTCGTGGACGATGTCATCCTGCCGGCCCTCCGCGCGAACTGACGTGCGCCGGGTCCGTCGCGTCATCCGACGCATCCGCGTCTGGCTCGATCGCCAGGGACGTCGCGCCATGCCCTGGGCAGACGCGGCCGTCATCGCCCACTTCCGGTCGGCCGCGGCACCGCATCCTCGGGGCCGATCCGCCGAACAGTCACTCGACGTGGCGATTGTCACGGTGGCGCCGGATGGCGTGGACGCGGCCTGGATCCGCGCGGTCGCCATGACGGACCCGCCGGCGCGAACGTTGGTCCTCGTCACGCGCCGGCCCCTGGAGGCACCCGTCCTGCCACGGACGGCTGTGATGGTGATGGCGGCCGCTGACGGTCCGGTAGATCTGCTCGCCGCGGGTATCCGCGGCGCTCACGAGCCCCTGATCGTGTGCCTGGCCCCGTCCGTCCGGCCCATCGAACCCACCTGGCTCGACCGGCTCATGGCGGGGCTCACCGACGATGTCGCCGCCATCGGACCGATGCTCGTCCACGCTCGGGGCGCGGGACTCGTCCGGGCGACCCAGACCTGGACGGATCTGACGGTCGCGTCCGCCGGGATCGAGCTCGTGCGCTCCGGTGGCGTGGCCTTGCCGCGTCATCGTGGCGCCGGCAGGCCGGTCGGGCCGGATCGCGGGCTGGTTGCGGCGAAACCCTCGACGGCCGCGCCGCACACGGTGACGGCCCTCTCGCGGCACGGTCTGCTGGCGCGCCGTGCGGATCTGCTGGCGGCCCTGGATGCCGCCCCGATCCAGGGGCCCGATCCCGTCCCGGACGTCCCGCCCGTCGCGGACGCCGGACTGGGGTTCCTGCTCGGCGCTGATGGTCGCCGCCTCGTCTGCGATCCCCGGATCGGGCTCTGGTTGCGCGGCGAACGGGAGCGCACCCCGCCGGGTGAGCACGGCCAGGCCTACCTGGACGCCTGGGGCCCGTGGGTCCACCGGACCGCCCTTACGTCCGCTGTCGACGGGGGGTCGACTGGAGGGGCCGGCCTGTCCATCCTCGCCGTGGCCCCGGACCAGGCGCTGCCCGGGCTCCGCGCCGCCATGCACGACGGGCATCTGCCGGCCGGCTGGTCCCTCCATTGGCGACGACCCGGCGAGCCGCTCGACGACGACCTCCAGGCGGTCGACGTCCTGCTGGTCGCGACCGATGCGCTGGGATCTACGGGGGCTGGGCGCCGGGACCATCAGGGTCGTCTGGCTGTCCCCCGGCGACCACTGGGACCCGGCCAGCCTCGACGAGGCGGACATCGTGCTGGCAATGGACCCGGATGGACTCGACGGGCCGGCGGCGGTCGACGCACTCCGGCGCGCCATCCACGGCTGGCTGGCCGCTCGCCGCGTCGGCATCCGGATCGGCGCCAGCAACTGGCCCAACGCGCCACGCTGGGGCGACTTTCACTTCGCCCGGGCGCTCCAGCGCGCACTGCAGGAAGCCGGCCATCCGACACGCATCCGGCTGCTTCGCGACTGGGACTCGCCGGCCGCGGCGCGCGACGACGTGACCATCCATCTCTTCGGCAAGGTGGGCGCCCGCAACCGGCCCAGCCAGATCAACGTCCTGTGGCAGATCAGCCACCCAGACCTCGCGTCTGCCGCGTTGTATCGGAGCTACGACCTGGTCGAACCGCTCCTCCAGGCGACCGACCCCGACCGATTTCGTCCGGGGCCTGGCGGCCCGGCGCACGATCTGCTCTATGTCGCGAACCATCGGGCGGACCGGCCCGTCGTCACCTGGCTCCTGCCGACCGACCTTGATCTTGCCGTCTACGGCCAGGGCTGGGAAGCTGAGCCGGCAGTCACCCCGTACTGGCGCGGCGGGCCCATCCCCAACGAGGAGCTCGGCCGTGCCTATGCGGCGGCTGCGATCGTCCTGAACGACTCGTGGGCCGATATGCGCGACCAGGGATTCATCCCCAACCGGGTGTTCGATGCCCTGGCGGCCGGCGGTTTCGTCCTGTCCGACTCGATCGCCGGCCTCGCCGACACCTTCGAAGGAGCCGTTCCGACGTACCACGACGCAGCTTCGCTGCGCGCCGCCATCGATGGGTTCCTCGCCGACCCGGACGCTCGAACGGCGCATGCCACGCGCGGTCAACGGATCGTCCTCTCGGATCACACCTTCACCCGACGTGTGGCGACCATCCTGGCCGCCATCGACGACCTGGCCCGCCGACCCTGATCCTGCGCGAGGTTGGGGTACGATACGCGCCGCCCACGCAAATAGCCGGTGACCGGCCGTCCGGCGACCCGTCGGCCTTGACCCCATGCCATAGGACCCGCCAAACCGATGACCTTTCGAGCCAAGCCCGTCGTCAAGCGAACCACGAAGTCGTCGTGGGAGAGTCGGGACCGACGGAATTTCTATCTCAATCTGGGCTTTGGCCTGGTCGTCGCCCTGGCGATCCTCATCCTCCTCGTGGCCATCGGCCTGTCCTACTACAACGACAACCTGGCGTCGGTCGGCAGCGTCAACGGCCAGACCATCTCCAAGGCGGATCTTCGCGAGCGCGCCCTGATCGAGACCTGGCGCCTCAAGGAAGCCCAGAGCCGGGTCCGCACGGAGACGGTCGCGGGACGCCTCACCCCGGCTCAGGCGGATGTCCAGGACCAGATCATCGGTCAGCAGCGCCAGCAGATCGTGGCCATCTCCCTGGAACGCCTGATCGACAATCGGATCCAGGCCGACCTCGCGACCCAGGAAGGCGTCGCCATCTCGGATGCCGACATCGACGCACGGCTGGTCGAGGAGGCGACGACGCGCGAGGCCCGCCACGTGTGGCTCATCGAGGTCAAGCCGACGGTCGATGCGGGCGCCGTGGAGCCCACCTCGGCGCAGGTGGCGGCGGCGAAGTCGAAAGCGGAGGCAGCCGTGCGAGACCTCCTTGGCGGCAAGACCTGGGATGAGATCGCCAAGGCGGTCTCCACGGACACCTCCACGGCGCCCCAGGCGGGCGACCTCGGCTGGCTCAATGCCGATGACAGCCAGGTCGACGAGGCGTTCCTCACAGCGGCCTTCGCGGCACCCCTGGACACGCCGAGCGTCGTCATCCCTGGCGAAGATGGCGTGTTCCGGATCGGCCGAGTCACCGAGATCTCGGCGGAGGCGGTGGACGGGGCCTATCAGGCCAAGCTCGCCAACGACAAGGTGGATATGGTCAAGTATCGCGAGGTCGTGCGCGGCGACGTCATCCGTCAGAAGCTGGAAGACAAGATCGTCGCGGACGCCATCAAGCCAGGGGCGCAGCGCCAGGTTGCGCAGATCTACGTGTCCGCGGCGACGGCGGCACTGCCGGCCGACGCGGTCAAGGTCCGCCACATCCTGTATTCCCCCAAGGATGATCCGGCGGCCGCCCAGGCCGGCGACATCCCGGACACGGATCCCGCCTGGACCCAGGCCAGGACGGACGCGGATGCGGCCTACGCCAAGCTGCTGACCGACCTGACCCAGTTCGACACGATCGCACGGGCCGAGAGTGACGAGCAGAGTGCTCGCGGCGAGGCCGGCACCGGCGGTGTGCTGAGCGCCTACGTCAGCGCGGATGGCAGCTATGTGGAGTCGTTCTCCATTCCGATCCTGGCCGCCAAGCCAACGGACGGCCAGCTGCTCCCGCCGATCAAGACGGAGTTCGGGTACCACATCGTGCAGGTCCTCAACCACCGGCCGGACCTCGCTGCGATCAAGACCAAGGTGGACGGCGGCTCGGACTTCGCGCAGCTCGCCCGCGACCTGTCCGAGGGCGCAGAGGCCACGCGTGGTGGTGATCTCGGCTGGATCGCCAAGGGCCAGCTTCCCGAGGCGCTCATGGCCGGCATCTTCGGAGCGACCGTGGGCAAGACATCGGATGTGGTCGTCGTCGCGGACGACGGCTCGTACCTGTTCAACGTCGCGGCGGAGGAGCAGCGCACGCCGGCGGGTCGGCAGCTGGAGCGGATCCGCTTCGCCGCCTTTGGCGACTGGTACGCGCTCAAGAAGGCGGCCGTGATCATCGTGCGCGACGACGCCATCACCAACGCGACGGGCTAGGCGCCCGCGGCGATGCTCGACGCCCTGGTCACGGAGGCGCGGCTGCGCTTCGGGCTCGATCTCGCGGACGGGCTCCAGGTCGTGGCGGCAGAGCGGCTGATCGCCACGCCCCTCGAGGCGTCCCGGCCGGCCCTGATCGTGCCGTTGACCCTGCTTCGAGCGGGCCGGGGCGTGGTGGCCGCAGACGCCGTCCCAGCCGTCGCCCTGCCGGGCCGCCATGGTCCGCGAGGCCGGGACCCGCTGGACGTCCTTGCCCGGCTGTATCCCGGCGGGCACTCGGTCGGGCGGTTCGGGACCGCGTCGGCCGCGACCATCGCCACCTTGACTGCCGACGATCTCGATGCGCCCTGCTACCTCGCTCCAGTGGCACCGGAGGCGGCCGTCGCCGGTCCCTGGTCGATGCCCGCCATCAGCGACCGGCTGCGGGCTCCCGACGGCTGCCCATGGGACCGCGAGCAGACCCACCAGTCGCTGCGCAAGCATCTGCTGGAAGAGGCATACGAGGTCTACGACGCGTTGGAGGCCGGCGCGACGCCGGCCCTCGCGGGTGAGCTTGGCGACCTCCTGCTCCAGATCGTCCTGCATGCCCAGCTGGCCGCGGAGGCCGGCGTCTTCGACCTCGCCGATGTCCAGTCGGCCATCGCGACCAAGATCGTCCGTCGCCACCCTCACGTCTTTGGTGAGGCGGAGGCGCGGACCGCTGCGGACGTCAACCGACAATGGGAGCGGATCAAGGCCCAGGAACGTGAGGACGACCCCACGGACGTCACCAAGGGCGCCCTCGACGGCATCTCGTCGTCCATGCCCGCGCTCGCCGCCAGCCAGGAGATGCAGGAACGCGCCGCCAGCCTTGGCTACGACTGGCCATCGCTGGACGGGGTCCTGGACAAGGTCGTGGAGGAGGTCGGCGAGCTGCGCGAGGCGGCAGCCGGCGATGACATGGCCGGCTGGGCGGAGGAATTCGGCGACCTGCTGTTCGTGCTCGTCAACGTCGCGCGCAAGCGCGGCGTGGAAGCAGAGTCGGCCATGCGCGCCGGCAATGCCAAGTTCCGGCGGCGGTTCGGTAGCGTGGAACGCCAGGCGGCTGCCCGGGGCGTCGCCCTGCGCGATCTTGACTTCACGGCGCTCGACGCGCTCTGGGATGCGGCCAAGGCCGAGGAAAGGATCAGCCCATGACCATCGGCAATCGACCACCCAGCGCTCGCGGAGACGGCCGCGGCCCGCGCGACCTGCGGCCCGTCAGTTTCCAGCTCGGCGTCCAGAAGTGGGCGGAAGGCTCGTGCATCGTGAAGTTCGGCGATACGCAGGTCCTGTGCGCGGCCACGATCGCCGATCGGGTCCCGCCCCACCTTCGCGGCAAGGGGACCGGCTGGGTCACCGCGGAATACTCCATGCTGCCGCGGGCCACGGCGGAACGTTCCGACCGCGAATCTGCCAAGGGCCGGATCGGCGGCCGGACCCACGAGATCCAGCGGCTCATCGGCCGCTCCCTGCGCGGCGTGATCGATCTCCCCCGCCTCGGCGAGCGGAGCATCACGATCGACTGCGACGTACTCCAGGCGGACGGCGGGACGCGGACGGCCTCGATCACCGGCGGCTACGTCGCGCTCGGTGCGGCCCTCATCACCTACGGGATGGAGCGCCTGCTCATCGGCAAGGTGGCCGCCGTATCGGTCGGGATCGTCAACGGGCTCGACTACCTGGACCTCGACTACAGCGAAGACTCCAGGGCGGAGGTCGACCTCAACGTCGTGGGCACGGACGCCGGAACGTACGTCGAGCTGCAGGGCACGGCGGAGGGCAAGCCCTTCGACCGGGCGTCGGCGAACGCGATGCTGGATCTGGCCGACGAGGGTCTTGCCCGCCTGTTCGAGGCGCAGGCCGCCGTCCTGGCCACGGTCCGCCGATGACCGCGGCCGGGCGGCCCCGGTTGCTCGTCGCCACCCGCTCCGAGCACAAGCTGCGCGAACTGCGTGAGCTATTGGACCTGCGCCACGGCGAACTCATCTCCCTGGACGAGCTGGGCGTGGCCGGCGACCCGGTGGAGGACGGTGCGACCTTCGAGACGAACGCCCGGATCAAGGCCAGGTTCGGGGCCCGCGCCACGGGTCTGCCGACCCTGGCCGACGACTCAGGGCTGGAGGTCGATGCACTGGGCGGCGGGCCCGGCGTGCGGACGCGCCGGTACGCCGGTGAGGACGCCACCGACCAGGACAACAACCGCAAGCTGCTGGCCGCCCTGGACGGCCTTCCGCCGGAGCGCCGGGGCGCCCGATACGTGTGCGTCCTGGCGCTGGCGCTCCCGGGATCGGCGGGCGCACACGGCGCGATGTCCCTGGTGTTGGCTCGCGGGACCGTTCGCGGCAGGATCGCCCCGGCACCCCGCGGGATCGGCGGCTTTGGCTACGACCCCATCTTCGAGCCGACAGCGGAGCCGCCCGGCGGCCGCACCCTTGGCCTGTGGTCGCCGGCGGAGAAGCACGCCATCTCGCATCGGGCTCGCGCCGCCCGCCGGATG
>Ga0163144_10018231_pt1 | contig 14222 bp, 11 predicted proteins | sample OliLak19BULKMAT1_FD_123175 | JGI IMG/M metagenome (GOLD analysis project Ga0163144, IMG submission 123175) | Freshwater microbial mat bacterial communities from Lake Vanda, McMurdo Dry Valleys, Antarctica - Oligotrophic Lake LV.19.BULKMAT1 | ecosystem: Environmental > Aquatic > Freshwater >... | reverse complement strand
TGTGCTTCATCGCCGGGTGGGTGTGTCTGGCGATTGCCGCAGCAAAGGGCGCCTAGCGTCGAGGCCGGCGAGGGACGTTTGGATGACGTAACTCGTCGAGTCACCCAGCACGTTCAGCCTAGTGCATCAGGCCGTACAAAAGAAAGTTCGTGGCATACTTGTACGCATTGTTGGAGACGTTCACCGGATACCAGCCCTCGCCGGACCACTCCATGTAGTCGCCAATGTCATTGTTGAAACTGATGATCGACAGCATGCGGGCGTGCGGATCGTTGTTTTGGTAGATCGCGTAGTACTCCGCCCGGGCCGACGTCGTGGCGGGATGATGCATTTCGTCCAGCTTCGTGATCGTGAAGAACGTATTGAAGATCGGATGCGAGGCGTCGAGTCGAAAGAAGCGGACCTGAGGCAGCACCCGGCGCATCGAGCGCTCGAAGGCGTTCCACTGCTGGTCGAAGTAGAAGTCGTCGATGATCAGAAAACCACCGCGCGCGAGCCAGTCACGCAGTCCCTTCGCCTCGGCGTCGGTCGGCACCCAATAGCCCGGTTCAGTCAGCCAGGCGACGGTATGTTGCGCCAGCGCCGGATCGTCAAGGGTGTAGACGTTCGTCGCAGTGCGGTTGAGCACCAGCGACGCGAGATCGTCCAGAATGACGAGAAAGTTTCGCTCCATGCGCGGGTAGTCGACGCCCCACGCCAGTCGGGTTCCTTGCGTGTACCGGATGCGCGCAAACGTGAAGCGCCCATCGTACGGCACGTTGGGCTCCACGTACCCGCCGCGGAATCCGCGCTGCGACCAGACGATCGGAGCGAGCAGGCACAGCAACAGCATCGCGGACAGGGCGCGATGCCAGCGGTGGGAAGGATTCACGCCGTTACGTCTGCGCACCCTCCGTAATTACCGCGAGGGTCGCGCCCGCGATAGTCGGGGAGGTCCGGCGGCGACGCGCGGGCGGCTACTCCTCTGTGTACGCCCGCTCGCGCAGGAACGCCGCGATTGCGTCGGCATCACGCGTCGTCTGCAGAGAATACGGCGCCAGTCCGGTGCGAATGAGCATTCCCTCACCCGTCGTCGCCGCGACCACCAGCGCATCCGTGGTGATGCACACCAGTGCGGCGCTTTCGGAGAGCTGACCCGGATGCCCGCTCAAGTGCATGGTGCCTTGGCCACCATGCAACGGCGCGTCGGCGTGGGCCGATTCGGTCCACGACACGCCGGTGAAGAGCACGACGTCGTTGTCCGGTAGCGACAGGTCGGACGCCGCAGCGAATGGCGTGCTGGCCGTTGGCAGTTCGCTCTTTGGAATGTCGTCCGTCTCATCGTCGGCAGCCATGCGCGCATCGAGGTCGGACAATGTCGGCGCCGTTATCGCTACGAATCGGAACGCATCGAACACGCCCTCCACGTCTGCTGCCCCGACCCAGATACGCACAAAGGTGTCGTCTGCCAGCGCGACCGTGACCAAGCGCGCCGTCGCCAGCACCCCCGACCACGACGCACGTAATCGGCGGAGCGCGTCCACACTCTCTTCACTCGCTTGAAATCGATATTCGCGCATTCGCTCGTCGGGGTTCAGGGCTTCCACGGCTCACTGGCGTGCGCATCGTTGCGCAGCGTGGTGCAGGTGCCAAGGGTGAGCGCTCGTACGAAGCGATGCATAGCCGCAACGAATGTGTGTCGCAAGCCACAGGTTGAGGGCTGAGCAAAAGGCGCTCTGAACGGATCATCGGCAATGTCACGAATTTTCGCAGTTCTAACTGCTTGCATTTGGAACACTTCCACTGCTGAGTACGGCACCGCGTTGCGAGTTGTCACATGACCACACTACGGCACAGTCCGTGCCGTACACCTGAGTGTTCTCCATGGGAAATTTCTCCCTCCACTACCACTCGGGGTACGTATGAAGCGCTTGGCGTTCGCGATCGCCGCTACGTTGTTGGTCTCCTCCGCCGCACAGGCGCAGGTGCTCAACTTCGAAGGCATCAATTCGACTTATCCGTCCGGATTTGCATTCGTCCAGAATTTCTACAATGGCGGCTTCAGCAGCGACAACACGACCGGCACGAACCACGGGATCACCTTCTCGTCGAACGCGCAGGCCATCTGCCTGAACTCGTTGACTGTTGTCTGCTCCAACACCTCGCGTGGCGGACTCGGTGACCCGAATTCTCAGCAGGGTGGCCTGTTCTTCCTGTCGGGTAACCAGACGTTCATGGACCGCGCGGCTGGCTTCACCACCGGCTTCTCGTTCTTCTACGTGTCGTTTAGTCAGCCTGGCAGCTTCACGGTGTGGGATGGACTGGGTGGCACGGGCAACGCGCTGGCGACGCTGGGCCTCTCGGCGAACGCGGGCAGCTGCGCTGGATACGGAGCTGGTTTCTGCCCGTTCTCGGCAGCCGGCGTGAGCTTTGCCGGCACGGCCTACTCGGTGTCGTTCGCCGGCGTGGCCGACCAGATCGTGTTCGATGACGTCACTTTCGGCAGCTCGACGCCGGGTACCGTTGTTCCCGAGCCGACCACGGTCGCGCTCACGGCCGCTGGACTCCTCGCGATGGCTGCTGCCGCGCGTCGTCGTCGCCAGCAGACCGTCTGATTCGTCGGATGGGTGCAGGGCAGTAAAGTTTAGGAGGCGAGCCGGCAACGGCTCGCCTCTTTGCGTTCGGGGCATGAGCAATGATGAATGGCGGGTTGTCGCGTGACGAAGGTGCGCGACATCCGACCGTGGCAACGACCAAGCACGAACGGCCGTTCGGCAATCATCGACATACCCAGGTGTCGCAAAGGCAATCAGCCGCGAGTCGTCTACGCGCGGTCCATGCCGTACCGCGGCGCTGGCCCACATGCGACAGGACAGTGGCACAAACGAAAACGTCAGGCGGCCGTGTAGATGGCCGCCTGACGTTTTTCGTCGCATGGAGTGGCGCTGATCGGCGCTGCGTTCGATGTGGTTCCGAACATTACGCGCGGTGGTCGTCTCGACGACTCGGGTGGCGCGAACTCGTACTGCGACAACTTCTGCCGTAACCCGCGCGTCAACGATCGATGCGCGGTCTCACTGCGGAAATACTATGCGTTGCGACGACGACGCGCCATGACGCCGACGGCGAGCAGCCCCGTCGCGAGCAGCGCGTAAGTGCCGGGCTCTGGCACAATGTTGTTCACACCCGGGCGCCACGCGATATCGTCAACCGAGTAGTAGCCGAGGTCGGTGTCGAAGGTGAAGGCGACGTGCGAAATGCTGGGATTACTGATGGAGCCGGGGTTCAGGTTGGGGTTTGCGTACACCGCCTGAAAGATCGACGTCGCCACGACGTTGCCCGCGGAATTGAACGCGGTGAAGTAGATGCGCTCGTTGTCCGTGGGGTTGGTACCACCAAAGTCGTTGCCGACCGCGCTGAAGAACGAGATCGGTGCGCTGAACGAGAAGAGGGCGCCGTAGTTTCCGTTTACACCGGAGCCGAAGAGCAGCAGGGCCTCCCCACCGCCGGGGATGGCGGACGAGGTGGACACAAGCGCGTCAGTCACCGTGGTCGGCAGCGCGCCGAGGAATCCGAAGGTGTTGTTGAAGTACGAGACCGTCACACCGGCCGGAATGCTCGGAAACGGGTCGAACGTGATGGTTTGCGCCGACGCCGTGCCTGTGGAGAGCACGAGTGCGGCAGCGAGAGCGGAAAGACGGTGGCGCATGCGGGACCTCGAGAGGGGATAGAATTGACTACTATAGTCGTGTATACGAATGGACGAGTCAAACTCAGCCATATGTGCACTCGACCATCGACACGACCTCATCCTCAAACGCGCAGAATCGCCTCGATTCGGCTCACGATTTCCGGCACGTCCGGCAGCACCGCTGCCAGGAGGTGGGGGTGGTACGGCATGGGAATGTCGCGGGGGGCCAATCGCTCCACGGGCGCATCGAGATACCAGAAAGCCTCCTGCGCGACGGTGCCCGCAATCTCGGCGCCGAAGCCCGCGGTCAGGTTGTCCTCATGCACAATCAGGCACCGGCCGGTCTTGGTCACCGACGTGAGCACGCACGCACGATCCCATGGTGCGATGGTGCGCAGATCGATCAGCTCCACCTGCCTGCCAAATGACGACGCGGCCTCCGTGCAGCGATGTACCATCGCGCCCCATGACACGAGCGTGACGTCGGCACCGCTCAGCACGATGCGCGCCCGACCGAAGGGCAGGACGTAGTCGTCACCCGGATAGCGCGCGCTGCCGTCACCGGTCATGAGCAGCGACCGATGCTCGAAGAAGATCGTGGGATTCGCACCACGCATCGCGGCACGCAGCAACCCCACGGCATCTGCGGCATTCGATGGCATCGCCACCTGCCAGCCGTAGGCGTGCGCAAAGCGCACCTCGTCGCTCACACTGTGCCACGGATCGCCAACATCCTTGCCGAAGCCACCCGGCATGCGCACCACGATCGGCGCCGCGAAACGATTGGCCGTGCGCCAGCGCATGGTGCCGCAGTTGTTCAACTGCTCGGTGGCGGGGTCGGCATACTTGCGAAACTGGATCTCGGCCACGGGCATCATTCCGCCGATCGCCATCGCCACCGCGCGTCCGATGATCCCTTCCTCCGACAAACTCGTGTCGAATACGCGCGCGTTGCCGAACTGCTTCTGCAGCCCTTCGCTCACGAGGTGGACCCCGCCCTTGCGACCCACGTCCTCACCAAACACGACCACTTTCGGATTCACCGTCAACTCGTGACGCAGCGTGCGACGGATCGCCTCGGCGAAGCGCAGCAGCTCGCCGTCCTCGTTGGCGACATCCGTTCCGCCGAGTGCCGCACGTTCGGCGCGTGTCAATCCGCCAAACGCCTCGGCGACTTCGGGTGCTTCATCGGCGAAGACGAATTGCGCGATCGTTGCCGGATCGGGCATCGCGCGACTGCGCGCTGCTTCGAGCGCGACCTGTACCTCCGCGGCCACCGATGCTTCAAGCGCGCTCCACGCCGCGTCCGACATGTGCGCGGGCACGAGATACTCGCGCAACCGCGGCAGCGGATCGCGCGACGCATCCGATTCAATGTCGCTCGATGCGCGATAGCCCTTCTGGTTGTCCGGGCCCGAGTGACTCGAGAGACGCGGCACCGTGAGATGCACAAGCGCGGGTCCGTTGCCTCCACGCACGTGTGCGACCGCTTCCTGCAGCAGTGCGGACGTCTCGTGCGGATCGCAGCCATTGCCATCACGCACAAGCAGGTTGGTGAACGACGCGAGATTGCGCGCGATGTTGCCACCCGGCGTCTGCATGTCGCCCCGCACGGAGATGCCGAGGTCGTTGTCTTCGATGTAGAAGAGCATCGGCAGATTGAGCGTCGTGGCGATCGTCAGAGACGACCAGAAACCGTTGGTCGCGACTGAACCATCACCACCCGTGGCGACCGCGATGCTGCCAGCATAGCTCGCGTCGTTCAATGCGTCGCGATGATAGGTGATCGTCTGCGCCCAACCGGCGGCCGGCGTGTACTGCGACCCCACGTCACCGGCCATGGGCAACACGATCGGCCCGTCGCGATTGGGGAGATTGCACACGACACCGATATCGCGCCCATCGCTGAATCCACCGGCGCGTCCGAGCGGGCTGCCAAACGCATCGTCATACCGCAGCCCGAGTGCGAGGAGCAACGGACGCGAGCGATAGTAGGCGCCGACGCCATCATGTCGACCGTTCAGCAGTTCGCCGAGAATGATCTGCGCCGTCTCGTGGCCACGCGCGGAGAACTGGTAGAGCACCTGATGCTCGCGCGGCACCGAGCCGCGATTGCGATTGGTGCCCTCTTCGATCTCGTCGAGCATGCGCGACGCCAGCACGCGCGATGCGATACGCGTCCAGTCGAATCCAGCGCGTGGTGACTTGGCGGTAGTGGTGGGCGAGGCAGGTGCAACCGGCAGCGCGGTCGCTGTAGCGGACGCTGTAGCGGTCGCTGTAGCGGACGCTGTAGCGGACGACACGGCCGGAGGGACGGAGGGAAGTACCGAGGAAGCCATGTTGAAAGCTGAGCGAATAGACGCGCCAACGGGAGAGCCAGACGCGGCGTGTTGTCGAGCCGGGTGTGATGTCGCGCAAGTTCGTGTACGTCGCTCATCAACGTACGGCACTCCACACGAGTATCTTGGGCACATGTCCTACTCCTACCTCGTGGTCGATGTCAGCGATGGTGTGATGACGCTGACGCTCAACCGTCCCGACGTGCTGAACAGCTTCACGCGGGCCATGGCAACCGAAGTGCTGCATGCGCTGTCGAGAGCCGCGGACGATGTGTCGATCCGTGCCGTGCTGCTGACCGGTGCGGGTCGCGGATTCTGCGCGGGACAGGATCTGGCCGAGGCGCTACCCACCGGGGACGGCCCGATGCCCGATATCGGCGAGTTTGTGCGCGCGAGTTACAACCCGATGATTCGCGCCATTCGCGGGCTCGAGAAGCCGGTGATCTGCGCCGTGAACGGCGTGGCCGCGGGTGCGGGCGCCAATCTCGCATTCGCGTGCGATCTCACCCTCGCCGCCGAAGAGGCATCGTTCGTGGAGAGTTTTGCCAGACTCGGACTCATTCCCGATACGAGTGGCACGTTCTTCGTGCCGAGATTGGTGGGTGTGCAACGTGCGACAGGGATGTTTTTTCTTGGCGAAAAGATGTCGGCGACGAAAGCAAAGGAATGGGGGCTGATCTGGGATGTCGTGCCGCTCGCGCAATTGCACGAGACGGCGCTGACGCTGGCGAAATCGCTTGCATCGCAGGCGACCCGTGGCTTCGGACTCACCAAACGCGCACTCAACGCATCGCTGAGCAATTCGCTCGACGAGCAGCTCGAAGTCGAAGCCGATGCGATGCAGGAGGCCGGGCGCACGGCAGACTACGAAGAAGGCGTGCGGGCGTTTCTCGGGAAGCGCAAACCCGTGTATCGCGGCGCGTGACGACGACTGAGCGCAGTAACGAACTCGATGGTGGGAGCACCGTGCAACCGATGGTGATCGGCGTGGTGGGTGCGGGCGCGATGGGTGCGGGTATCGCACAGGTCGCGGCAACACACGGGCATTGCGTGTGGGTTGCCGATGCGCAGCCGGCCGCGCTGACGCGTGCGAAGGACAGCATCGGCCAGGCGCTCGATCGCGACGTGAGCAAAGGAAAGCGCACGCGCGACGACGCCGATGCGATCGTTGCGCGCATCGCGTACGTGGACGGCGTTGGCGCCGATGCCCTGCAGGCGTTTGCTCCGTGCGGGCTGGTGATCGAAGCGATTGTAGAGGAGCTCGCCGCCAAGCGCGCGGTGTTCGCGGCGCTCGAGGCGGTGTTTGGCAGCGACGCGATGCTCGCGTCCAACACGTCGTCGTTGAGCATTGCCGCGATTGCTGGCGCGTGCGTGCATCCGGATCGCGTGGTTGGCGTGCACTTCTTCAACCCGGCGCCGGTGATGCCGTTGGTGGAAATCATACCTGCCATCACCACCTCGCCCGACGTCGCTGCACGCGCGCGTGCACTGCTGCGCTCGTGGGGCAAGACGACCGTGGTGGCGAGTGATACGCCGGGCTTCATCGTCAATCGTGTGGCGCGACCGTTCTATGGTGAGTCGCTGCGGATGCTCGAAGAGGGCGTCGCTGACATGGCGACGATCGACTGGGCGATGCGGGAGCTTGGCGGATTTCGCATGGGGCCGTTCGAGTTGATGGACTTTATCGGACACGATGTGAATTTCGCGGTGACGCGATCGGTGTTCGACGCGACGTTTCATGATCCGCGTTATCGCCCGTCGATCACGCAGCAACGCCTGGTCGAAGCGCGCCTGCTCGGTCGCAAGAGTGGTCGTGGCTTCTACGACTATCGCGAAGGTGCCACGAAGCCGGAGCCGGTGCGCGACGCGGCGCTCGGCCAGCCGATCGTCGATCGCGTGCTGGCATTGCTCGTCAACGAAGCGGTGGATGCCGTACACCTGCGTATCGCGTCGGTGGCTGATGTCGAGGTGGCGATGACCACGGGCGTGAATTATCCGAAAGGACTGCTGGCGTGGGGCGATGAGATCGGTGCCGCCGTGGTGCTGTCGCGACTCGACGCGCTGCACGCCGAGTACGGCGACGATCGCTACCGGGCGAGTGTGCTGCTGCGACGCATTGTGCGCGTGGGTGGCACGTTGCTGAATTCTCACGAGACCAACACATGACCGCCCAGGACGCGTTCATCATCGATGGAGTGCGAACACCCATCGGGAATATCGGTGGTTCGTTGAGCGCCGTGCGCGCCGACGATCTCGCTGCGCACGTCATCGCATCGCTGCTCGCCAGACATCCTGGGCTCGATGCATCGCGCATTGCGGATGTGATTCTTGGCTGCGCGAATCAGGCGGGTGAAGACAATCGCAACGTGGCGCGCATGGCGCTGCTGATGGCCGGAGTACCAACGAGTGTGCCGGGCGAGACGGTGAATCGGCTCTGTGCATCCGGGTTGAGCGCGGTGGCTGGTGCCGCGCGCGGCATCAAGGTGGGCGAAGGCGATTTCTACATCGCCGGCGGTGTGGAGAGCATGACACGCGCGCCGTTCGTGATGTCGAAGGGGAGTTCGGCATTCGCCCGTGATGTGCAACTGTTCGACACCAGTCTTGGCTGGCGCTTCGTGAATCCGAAGATGCAGGCGTTGCACGGTACGCACTCGATGGGCGAGACGGCGGAGAATGTGGCCGAGTTGTATGATATTTCCCGTGCCGATCAGGACGCGTTCGCCCTGCGCTCGCAGCAGCGCGCGACGGCGGCTCGCGCGTCCGGTCGTTTCGCCGAGGAGATCGTGGCGGTGGAGATTCCGCAGCGGAAGGGCGATGCGATCCGCGTGGATACCGACGAGTTCATTCGACCCGAGACCACACTCGACGTGCTGGGCAAGTTGCGTCCGGCGTTTCGCACGGATGGCAAAGGGAGCGTGACTGCGGGGAACGCGTCGGGGCTCAACGATGGTGCAGCGGCGCTGTTGCTCGCCTCGTCGCGGGCGGTGCAGGAGTTCGGACTCACACCGATGACGCGGGTGGTAGCCAGTGCGGCGGCGGGTGTGGAGCCGCGCCTCATGGGGATCGGGCCGGTGCCCGCAACCAAGCGCGCGTTGGAGATCGCCGGACTCACGTTCGATCAGATGGACGTGATCGAACTCAATGAGGCGTTCGCCGCGCAGTCGCTGGCGTGTACGCGAGAGTTCGGTCTGGCCGACGACGATCCGCGCGTGAACATCAACGGCGGAGCGATCGCGCTCGGTCATCCGCTGGGAATGAGCGGTGCGCGACTCGCTCTGACGGCGTCGCACGAGTTGCATCGTCAACAGAAGCGGTACGCGCTGTGTACGATGTGCATCGGTGTCGGCCAGGGGTTCGCACTCATTCTCGAACGCGTGTGAGCGTGCGCGCCGTGCGTTCATGTGGAGTGGGGAGGGCACGTCGATGATCTACGCGTTCGACGGGTTCGTTCCCGTGGTGCACGAATCGGCATTCGTGCATCCGCAGGCGGCCGTGACCGGCAACGTCATCATCGGACGTGATGTCTACATCGGCCCCGGCGCGGCGATTCGCGGCGACTGGGGCGGCATCGTGATCGAGGATGGGTGCAACGTGCAGGAGAATTGCACGATTCACATGTTTCCCGGCGTGACTGTCGTACTCGAAGCGGGTGCGCACATCGGGCATGGCGCCATTGTACACGGCGCGCGCATTGGCGCCAACGCGCTGATCGGCATGAACGCGGTCGTGATGGACAACGCGACCGTTGGAGCGGGCTGCATTGTCGGCGCGCTCTGCTTCGTGCCGGCGGACATGCAGATCCCACCGCGCAAAGTCGTGGTGGGTAACCCCGCGAAGATCGTGAAGGATGTGAGCGACGCCATGCTCGCGTGGAAGAGCGAAGGGACGGGACTTTACCAGCGGTTGCCCGGCGCGATGCGCGGGAGTTGGGCGCCGGTGGAGCCGTTGCGCGAGTTGCCGGCCGATCGCCCGGCGCAGTCGGCAATGCTCAGAACGTGGAACGAGACGAAGCACGCGGTGCCGCAGCAGCATCAACTCAACGGGAACGAAACTCCGGATAGCAAGTCATGATCACTCTGCAGAATTACGCCATCGGCCAATGGGTCGAAGGCTCGGGAAAGAAGGCCGCACTTGTGCACGCTGTCACGGGTGAGACGATCGGCGAGACGTCGAGTGGTGGACTCGACTTCAAGGGGATGACGGAGTACGCGCGTAACGTGGGCGGTCCGAAGCTGCGCGCGCTCACCTTTCATCAGCGTGCGGCGATGCTCAAGGGCTTGGCCCGGCATCTCATGGAGCGCAAGGACGCGTTCTACGCGCTGTCGGCGATGACGGGTGCGACGCGCGCCGATTCGTGGGTGGACATCGACGGTGGCATCGGGACGTTCTTCGCCTACTCGAGTCGCGGTCGTCGCGAGTTTCCGAACGAAACGTTTCACGTCGAAGGACCGGCGGAGTCGCTGTCCAGGAACGGTACGTTCGTTGGCCGTCACATCTGCGTGCCGCTCGAAGGCGTGGGCATTCACATCAACGCGTTCAATTTCCCCTGCTGGGGAATGCTCGAAAAGCTCGCGCCGGCGTTGCTGGCCGGTGTGCCCTGCATCGTCAAGCCGGCCACCGTCACGAGCTACCTCACCGAGGGAATGTTTCGCGAGATGGTCGCGGCAAACATCCTGCCGGAAGGCGCCATTCAGCTCATCTGCGGCAGCGCAGGCGATCTGCTCGATCACGTCACCGAACAGGACGTGGTTGCCTTCACCGGGTCGGCGACGACCGGACAGATGCTCAAGGAAGGGAAGGCGATGATGTCGCATTCGGTGCGTTTCAACATGGAAGCCGACTCGCTCAATTGCTCGATACTCGGCCCCGACGCAGCACCCGGCACCGAGGAGTTCGACCTGTTCATCAAGGAAGTCGTGCGCGAGATGACCACCAAGGCCGGACAGAAGTGCACGGCCATTCGCCGCACGATCGTGCCCAACGGCATGGAGGAGGACGTCATCACGGCGTTGCGGGCGCGTCTCTCCAGGACCACGATCGGCGATCCGTCGGTGGAGGGGGTGCGCATGGGCCCTCTCGCCAGCAAGGGGCAGGTGCGCGACGTGGGCGCCGCGGCCGAACGCATTCGCGCCAGCGCCGAGTTGGTGTTTGGCGGTGAGGAGTTCGAGGTGGTTGGCGCCGATCGCGAGAAGGGATCGTTCTTCGGTCCGATGCTGATGGCTTGTGCAGATCCGTTCAACCGTCACGAGCCGCACGACATCGAAGCGTTTGGCCCGGTGAACACGATCATGGCCTATCGCACGCTCGACGAAGCGGTGGAGTTGGCGAAGCTCGGTCGCGGTTCGTTGTGCGGCTCACTCGTCACTGGCGATGCGAACGTGGCGCGCAAAGTGATCGTTGGCGTGGCGCCGTATCATGGCCGACTGATGGTGCTCGACAAGACCAGTGCGAAGGAGAGTACGGGCCACGGTTCACCGTTGCCGAGTCTCGTGCATGGCGGTCCTGGTCGCGCCGGCGGTGGCGAGGAGATGGGCGGTGCGCGCGGGGTGCTGCACTACATGCAGCGTGCGGCGGTGCAAGGCAGTCCGGCGATGGTCACGGCCATCACGCGCGAATGGAGCAAGGGCGCGACGACGACGAACGACGGCGTGCATCCGTTCCGCAAGACCTTCGACGAATTGCTGGTGGGCGATACGCACGTCACGGGCACCCGTCTCATCACGCTCGACGATGTCGTGAAGTTCGCCGAGTTGAGTGGCGACAGGTTTTACGCGCACATGAGCGATGAAGACGCGAAGACGAACGGCGTGTTCACCGGTCGTGTGGCGCACGGCTACTTCATCGTGAGTGCGGCGGCAGGGCTGTTCGTCGATCCGGCAGTAGGGCCGGTGCTGGCCAACTACGGCATGAACAACCTGCGTTTCACCAAGCCCGTCTATCCGGGCGACACGATTCACGTGGTGCTCACGGTGAAGCAGAAGACCGCCAGGGACACGCCGGAGGGCGGCATTCCGCAGGGAGTTGTCGAGTGGGACGTGGAAGTCCTCAATCAGGACAACGAAGCGGTGGCGGTATATTCGATTCTGACGCTGGTGCGGCGCAGCGAGTAGCGCGGGAGCTGTGTTCGGCGAACCGTGGCGGTGCGACTGCAACAGCAACAGCGACTGACTATCACGGATACGAACGGATCACCTGCTCTGATTTCGCGGATACCACGAACCACAAAGGAATTGTTGTTGTGGTATCCACGCAGATCCGTGTGGTGTCCGTTTGTATCCGTGATAGTCAGTTACGGGTGTTGTTCATCGAAGCACCCTATCGCGCCACGTTTCGCGGCCACCCATGATGGTGAGCAACGCTTTAACGCGGTGTAGTTGCGCGGGCGCGATCGCTAGCGCGTCCTCCGACAGCACCACGAAGTCGGCGAACTTCCCCACGGCAATCGTGCCCTTCTCGCGCTCCGCAAACTCGGCGTACGCGGCGTCGCGGGTGAAGTGCCGCAACGCCGCTTCCACGCTGATGCGATGCTCGGGGTGCCAGCCACCGCGCGGGGTGCCGTCGGGCATGGTGCGCGTGACGGCGACTGCGATGCCGCGCATCACGTCCATGGGAAAGACAGGATAGTCGCTGCCGAACGCCTGCACGGCGCCGGCATCGTCGAAGAGTTTGAAGGCGTTGGAGTGCGACGCGCGTACGGGGCCGAGCAGCGGTGCGTAGTTCTGCAGCGTGGTGGCATCGGGGCTCGCGAAGATCGCCTGCGTGGACGCGATGACGCCGAGTGACGTGAAGCGGGGAAGATCGGCCAGCGCCGGCACTTCGATGTGTTCGATGCGATGGCGGCGATCGCGCGGGCCGTTCACGCGAACGACGTGCTCGTAGGCGTCGAGCGCCATGCGCACCGCACGATCGCCGATGGCGTGCAACTCGATCTGCAGCCCTGCCCGATCGTACATCGTCACCGCGGAATCGAGCTTGCCCTGTTCCCAGAACGGCAGGCCGGTTCCGCCGCCCACGTACGGTTCGAGCATCGCCGCGGTCTTTGCGTCCACCGTTCCGTCGAGCATGCCTTTCGCGATGCCGAACGACAGCAGCGGTGACTTCATCCGATCCCGCACGTCGACGTACCGCGCGATCTGCGCGGGCGTGACGTCGTGTGCAAACGGCACCGACACCCGAAAGCGAACGCGCATCGTGCCGCGCGACAGTGCCTGTTGCATGGCATCGAACGTCGCACCGGTGGGTTCACTGGCCGACGCTTCCTGCAACGACGTGATGCCGAACGACGCGGCCCGTCGCATCTCGCGGTCCAGCGACGCGGATACTTCGGCCACGCTCGGCGCGGGAACGAGTCGCGACACGAGCGACGCGGCCGACTCCTTGAGCACGCCGGTCAGTTCGCCGTTGGCGTCGCGATCGATCGTACCGCGCGGCGGGTCGGGGGTCGTGCGCGTCACGCCCGCGAGTGCGAGCGCGCGACTGTTCACGAGCGCCTGATGACCATCGCGATCGCGCAGCAGCACCGGTCGGTCGGGGAAGAGGGCGTCAAGATGACGGCGATGCGGCTGGTTGGCGGGAAAGTCGGCCGCGCCCCATCCGCGTCCCAGGAGCCACGCGCCCGCGGGGAGCAGGGCCGCCTGCGCGCGAAGGCGGCGTCCGATTTCGGCGACCGACCCGGCATCGGCAAGATCGACCTGCGACCGCGACGGCAGGTGCCAGTGCGCATCGTTGAAGCCGGGCACGACGCGTCGGCCGCGGAGGTCGATGATCGTGGTTGCTGGACGTGCGAGTGCACGAACCGAGGCATCGCTGCCGACCGCAACGATGCGGTCTCCGCGCACGGCGATGGCCTGCGCGGCAGGAGTGGCGGCGTCGCCCGTCCAGATTCTCCCGTTCAGGTAGACGCGATCGGGAGCAGCCGGTTGGTACCTGGCGGCCATTGGTAGTGCGGCCGGCGAGCGGGTCGGCGCGGCGAGCAGCGCGTATCCGGTCACCACACAACAAGTTGCGACTCGAAAGCTGAGCATGGGCTATTGTGGTGCGGAATGGCCCGCTCGGCAAGCGAGCACGCGAGAACCACAGAACAGCGGACACGGAGAAGACAGAGAACAATGGAGAACGGCAGGAGAGCCGATTCAAATTTCAAATCAGACTTCAAAAAGTCGTACTCCTGCGCTTCTCCCTTCTTCTCCCTGTTCTCCCGAACGCTGTTGCTT
>Ga0163144_10018230_pt1 | contig 14222 bp, 12 predicted proteins | sample OliLak19BULKMAT1_FD_123175 | JGI IMG/M metagenome (GOLD analysis project Ga0163144, IMG submission 123175) | Freshwater microbial mat bacterial communities from Lake Vanda, McMurdo Dry Valleys, Antarctica - Oligotrophic Lake LV.19.BULKMAT1 | ecosystem: Environmental > Aquatic > Freshwater >... | reverse complement strand
CGTGGCCGCGCTCCGCGAAGGCCAGCGCGAGATCGACCTCGCCGTGCGGCTCCCGCTGGAGTGGCGCGAATCACCGGAGAAATTGGCGGAGCTGCCCATCGAAATTCACGACAGCGCAGGCGGCGTGCAGCGCATCCCGCTCGCCCTCATCGCCGATGTGCGCGAGGCCAAAGGGCCGAACGTCATCTTCCGCGAAAACGCCCAGCGCCGCTTCGCCCTCGCCATCAAACCGAACGTGCGCGACGTGAGCACGCTGGTCGTCGAGCTGCAAAAGCGCGTGGCCGAAAAGGTGCAACTGCCCGAGGGCTACTTCATCTCCTACGAGGGTGAATTCCGCGCGCAGGCCGAAGCCTCGCGGCGCATCGCGCTGCTCAGCGGCGTCGTCTTCGTCATCATCGCCTTCCTGCTTTACGGCTACTTCCGCACGCCATTCTTCGCCTTCCAGGTGCTCGGCGACATCCCGCTCGCGCTCGTCGGCGGGCTGATCTTCACCTACTTCAAGCTGAACAACATCTCCATCGCCACGCTCGTCGGCTTCATCGCCGTGGCCGGCGTCGCCGCGCGCAATTCGATCATGCTCATCTCGCATTACCTGCACCTCATGCAGCACGAGGGCGAATCGTTTTCCAAAGCGATGGTCATCCGCGGCACCAAGGAGCGGCTCGTCCCCGTGCTCATGACCGCCCTCGCCGCCGGCATCGGTCTGCTGCCGCTGGTCTTTGCGGGCGATCAGCCGGGAAAAGAAATCCTGCATCCCGTGGCCGTCGTCATCGTCGGCGGCCTCATCACCTCCACTTTGTTGGGCTTGGGCGTCACGCCGACGGTCTTCTACACGTTTGGCCGCAAGGCCGCGGAGAAGGCCATCGCCAATGAAGCTCCCGCCTCGCACTAACCAAAAAACCAAAAACCAAAACCAAACAGACCCATGAAAAAACAACTCCTCACGCTGCTCAGCAGCCTCGCCCTCACCGCCGCCGCCCTCGCGCACGGCGAAGTCGAAGTCGGACCTAACGGCGGGCGCATCCTCGAGTTCAGTAAAAACGAAACGCTGCACGGCGAAGTCACCTTGAAGGACGGCAAATTCCACGTCGCCTTTTTCGATAAAGACATGAAGCCCGTCGCCCTCGCCGAGCAGACGCTCACCGCGTCCGGCGGCGCGACCGCCAAGCCCGAAAAGCTCGTGGTGGAAAAGGCCGACGGCCATTTCATCGTCCCCGCCGTGAAGCCCGGCGAATGGCTCATCCTGCAATACAAGGGTGACGCCAAGGCCAAGGCGATCACCGCCCGGATGCAATACGACACGACGATCTGTAGCGCCTGCAAAGCGCCGGAGTGGATCTGCAAGTGCGACCAAAACGCCGCCAAGAAGGAGAAGAAGTAGGCCCAGCGCGCAGTCCGGGAGCGGGCGCAAACCCGGGCCCCGGCTGGGCGAAAGCGGGGCGGGACGCAGCGAAGCATCGCTGACTCTATCGGGCGGAGGCGGAGAATTCCGGGTGGAGCACTCGACCCGAGTGCTGCGCCCGGCGACCCGCCGGGCGCGACGAGTGGGCGCGACAATTATTGGCAAGGCACTCGAATGATGGACGCGCTCCATCACGTTCTCGGCGGGTCGCCGAGAACAGCACTCGGGTCGAGTGCTCCACCCTGAGTCCCACCGCCTCCGCCCATTAGTTAGTGTCAGCGATTGCGCCCGCCTTCGCCGACGCGCTGTTTCGCGGACTCGGCTCTTCACTCCATTCCCGCCCGGCTTCGCCTGCCGGGAATTCCGTTCAGAATGACGGCAGGGTTGTTGCGCTGCTCCGCGCCTCCGGCGTCAAATGGGTCGGCGGCTGGAAGCTCGCCGCTCCTTTGGCTACGCCTTGCGATTCGCCAGCACGTAGTCGTGGAGCGCGTTGACCGTCGCCAGCGCCTGGCGGGCGGTTTCGGAGTTCGGCACGGTGACGCCGAATTTTTTCTCCAGCGAAACAACCAACTCCAGCGCGTCGATGGAATCCAGCCCGAGCCCGTTCGAGCCGAAGAGCGGGAGATCGTCGGCGATCTCCTCTTTCGTCACCTTGAGCATCAGGTTCTCGACCATCATTTCTTTGATGGCTTCGCGGAGGTTTTCCATGGGGAAAAAGTTGTGGATTGAGAGTTGTCCGGCGGTCGTCTGAATTGTCGGGCGCGCACCGTAGCCGACGGCTTCCAACCCTCAACTCTCATCTTCTGCAAAAGCAACGCCTCGACCTCCTGCTCGTCGCCCGCGGCTATTTCGAGTCCCGCGAGAAAGCCCAGCGCGCCATCATGGCCGGCGCGGTCTGCGTGGCGGAGCAGCGCGTGGACAAAGCGGGAACGCGCATTGCGGAGGACGCCGCCATCACGGTCAAGAGCACCGAGCGCTACGTCGGGCGTGGCGGCCTGAAGCTCGAAGCCGCGCTCGCGCATTTTGCCATCGCCCCGACTGGAGCGACCTGCCTCGACATCGGCGCGAGCACCGGCGGTTTCACCGACTGCCTGCTCCAGCACGGCGCGGCGAAGGTCTTCGCCATTGATGTGGGCCACTCGCAGCTTGACTGGAAAATCCGCAGCGACCCGCGCGTGGTCGTCCGCGAAAAGCTCAACGCCCGCCACCTCACGCGCGCCGACATTCCCGAGCCCATCGCCGTGTGCGTCATCGACGTGTCCTTCATCTCGCTGACTTTGATCTTGCCTCCCGCCGCCGCGCTGCTGAGTCATGGCGGCGTGCTCGTCCCGCTGATCAAGCCGCAGTTTGAACTCCGCAAGGAGGACGTGGGCCGTGGCGGGGTGGTGCGCGAGGCGGCGCTGCACGAGCGGGCGGTGGAAAAGATTCGCGCCTTCACCGGCACGCTGCCGGGCGTGGAATGGTGCGGCGTCATCGCGTCGCCGATCCTCGGCGGCGAAGGGAACAAGGAATTTCTCGCATGCCTGCGCGCATCGGCCTGATCGCCAACGACGGCAAGCTGGGCGCCGGCGAACTCGTCCACGAGATCGTGCGCGCGTGCGTGCAGCGGCGGCTCCCGCTGGTGCTGGAAAAGCGCGCCGCCCAGCTCATCGGCGCGGACTCCGCGGCCACCACCGCCGAGCTGGCGCGCGACTGCGACCTGCTCCTCGTGCTCGGCGGCGACGGCACGATCTTGCAAGTGCTGCACGAAGCCGGCGACACCCTGCGCCCGATCCTCGGCATCAATCTCGGCACGCTCGGCTTTCTCACCTGCGTCAGCGCCGCCGCGTGGCCGGAGGCGCTCGACGTCATCGCCGCCGGCACCTACCGGCTCAGCGAGCGCACGCTGCTCGACGTGCAGGTCGTGCGCGGCGGGCAGGCGGGCACGCGCCACCTCGCGCTAAACGACGCCGTGATCAGCCGCGGCGAACTTTCCCGCCTCATCAAACTGAACGTCGCTGTGGATGGCGCGACGCTCAGCGAATACAACGCCGACGGGCTGATCGTCGCCACGCCGACCGGCTCGACGGCTTACTCGCTCAGCGCCGGCGGGCCGGTGCTCACGCCGGAGAGCGGCGTGCTCGTGGTCACGCCCATCTGCCCGCACGTCCTGACCATGCGCCCGGTCATCGTCAGCGCCGGCTCGTGCATCGAGATCACGCCCGCGCCCGAGCAGCCGGACATTTTCATGTCGCTCGATGGCCGCGATTTCGAACGCATCCGCGCCGGCGACCTCATCCGCATCACCGCAGCGCCGCAGCGGCTCCCGCTGGCGATGCTGCCGGGCACGTCGTTTTTTGAAGTGCTCCGCCAAAAGCTCAAGTGGAGCGGCTCCGCCGTATGATCACCATCGCCGACCTCCTGCCCGCCGCGCATGTGCTCCTCGCCATCGCCGCGACCACGCCGCAGGCCGCGATCGACGAAGTCGCCGCGCTGATGAAAAGCGACCCGGCCGTGGACGACTGGGCTGCGCTGCTCGCGGGGGTGCAGGCCGTGGCGCCGTGTCTGCCGGAGGAAGTCGGCGGCTTTTCCATCTGCATCCCGCACACCCGCGGCGAATGCGTGAGTGGCATGGTCATGAGCGTGGGCCGCAGCGTGGCGGGCGTGGTCTTTCCCGGCGTGGATCTGCCGGTGCGCTATTTCTTCTGCATCGCCGTCCCGCGGGCGCTCGCCGCCGACTATCTCCGCATCGTCGGCCTGCTCGCCCGCGTTTTCAAAAACCCCGCCGACGAAGCCGAACTCCGGGCCGCGGAGAGCCCCGCGGATTTCATCGCCCTGCTCTCGCGACGCGAAGCGAAGCTCTGAGGCAGGCCGACGAAAATCCCTTTGAATCGGGGCAGGCGTCTGGCACCTTCGCGGGCCAGTTTCCGCGGCGTTAGCTCAGTGGTAGAGCGGCGCTTTTACACAGCGTTGGTCGGGGGTTCAAATCCCTCACGCCGCATTTTTCCCGCGCGCTACTGTACCGGGGCCATGAGGCGGGCGACGCGCACTTTCAGCCGGAACCAAAAGCCGGCGCGGTCGAGTTCGTGCGCGGCGGCGGGGGTGCTGTCCGCAAAGTCGCGGGTGAGCATGTCGGCGACCTGCTGGGCGAAGGCGTGTTCGTAGAAAACCATGGTGATTTCGAAGTTCAGGCGGAACGAGCGGTTGTCGAAATTGGCCGTGCCGATGGCGCAGTAGTCGTCGTCCACGACCATGACTTTCTGGTGCATGAAGCCGCGCCGGTGGCGGAACCATTTGATGCCGACGGATTCGGTTTCGCGGAGGTAGGAGAAGCCGGAGAGGCGCACGAGCGGGTTGTCGGGTTTTTCCGGAATGAGGATGCGCACGTCCACGCCGCGCAGGGCGGCGAGCTGGAGCGCGGAGACGAATTGCTCGTCGGGGACGAAGTACGGGCTGGCGATCCAGAGGCGCGTGGTGGCGGAGTGGATGGCGTGGAGGAAAAAGAGCGTGGCCGTTTCCAACTCGTCGGCGGGGCCGCTGGGGAGGCAGAGCGCGCCGACGCAACCGCCCCGCGCGCCGGTGGGTCTCCAGTTGAGATTGGCGGGAGTTTCGCCGGTCGCCCAGAGCCAGTCCTCCAGCCACGCGACCTGCACACATTGCACCACCGGGCCTTCCACCTGCACGTGGGTATCGCGCCACGGGCCGATCTTCGGGTCGAGGCCGAGGTATTCGTCGCCGACATTGTGCCCGCCGACAAAGCCGATGCGGCCATCCACGACGACGATCTTGCGGTGGTTGCGGAAGTTGATCTGGAAACGGTTGGCCGGTCCCTTGGTGGTGTTGAACGGCGCGATCTGCACGCCGGCAGCGCGGAGTTCCGTGCAGTATCCACGCAGCCGCCCGCTGCCGACTTCGTCGAAGATCACGTGACAGCGCACGCCGGCGCGCGCGCGCTCGATGAGGGCGTCGCGCAGCCGGCGCCCGAGGCCGTCCTCGCGGATGATGTAAAACTGCACGAGCACGTAATCCCGCGCGGCGGCGATGGCGGCAAAGATGGCGGCGAAGGTGGCCTCGCCATCAATGAGCAGCGTGGCGCGGTTGTGCGCGGTGAAGGGGAGCTTGGCGAGGCGCTCGAGGAGCAGCTCCTCCTGGCGTCCGGCTTTGGTCTGCATGCGCTGGCGGTCGAACTCCTCGGCCAGCTTGCGCGCCACGGCGCTGGTCTTCAGCACTTCCGCGCGCCGCGCCGTGACGTAGCCCGCGAATTTCGTCCGCCCAAAAATCCAATAGGCCGGCACCGCGATCCACGGCAGCGTGACCAGCGACACCGCCCACGCGATGGCGCCCTGCGCGGTGCGCGTTTCCATAATGGCTTTCACGGCCGTGAGAAAGCCCGCCACCTCGATGGTGAAGTAGGCAATGCTGAATAGGGTGGGGGCGGTCATGCGAAGCCCGCTGACTAGCAGGGCGATGGGACGGGACGCGAGCACTTTGGGGCCGCCTAATAAAGCGTCGCGCCGGGGAGTCATGGGTGTATCGTCCCCGCACCCCGATGGCCCGCTACGAGTCTTATCAATCCAACGCTGCCGAAGCGCCGCTGATGCGGAAATGGGTGCTGCGCGCGCTGATCGTTTCGCTGTTTCTGCACGCCGCGCTGTTCGTGACGTTCAACTTCAAGAAGCTCGAAAATTTTGGCGCGACGGATGCGCCGGTGCTGGCGCCGATGCCGGTGAACATGAAGCGGGCGGTGATCCCGATGCTGGATGAAAAGGACGCGCGGCTGGAGCTGCCGAAGGCGGCGAATGTGGCGAAGCTCGAAGTGCCGATCGATAAACCCGAGGTGACCGAGTTTCGCGTCGCCCCGCAAAGCACCGACCTGACGAAACTGATCGGCGTGGAGAAGCCGGCCACGATGAAGGGCTGGGACGCGCTGGAGAAGGCCGAGCAGGCCAGTCGCAAGCAGATGGAGGGGGAGCTGACGGCCATCGCCGGGTCGCTGATCAAGGAAAGCCCGAAGTCGCCGCGGCAGCCGTTGCTCCGGGTGCATGCGGGCAAGCCGGGCGAGGGTGGCGGGGCCGGTCTGGAGAGCATTCCGGGGTTGCCGTCGGTGAGCGATTTGCTGGGGGAGCCGGGCTCGCTGAAGTCCGGCGCGCGGGGGGGAATTCCCGGCGGGGCGCTCTTTCAGCACGGCAGTGCGGAGCTGCGGGAGGCGGCGGTGACGCAGCTCCAAAATCTCGGCGAACTCATCAAGCGCAATCCGAACGCGACGTTTGTCATTGAGGGGCACACGGATTCCACCGGCTCGCCGGAAACGAATCAGGCCTTGAGCGAGGAGCGGGCGGATGCGGTAAGGACCTGGCTGGTGGAGAAAATGGGGATCGTGCGGGAGCGCGTTGGCACGGTGGGCATGGGCAGCTCGAAGATGATCGTGGATCCGCATGCGTTCGACGCGACGAATCAGGCGGAGATTGATGCGGAGATCGCGCGGCAGCAGCCGAACCGGCGCGTGGAGATCGTCATCAAGACGAACCGGAAAGAGCGGTGAGGGAACCCGGCGACTTCGGCGTGGAGAGCCGCCGCCAGCTTGCGCGCGAATGATCGCGGCCCAGTCCGATGAATTGCCGGGACCGCGCGGCGAAGTGGGCTTGCTGGCGCTGTGGGCGGTGCTGCTTTTCGCCGTCACGCTGCTGCTCAATACGCGGCACCATGACTTTCCGTTTTTCTACCACCCGGACGAGACGGCAAAGGTGGAGCAGGTGCTGACCGGCGCGTGGAATTTTCACCATCCGATGCTGCTGCTCACGACGACGAAGGCAGCGGTGGCGGTGTTCGGGGTGAAGCCGCAGGAACAGAGTGTCGTCGAGGCGGGACGGTGGGTGTCGGCGGGCTTCGTCGCGGCGGCGGTGGTGGCGCTGTCGCTGCTGGCGTTCGCGTGGCGTGGCTGGACGGCGGCGCTGGCGAGCGGGGCGGCGCTGGTGTTGCACCATCAGCTCTTCGAGCTTTCGCACTATTTGAAGGAGGATTCCGCGCTGCTCATGGGGACGGCGTGGACGTTCCTCGCGGCGTTCCTTTTTTGGCGGAAGCCGGATGCCGGTCGGGCGGCGCTGCTCGGCGCGGCGACGGCGCTGGCGATCTCGGGGAAATACGTGGGCGTCGTGGTGCTGGCGGTGGCGCTGCCGGTGCTGTGGCGTGCGCCGGGGCGGAAGGGCCGCTGCGGGCTGTGGTTTGTGGCGGCGCTGGCGGCGGTGCTGGTGCTGGTGAATCTGCCGCTGCTGCTGCAGCCGGGGGCGTTTGGGAAAAGTTTCGACCGCGAGGTGGGGCTGGTCGTGCATGGCCAGGGCGGTCAGCGCGACTGGCCGCACGCGCAGTATTGGAGCGTTTTTCGCGACAACTCGACGCCGGTCATGTGGGTGCTGCTGCTCGTTTTTCTCGCGAGCCGCTGGCGCGAGCGGCGCACGCTCGCGCTCCCGGAGTGGCTGGTGCTGGCGTTCCCGTTTGCGTTCGCGCTGATGCTTTCCTTTTCGCCGAAATCGAACGACCGCTACTTCCTGCCGGCGACCGCGGTTTTCACGCTACTCGCCGCGCTCGGAGCGGTGGATGCGGCGCGGCTGCTCACGCGCTGGCTGCCGCGGCGCGGGGCGCTGGGCGCGACGGCAGCGGTGCTGGTGGCCGGGCAGCTCCCGAGCTGGCTGAAATACGACGCGGCTTTTCGGACGGATGACAACGCGGATTTGATCGCGTGGGTGCGGACGGAGTTGCCGCCGGACGCGGTGCTCAGCCGGGACAGCCGCGCGCGGCTGCCGGATTCGAGCAGTGAAAAGGCGCAGCGTCGGTTCGCGCCGCTAACGCAGAAAATTCTCGGCGGACGCTTCGCGGCTGACGAAGGAACGGTCGCCGAGCAGCGGGCGAAGGGCGTGACGCATGTGGCGGTTTCCGAGAGCGACTACGGGCGCTTTTTCCTGCGCGATCTGCGGCCGCGGGCCGGTGAGGAGGAGAAGTTTGCCCAGCGCAAAGCGTTTTACGAAGAGTTGCTCCGCGACGGTGAGCGCGTCTTTGGGCGGGATCGCGGGACGGTGCTTTACCTGCATCCCGGACTGCGCGTCTATCGGTTGCCGCCGGACGGCGACTGACCGGGGAATCCCGTCAGGGCTTGGGCGACGGCACCGGCACCGTGGCCTCGACCGGCTTTTCCGCGGGACCAGCAGCGGGACCGCCGCTGGCGAACTCCGTCTTCAGCTTCGCAATCACCTCGCGCAAAAGCGGGCGGCGCTTTTCGTCCATTTCTTTGCGGAGCTGTTCCTCGATGAGATGCCGCTCTTCGCCGTAGCGTTTGGCGAACCGCTCCCGCTGACTGGCATCCAAGGTGAGTCCGCTTTCCTTGAGCGCGGCGTCGATGTCCTCGACGATTTTGTTGCGGCGAAAGGTCATGCGGTCCGCGAGCGCTTTCTTTTCCTCGGGCGAGAAATTGCTCCAGCGGAGAAAGTTTTCCTGAAAGCGCTGCCGCTGCTCCGGATTCAGCGCTTCGATGGCTTTGCGGACGCTGTTGAACTTTTCACGGTCCTCGGGCGCTCCGGGAGTGCCGCCGGGGCGGCGGTGCTCGCGCTCGCGGTCACGGTCGCCACCGCCAAACCACGGGCGCTTAGGCGGCGGCGAGGAAGGCGGAGTGCCCGGCGGAGGTTCCGCTACGGCCTGACTCACCGCGGTGGCGGCCAGCAGTCCGAGGGTCCGAAGAAATGTCAGTTTTCCAGCCATGCCAGACTTTCCTCGGCGGCGATCAGTTCATCGAGGTTGCTGATGACCTGGTAGTCGATGCTTTGGGCGACGCTTTCCGCGAGAGCCGCGGTGCTCTGATCCGCGCGCTCGGGGCCAGGCGTGAGCACGAGGGCGGCGGCGAGGGCGGCGCAGGTGCTGAGCGCGCCGAGCTGCCAGTGGCGGTGCAGCCACGCGAACACGCCAGTCTTTTCCGCCCGCTCCTCGCGGATCGCGCGCAGGACGTTCCGGGAAAAGAAGGGCGATGGCGTCTGGGTCCGGGCTTGGCCGAGCAGGCGCCAGAGGTCGTCGTGTTCGTCGGTGTTCATGGCTGGGCGGATTAACGCAGGATTCTCGCGAAAGTTGCAACTTTCATGCACCGTGGCGGGAGCGGGCCGGCACCGGGCCGCTGGTCACTTCTCGTGCGCTTCGAGGAAGCCCTCGAGCTGCCGGATCCGCGTGGGATGGCGCATCTTGCGCAGCGCCTTGGCCTCGATCTGCCGAATGCGCTCGCGGGTGACTTTGAACTGCCGCCCAACTTCCTCCAGCGTCCGCGGGTAGCCATCGACGAGGCCGAAGCGCTGCTCCAGCACCTGCCGCTCGCGCTCGGTGAGCGATTCGAGCACGTCCTTGATCTTCTCCTTGAGGAGTACGATCGCAGTCATGTCGCTCGGATTTTCCGCGCTCTTGTCCTCGATGAAATCGCCGAAGCTGGTGTCGTCGCTTTCGCCGACCGGCGACTGGAGCGAGATGGGCTGCTGCGCCATTTTCAAAACGGCGCGCACGCGCTCGACGGGAAGCTGGATTTCGTCGGCGACTTCCTCCGGGGTGGGCTCGCGGCCGTAATCCTGCACGAGCTGTTTCTGCACGCGCATCAGCTTGTTGATCGTCTCGATCATGTGGACCGGGATGCGGATGGTGCGCGCTTGGTCGGCGATCGAGCGGGTGATCGCCTGGCGGATCCACCACGTCGCGTAGGTCGAGAACTTGTAGCCGCGGCGATACTCGAATTTCTCGACCGCTTTCATCAGGCCCATGTTGCCCTCCTGGATCAGATCGAGGAACGAAAGCCCGCGGTTCGTGTATTTCTTCGCGATGGAAATGACCAGCCGAAGGTTGGCCTCGACCATTTCGGTCTTGGCCTTGAGCGCCTTTTTCAACCAGCCCTTCAGCTCCTGAAACTCCTGGGTAAACTCCTCGGGGCTCATCCACATCCGCATCTGCTGCTCCTTGAGCTTCGCGGCATAGTCGATGGGCGCGGCGTGGTTGGGCTGGCCTTTGACGGACTTCTTGGGCTTGTGCAGCTCCGCGGTCCACTGGTTGATCAGCCGCAGCGCTTCCTCGGCGAGGTTCACAAATTCTTCCGTCACCTTTTGTTTGAAGAAGAACTTCGGGTAGATCTTCTGGATCCCGTCGTGCGCTTTCTTGAACACGAGATAGGACTTCGTCTCGTGGTTCTTGCCGCCGTGGGCCACGTAATTCCGGTAGCTGGCCGAGCACTGGGCCGTCGCCTGTTCGAGCTGATGGCAGAGCTTCGGCAGGTGCTTCATGTAGCGCTCGCGGCTCTCGATTTTCTTGTCGAGGATCACCCGGTCGAAACGCTCGCGCCCTTCCTGGAGTTTCGCCGCCAGATCGAGGTAAGCGCGGGCGCTGAAACCGAAATGGTTGATGTAGTTCTGGACGTTGATCTCGGCGTCCTCGATGCGCTTGGAAATCTCCACTTCCTGCTCGCGGGTGAGCAGCGGCACCTGGCCCATCTGCTTGAGATACATCCGCACCGGGTCGTCGAGGATGTCGAGCTTGGCCTCCGGTTTTTCCTCCTCCTCCTCGGGATCCTCGGTCTTCTTGCCGTCCTTGAAACGATCCACGTCGGACGCCTCGATGATCTCGATCTCCATGCTACGGAGCCGGCCCATGATCGTGTCGATCTCGTTCGGGTCGGTCACGTTGTCGGGCAGCGCCTCGTTGAAGTCGTCGAACGTGAGGTAGCCCTGCTCCTTCGCGAGCTTGATGAGTTCCTTCAGCTTCTCCTGCACGTCCGGCTGGTCGATCACGCTGATCGCCGTCGGAGCCGGGCGGATGGCTTTTTCCTTCTTGGCGAGCTTCGCTTTTTTTGGCTCCGGCGCAGTAGCGACCGCCTCGATCTTCCTGGCCTCGACCTTTTTTTCCGGCCGCTTGGACTTCTTCTTTTTCGCGGAGACCTTGGCCTTCTTGGGCGCTTTCGGAGCCGCCTTCTTGAGCTTGGCCTTCGGAGCTTTCTTCGCGGCTTTCGCCGGTTTGGAAACCTTCGCCTTGGCCTTCTTCGGCTTCACCGCCTTGGGCTTCGTGGCCTTCGGTTTGACGGCTTTCTTGACCTTCTTTGGGCGGGCGGGTTTCGCCGCTTTTTTAGGTGCGTCTTTCTTCTTCGGTTTCTGCGGGCTCGGCTTCGGCTTTTTGGCGGTGGCTTTTGGCGGTTTAGGAGAGGCTTTCGTAAGTTTTTTGGGCATACCCGAGCTGGTAGTTAGGGCTAAAGACGATGATCCCCGCCGCTCAGAACGCGCTCGCGTTCAAAGGGGCGGGGATAAAGGCCGCGCAATATCTAGGAGGCGTTTTTGGAGGTCAAGGACTTCTTTCTGCATTTTCGCCACAGCCGCCAGCGCGAGGTCGGGCGCACGCATCCGGGCCTTGATCGCCTCGGTGTGCCGCTGAATCTGCCGCCTTTCCAGATCCCGCCAGCAGTCGTGCGCCACCGCCATGGGATGCGCCGGAGGCTTGGCTTCGAGCAGGCCGGACACCGCCGACTCCTCCTCGGCCGTCAGCGTGGTGAGAAAGGCGTGGGCCGACGCCGCGCCGCCTGGCTCCAGGTCGGCGGCGAGGATCTTCACGAGCAGCGCCGCGTCGGGATCCTCCCCAAACACCCGCGCCCACGGCTCCGCCAAAATCCACGCCCGCGCCGCGGCATCGTGCAGCGCCACCAGCGCCAGCAGGCGCGCCGTCGGGTCCAGCGTGATCGGGCGGGCCGCTTCCGGCTCGGCGGCCTCCCGTTCCTCCGGCGGCTTGGCCTTCTTTAGTTTCAAAAGGCGCGCAAACTCCGCCAGCGAGATTTCCAGCCGCATGCTCACCTTGTTCATCACCGCCTCACGCAGCATGGCGTCGCTCAGCAGCCCGATGGACTCCGCCATCTTGCGCGCCGCCACCATCTTGCCCCGCGGCGAAGCAAAGTCCGGCTGCCGCGCCAGCCGTTCGAGCTGGAAGTCGAAAAAATCCCGCGCGCTGGTGATCCGCTCGACGAATGCCGCCGCGCCCTTCCCCCGGATCAGCGAATCCGGGTCCTCCCCCGGCGGCATCTCCGCCACGCGCACCAGCAGATTCTCCGCGAGCAGCGAGGCCAGCGAACGCTCCGCCGCCTTTTCCCCCGCCGCATCCGCGTCGAAACACAGCACCACCTCGCCGTCCGGCAGAAACCGCCGCAAAATCCGCGCCTGCTTCTCCGTGAACGCCGTCCCCTGCGGCGCGATGACATTCTGCACGCCACTTTCAAATGCCGTGATCAAATCGAGCTGCCCTTCCAGCACCACCGCCGACCGCCGGTCAATGATCGCGCGCTTCGACTTATGCAGCCCGAAGAGCACCGCGCCCTTCGTGAAAAGCATCGTCTCCGGCGAGTTCACATACTTCGCCGCCTTCGCCTCCGCCTCCAGCACGCGTCCGCTGAAAGCGATGACGTTGCCGCTGTCGTCGCAGATCGGAAACATCACCCGCCCCCGAAACCGGTCGTAAAACTCCCCGTGCGGATGCTCCTCGTCGCGCAGCTTCGCCAGTCCGCTGGCGAGCAACTCCTCCTCCGAAAACCCGCTGCCCCGCGCGAAATCCCGCATCGCATCCCAAGCGTCCGGCGCATAGCCCAGCTTCCACGACTTCGCGATTTCCCCACTCACGCCGCGCCCTTTCAAATAATCCCGCGCGATCTGCGCCGACGGCTTTTTCAAAAGCTGCGCGTGAAAAAACTCCGCCGCCTCCGCGTGCAGCGCCAGCAGCCGGCGGCGCAGCGAAAACCGCGCGGTGTCCTCCGCGCTCATCTCCGCCTCCACCAGCTTGATGCCCGCCCGCTCCGCCAGCTTCTTTGCCGCCGCCACGAAATCCAGATTCTCGTAGCTCATCACAAACCGAATCACGCTTCCGCCCGCGCCGCAGCCGAAGCATTTGAAAATCTGCCGCTGGCCATTCACCGAAAACGACGGCGTCCGCTCCTGATGAAACGGGCATAGCGCCTTGTAGAGCCCGCCCGCCCGCTTCAGCGGAAAATAGCCGCTGATCACCTCCACGATGTCGTTGGAGGCGATGATTTGGTCGATGGTTTCTGGCGGAATGAGAGCCACGGCAGGAGGCGGGGAGTATGCACGGGTGCGGGAGATTTCCTCTCGAAAAAAAGCGGACGCCCCCGCCGCCGCCGACACCCGCCCCAAAACCCCCACAGGCGGGAGCCCGGAAGAGCTTTGCCAATAAATCCCTTTCGGGAAGGAGCTGGCAGTCTGTCGGACGTCTGCGCGGCGCGTGCGGGGAGCGTTCGCGATGACGCAAAATTTTGTGGGCGTGCGGTGACTTTGGCGCGGGCGGATCGGCGCGCTTTTCGAGGGCCTCGACGCTGCGTCCGTGCGGCTGGCGACCGATGGCCGCATACACGAGCGGGCCGGGCAGGCCCTCACGCCCGCGCTCGGCGGCGGTCACGGCGGCGGCGCTGTAAAAGCCGCTGTCTACGAGCACCGCGGCGATGCTTTCGATCACAGGACTGGTCGCCGCCAGCGTCGGTCCGAGTTGCTCCTTGTCATCGGGCGCGGCGGTCACGGCCTGGCTCACCAGCAGGCGGCTTTCGACTTCCACGGCGGCTTGCCCGTTGTAGCTCGGCGCGAAGCCCGAGCTGGTCTTTGCGCCAGTCGAGGCGTTTGGCATAGCGTCCGCGCACCACGAAGTCGAGCGCGCGCGTGGGTAGGACGGCGAGGTTGGCATAGCTCCAGAAGCCGCGATCGGCGACAAGGATGTCGCCGGCGCGCAGGGTGCGGCGCAGGAGGGCAAAGAGGCGCGCTTCGCTGGTCTTCCAAGGTCCGTGGGCGGCGCG
>Ga0163144_10018229_pt1 | contig 14222 bp, 16 predicted proteins | sample OliLak19BULKMAT1_FD_123175 | JGI IMG/M metagenome (GOLD analysis project Ga0163144, IMG submission 123175) | Freshwater microbial mat bacterial communities from Lake Vanda, McMurdo Dry Valleys, Antarctica - Oligotrophic Lake LV.19.BULKMAT1 | ecosystem: Environmental > Aquatic > Freshwater >... | reverse complement strand
GTCAGGCGGCGAGGTCGAGGGTGAGGCCGAGGCGATTGGCGGCGCCGGTGCGGCGCAGGCGATAGGCGATTTCCACGCGAACCTGGCCGGGCTGGTCGTCGGGCGTGGTGACGGAGATGTCGTCGACGACGATTCGCTGCTCCGAGCGGGCCAGCGAGGTGGTAATCAGATCGCGGATCCGCCGGTGCGTGGTGAGCGTGTTGGGCTCGTGGAGAAAGTTTTCCAGGCCGGCGCCGAACGCGGGTCGCATCAGTTGCTCGCCGGGCCGCGTCTGCAGGATGACGCGAATCTGCTGCGCGACGCTCTGTTCGAGCGACGGCCAGTGGAGCTGTCCGTTAGCGTCCGGCAGCGGCAGCAGGGGCCAGCCAAGGAGAGGGGAGGTGCTCATTTTTTACGGGGAAACGGGATGCAGATCTTCACGTAAGGGAGCCAAAAAAAGATGATGTTCAGCAGGCTCAGGAAAATGTTCAGGACGATGAACGCGCAGATGCTGATGATCGGAACGTTGAACCCGCAGATCCAATCGAGGCTGAACGAGGATCCCTGGCCGGCCTTGCCTTCGAGGAATTTTTTCGGGTCCTGGTTCAGCACATTCGCCAGCTTCGCGGGCACGGAGAACGCGACATTGGGCCGGGCGTTTTTGAAGAACTCCGGCGTGAGGTCGGGCAGCGCAATCGGCACCGGCCCGCCCGGCCCGGACTCGTACCAGGGCGCGATCGAGAACTCGTCACTATACGGACTCCACACGATTTTTGGCGGACACGCGCCGCCTTGTTTAACCCGGACGAAGGCGCGCAAAACATAACGCGCGGTCGGATCGTCATAGCGCCCGCCGCCGCTTTCCGTACTGAAGAGCGAGAGTTCGGTTTCCCGACTGATCTGCTGGAGCAGCGTGAACACGTCCGACCCCACGGAGGAGCTGACCGCCGGCCAGGTTTTGGGACGCGGGAGCGTGAGGCTTGGCTTGGGCAGATCGAAAAAGAGCCTCGCCGCATCCCGCAGGTAGTTGCCAGCGGGACGCGTGGAGCCGTCGACCAGCGCGAGCGTGAGCGCGTTGAGTTTCGCGATCAGCCGGTCGGTCGTATCCACGTTTACCGGACGGAGCAGGCTGAATTCCTGGGCGAGCTGGCGTACAAGGAGAACGAAGCGGCTGGCCCCGGGGTTGACGCTGCTGTCGGGAAGCGTGACCGGAGTGTTGGCCAGATCCGCGCGATCGAGCAACGCGGCCTTCTCGGTTGCGCTGTTACCCGGCCAGAGGGAGACGGCATTATCCGAGGCACGCAGCAGCAGGGAAAGGTGAGCGGCCCATTCATGGGGAGCCGGTGCGGCGCCGCGCGGCATGGCCCCGGCGCGCGAGGAGCTGGTGACCGGCATCACGCCGTAGAGGAGCGTGCGGGTGGTGGCGCTGGCGGTGTCGGGTGGTGCGACGAAGATCGAGGTGGCTTCCTCGGTGGTCAGATCGCCGGGGCCAAACTGCTGGAGGTCAAAGGCCGGATTGGCGGTGAGGCGCGGCTGGGGCCGGCGCGCCGGATCGGGATCGCGGAGGTGATCGGGATGATCGAGATCGGCGAGGGTGACCCAACCGGAAACCTTGTGCCGGGTGGCGACCCACGCTTCGTAGCGCTTGCTGCCGTCGGGCATGAGGCGCACGCGGCGGATGACCTGGCCCGCGGAGTCGATCTTGCGCGGGTCGAGGCGCGGTTGGCCGAACGTGTCGCAATGGGCCTCCAGCAGCGAGAGATTGAAGACGCGATGGATGGGCTGATAAAGGCGCAGGGCGCCGTTGGTGACGGCCTTGGGCCGGTGGGCGGGAATGAGGGCGGCAGGGTTTTCGCCGGTGAGTTCATGAAGGAGGGCCGGGATGAAATCCTCGTCGCGCCGCTCGAGGATCGAGGGGGCGCCATCGTTGCGCAGCGTCCACGCGCCCACGAGGCGCACCTCGTGGTCATCGTCGAAGCGAATGGGGTTCACCTTTACCATATGTTTCCTGCGCCCGGGGTGTAACTGGGAGAAACGACGGCGTTGGTGATGAGGGTATCGCACTTCACGACGCCGGAAAAGTTCGACATGCCCGCGTCGACGCTGACCATGCCGGCCGAGACCTGTACCTGACTCGCGGATACACTCACTTTTCCGGAGGCCTGGATAGTGACGCCCTGTGCATCCATCGTGATGCTGTTTCCTGAAGTATCCTCGAACTTGATACTTCCGGTGCCTTCGTCGGTGAACGTGCCTTTGACGCCGCTGGGCGTTTCCAGGACGATCTTGGCGGTACCCTCGGATTCCTCGATGATGGCGAGGCGGGTGCCCGCCTTTCCGGTGATCGTCCAGCGGTCGACGCGGTTCCCGCTGAACGTTTCGGGCGGACGGGCGTTACCGTTCCAGAGGCCGCCAATCACAATGGGAAAACGCGAGTCGCCGGCCACGAAATTGACCAGGACTTCGTCACCGACATCGGGGATGAACAGCGCGCCGCGATCTGCTCCAGCAAAGGGCACGGCGACGCGGGCCCAGATCTCGGCCTGGCCTTCGCCATCGACGGTGAGCAGGCGAACCTTGACGCGCGCGAGGTTCTGCGGGTCCTGGACGTCCACCACCGTCGCGAGATGACAGGCGTGGGTCGGGTTGAGATGAGTGTCGATGGGAGGCATGGTTCAGCCTTCGCCGAGAAAGGCGCACTGGCCCTCGAATTCCGTCCGATAGCCCTCGGTGAGATCGTAGCAGTGGCGCACCGCGGTGATGTAATACGTGTTGGAGAACCAGGCCCCGAGTCGATTCACCTGCACATGAGTGCCGACGCGCAGTGCCGGAGTTCCTGTGGTGACACCTTGGATACGCAGAAAACGGCGGCCGCGGCGATTGCGCACGGTGGTCGCGATCGCGTCGGCTTCCTGCTGGTTGAAGCTGAGCACGTGGCAGGTGTGGTGGGTGCGCTCACCGAACGTCTCTTCCAGGGCGCTGCCTCCGCGTTTACCCGCACCGGGGCCAAGTGCGTTGTCCTGGCCGTTGGCCTCGAGCGCCTCTCCCGCCGCCACATCCCATCCTTTGACGGTCGCGTCGGTGATCTGATGGGCCAGGTCGGAAAGGACGCGGGCACTCTTCAGCTCTTGTCCCAGCGTGAGTTCGAGCTCGCCGCGGCGAACGTCGCGCCGGGGTGAAATCTGCAGCGCTGTACCCACAATCTGAATATCCGCATCGATGCGGGCGAGCAGACGGCGGAGGAAGCCGAGATCGGTTTCATTGAGCTGCACCTGCGGGCCGAAATTGTCGTTCAAGCCGTCGATCTCCGGAGTGAGCCCGTGATCGTTGGCGATCGTCCGGGCGATGTCGGCCAGCGATTGATCTTCGAACGTGCGGGAGCGGCGTTTTAACCGGAGGAGTTGCAACGCGTCTTCTGCGAACACGATCAATTCGGGTGGCGCGGCCTCGTTGAACACGCCCTCCAAACCGGAAATGCGGCCTTTGAAAATCTCCACCGGCGCGGCGGAATCGCCCGCTCCGACCACGAGTTCCTTGCCCAAGCTAAGTTCCCCGCCGGCATCGAACGCATACTCGGCCGAGCCGTCCCGCAACGACGCGGAGTTCGACAACCGGATCTCCACGGAAGACAACCCGCCCTCCTGCTCGTTCATCACCATGCTGGTGATCAGGGAGCTGAGGCGTTCATGCTCTTCACCGTCCAGCCGGAGGGTCGGACGCGCGACATAGACGAGCGGTGTTTCGGACGGAGGCATGGTCAGTCGGCACTGAGGCGCTCGGCCCGTTCCGCAACGCGCTGCAACTCGCGCACGAGGGACTTCGGGTCGACCTTGGCGCTGCCGGAGGGATCGCTCTGGCGTTCGCTCGCACTGGACGTGGGAGCGGGCGGCGTCACGTCCGCGGTGATTTCATCGAAGATGATGGGCATGGATCAGGTTTCGTCGAAACGCAGGCGCCGCGCGCCGCCGACGTCGGCTTTGAAGGTGCTGGCACTTTGCGCGATGGCTTTGCCGGTGACGTCAAACAGTCCACCCGGCGCCACGGTTGGAGCGGAGGCGGCGGTGAAAAGGCGTTGCGGCGCGAGCGCGGAGCCGGCGGCGGCTCCGGCTGCCGAGCTCGCGTGCAGTCCATTGAACGCGCCCGAGCTCGCGGAAACTCCGGCGGATGAACCTGCGCCAAAACTCGTCGAGAAGCCGGCGCTCCCGCCGCTGCCAACTCCGACTCCTCCACCGAGTCCAAGATTAAGTCCAATGCCTGCGCCCGCGCCACCACCCGCGCCCGCACTTACTCCGGCGGAGAAACTGGCTGCGGCGCCGATCGTGACCCCGCCGCCGATGGACAGTGAAATGCCGGCGCTCGCGCGCAGGCTTTCGAGTCCGTTGGCGGACGCGATTACCCTGGCGGCAAACGGATTTCCTGCGTCGGTCGCGAGTTGAGACGGGTTCCCTCCAGGAACCACGAGCGCATCGTTGCCCGCGCCGCCACTTTCGCCCCCCGCTTGATCGAATTGGTAATTCGGTTGCGACATCGACAACGCGACGACCGCCCGCAGGGGCACGCCGTTGGCGGAAAAAAAGTCCATTGTCTGTTTAAACGAGTCGACGATGCCGGTGAAGCTGAACGCGCCCCACTCGAATGTAACCATCGGTGGCGCTTGCGGCGGGCCCTCCGGTCCGCCGGTGCGCTCGGGTGGCCGCAGCATCAACTCGACCTTGTTGGTCTTGCCGCGCACGTCATCACCGCTGTCGGTGGTGTCGAAGGTCAACTCGAGGTTCAGCTTCGCACTGGCGGCTCCCGCGGCCTGTTGGGTTTGCCCGCCTTCACCCTGCGCGTTGATCGTGATCGAATAGTCGAGCGACGCGGGGTTGAAGTCGATCGGCACGGTCGTCTTGCTGCCGTCCGCAGCCGTGTAGGTGAACTGACCTTTGGCAGGTGGGGGTGCGGCGCTCATGCGAGTTTCAACCCTTCGTGGACGAGATGCAGTTCCTCGATCGCGACGTCGCCGCTTTTGGCGTTGAGGTCGGCGGATTTGAATTTCACCGGCAGCGCGCGCTCGAGCTTCCACGTGCGCACCACGGTCTCACCATCGATATCGAGATGACGGATTGAGACATTCATCCGGTGGGTGTAACCGCCGAGGAGTGTGGCGTCCTTGAACCAATCCCAGAGGTCGCGATTCAGCGTCATGCCGCGACGGAGAATCACGGTCGCAAACGTCACCGTGCCCGCGCGCTGGTGCACCCCGTAGTTGAAACCGCCCTCCCGAATCGTCCGCGGCTCCATCGTTGCCTCCAGGCCACTGCATTCGGAAAACGCGCCGCCGGCAACCTGCTTATCGGCAATCCCGCTCGTGGGTTTCAAACTGGCCTCGCTGAAGATCAGTTGATAGCGAAAGCTTCCGACGGGAAGGTGATTGGCGTCAGGCATGGCGTTTAAGTGAGGACATCGAGCGCCGAGACGGCGCCCTCGCGGACGGAGAGAACGACCACAATGAGCCCGACCGGATGCGCGGGGGCGAACCGCACTTCGGCAATCACGCGACCATTGTCGCGGTCGTTTTGCGAGGTGGTCGTGTCGTCACAGCGGATTGAATACGCCTCGGCGGCGGATGCTCCCTGGAGCGCGCCGGCGGTGAAAAAGTCGTCGAGTAAGCGGTCGAGCTGGGAGCGAATCGACTCAGCGAGTTCCTCGCCCGAGGGTTCAAAGGAGGACGCTTCGCCGATCCGGCGCGCGGTGCGCAGAAGAGCGGCGGTGAGCCGGCCGATGCACGCCGGCCGGTGGGATTCCGCGGGGCTGGTGGTCACGTCCGAAAGCACGCGCACGCCATCCGGGGTTGGGCCGATCAACGACACGCGGTGGATGAGAGCCGGTGAATCGCCCTCCGCGGTGTCGAGCACGCGGTCAGCCGCGGACAGCTCTGGCTCGAAACCGTGGATACCGTGCAACGCCCGCCGGCCGATGCTGTGGGCGACGCCACGTTCCGGAATCGCACGCGCGAGTGCTCCCGCGTAAACACCGTCAGCCGGCTCCGCGCCGCCGGGTAGGGCCTCGGCGCCCGGGGTGTTAAGCCACGGATGACACAGCTGGAGAAACGCTGTCGCGATTCCGTCGGGCTCATCGAGGGATTTTCCCAGACCAAACACATTGGCGGGTTCGTCGAGCAACTGCGTGGGTCGGCCCACCACCGTGCGCGCTGGCAAAGGCAGGGCGAGGAGCAGTTGCACATCGCGGCGCTCGGCACGGATGAACTGGGCCGCGTGGCGGACTGCTCGCCGCCACTCGAGCAAACCCCTTTCGGTGCAGGCCGGAGCGGCGGAGATTTGACGGATTCCGTCCGACTCCAGTTTGACCGTGGGTGAGCATTCGACGAACACCTCCGGGCTCGGTGGCAACGGGGCGAGACCGGCCGGTTCGAGGGCGGCGTCGGCGAACAACTCCGGCAAATCCGGCAGGCAGACAAACGCGGCTTCATCGAGCCCGAGCAGGACGCCCAGACCTTTCCATGTGCCCGGATCCTGGCGCGAAGCGGGTGCCAACGCGCTGCCCGAAAATCCGGGAAACAGCAGGCCGCGTCGCTCGGTTTGCGTGATCTGATGCGCGGTTTTTTCCGCGTCCGTCGCGTTTTCCGCGAGCAGCGTGTATGGGCCGGGATCACCCACGCGGACAACGAAACAGCGCGCCCCGCCTTGGCGGAAAAAGGAGCGCACGGCCGCGCCGAGCCACGTGGTGAACGGGAACGCGTGGGGTTGCGGCGGACGCGTCTCCCAGGTGAACAACCGGTCGAACGCTTCGAAGCTGTCGATCGGCACCGGCACGTTCAGCAAGGGATCGTCGTCGTTGATCACGGAGCCGCGCCCGCGCCAACCCTGGTCGTACAGCCACGTCTTCAACCGGCTCGGCAACGGCGAGGTGAGCCGCCGGCCGACGAAGCCGATGAAGCACACCACGTCGGCGCGGTTCGGCGATTCCGTCCGCGCCGGCTGCGCATCTCTGAAGAGAAGACCGGACATCCTCGGGGAGGTTACTCGATGACCAGGCCCTCGGCGGAGAGAACGATTTCTTCCATCGCGACGTCGCCCCCTTTGCCCGCCAAGGTGGGGCCGGTGTATTTCAGGGGGATGACGTTTTGGAGCTTCCAGCTGCGAACGGGCGAGCCGGTTTCGTCGTTGAGGGTGATCACGACGTTGCGCTGGGCCTTGTGGCCTTCTTCGCGTGTCTGTTTGATCCAGGCGAAGAACTCGTTCGAGTCGACGACGCCGCGTTTGAGCGTGACGTCACCGACCTTGTGCATCAGCGGGATTTTTTTGACGTGGTTTTCCTTGAAGTTGCCGTTGCGATACTCGGCCACGACGGTCTCGGTCACGAGACCCGAGACATCGGAAAAGCCGCCGAGCTCGGAGCCGGGATCGATCCCGGGCGAGTTCAGGTTGACGAGGAAGTTGAAGGCGCCGTACGGAGTGGTGCGGGACATGAGAGGCGAGGGTGGGAGGTTGACGGTTAAGCCCGGGCGTCGGCGGTTTTCTGGCCGATGCGGAAGATGACAAACTCGGCCGGCTTGATCGCGGCGACGCCGATGAGGCAAATCAGGCGGCCATTATCGAGGTCGTTTTGGGTCATCGTCGATCGATCGCATTTCACGAAGAACGCCTGCTCCGGCTTGGTGCCGAGGAGGGCGCCGCTGACCCACTCGTTGTGGAGAAACGACGAGACCGTATCGCGGACATTGGCCCAAAGGCGCTCGCCATTGGGTTCGAACACCGACCATTGCGTGCCGCGGTCGATCGAGTGTTCGAGATACAGGAAGTAGCGGCGGATATTCACGTATTTCCATTCCGGATCCGACGACGTGGTCCGGGCGCCCCATACGCGATGGCCGCGGCCGGCGAAGTAGCGCAGGCAATTTATGCCAAACGGATTCAGGATTTCCTGCTCGCCGGTCGTGACGAGCCGCTCGAAGCGCAGGGCGGAGCGGACGACCTCGTTGGCGGGCGCTTTCCACACGCCGCGCTCGATGTCGCTGCGAGCATAAATCCCGCACATGAAACCGGACGGGGGGAGCGTCAACTCGGCCGGAATGCTCGGGTCGCCCGGATTGAAATCGGGATTCGGCGCGACGACCCACGGATAATAGAGCGCCGCGTAGGTGGAATCGATTCTCGCTTTATAAGCCTGAGCTTGGGAGGGCGTGCTATCCTGCGGGACATCGAGGACGGCGATGCGATAGGCCCGTCGTTTTTCCGCGTGTGCGATCAGCTTGAGCGCGACCGGTGCGCCGAGGCCCGTCAGCGCGGTGTGACCAGGTGCGGCTACAATGGAAACGCCTTCGAGCCCTTCGACGATCTCAAAGGCCTTGTCGTAATCGCCCGGCGCGGGCAGGACGTCCGTACCGCCGGTTAGCGTGATCGTTTTTACCGGACTGCCGGCATCGGGAGCAAAGGCCGTCACAAGTTCGAACGCGGTGACTGATGAGGCGACATCAAAGGCGAACGGCTGGGTCAGGGCGGCCGCCCGCGTGGGCGGGTTGACGCCGAGCAGCGTGCCGATGTAGCGCTTGTGCCGTGGATCGACGCCGAGGCCCTCGAATTCGGTCACGCGGCCGTCGGCGTCCTCGAACGTCACGTTCACGGTGACGAGGTCCATACCATCGGTTTCATTCTGCGCGACAAAGGTGTGCGCGCCATCTGCGGTCGTGCGCCAGACGCCATCGCGTTTCACGAGATTGACGGCCGGGGCGCTGTTGATTCGGAGAAAGCTGCCGTCAATCGCCTTGGCCGCCGCCGCGATCGAGGTAGCCCGGGGCGTGAGCTGCACCGCGACCGTGCCGTTACCCGCAGAGCCGGGGAAACGTGCGACGAATTTCGAAGTCTCGGCGGCCACCAGATCGGCGCTGGTGCCGAGTGTGGACGTGCCTGCGACGCGAACGACGTAAAGGCGGGCGCCGCCCTCATTGAAATACGCCATCACCGCATGCGCGATGTAGTTTGTATTGGGCGCATAGCTGAGATCGCCGAGCCCGCCATAGACGCGTTCGAAGTCGGCAAAACTGGTGACGAGATCAGGAACGCCGCCGACGGGACCGGAGCGGGTGGGGCCGACGAAGGCCGTGGTGCTCGTGCTGACGCCTTCGATGGATTTGCTCCGGAAGCTGGTCTCTTCGACAAAAACTCCGGGCGCTAAGTATTCGGGCATGGCTTTGTGGATGTGGATTGAGTTGACGGCAAACGGCCTTGGCGATGGTGGGCCTAGGTCGTAAAGGGATAGCGGCGGCTAAACAAAGCGCCGGGACGAAGTCGCAGGAGTTCAGGATCGGTGTCGCCGCCGGCCACGGTGGCGGCCCGTAGCGCGACCCAGTCCACAACCCCGGCGTCGGCCGGCGGGTGGATGATTTCGAGGCGCGCGGCGGTTTCAACGCTCACGACTTCCTCGGGCGTCGCGCCCGGGGCGAAATGTTTGAGCCCGGGAATCGCGACGAGCGCTTCGCCGCGATGATCGGCGAGGCCGCAGCCCAGGATGGCATCATCGCTGGTGGCAACGACGCGTGCCAGCGCGTGAGGAATGGGGGCGCCCTCGTCATCCTGAATTAAGACCCGCACTTGCGCGCAGCCCGGAGCAAGGCGCGCCATCGGTGAAGGGAGCAGCGGAACGTCGATCGGGGTGAAGAGCGAGTTTGGCGGACGCTGACTAGTCGGCGGGAGAACGGCGGCCGACGGATTGCGGGGGAGATTGATCGTAAATTTCGCGGGCAGATAGGTGCCGCTGGGATCCTCGACCACGGCCTCGCGTGCCAGCGTTCCGGGTGCGACCACGTCCGCCGGCGGAAGGTCGGCGAGATCGAAGACAGGAATCGTGCGTTCGAGCCCTTCGGCAAAGGTGATGACGGCGAACCCGCTGTGGTTTCGGGTGAAGCGGAGCGTTTCGCTGCTGACCGTGAGTGGCAACGTGATGGGCGCCTGCGTGACGGCGTCGATCCAGCGAATCGCGCCCAGGACGCGGTTGTCTTGCAGCTCGATCATGGCGAGGGCGGCTTGATCTCGTCGCTATACGCGAAACGGGTGGCGACCACCGGCGCGCCGTCCGGCAGTTGATCGGCATCGATCCGCACGAGGCGACCGATGAACGGATAACTCAGCCGATAACCGCGGTGCGCGGCTTCCCAGATTCGCGCCATCTCTTCTGGCGGCAGCTCGGCCGGCACGAGATTGATCTGTTCATCGACCGCCCAGCCCGCGTCGGCGCTGAGCGAACTCTGATCAAGAAACGCATGCTGGTGCAGCTCCCGCATGGCCCAGGCGAGGAGGATGTGTTCATCATCCGCATCGTCGGCCCAGATCGTCAGCAGCAGATGCAAATCCAAGCCAAGCGGACCCACGGCCGAGCGCGTGCGCGTGTTGCGCAGGTGATTGTTGATCGTGATGCGATGAAGAAAGAGGGAGACGGTGCCATTCGTGATCGCGTCAGAGGAACTGAATTTCGAGGAGCTTAAGACCGTGAAACTGGCCGACGGCAAGGCGGGGACCCCGCTGGGGGGCGCATAGGTCGCGTGCCGCTGTGAAAGATAATCAGAAAGCGACTGGCAAAACGAATGGATCGCGAGGTGATTGGCCATTCCGGAAGGGACGGGGGGGCGCGGCGATTGTGAAGTGAGGAGGGAGACGGGAACCGGACCGGGAAATTGCCTTGGCAATTTACCCTCCAGCCAACCGGGCGAGCTTACCAAATAGGAGGGGGGAAACGTATCAGGCGTTTTCTGGTCCTTATTTTGGGGAAAAATACGTAGTTCCGATAAACAATTGCAATAATTGCTTTAAGGAAAATGTTGGCATGTAGTTTCAGATTCCCGGTGAGAAATTTGGGTACTTTCTACGTAGTAACCAGAAGGGAGTCTCCCGCCCCGCTCGTTCCAGCGAAAAACCCGCGGCAATTACATCGCGATCCGCGAAGTGGACGCGGCACCGGTACGCGGGCAACACGGGCGTTAACCGTCTCCGCGACTGGTAAATGGCCCGGTAGACGGCACGCTGGGAATCCTGCTTCAATAGCGGCTGAAGCGCGCTGCGGCGATCTCGCCCAGCCGGTTGATGCCGGATCATTCGGAGCGATTAAAAATCCCTGACGCGAGGACAAGCCCATGACGACTGTCTCATTGCTGAAACCGACGCAGCAGGTCGGTTTTCCTGATACCTTTTTGCGGACGTTCCGCTGGAAAATGTATCTTTCCAATTGCCCGATGGAGCGCTGTGGCCGGACGACCGGCCGCGAGCTGCGTTGATAATGCTGAAGCGCCCGGATGCACGTGGACTGCTGCTCGGGCACCCGACGAACGGACGCTCGCTGAAGCGTTCCTCCGCGGCGATGTTGACGTTGTCGGCAATCTTGGAGCGGCGTGGAGTTGGCCGATGCGCTGGCGGCGGGCGGAGGAGTGAATCGGAAACTGTTGCGAACCTGGTTCCACGTCACGCGTCGGCCGGTATCGCCGCCGCCCGGCAAAGGCTGGCGGCGGCTGCGGGACTTCGCGGATGCGCTGCATGCCTGCGCGCGGGACCGGCAGGCGGTCTCGTTTCACTACGATGGGTCGAACGCGTTTTTCCAATTCTGGCTCGATCCGCGGATGATCTACTCCTGCGCCTATTTCGAACAGCGCGAGGATGATCTGGCGGCGGCCCGGACCGCGAAGCTCGAGTATTTGTGCCGCAATCTGCGCATCCTGCCGGGCCAGCGCGTGCTCGACCTTGGCTGCGGCTGGGGCGGCTTCGCCCTTTATGCGGCGCGACACCATCACGTGCGCGTCCGCAGTATTGGCATTTCTGTATTTCGGGCCCTTCACCGTGCGGGTAAATGGCAGTCAGGTGCTCCTTGATCTGCAATTCTCTGGGTCTGTGCCATCTCTTTCATCCGTGGCTCATCTGAACCGCCGAATTTGGGGTGAACCGTCCGCCGGCAATGTCACGTATTACGTGACACTCTGGATTGGCGTTTTTTCGGCCTTGGGTAGCCGGTAATCAGTATCCGGTATCCGGATGCGCTTGTTCGGTGCGGCGCAGCGGCGGAAAGAACGGGATCCGCGTCTCATTCATCGGTGGCGAATCACACCATGATAACGGCGTCGTTCCCCTCGCAGAGACTGGCAACGAGGCGGGCGGCGCCGGGGTGGTCGCGCCACTCGCCATCGACGACGAGGCGATACCGGTATTCGCCGGAAGGCAGGGAGAGCTCGACGGACCAGTTGCCGGTATCGTCACGTTCCATCGCGAGGGTGTTCGTTTCCCAGTTATTGAAACTGCCGGCAACGAACACCGCGCGCGCGTCGGGATTGAAGTAGCCGATCCGCACGGTTTCGAGTTCGAGTTCCGTTCCGTGCCTCGGTTCCGCGTGCGGTGTTTCGTGGGCAAGGTCCGGCAGGAGCTCGAAATTCGGGGCCTTTGCCGAAGCACGGTGCGGCGCGGACTCACCGGGCTGGGAGGCGGTTGACCGGTGAGTGGAGGAGCGCTTTTTCATGGGAGGGTGAAGAGTGGGCAGGCAACGGGTCAGACAGGTGGCAGACACCTGACAGGCAATTTTCGCGCAGTATCGCCGCGTTCGGGCGCGGTTGCGCCGCAGATCTTGGCTCAGAGTGGGCATTCGTTGCGGAGGGGTGGCTGGTGAGTTCGGTGAGCCTGGCGATCGTTTGAGAAGGAGCGATCGAACGAGCGAAGGAGAAAGACAGCCAGCCGGCCGTAGCGCATTTCATTGCGGGGACCCGGGAAGGGCGGCGGGAGCGATGGGCAGCTGTCTTGGAGAAGGGAATGAAACAGCTGCGCAAGACCGATCAGGACGTGCAAAACCGAACCTTTATAGCAGTACGCGGCGATCAGGCGCTGGGCGGCGGGCCGTAGTGCGCGCGATGGGAGGCGTACGCGGCGGTGTCGGACAGCATCGCATCGATCGTCGCCACCAAGGGCGCGAGGTGAACCAGGCCTGAAAACACGGCTTTGTCCCCAATCGCATCCGTGAGCACGAACGACGGCCGCTGGTTGAGTTGATGAGCGAAGAAGTCCTGGGTGCTTGCTTCCACCCGTGCCCGGACGGCGTCGGAAGTGGAGGCCGAACGCAGGAGTGCGGCATCGAGTTTGCCGGAGCCGGCGGTGACCGCGATATCGACGGCGAGGTCGAGATCGCCGACTTTATGGCCTTCGCGCAATGCGGCATGGGCCAGGGCGCAGCGGATTTCGTCGCCATCAAAACCGAAGTCGCGCGCAGCTTCGGCCACCAGGTTGGGCGCTCGAAACTGGCCTTTCCGTTCCGGCTCGAACCACCCCGAGTTGAGCATGAAGGGTGTCCGCATCACGGTCGCGCCACTGCGGCGATAATACCAATCGCAGTGTTCCCGCGAGTCCGGGAAGTCTTCGGGATTCATTAACGCAATTTTCCACTCGAATGTCGCGCGCCCCGCGTAGCGCTGCTTGAGTTCGGCCCAACTCGGTTCGGCCAGCAGGCACCACGATGAGAATGTTTCGAAGAAATAGGTTACCTTCATGGCAGCAGCGCAACGCTGCGGAAGGCGGGCGTCAATGCGGCGCGCGGTTCGAGGTGGCTCGGCGGGTTTGAAACGTGACGCGGGCATTCCTGCCGGCGGTTTGGGACGGGGTAACGCGGGGAGGCGCGGAACGCGGGCACGTGTGTTCCGCCGGCTGGGTTCGACCCAAATCAGACAGACAGGAATGTCTGTTTCACCGGTGGCTTACGGCTGCTTTTTCTTTTCCCCTCCAAAATAGCCCTTGATAGCGTCGCCCGCCTGTTTGGCGGCCTCCAAGGCGGCGGCGCCCGAGGTGCCGCCGATCTGGCCCATGGCGCCGGCGGTCGCGGAGACGACGTTGGCGGTGACGTTGCGCATCACGGCATAGGCGACCGCGGTCGGCGTGACGCCCCCTTCCTCCACCCCGATATTTGTCATATCGATCGGCGGCATGGGAAGCGTGGTCACTTGAGTGCCGATGCCCAACTTCACCCGGCCTTCGCGGAGCACGAGTTTCTTGATGATCATCTTGATGGGCTTACCCTCTTCGGTCTGAGGCTGGCTGGTTTTGGAACCGACCGCGGCTTCGACGTTTTTCAGGAGGTCGCCAATGTTGCTGGCGACGATCTTGGTTTCGTAGAGAAACTCAGGCTGCTCGATGATCAATTCGTTGATCACAATCACATCTTTGAAGAGCGACATCGGCTCAACTTGCATGTGGATCTTGCCGAGACTCAACGCCTCGCCCGCG
>Ga0163144_10018228_pt1 | contig 14224 bp, 10 predicted proteins | sample OliLak19BULKMAT1_FD_123175 | JGI IMG/M metagenome (GOLD analysis project Ga0163144, IMG submission 123175) | Freshwater microbial mat bacterial communities from Lake Vanda, McMurdo Dry Valleys, Antarctica - Oligotrophic Lake LV.19.BULKMAT1 | ecosystem: Environmental > Aquatic > Freshwater >... | reverse complement strand
GGCCCGCAAAGCGTGCTTGGCGCGAGTCTGCCGAGCCGCTACTCATCCGCCGGAAGTCAGGATGACGCACGCGATCTCGCCGCGCGGCTCGGTGTGCCCTACACCACCATCCCGATCGAAGGGCCGTTCACCTCGCTTGAGTCGGCTCTTGCCCCCGCGTTTGCCGGTCGCACGCCCGATGTTGCCGAAGAGAACATGCAGTCGCGCATCCGCGGCACCATCCTCATGGGCCTTTCCAACAAGCTCGGCCACATCCTGCTCACGACCGGCAACAAGAGCGAGCTGGCGGTTGGCTATTGCACGCTCTATGGCGACATGAACGGTGGGCTGGCCGTGCTCAGCGACATGAGCAAGATGTGGGTCTACCGACTTGCTCGGTGGATGAACGCCAACTTCGAGCGGCTCGGCATCAGCCCCCCACTCGGTGGTCCACTGACAGCTCCGCCCATCCCACTCGCGACCATCACCAAACCGCCGAGCGCCGAGCTTCGCGCCAATCAGACCGATCAGGACTCACTCCCGCCCTACGACATTCTTGATTCGATCATCGAAGCGTACGTGGAACGGCGCGAAAGCCCGCAGCAGATCGTCGATCAGACCGGGCACGACCCCAAGCTCATTGCCCGCATCATCCGCCTGATCGATCTCAGCGAGTTCAAGCGCAAGCAGGCCGCGATCGGGCTGAAGGTTACCAGTGTGGCGTTTGGAAGTGGGCGCCGTGTGCCGATCGCTCAGAGGTGGCGGCCTGAACGCGAACTATAACCGCGTGCAAAGTCTCAGCGTTGCGTTTGGTCCGCTTGGGCCTCAACAACTTCAGCAGGCTTGATCTCCGGCCGCTTCTGCAAACTACCCGAGCCCAGGGCGGGCACATACCGCCCCGCCGTCGCCGCGACATCGGCCAGCGTTCCACCGACCACCGCCAGCGCCACGACCCCGAGCGCGCTCAGCACGCCCGCCACTCGGCGCGAGCCAAAGGGTGTTGCCTGCATCGGGGCAAGGTTGGGTGAGGTTTCGGGTGAATCGATGTAACACACAAACGCCAGCCGCAGGTAGTAATACGCCGCGATCGCGGAGTTCAGACCGAGGATCAGCACCAGCGGAACCTCGCCCGCGCCGATCGCCGAGGTGAATAGCGGCAACTTGCCAAAGAACCCGAGCAGCGGCGGCAGACCAAGCAAGCCGAGCGATGAGAGCACCATCACCCAGCCGAGCACGGGGTGCGTCTTGCACAGGCCGCGAATGTCGGCGATATTGTCGGCCTCTTCCATCTCGCCCTTGCTGTTCTTGCGCTCAAGGCAGGCCAGCACGGCAAAGGCTCCGAGCGTCATCACACCATAGCTCAACAGGTAGAAGAGCACGGCGGCAAGCCCGTTCCGCGTAAACGTCGAAGCACCGAGACCCGGCCCCGCGATCACGCCGACAAGCATGTACCCCGAGTGGGCAATGCTTGAATAGGCCAGGATGCGCTTCACGGATGATTGCAGGAGCGCGAGCACGTTGCCGATTGTCATCGTCAGCACGGCGATCATCCAGAGCGCATCGCGCAGGACCGAGGGCAGCTCGGTGCCCAGCTCGCCAAACTGCCAGCCGACACACGAGGTGATGAGCAGGATGGCAAAGAACCCCGCGGCCTTGGGCACAAAGGCCAGAAAGCCCGCGATGCTCGCCGATGAGCCTTGATAGACATCCGGCGTATAAAAGTGCATCGGCACCGCCGCGATCTTGAAGCAGATACCGATGATGGCCAGCACCACCCCGAGCATGGTGATCTCGTTGATCCCGCCCGAGAGCCCCATGCCCGTTGCATCGCCACTCGAAGCCTGGGCCGCGATAACCCGCTGAATCTCGTGCAGATTGGTGTGACCGGTTCCACCATAGATGAACGTAAAGCCGTAGAGAAAGATGGCCGCGCCGAGTGCACCGAGGAAGAAGTACTTGACCCCCGCCTCCATGCTCTTGTTCTTGCCGGTCGAGAGGCTGACCATGACGTACGTTGGCAGTGAAGTGAGTTCGAGCGCGAGAAAGAGGAAGATCAGGTCATCGGCACCGGCGCAGAGCATAAGCCCGGTGAGGCTGAAGAGGAAGAAGGCCCAGAACTCGGCGCGCGTGCTGCGGATGGCGTCAAACCCCGTGCCCTGATCGATCGCCTTCTCAAAATCGCGGTCGGCCGTGCCCGCCACCAGGCAGACCAGCACAAGTCCAACGCCGGCCACAAGGATCTTGGCAAACATCGCCATGTTCGGGAGTGCGGTGTTGGTATCGGGGGTGGTGGTCGCCGCCAGCAACGCGGCACCGATCAGGCCGATCCCGCAGAGCGGCCCGCACATGTTGCGCAACGCGCGAGACTTTGAAAGCCCGATGACCATCACGATGCAGGTCGTGCAGAAGAGGCAGATCTCGGGCCACATGCCCGCGATCTTCTCAACCATGCTGATGGCGCCCAGCGAGAGCCCGGGAAATGAAAGCCCGGGAAGTGAGATGTCGGAAATGGTCATTCCGCAACCTCCCGAGCTTTGACAGCTGTCACCGAGGGACTTGCTTCCTCACCCGACAAGGCAACCGCCTTGACCCGTGCCGACATCGTCTTCTCCATCAGTGCCGCCGTCGCGCGTGTCGGTGCTTCGATTGTTCTGATCATGCTGCTCGGGTAAAGCCCCAACCCCAGACAGAGCGCGGCCAGCGGCAGCAACAGGCCGATCTCGCGCATGCTCAAGTCACGCGGGAGCGGGCCGTGGTGTTCATCAGCGCCGCCGTGCGCATCTCCATGCCCATGATGACCGGCCGGCTCAACCAGCGGTCCCCACACGATCTTGCCGAGCATGTAGAGCAGGTACATTGCCGTGACGATCATGCCCGTGCCCGCGACAAAGGCCACGTAAGGCCCGAGTCGTCCGAGTGTCGCACCGATGGGCAGCAGGGTCGAACCGGTAAGCCCGCTCCATGTTGTGCCGCCCGCCTGAAACGCGCCGAAGAGGCACATGAACTCGCTCACAAACCCGTTGGTACCCGGCAGCCCCACGCTCGCCATCGTGAAGAAGACCATGAACGTCGACCAGATGGGCATCTTGGCCGCAAGCCCGCCGAGTTCCTTCATGCTGCGTGTGTGGTACCGCTCGTAGATCATGCCGATCATCAGAAAGAGCGCGCCGGTCGAGAGCCCGTGGTTGATCATGTAAAGGATCGACCCTTGCAGGCCCGTCGCGTTGAGCGCGAACATTCCGAGAATGCAAAAGCCAAGGTGGCTCACCGACGAATACGCCACCAGCTTCTTCACGTCGGTCTGCACCCAGCAGATCAGCCCGGCGTACAGAATGCCGATGCAGCAGATCACCGCGAGCAACGGTGCATATTCAACCGCCGCGGCGGGGCAGAACTGCAACGCGAAGCGGTAAAGCCCGTACGTACCCAGCTTCAACAGCACACCCGCCAGCACCACCGAACCCGCCGTGGGCGCTTCGGTGTGCGCCAGCGGCAACCACGTATGCACCGGGAAGAGCGGAACCTTGATCGCAAACCCCGCCATCATCGCCCAGAAAACCATCCCCTGCTCGCTCGGCCCAAACTCGCGGCACGTCTGCTCAAGTATCGCGATCGAGAATGTCCACTCGCCGTTGTTAAGCCCCGCGTGCCGATACGCGACATACACCAGACCCGCCAGTGTGACCAGCGAGCCTGTGAAGGTGTACAGAAAGAACTTCGTGGCCGCCGCCTTGCGGTTGGTCGAGCCGTAAAGGTTGATCAGGATGTACATCGGCACGAGCGTGAACTCGAAGAAGACGTAGAACAGGATCACGTCCTTGGCACAGAAGACGCCCGTCATCGCGGCCTGCAGGATCAGCAGCCACGAGTAGTACGTCTTGATGCGAACCGTGGCCGCGGTGTATGAGCCGATCACGCAGATCGGCCCGAGCAGCACCGTCAGCCCGATGAGCAGCATCGAGATCGAATCGACCCCCACGCTGAAGGAAAGACCGAGCGGTTCGAACCACGCCACGGTGTAATCAAACTGCGTAAAGCCGTTGGTCCAGTTGAACGTGCTCGCGAGCCAGCCGAACCATGCAACTGGCGCGAGCGAGCCGAGCGTCGCAATCGCCCGCGTGCGCGATTCGGGTGCCGCCACAACAAGCGCGGCCGCCAGAAGCGGAATCGCAATCAACATCACCAGCATCATGGCCGCACCCCCCCAACACTGCCAACCTCAACAAGACCGGGACCACCCCACCCTGACCACCCGCCGCTGTGCAGGAACCAGATGGCCAGCACCACGACGGCAAGCCCGCCCGCCATTCGCAGGGCGTAATCGTGTAGCACTCCGGTCTGCGTTCGTCGCGCCGTGTGCCCCAGCCCACGCGGCACCATACCGAACAGGTTCACAAGCCCATCCACAACCATCTTGTCGAAGGCGTGGAAGACGTGTGCCAAGACCCGCAAGGGAAGCACGAAGATCGCGTGGTACGCCTCATCGACATACCACTTATGCTGCGCCGCGGTCTGGATCGCGCCGAGCTTGATCGAATCGGCCTTGCTCGTGGCCGATGATGTGCGCCCGACATAGTGCAGAAAGAAGGCCACGACAATGCCCACAAGACCCACGATGATCGAGCCGATCATGGCGAACCGGTGCGCATCCATGCCAAAGGGCTTGTAATGCTCAGCATGCGGAGGCTCAACACCGGCCGTTGACCCATGAACCATGCTCGAGGCCCAGAACGAGTGCCCGCCTCCGCCACTGAAGTCGTGAACAAGCGGAATCACCGCAAACGCCGCGACCGCCAGGATCAGCAACACCGCATTGATCGCCAACCCGGGCGCATGAGGATGAAACGCAGCGTGGGCCGCCGACCCATCCTCCTGCGCCCCATGCGCATCTGAATGCCCATGATTCGCATGATTCGCATGATTCGCGTGATCCGCATCCCCATGCACCTCATCCCCCGCCTCATACTGCACCGGCCCCATGAAGACCCTGAAGAAGACGCGGAACGTGTAATACGCCGTCAACCCCGCCGTACCGAGCAGTATCCACCCGATCGCAACCATGCCGTGGTCGGCAAAGGCATCGCCGATGATCATGTCCTTAGACCAGAACCCAGCCGTGATGAAGGGCACACCCGCAAGGTTGATGCACCCGACAAACATCGCCAGTGAGACGATCTTCCATCCCTTGATCTTGGCCACACCGCTGAGCTTCCGCAGGTCGAGCTGCCCGGCAAACCCGTGCATCACCGCGCCGCAGGAGAGGAAGAGCATGGCCTTGAAGAACGCGTGCGTGAAGACGTGCGCCGCGCCGCCCACCGCGCCCAGCACACCGATGCCCGCAAACATGAAGCCAAGCTGGCTCACGGTCGAATAGGCCATGATGCGCTTGATATCGAACTGCGCCATGCCGATCGTCGCCGCCAGCAGCGCGGTCAGCGCGCCGCCCCACGCCACGATGGGCAACGCCCACTCGCTGCACAGGTAGAGCGGAAAGAACCGCGCGACCAGGTATACACCCGCCGTGACCATCGTCGCGGCGTGAATCAACGCAGAAACGGGGGTCGGACCTTCCATCGCATCCGGCAACCAGACATACAGTGGTATCTGTGCCGACTTGCCGAAAGCACCGATCGTGAACAGCACGGGGATCGCCTGCACGATGAACGGGATCTCATCGATCTTGCCGTGCTGCGCGAGATCGAGGTAGGTCTGGATCAGCGGGAAGAGCTTGGCGTATTCAACCGTGCCGAAGTGGACATAGGTCAACATCAGGCCCATCGACAACCCGAGGTCGCCGATGCGGTTCATGATGAACGCCTTCTTGGCCGCGGCGACCGCTGACGGCTTCTTGTAGAAGTACCCAATGAGCAGGTATGAACAGAGGCCCACACCCTCCCAGCCGAGGTAGAGCAGCAGCAGGTTGTCGCCCATCACCAGACAGGCCATGCTGAAGACAAACAGGCAAAAGGCAACGTAGAACCGCGCATACCCCGCCGTCTTGACATCGCCCGCCATGTACTCGCTGGCGTAGAGCGCGATGAGCGTTGCAAGACCCGTGACGAACAACATCCAGAGGCACGTCAGCGAATCGACATAGAACGAAAAGTTTGCGATGAACTCACGGGGTGATTTGTATTCGGTCCCCCAGACAAAGCGGATCCAGTCCCACGCCTTGACCACCGCGGTCTGCGCGTGACCATCGTGCATCGTGTGCATGTACGCGCCGACCGTGGCCGCGAACGCGCCCGCGATGCAGGCCACGGTGATGACCGCTGGCAGCTTGTTGCGAACCTTGAGGATCGCGCACACCCCGCACAACACACAGCCGAGCAACGGCAGGAACGGGATGAGCAGCGTCCACTTCGGCAACTCGCCCGTGACCGCCCCGAGCGCGGCCGCGTTGACGCCCGCATTCAGGGCAGCCTCATGGCCACCATGCGTGCCCAGGGCACCATGCTCGACCTGTGCGAATACGCCCGCGGCCACGACCTGCAGAGTCTGAAGTTGTTCGACCAGTCCGACCACGGTGCTCCTCGTTCCCACGAATCCCCAACCCCCCCGCGCACGCTACCAACCCACCGCACTATCCGCGCATCTCGGCCCATTCCGCGGCGTCGAGAGATTCCTTCCGCCTGAACAACAAGACCACCAACGCGAGGGCCAGGGCCGCTTCGGCCGCGGCGATGGTCAGGACGAACACGACAAAAGATTCGCCCGTGTGGTTGAGGTGAAACCTGCTGAACGCAATCAACGCAATCCCCGCCGCCTGAAACATCAGTTCGGTGCAGAGAAACATGATGATAAGATTTCGACGAGTCACGAATCCGATCAAACCAATAACAAATAACATTCCCGAGGTCATCAGGTAGTGGTACAACGTCGCCGAAGCCATCGGTTCGGGAAACCCACCCTGCGCGAGTGTGAGCCCATCAAGCAACACGTTCATCGCCCGCCCCCAATCTGCACGCCAGACTTCGGCAACTGCCCACCGTTTGATCCTGAAGCCTTGCCTGAGTTATCCACAGACAATCCACCAATCACGCCCCCCACTTTCGGGGTAGCCCGCAGCGCCGCGATCGACTGTTCATCCACAAGCGCGTGTTGCTCCGCAACGAGCTTTGCATGCTCATCGAGTTCAACCTTCTTGCGAGCAAGCACCACCGCACCGAGCATGGCCATGAGCAGGATCACGCCCGCAACTTCGATTCCGCCCGGATGATCGGCGAGGAGCGAGAAGCCTACTCCTTCAATGTTGCTAATCTTTAAGTCTTTAGGCCACAAGGGGTTGGACGTGCTGATGATGCGCCTCTGAGCATAATCCTTGCCATAGGCAACCGTGACGGTTCCCCCGGCCAGATCGATGAGGTAGGGTCCGCTGTTGGTCGGCTCACCCAACGCGGCGGCCGCCCGCGCCAATCGCTCAGTCTTGCCGTCGATCAGTTTGGCTTCGACGAGCGATTTCTCAATCTTGCGCGGCAACCGGCTGAGCAACCCTGCATCGGCGGGAATGGTCGCGGGAGCCATCTTGGATGTGCCGACACCCATCATGGTGGTGAGCGCGGCGAGCAGGATGAAGCCGGTGAGCGTGGCGACAATGGGTTCGCGGCTGTAGCGATCGTACTCGGCGAGCGCTTCCACCTGATCGGCGGTTGGCGATTCGGTCGCGAGCATGATGACGAACAGGTAGGTGATGAGGATGGCACCGGCGTAGACGATGATCAGGGCGAACGCCATAAACTCGGCCGAAAGCAGGACATACAACCCGCTGGAGGCGAGGATGGTGAGGATGAAGTAGAGCGCGGAATAGACCGGGCGCGGATGGCTGATGACCCGGAGGGCCGAACCGAGCGCGATAAGGCTGAAAACATAGAAGTTGATGTTGGGCAGATCGCCCGGCGCGCGAAGCCCGAGCGCGAGGAAGATGCCCCCAAGCCCGAGGGCCGCGATGAGCGCACCGAGGAGTTGCGGGCTTACGCCCTTGCGTGGCAGGGCCATGGCGATGCCAATCGCCCCCACGACGCTGCCGACAAAGAGAAGGATCGAACTGGCCAGGGTGTTCAAGGGACCGGGGCTCCGGCGTAGGGATCAGGGTTGCGGGGGCGAGGTGTTGGGGGTCGGGGAATGAACGCAGAGGATAGAGAGTGCAGGGTCGGGCTTCAACCGGGGTAAGCATGGGGACGAATGGTGACTGAGGCGGCAGGCCATGAGGGTGGTAGCATCTTGAACTTGGAAGAACCCACGCAAATGGCCTGGAAGAGGATGCTGCCGAATGCCCTGACCCTCACGCGGGTGGCGCTGGCGGTGGTGTTCTTTGCCATGCTGCATTTCTGGCGGTTTGATCTCACGCGCACATCCTCGATGTATCCGAGTGGTCGGGGAGTGGACGGGTGGCTGCTTGGCGCGGCGGGAGTTTTTGTGCTGGCGGCCATTACCGATGCACTCGACGGGCACCTGGCCAGAACGTGGCGGGTCGTCTCGTTGTTCGGGCGCGTGATGGACCCGTTCGCGGACAAGCTGCTGGTCATTGGTGCGTTCGTGTTTCTGGCTGGTCCATCCTTCGCTGTGGTGGATACGCAGGGGCGGATGATGCAGGTTTCGGGTGTTGAGTCATGGATGGCGGTGGTCATTCTGGGGCGCGAACTGCTGATTACGTCGCTGCGCGGTGTGTTTGAATCGGCGGGGGTCTCGTTCGCAGCATCGCCGAGCGGGAAGTGGAAGATGATCCTTCAGAGCGTGTGCGTGCCGCTGATCATGGTGTTGATCGCGTGTACACAGACGATTCAGGCTCTCCCCGACGGAGGTGGGCCCGTGCTGTTTGCGCGCACGACGACCGGTCAGGTGGTGGTGTGGGTGGTGTGGGCAACGGTGGTGGTAACGGCGTGGTCGGGGTTGCCGTATGTGTTGCGGGGGATCAGGGAGAGCGGAAAGTTGCGGGGGATGAAGGCATGAAGAGGCGGGCGATCAAAATTACGTACGAGCATTGTGCCATGCGGACGCTCCCACCGGTCGATGATCTGAATCGGCTTTCCGAGGGTACGGATGAGCGATGCGCAATGCGAACCCTCCCCCTGGCCCCCTCCCTCCGGGAGGGGGGACCGGAAGGTGCGCGCGACGGGAGGTTCATTTGAGACCAAGCTCGCTGAGCCGGCGCGGTGAGATGATGGTGACCACGTTTGGTCTGGGCCTGCTGCGGCCTGCGCCGGGGACGTGGGGGTCGATGCCGTCGGTGGTGCTCGCGGGCGTGCTGATGGCCGCGGGGGCTGCGCCGGATGGGACGATTGTCAACTGGCTGATCTACAACGGTGTGCTGGCGGCGGTGATGGTGGTCTTCAGCGCGGCGTGCATTCGCTATGGCGATGCGGCGGAGGCGAAGTTTGGGAAGAAGGACCCGGGCCAGATCTGCGCGGATGAGACGGCGGGGCAGTGTTTGGCGTTGATGTTCCTGCCGCTGCACGCGGTGGCGACACCGACGAACGCGGTCGCGACGCTGGTGCTGGCGTTCGTGGTCTTTCGCATCATGGACATTGTGAAGCCGTGGCCCGCGGGTCGGTTGCAGAGCGTGCCGGGCGGGTGGGGCGTGCTGCTGGATGATCTGGCGGCGGGTGTGCTGGCGGCGCTCGTGGTGCAGTTGGTGACCCGCACGGCGTTGTAGCGTGCGATACACTGCTGCCATGCCATGCCTGCTCAGCCTGATCGCGTTGTTCTTTCCGCGGGTCGTGATCGTGATGCTGGTCATCTTCAGCGATTATCTGGGACGCGCGTTTCAGAACGAGTGGTGGTGGCCGCTGGCGGGGTTTTTCTTCATGCCCTTCACCACGCTGGCCTACGCCTTCGGGATGAACCATGGGGGCGGGATCAAGGGTGTGTATGTGGTGCTGGTAGTGCTGGGTGTGTTGATGGATTTCGGGGTGATCGGGGGCGGGGCGGCATCGCGGCGGCGGAAGAGCGTGGTGGTGAAACGTGTGCGGGCGTAGGGACGCACCGATGTGGTTTAGGGCCACAAGTGGCTGGCACGGCTATCATTCCGGATCTCGTCCCGGCCCCGCTTTTCGCGGCCCCGGCCGCGAGAAAACTATTCATATTGGTGCGCGGTTTGGCCGCGTGTTTGCTCGTACTTTGGCTGTACTTTGCATGTACTTTTTGCATGGAGCTTTGCATGGCTGCTGCGCCGGATATGAACCTGCCCCACTCTGATCAACCCAAGCCGAACACTGAGTATGGTGAAGACCAGATCAAGGTGCTGGAGGGGCTTGAAGCGGTGCGGTTGCGGCCGGGCATGTATATCGGCGGGACGGATGTTCGCGCGTTGCACCACCTGGTGTATGAGGTGGTGGACAACTCGATCGATGAGGCGATGGCGGGGTTTGCCGACACGGTTGCGGTGACGATCCATGCCGATGGGTCGTGCAGCGTGGTGGACAATGGGCGCGGCATTCCGCTTGGGCCTAAGCGGCACGAGAACCCGGCGTACGACGGGAAGCCGGCGGTCGAGATCGTGCTGACGGTGCTGCACGCGGGTGGGAAGTTCGGTGAGGAAGGCTCGGCGTACAAGGTGTCGGGCGGGCTGCACGGGGTGGGTGTTTCGTGCGTAAACGCGCTGAGCGAGTGGCTGGAGTGCGAGGTCTATCGCGAGGGGAAGATTCACAAGATTGTGTTTGAACGGGGCAAGACGCGCGAGAAGCTGCACTCGGTGGGGAGCATCGAGACCGGAACGGGGACCGGCGGTGGCGGGCGCGGCGGCGCGCTGATGACGGGCACGAAGGTGACCTTCATGCCCGACTCGGAGATCTTTCCGGATGTGAACTTCGAGTATGCGACGTTGCAGACGCGGCTGCGCGAGCTCTCGCACCTGAACCCGGGCGTGACGATCCGGCTGCGGGACGAGCGCGTCGGTCCGGACGGTCGGCTGCGGCAGGATACCTTCAAGAGCACCAACGGTCTGCTCGAATACGTCGAGCACCTGATGACGGGCAAGACGCCCGTGAGCGCGCCAGTTCACGTGAAGAAGAACGATGCGGGGAACAACCTGTTCTGCGAAGTGGCGATGCAGTACCACGATGGGTACAACGAGACGCTGCTGACCTTCGCGAACAACATCAACAACGTCGATGGCGGCACGCACGGGGGCGGGTTCAAGGTCGCGCTCACACGAACGCTGAACGCGTATGCCAAGCGAACCGATATTCTGCGCGAGAAGGACCCCGTGCCGACGGGTGAGGATCTGCGCGAAGGGCTTGTCGCGATCATCAGCGTGAAGCTGCCCAACCCGACGTTCAACAACCAGCCGAAGGAAAAGCTGCTGAACCCTGAAGTTGAGGGGTTTGTGGCCGCGGCGGTGAGCGAGGCACTGGGCGCGTGGCTGGAGGAGCACCCGAGCGAGGCGAAGAAGCTGTGTTTGAAGGGGATCAACGCGGCGCAGGCGCGCGAGGCGGCGCGGAAGGCGCGCGAACTGACGAGGCGGAAGAGCGCGTTGGAATCCGGCTCTATGCCCGCGAAGCTGCGCGACTGCAAGACCAAGGATGTGGACAGCAGCGAGATTTTCATCGTCGAAGGTGATTCGGCAGGCGGGAGCGCGACGCAGGGGCGCAACGTCGAGAACCAGGCGATTCTCCCCCTGCGCGGCAAGCTGTTGAATGTCGAGAAAGCGCGGATCGATCGGATGCTCGCGTTCGAGGAGATCCGGACGCTGATCAGCGCGCTCAAGTGCGGGATCAGCATCGACTTTGACATCTCGCGGCTGCGGTATGGGCGCGTGATCATCATGACCGATGCCGATGTCGATGGATCGCACATCCGCACGCTGCTGCTGACGTTTTTCTTTCGGCAGATGCCGGAGTTGATCCGGCGCGGGAAGATCTTTGTGGCGCAGCCGCCGCTGTATCAGCTTGCGTGGGGCGGCGGCAAGAACAAGAAGATTCAGTATGTGCTCAACGATGCGAAGCTTGATGACATGCTGACGGAGGTTGGTCTGCAGCGGGCCTCGCTGGTGATCCGCAAGACCGATCCGACGGACAACATCTCGGTGTTGATGGATGAGAAGACGCGGCAGCCGCAGGTCGAGAGGCGGCTGGAGGGTGAAGAACTCATGCGGCTGGTGCGCGTGCTGCGAAGGCTTGCCGAACTGGTCGAGATCGCCGAGCGTCGCGGCGTGAAGTTTGTCGATCTGCTTGGCTCGCGCGATCATGACCCATCAGGACGCAGGAAACTGCCCTCTCATCGGTTGGTGTGGACGGGTGGTGAGGCGTGGGCGTGGAGCGAGCAGGAGGCACGCGAAATCGCGCACGGGCACAAACTGATTCTGGCGGAGATGGATGGAGGCGCGGTGGCGCCGGTTGTGGAGTCCGGCGCGGTGGCGACGGAATCGGGCGCGGTGCTTCCGGTGAACTCGACCTCGCTTGCCCAACTGCGCGAACTGCACGAGAACCGCGAGCTTGAGCGGCTCTTCGAGCTGTTGGGCAAGCAGGGGTTGAACATCGCCGACTATTCGCTCACGCAGGAAGAATCGGTCACGGGCGAGAAGCTGCCGACGAAGTATGCATGGGAAATCCGCAGTGAAGCGGGTGCGGCGAAGGAGCTGGCAGCCGAGAGCGCAGGGGTTGGCGATGACCAAGTTGGCGATGCGGACTCGGAGCACGGCGCGCCGGCCACGGAGCGCAAGGCGACACCGAAGATCGTGGAAGTGGCGAACATTCCGGGTGTGCTTGGTGCGCTGCTGGATGTCGGCCGGCGCGGGCTGGAGATCAAACGGTTCAAGGGTCTGGGCGAAATGGATGCCTCGCAACTCTGGGAGACAACCATGGACCACGACCGCCGCACGCTGATGCGCGTCACGTGGGATGGCGCGGCGGATGCGGACACGCTGTTCACGATTTTGATGGGAGAGGGTGTGGAAGCGCGGCGGAAGTTTATTGAGGAACATGCGTTGGAAGTTAAGAATCTGGATGTGTGAGGGGGCGAGGGCTCTCGCTCCGAGGTCTGGTTCGCGTTCAGGCTTTGGTCTGTCGAGTTTGATGCGGCGTCATGGGATCATCAGGCTGAAGCTGGTGTCGCTGTGGGTCGGCGCAAGAGCCTGGCGAGAGGGTCGCTTGATGACTTTCAAAAGGGTCGTTGCACCAATCTGTCAGAAACGGCATGTGAAACACGCCGCGACGCACGGGTGAATGATCCCACGATTCGTCGCCGAGCCTCCTCATCGTGGGCGTGATGGGTGTGGCTGTGCGGGCACACCCGTCACTGTTGTACCCGCCGCGACATTTTTGACCACCACCGCCCCGCACCCGACCACCGCCCCTGCACCGATCTGGATATTGAGCATGACGCGGGCACCGATGCCGATGAGGACGTCGGGCTCGACCCTGGCGCGACCGCCGAGGATGCTGCCGGGTGCGATGTGGACATTCTCACCGACATCGCATTCGTGCTCGACGATGGCGCCGGTGTTGATGATGGCGTGGTCGGCGATGGTGGCCCGCGTGTGGATGACCGCGCGGGGTCCGACAAAGACGCCCGAGCCAAGGCGGGCGGAGATGGAGATGACCGCGCTCGGGTGAACGATGGTCGCGGCGGGTTTGCCCAGCGCGCGAAGCCGCGTGATGAGTGTGCGGCGGGTCGCGGCGTGGCCGATGGCGATGATGCAGGCGGCGCGCGAGGGGGCACCGGCGGACAAGACCGCTTCAAGATCGGCGAACGTGCCAAGACGATCAAGGGCACCGGGGCCGGAAGCAAGGGGCGCGGCAGGGGAATCGTCGAAGAAGCCGATGGGCATCATGCCGAGCAGGGTGGCGGCTTCGGCAACACCGAGGGCGTGGCCGCCACCGCCGAGGATGATGAGGTTGGTGACGGACATAGGTTCGCGCGATCAGGAGAAAAGTCGCTGCAGGATTTGTTCTCGGGTGAGGTGGTGGTGGCTTTCCAGATCACGAAGCAACGAGTTGAGCGTCCCAACTCGAAGCGGGCGGTGATCTGGTACGGTGACCTCTTGTTCACCATCGACGACCGTTCGCAAACGCATATGGCTACCCCGTTGGCGTACTTTGATGCACCCAAGCGTGGCTAAGGCGGACACCAAGTCGTCACCGGCCAAGTCTCGAGGTAGCTTCACGCTGCGATAACCTCTTCACGGATCCAGTGAAGCCGAATGACCTTTGGCCGCGTTGTGATGTCATCGAAGTGGCACCGAACCGCATCCCGAACACTTTCCTTGAGAGCTTCAAAAGTATCGGCATCCGTAAAAATGGAATGACTC
>Ga0163144_10018227_pt1 | contig 14225 bp, 14 predicted proteins | sample OliLak19BULKMAT1_FD_123175 | JGI IMG/M metagenome (GOLD analysis project Ga0163144, IMG submission 123175) | Freshwater microbial mat bacterial communities from Lake Vanda, McMurdo Dry Valleys, Antarctica - Oligotrophic Lake LV.19.BULKMAT1 | ecosystem: Environmental > Aquatic > Freshwater >... | reverse complement strand
TGGCGGTCGATCCCCGCGTGTGCGGGGGCGGCCGGGCGCGGGCGTGGGTGGTATGCGGGTACAGCGGTCGATCCCCGCGTGTGCGGGGGCGGCGATGCTGGGCGCGTGCTTGCTCACGTCGGCACCGGTCGATCCCCGCGTGTGCGGGGGCGGCCTGCACCCACACCGCCTTCACGTCCTCGCCCAGGGTCGATCCCCGCGTGTGCGGGGGCGGCTTCAGATAGAGGCCGGCGCCGATCACCAAGACAGGTCGATCCCCGCGTGTGCGGGGGCGGCAGGTAGTCCTCCCAGTGCGCGTACCAGCGGCCGGGTCGATCCCCGCGTGTGCGGGGGCGGCCGACCTGGCGGAACACCGGGAACGGGGCCATCGGGTCGATCCCCGCGTGTGCGGGGGCGGCCACGGACGGATCCGACTCCCACAGGAATGGTCGGGTCGATCCCCGCGTGTGCGGGGGCGGCCGAAAACGTGGCAAACCTCACGTCGTTCGACTAGGTCGATCCCCGCGTGTGCGGGGGCGGCGGTTTGACCAAGTACAGCAAGACGGTGCTCAACGGTCGATCCCCGCGTGTGCGGGGGCGGCTAGAGGCACATGTCCACCATGCCGATGATGCCGGGTCGATCCCCGCGTGTGCGGGGGCGGCGCAGGGTGACGAGGCCGTCGCTGATCAGGGTGAGGTCGATCCCCGCGTGTGCGGGGGCGGCTGGAGGGTGTCGCTGTCCGCGCGGTGGTCCGGGGGTCGATCCCCGCGTGTGCGGGGGCGGCTAAGGATCCCACATGCAGACCCGTCGCACCGACGGTCGATCCCCGCGTGTGCGGGGGCGGCTCTTTGAACTCAGCGAGCATCAGCGTCTCCGCCGGTCGATCCCCGCGTGTGCGGGGGCGGCCCGCCCGCGCCGTCCATGCGCTCGGACCAGTACGGTCGATCCCCGCGTGTGCGGGGGCGGCGGTCCAGAGCGCCCGCAGCTCGTCCCGCGGGCGGGTCGATCCCCGCGTGTGCGGGGGCGGCGTTGGCGTCCCGCTCGGCGTCGAAGCCGAGTACGGTCGATCCCCGCGTGTGCGGGGGCGGCGCGTTGGCATCCTCGCCGTCCGGGCCGTACCGCGGTCGATCCCCGCGTGTGCGGGGGCGGCGCAAGCGAGACAAGCCGAAAGGCAGTAGATGAAGGTCGATCCCCGCGTGTGCGGGGGCGGCTACTTCGTGTTGCGCGTCGGTGAGAAGGACTACGGTCGATCCCCGCGTGTGCGGGGGCGGCTCCCGCGTGTCCGCCCGCCACGACCCGCGCCGCGGTCGATCCCCGCGTGTGCGGGGGCGGCTGCGCGGCCAGCTTGCCTTCCAGCTCGCCGAGCGGTCGATCCCCGCGTGTGCGGGGGCGGCGCCATCACCAGGCGCGTGGGTGCTCACCAGACGGGTCGATCCCCGCGTGTGCGGGGGCGGCTCATGACTTCTCCCCCTTCCGCGTCTCGCGGCGGGTCGATCCCCGCGTGTGCGGGGGCGGCTGGAGGGTGTCGCTGTCCGCGCGGTGGTCCGGGGGTCGATCCCCGCGTGTGCGGGGGCGGCCCGCCGGCCGCGGCTCGGCGCAAGTGGATTCGAGGTCGATCCCCGCGTGTGCGGGGGCGGCCTTGTCGGGCAGGGGCAGACTGCGACCTGGACAGGTCGATCCCCGCGTGTGCGGGGGCGGCCCGCCATCAGCGTCGGTCCGGATGGTCTGTGCAGGTCGATCCCCGCGTGTGCGGGGGCGGCGTATCTGGATCGCGAGATAGCCAAGCGCCAGAAGGTCGATCCCCGCGTGTGCGGGGGCGGCCAGCCCGAGGGCGACGCGCGCACGCCTGCCAAGGGTCGATCCCCGCGTGTGCGGGGGCGGCGCGCCAAGAATGGCCGTCAATTGACGCCAGTCAGGTCGATCCCCGCGTGTGCGGGGGCGGCAGCGGGACGTTGATCATGGGCCGGCTGCGCCCGGGTCGATCCCCGCGTGTGCGGGGGCGGCGCGGGGAACTCGCCGACAATCGCGCCGGTTTCGGGTCGATCCCCGCGTGTGCGGGGGCGGCTTCCTCTGCGCGTCGCTTCCAGAGCGTGACCTGGGTCGATCCCCGCGTGTGCGGGGGCGGCGCCACCGGAAGCGCAGGATCGACACCCTCCGCCGGTCGATCCCCGCGTGTGCGGGGGCGGCGCTCGACCAGCGAGCCGGCGAGGTCAACCCGCAGGTCGATCCCCGCGTGTGCGGGGGCGGCATTTCGCGGGGGGAGGTCACAGGACGATCGTCCGGTCGATCCCCGCGTGTGCGGGGGCGGCGCGCTCAGCCCTTCAATGGCTTGGGATGGACCAGGTCGATCCCCGCGTGTGCGGGGGCGGCCAGTAACGATGGCATAATGCTGCCGTTACTGTGGGTCGATCCCCGCGTGTGCGGGGGCGGCGCGACTGCCAGGGTGGAAGAGGCGGAAAGGGCGGGTCGATCCCCGCGTGTGCGGGGGCGGCAGCCCTGGCGGGACCGACGTTTTTTTCCCGTCCGGTCGATCCCCGCGTGTGCGGGGGCGGCGCGGGCTGGTCGCGGCCGCCAGCACCGTGCACGGGTCGATCCCCGCGTGTGCGGGGGCGGCTGCGCTGCCCAGCGGTAGCCTGCCGCGCGGTAGGGTCGATCCCCGCGTGTGCGGGGGCGGCCCATGCCGCGACCACAAGGCTATGCCTGGCGAAGGTCGATCCCCGCGTGTGCGGGGGCGGCGGAATCCGACGGCGACCGGAACGCCGCGCCTGGGGTCGATCCCCGCGTGTGCGGGGGCGGCGGCCGGATCCTGGCGTGGCTGGGCGGCTACCGCGGTCGATCCCCGCGTGTGCGGGGGCGGCCTCGGTCGCCAGCAGTTCCAGCTGGATCCGCCGGGTCGATCCCCGCGTGTGCGGGGGCGGCTCTTCGATCCGCTCCAGCAGGACTTCGAAGTTGGGTCGATCCCCGCGTGTGCGGGGGCGGCCGGCGCGGGCAACGCGACGGATACGAACGTGAAGGTCGATCCCCGCGTGTGCGGGGGCGGCGCTCACCCGCATGAGCGCCCCGCGCCCGCCGGGGGTCGATCCCCGCGTGTGCGGGGGCGGCGCCGCCTTCACCCCGGCCGCCTTCATGCCCACGGGTCGATCCCCGCGTGTGCGGGGGCGGCGGGGTTGATGACGCTGTCGTCGACGGCCAGCCAGGTCGATCCCCGCGTGTGCGGGGGCGGCATCTTCATCATGATGGCGCGGCCCTCGGTGTCCGGTCGATCCCCGCGTGTGCGGGGGCGGCGTGACAGGGTTTTGGCGTAGTTTCGACCCGTTCGGTCGATCCCCGCGTGTGCGGGGGCGGCTCACCTTTGCCCCAGCGCTGACCGCGCCGGGCGGGTCGATCCCCGCGTGTGCGGGGGCGGCGGCGCGGATGGCGAGGCAGGCCCTCATGCGGCCGGTCGATCCCCGCGTGTGCGGGGGCGGCCATCGACCGCTGAACCGGAGACCCCCATGGCCCGGTCGATCCCCGCGTGTGCGGGGGCGGCCGCGCGCGCTGGCCGCCCGTACGCCCGAATCGGGGTCGATCCCCGCGTGTGCGGGGGCGGCGTCCTGTATACCGACGACCCGGGGTGCAAATGGGGTCGATCCCCGCGTGTGCGGGGGCGGCGCGTAGGTCGGGCGCGCTCAGCCCTTCAATGGCGGTCGATCCCCGCGTGTGCGGGGGCGGCGGTGGCCTCGGCGGGCTTGGCGGTCCTGGCGGCGGTCGATCCCCGCGTGTGCGGGGGCGGCGCGCTCAGCCCTTCGATGGCTTGGGATGGCCCAGGTCGATCCCCGCGTGTGCGGGGGCGGCCGCGAGCGCCAGCCGTCTCGGTTCCCCGACGAGGGTCGATCCCCGCGTGTGCGGGGGCGGCGCGAATGCGTCGGCGTCCTATGGCCTTCCGGACGGTCGATCCCCGCGTGTGCGGGGGCGGCCTCGTCGAGGGGCTCCTGCGCTTTGGTGGCAAAGGTCGATCCCCGCGTGTGCGGGGGCGGCCGTGGCGGACGATAGCGCGGACTGTGGCCTAGAGGTCGATCCCCGCGTGTGCGGGGGCGGCGCCAGGTCATGCCGGAAAGCTTGTTCCCCAGGAGGTCGATCCCCGCGTGTGCGGGGGCGGCTCGTCACGCAATCGCCACTGGCACGGCACCCACGGTCGATCCCCGCGTGTGCGGGGGCGGCCGTGGAAGAAGATCGCACAGGAGCACGCCGCGGGTCGATCCCCGCGTGTGCGGGGGCGGCCTCGTCGAGGGGCTCCTGCGCTTTGGTCGCGAAGGTCGATCCCCGCGTGTGCGGGGGCGGCTCTGCGTCAGTTCGCCAGTGAATTCACGAGCCAAGGCAGAGAGTTGGGTCAATTTGTCGCAAGTATACGGATTTCAAGGAACAGGAGCGCCCTCGCGTCGCACGAGGTAAATCCCGTCGTGTTCCACCAGGATCTTGGGCGGCTCTCCGAGGCAGGCTAGGCCCTGACCGGCAGAAAGGCTGCGGTCGCGCCAGGTCATGACGATGCTCCCACCGAGTTGGCCATGCCAGTCGCTCAGCACCGCCCAGACCCGCTCGCGTACGCCTTTGGACATCCGTGGGGCGGTATAGATGCCGGGGGCCAGTTCGAGCATGCAACTGGCGAGGAAGCCGCGGAAGCGGTCGGCGACGTCGCGGGTGACAATCACCACCATGTCAGGTAGTCACGTTGGGTACGTCGAGTAAGGCCTGGATGCGTTCGATGAGAGTGGAGATCAGTTGGCGCTCTCTGAAGACCCGATTGGCCACTCGGCGGACATGTCGCTCCAGCGGTTGGGAAGGGTCCTTGCTCATCGCCTTCAGTGCGCCAAAGGCGATAGGCAGTGTCGTTTCGCTTCGCATCAGATCGGCGATGTCCAGGGTCCAGCTCATGCCCGAATCCTCATGGATGAAGCCGAGGGACGGGATGGTGCCAGTCGCGGCCACTGCGATCATCGCTGCGGCCTCGACCGCCGTGGCGGCATGGTTGATCGCTTGGTTGGGCGCGTCGGTGGCATCCGGGTTTTGCCGATCATAGCGACGTCCGTCCCAGACGATGCCGAACTGCTGGGCGATGCTGCGATAGGATTCCTTGGCACGCGCGCCCTCGATGCCGCGCAGCACAGCGATGTCGTCATGTGGGAGCACCTCGCCGAAGCGCATCGCGTACATCTTCCGCGCCACATGCATGCGACCGCCGTTGAGGTCGCTCCAGAGTCGTACTTGCGCACGGGCGGTCTGCGATTGATCGGGCGAGAGCGGCGGCGCGGAATACATTCGCACGCCACCGTCACCGATGGCCACCAAGCCGGTTCCATGGCGGGCACATAAGCGGAGCACGTCGTGACTGATCGTGGTGCCTGGCCCGAGCAAGATCAGTGACACCGCTTGGTGCGGGATCTGGTGGTCACCCGCTTTGAGATCGCTGCCTGCGGCGGCAAGGAAGCGCAGGCAGCCAGACTCGACGTACAGATTGCCAAAGGCCAGCCAGAGCAGGCCGTGCCGGTCGGCATGCGGGATGCGCGCGGTCTCCAGGCCGAGGCGTCCGCGGAGCATGGTTCAGCCAACCTCCCATTTGGAGGCGTCAGACAGTGCGTCGAGCTGCGCGACCAGCAGAGGGAGGTGGCGACCGACCACCTCCCAGATGCGCGAGTGCTTGCGCAACATCCTGGGCCCGCGTGTCCTCATCCGAGCGCGGGCCGCAGGAGGAGCATGCCGAAACCGAAGGCGCGATGACGGCCGACACCGCGGGCAAGGGCGGTGGTGAAGGTGGCGGGGTCGATGATCGAGACGGCCGCCTCTGCCAGCGCTTCCGGTTTGCCTTCGTTGCCCTGGTCGTCGTGGCTGCGCGGCGGGATCATCCGCGGGACGCGCTCACGGTCGCGACGTACCAGCCGCAGCAGGCGGAATCCAGTGATGGTCAAGTCTGGCCGGTCTGCCGACCGTTCGACACGGATGCCGGCTTGGCGTTCGAGCAGGGCGGTGGCCCAGTCGCGATAGACGTCCAGCCGTTCGGGCAGGCGCCGGTCGCCTGCCGAGCGGCCGGCATCCAACTCGGAGAAGAATTCGGGATCGATGCGGCCCGTGGGGCCGCGCAGAGCTTTGCAGCAGGCATGCAGCCAAGCGTCGACCTCGCTGTGGTGCTCGCGGCTGTCGGCACGGTGCTGGCGAACGATCGGGCACAGGCGCACGCGTACCCGCAGGCGTTTGCCGGTGGGCAGCAGGGGCATCGGCTTGGATGCGGCCTCAGCCCAGGCGATGCCGTCATGCAACGCCGGATCGGCTGCAATGTCGGCCACCGAGCGCAGGCTGGCGAGGTCGCGGTCGGCATAGGCGAGGACCTCCACCGTCCGGCCGCTGGTGCGCTCAAGGTGGAAGATGCTTGGAGCCGCTTCGCCGAAGGTCTCACCAAGGTAGCTATGCACAGCATACCCGAGATCGTCGGCCTGGGCCGGCAGATGTCGGCGGCTGGCCAACTGCGCGAGGCGGGCCTGGCTGATGGGCAGACGGATGAGATGCAGCTCAGGCAAGGACAACCTCGGCAGCGGGGGGATCGATGATGCCGGCGCGGATCAGACGGCGGCCGGTATGCACCTGGTTGTGCCAATCGCGTTCATCGTAGACCGGTTCGAGGCGGCTCGGTTCGGGGCCGGCTTCATCGTGCGGCCACCACGCGGACAGGAGGCCTGGATCGGCGTGAGGGTGCCGGGGGGCGCCCTGGAGCGCGGCGATGGCGCTGGCAGCCGAGATCCGGGCAAGACGCAGCGGACGAGACGGCAGGCAGGCCTTGCGTCCGAGGAACAGCGGCCTGGCGGGCGCCTGCAGGGCGCGGTCGAGATCGTCTAGGTCCGGATCTCCCGAACCATCGAGCCCGATGGCGAGAGTCTGCACCCGATCGGCGTGGTAGTGGCGTTCGCGGATATGGGTGCCTTCCCTGGCCGATCCACCGCTGCGACCTTCCGCTGCACCGCGGGTCGTCCATCCCTGGAGCAGGAAGTCCTGGCCAAGGTCGACCGTGTGGAAGTCGACCAGGCGTTCTCCGGCCCGGTCGCAGCGGCTGGCCAAGCGCAGGCGGTCCTGCAGCGCCTGGATGCGATCCTGATCGGCATGGTCCCACCCCATGGCGTTGGCCAGCAGGCCGGCAACCAGCGAGCGGCCGGGATGATCGCCGGTGAAGCCGCGGTGGTCGACCAGCACCCCGCCGAAGGCCATCAAGGGGGCCTCGAAACGTAAGAGGAGGAAGTCACCCATCAGCGCACCTGCTCCAGCGCCCAAGCCGCCAGGGCTTCGAGGTTGAGCCGCGCGCCGAGTTCGCCCGGTTGCGGATTGGCGGTGCCGTTGACGTCGGCGGGTACCACCTGGAGCCGTCGCACCCGCTCACCCTGACCGCGCGTCAGATGCGCGCGCGCCGGCTTGCCCGGGAAGTTCCAATCGAGATCGCAGACCTCTTGGGCGAGTGCGCCGTAGGTGTTGCCGAGCAGGTCGCCCTCTGCCTTCACCGGCGCGATGAAGGCATTGGCCAAGGTGCAGGGCTGGCGCGTGCCGGCTTCGGCCAGCATCAGGTGGGCGAAGCTGTACGGCGCGGTCGAGCCGAGCTTGGCGCCTGGCGACACGGTGGCGATGAGATGCACCAGTTCATGCACGACCTGCCCGGCCAGGGTGCGGTCAGCCTTGTCCCAGTCCTTGGCGTCGCACCCGGTGAGGTTGGCCACCAGCAGTGGCACATCGACGGCCACATAGCCGTAGTACAAGCCGCTGGTCAGTTCGGTGCTGTTGATATGGCCCGCACCCAGCTCGCCATCACCGCTGGTCAGGTCGTCGACCGCGCTGAAGTAATCGGCTTCAGCGGCATCGGCGTGGACGGTGAAGGCGTGGGCGACGTGGACGGCGGCGTCGCAGCGCGCCAGGATGTCGCTGGTGACCATGCGCCCGAAGAGCGCGGCATCGAGACCGCCACCGACGACGAGCGTCTTGAGATTCTCAAAGCCATCCTTGCCCAGGCGGCCGAGAAGGGCTTTCTTGGCAGAGGTGACGTCCTTGGCCTCGGGGGCGATCTCGGTGCCTAGCTTGACGAGGTAAGCGATTTCTTTCGGTCCGATGGGAATGACTTGGCTTTCGACGTCAGCGTCGGCCGTGCTTTCTGGTTCGGCGGGAGTGGCTTCACCAGCAGCCTTCCCTTTCTTGGGCTTGTCCGCTTTATCCTTCGACTCGAGTCCTCTCTTGCCTTTCAATACGGCGATTTTGAGTGCCATGGCGATGGCTTCAGCGTGAGCTTGTTCCAAACCGGACTTGACGAGCGCTGGAAGCACCACGCGCTCGAAAGTGTAGCGGGAGCGGATCGAAGTGCCGGGCTCTAGCTTACCCAATGCGTGTTCGCTGTCCGAGGTTCGCCAGTGGCGCTTGAGGCACTGGCTGCTGATCCGCGTGCGGGTGGTTCCGCCGAAGGGCAGTCGCTTGGCGAAACCGGCGTCGTCGCGGTTGAGCAGCGCCGCGGGATAGCTGGTCAGGGTGTGGAACTGCAGGAAGCGAGCTGGCATGGGTCAGTCCTTGGTCTTGGCGAGGGTACGGTAGTAAGCTCCGGCAAAGCGGCGTCGGAGTCCGTCGCCTTGCGGTGAGTCGGGGTGGAGGAGCACGAGCTGGGCCAGTTGCGTCCAGTCGGCCTTGCCGCGTTTGGCGGCGAGGAAGCGCACGGCAGTCAGGAACTCGTCGATCTGTCGTTCATCGCGTGCCGAGAGCAGGCGGTTGCAGCGCATTTCGCTATAGCCTTCGCGGGCCAAGGCAGCACCGGGGTGGACGGGGGCATGCGGCAGCAGCGCCATCCCGGCGAGAACCGCGGCCCACGCGCGTTGAGCGGCCTCGTCGATGTGCGCGCCCAGGTGCGGCTCGATGTCCTCGGCGAAGCGTCGCCAGAAGGCGGCCGGCCAAGTCGCGGCACGGAACGGGTCGAGGCGCCTGAGTTCGGCGCGTGGACCATTGCCCAATGTCTCGCCCACCAGGAAAGCCAAGCGTTCCAGATCGACGTCAGTAGCGGAATTCATGCATTCACCTCCGCCCGGGAGGCCTCCATCAGCGGTTTGAAGCAGGTCCACAGGCCGTGCTGGAAGCGGGAGTCTGCCTCAGCGATTCGTCGCCAGCGCAGGGATGCAGCGGGCGCCACGGTGGCGATGACGGTATTGAGTAGGTCCTGGGCGCGGTCGCGCAGCAATGCCTGCCACGCGCGCAGGGCATCCTCTGGCGAGGCGTCGAGGTGTCGCCAGAGATGCGGGAAGAAGTTCGCATCGGCCTCGGCATCGAGCGTCGCCAGCGGCGCAGCGGGCGGGTCACTGTATTCGCCGGCCAGGGCCTTGAGCGCTGGCCACAGCACCCGGGTGCGCATCTCGCTGACGGCGTCGACGTACTTCTTAGCGCGCTCGGCCATCTTTGCCTTGCCGTCAGGTTCGGCCAGCAAGCGCCGCGCACGTTCGCTGATCGGGACGTGGCGTTCGTGGAAACCTTCAGTTTTGCCCTGCCCCCGAACTAAGGTGCGCGCGACCCAGGTGGTGGCGGTGCCGGGGCGCTGCTGGGTTGCGGGCACGATCCAGTCTGAGCTGAACAGCAGCCCCTGGACCCGGTTGTACGAGAAGCCTGCCGACGGCAGGGTCAGCGCTTTCCCGTCCGCCCGGGCGACCGGGGTCCACGGGTCTCCGACGTTGCCGGTCAGTTCCCCGGGGGCGTCGACCCGCGCCGCTGCCGTCGGTGCCTGGAGCAGCACCAGGCGGCCCTCCTGCCGCACCAGCCGCACGCGCCGGCAGCACTCGATACACCACGGATCCAAGGTAGGCAGGGTCAGGGAGTCTGTGCCGTTCCAAGGTAGCGCCCAGAGCAGGGGATGTCCCTGATCGGTGAACCCGTGCTCTAGCGCGGCTGCACGGCTGGCAAGCAAGGCGATTACGTCGCTGCGGAACCACGCGCCGAGGTCGTCTGGCCGTGCAAAGCCGATGCCCGGGCGATTTCCAAACCCACCGTTCATGCGGAAGATGCCGTAATTGGACCGGCCCGAAAAGCCCTGCATGGTCTGACCGACGAGCAGCGCGGCAAGCCAGCTCTCAGCGGCACTTTCCTGGGTGGCCGCCTTGCGGTCGTGGTTCTTGGTCGTCACCGCGACATCGAAATCGTCGGGCCGCGCGAAGACTGTCTTGAAGGCGTCGAGGCGCCGCTCCGGCACCGATGGCTGCATGAACGCCGGCTTGCCCAGATCTTCGACCATCAGAGTCCAGGGTTCATCGCCGCCGCCGAGGTTGCGCAGACGTTCGCGCCACCACGCCTCGTCGCGGCAGTGCGGGTCATCGATCTGGACCCCGTCACGCTGGCAGACCATGGCCGCAAGTTGCACGGTGAAGGCGTGCCAGGCGTGGCCCTGATGAGCCTGGAGCGCGGTGAAGGACTCCACCACCTGCGTCGGATCCGCGAGCAGGGCGAGGATGCCGGGCAGCGTCAACCGGTGCCGATAGCCGTCGATGGTGCGGCAGCCGATCAGCGGCTCGGTCAGCAGGTTGCCTAAGAGCGGTTCAAGCGTCGGCATAATCGTCCTCGGGATCATCGCGCAGCAGGCGGAGGCCCAGGCGGTCATAGCGGAAGGTCCGGTCACTGTACACCAGCAGGAGGCGGTGCTGGCCGCGTTCGATATCCGGCTCATCGGCAGCCGGCACGCCATGGAGCAACCAGGCGGGGATGGTCAGGGATCGGATGGCATATCCGAAGGGGCCGACGGTATCAGGCGGCAGCTCGATCCGGCGATCGCCCTCGCCCAGGCGCGAGGTGATGCGGCGGTCGAGGTCCCCGCTGGGAAAACGCGCTTGCGGGTCGTCGAACGGGAGATCCCAGCGTGAGCAATTGCTCCTCGCCTGCTGGCGGTGCTGGACACCGACCCCGAGTTGCTGGTTGGCATGGCGCGACCAGCGCTCGTCCAGGATCCGCCAAGGTTCGAGCGCCTCGGGGTGGGTGGTGGCTTCGACCAGGGTTCGGTTGTCCTGCGGGATGTGGATGATTGGGTGATCACCCAGCGTGCTCCAGGTCGCCGCGATCACGGCGAGATCGCCATAGACGGTTCCGAGGCCATGGCGCACGCGAGGCCGGCCGTTGGCTCCCAGCAGCTCGGAGGGATCTTGGTCGGGGAGCAGCAGGATGCAGCGTGGGGTAGTGAATCCCGCCGCACGATCGCTGCGCTGATGGCGGTGCAGACGGCCGATGCGTTGCAGCAGCACGTCCATCGGGCAAAGGTCGGTCAACAGCAGGTCGGCATCGAGATCGAGCGACTGCTGCACCGTCTGGGTAGCGCAGCAGACCATGCCCCGGTCGCGTTGCGCGTCTCCACCGAAGGCCGCTTCGATGGCGTGGTCGAGGCGTTCGCGGTCTTCGCGCGCGAAGCGCGCATGATGCACCGAGGCCAGCGCCCCATGCGGCGTTTCGACCCGCCACAGGTTGCTGCCGTCATCGCGTCGCTCCAGCTCGGCCTGGACGGCCAAGCAGCCGCTGACGGTGTTGCGCAGCACCAGGACCCGCGCCCCGCTGCGCGCCGCGGCCAGCGCGGTGTCGGCGATCCACGCCGGATCATCGATGATCCCGGATGCAAGCTGCATGGTCACTGGCGGTTTGCGCGCGGTGGTCTGCACGGTCACGGATGGAGATGAGCCTGCGGTGCTGATGAGTGGGTAGGGTGCGGCGCTCGCTGTGGCCAAGGCGGGCCTGTCCGATCTTGCTAGAAGGGCGGTGGCGGCAGTCGATCCAAGGGTGGCAGACAGCAACAGGGCATGTCCGCCGGCACTGCGATGGCGCTTCAGCACCTCGGCAAGCAAGGCCGCCATGTACGTGTCCGAGGCATGGACCTCGTCCACCACCAGCAGGTGCCGCAGCAGGCAGGTGGCGCGCAGGTGGCTGTGGCCGACCGCCAGGGCCGACAGCAGCACCTGATCGATGGTACCCACGGCGAAGGTGCCGGCGAGGTAGCGCTTGGGATGCTCGGCGGCCCACCGCGCCGGGTCGCGCTGACGATCCGGCCACAGCACTTCAAAACCCGGAAGACGTTGCCCGTCCTCGTCGCCGACGCGCAGGTAACCCGGGACGGCGAGCACCACTCGAGCGGCCGGGCACAGTCGCGAAATCGCGGCGCAGACCCGGCGGTGGAGCTGGATCGCGGCTGTCCGGGTGGGCAGGGCGAAGTAGAGGCCGTCGACCAGCCCGGCATGGAAGAGCCGGGCGAAGTGCAACAGTGCGGCTTCGGTCTTGCCCGCGCCTGTCTCGTCCTCGATCAGCGTCACCGAGCCGCTGGCGTCGGGTAGCGGCAGCTCGGCGATCGCGGCTTGGGTCGGTCGCGGCTGGCGCTCTACACCGAAAAGATCGGCAAAGACGGGGGCATGGGCCACACCGGCGCGGATGGCAGCCGCATGCAGTCCGATGCCGCCGACAGCGCGCTCCGCGGCTGCAAGCGCAGTGTCCCAACGCTCGCCACCGGCGCTGTACGGGAAGAAGCTGGTGTCTGATCCCAACCAATCGGCGAGTTGGACCAGCCCGGCGAAGGCATGGACGAAGGCCGGTTGGCCGGGAATCGTCGCCGGAACACTTTTCCAGGCAGGCGGCAGCCATGTCCGCGTGGCGGCGACCAGTTCGGCGACGCCGCGGAGCGGATCGCGCTCCGGCCGGGGCAGCCACAGGGTTTCCTCGAAGCCACCTGGTGGATCCGCAGCCGGCTGCCCGTGGTGGGATACGACCGCGAGCAGGAATCCGGTGGCGGAGTCCGGATCAGCGAACCAGCTGGCGATGGCCTGCCAATCGAGTGCGAGAAGAAACGGACGTTGCAGGGTTGGCGGATCATCGTTGCCGGAGATGAGCGGCACGACCTCGGCGACATGCCCGCGCCATCGGCTGCGGTCGGCTGTCGCCTTGGCCTGAAACCCGTGGTTGAACTTTCCCAGGTCGTGCAGCGCCGCCAGGACGCCGAGGCGCATGACCGTGACCACATCGAGCAGTTCTACCCTTGCCAAACGCGCTAGACGGCGGTTCAGCAGCGTGGGCATGAACGCCCCGTGCTGAGTCAGGCCGAGTATCGTCACGGCACATGCTGCAACGTCGGCACAGTGGTCGATCAACGGATGCCATTCCTCTACCGACGCTGGATCGACGCTATCCCTGCGCCGCAGCTTTCCCCAATAGCTGCCATGCGGAACCAAGCCTGCCACCATGACCCTGGTGTTAGCCTTATGGTTGAGAGCGCAATGAGTTTCCTGGCAGGAACCCCTCACGAGCGCGGTCAGAGGTTAGCGTCGTTCGCCCGCTTCCCCTTCGGCGACGTCGTCTCGTTGGCCTTGTCCGACTACGCTGCCCCACTGGCCTGATTTTGGTCTGCCCTTTACACCAGGGGCAGCCAGCGGTCGGCGAACGGGATGATGTCGATAAACTGGCGGTCCACATGTCGGCGTCGTGGGACCAGTCCCCGAACGCGGTCCGGTGCGACTCGACTGCTTGGGGCAAGATCAGGCCGTGCGTTCGTCGCTAACCAGACGCAACGTGCGCCGCATCCGGGATGACCGCCACTTGAACGGTGATGGCGCGACATCAAGTCCGGTGTTGTCATCGTCGACTGGTACTCCGCCGGCGATGCGCGGCTTGTCTCCCAAGGTGGCTTGCAGGCGCCGCCAGATCGCCGCCGCCCGCTCGTGATCTGCCGCCCATCCGCTCGAATTCCCCGTCTGTCGTCTGTCTACGGATCGTAGCTGTCTGGTGGCGGCACCGAGATTCGACGTTCGGAGTCGACCCCCTGCCCGGTCAGACGGCGGTACGCCGCAGCTGCCGCGAGCGCGGTTGAGGGATCGTCGCTCCTCATCGCGTCGATCAGGATCGGCAGCGCCTGCGGTGAGCCCAGTGATGCCAACAGGCACCACCGCTGCGCGCCGAGGGCAGTAGCGCTGCAAAGTTCCAGGACGTGGGGTGTGAGGTCGGGCCCCGCGATCTCGCGCGCGATCACGACTTTCGCCCTCCATGTAAACCCTGTACGCGACAGGGTTGGACTCTCACTATTTGCGACCCCTTAGCTAAACGCTCCTGGAGCTTCGATCGGATCAGCGTCTCAAACCCGCTGGCGGCGACAACGCCGCGCTGGCGGCCATGCGGTACGCTGGGACCACCTGCATGAGAGGGGCGCGCTGGTGCGCGAACGCAGCGTGATCGGGCTCGGCGAGATGTTGGTGTAATG
>Ga0163144_10018225_pt1 | contig 14226 bp, 11 predicted proteins | sample OliLak19BULKMAT1_FD_123175 | JGI IMG/M metagenome (GOLD analysis project Ga0163144, IMG submission 123175) | Freshwater microbial mat bacterial communities from Lake Vanda, McMurdo Dry Valleys, Antarctica - Oligotrophic Lake LV.19.BULKMAT1 | ecosystem: Environmental > Aquatic > Freshwater >... | reverse complement strand
GTCTGGGGCTACGACTCATTTCGACCGTTGCAGGAACAATCGATCGCGTGTGTTCTTGATCGCCGTGACAGCCTGACCGTCCTTCCAACTGGTGGTGGCAAGTCGATATGTTTTCAAGCTCCGGCGTTATGCGTCGACGGGCTTGCCGTGGTCGTATCGCCGCTGATCTCGTTAATGAAAGACCAAGTGGATGCGTTGCAAGCCTGTGGTGTTGTTGCTGCGTTCGTTAACAGCTCGCAAAGTGAAGACGAAAAACGGGACGTTGCCAGATTGATACGCCAGGGCGAATTGAAACTACTCTACGTAGCTCCTGAGGGACTGTTAGCGACACGGATGGTGGACTTCCTTCGCCAGAGCAACGTTTCGTTATTCGCGATCGACGAAGCGCACTGCATCAGCAACTGGGGACATGATTTCAGACCGGAGTATCGCGGTCTGCGCGTGCTCAAAGAACAGTTTCCTGGGGTCGCGGTCCATGCTTACACCGCCACCGCCTCGGAGCCAGTTCGGCGGGATATCGTCGCGCAGCTTGGATTGCGGCGTCCGGAGATACTTGTCGGTGACTTTGATCGTCCGAACTTGATTTACCGAATGCAGCGTGCGGACAATCGCTTGCAACAAGTGATGGAAGTCATTCAGCGACACCAAGGTGAATCGGGAATCGTGTACTGCATCAGCCGCAAGGAAGTTGAACGCACATCGCTTGTGATTTCGCAAATGGGCTGTCGTTCGTTGCCGTATCATGCGGGGTTGGCGGACGCCGAACGCAAGTCAAACCAGAACGCGTTCATCAAAGAGCAGTGCGATGTGATTGTGGCCACCGTCGCGTTCGGGATGGGCATCGACAAGTCAAATGTACGGTATGTAATCCATGCTGGAATGCCAAAATCGATCGAACACTACCAACAAGAAAGTGGTCGCGCCGGTCGAGATGGCTTGCCATCGGAATGTGTTTTAATTCATTCCGGAGGCGATGTGATCACTTGGAAGAAGATCATGGAAGGCGAACGAACGGAGGCGAGCGCCGGGGCCTTGCGATCATTAGAAGCAATGAACGATTTGTGCAACGGCTCCCGTTGTCGTCACAAGTCGCTCGTCGAGCATTTTGGCCAACCCTTTGTGAAAGACAATTGTGGTGCCTGCGACATCTGCTTGGATGAGTTGCCACTGGTTGACGATCCAATCACGCTCAGCCAAAAAATCCTGTCCTGCGTCGTTCGGTTAGAAGAACGTTTTGGTGCGGCTCATACTGTGAAGGTGCTCGTCGGTTCCGGTGAACAGCGTGTTCGAGAGCTTGGGCATGATGCGCTTAGCACCTATGGTCTGTTGTCTGCTGAAGGACCTCAGGCGGTCAGGACATGGATCGAGCAACTGGTTTCGCAAGGATTTTTAGTCAGGACAGGCGAGTACCAAGTGCTTTCCCTGTCCGACGCAGGCCGACGATTATTGCGGCGCGATGGCGAACCAAAATTGACAGTCGTGCAACAGGCCAAACAGGCGCGTCGGGCCGTGGCCAGCGAGGAGTCGTGGGAAGGTGTTGATCGAGGTTTGTTCGATCAACTTCGCGAGCTACGAGGGAATTTGGCGCTGGCCAAGAGCGTGCCGGCCTATGTCATCTTTGCCGATAGTGTGCTCCGCGATTTGGCACGATACCGACCGGATTCGGTCGAGTCGTTCGGGCGGGTGCGAGGCGTTGGTGAGAAGAAACAGCAGGATTTCGGATCTGCATTTACCGAGCTGATCGCCAAGTATTGCAAGCAGCATTCGGTGTCAGTGAACAACTCTATCCAAACGGATCCATTCGTTCGCCCTGTCGTCACTAACTCAAGTGCCTTTGCGGCTTTTGAGTACTTTCGTGCTGGCGAGTCTGTGGAATCGGTGGTTGCGAAGATGGGACGTGCGACGTCGACGGTGATGGGCTATTTGAATGACTACCTGCGTCATGACAAGATCACCGATTCGTCGGCATGGGTTGATGAATCGATTCGAAGCCGAATTACCAGCCAGCTTCACTTGTCCGATGACGGGCGTCTGAAGCCGATTTATGAACATTTCGGCGGCGAGATTTCCTACGACCTGATCCGGATCGTCGTGACTTGCCACGAAAATACGTTGCAAAAAGCGAACGTAGATTAAGTGCTTGACGGCCCTGGACGCCCCTGTTTATCCTAGTGTCATGGTTAACCGAACACTCTGCCGACGTCTCCTCCTTCTGACGCAGCTGACGCTGCGCCTACGGGCTGGGTTTGGTTGTGGGTTCGCTTAGTCAGCATTAAACGGCCGTTGCGAACAGCCTTTTTTGAATTTTAAGTTCAAATTTCGAAAAACAACCAAACCCCGAAATATCCGGATTCCCCGGAACCTTCGGGGTTTTTTGTTTGTCCTGCTGACTCGCCTTTCTGTTTGTAGAAAATTACTCCTCGGCGGCAGACGCCATCACCACGAACATCTGTAATGTCATGAATAGCACGCCACGCATGATCAAAATTTTTGACACCACGCTCCGAGATGGCGAGCAATCGCCAGGCGCAAGTATGAACCTCGCTGAAAAATTGGAGATCGCGCAGGCGCTAGCGGAGCTTGGTGTCGACATTATCGAAGCCGGCTTCCCGATCGCTTCGCCGGGAGATTTTGAGTCTGTCCGTCAAATTGCTCAGACCGTTCGCGGCGTTACGATCTGCGGACTTGCTCGCTGCAACGAAAAGGATATCGACCGTGCCTGGGAAGCACTCAAGCACGCTCCCCAAGCTCGCATTCACATCTTTCTTGCGACCAGCGCGATTCATCGTGAGTTCAAGTTGAGGATGTCGACCGATGAAATCGTTGCACGTGCCATCGAGGGCGTGAAGCGTGGTGCAAGCTATTGCGATGACATCGAATTTTCGCCTGAAGACGCCTGCCGAACGGAACACGATTTTCTTTGTCGCGTCGTGGAGGCTGCGATCAATGCGGGGGCGACGACGATCAACATCCCCGACACGGTAGGCTATGCAACGCCAACCGAAGTTTTTGATCGGATCACGATGTTGCGAAACCGTGTTCCAAACATCGACCGCGCCGTGATCAGCACGCATTGTCATGATGACCTTGGCATGGCCGTCGCCAACAGTCTTGCAGCCGTCAGCGCCGGTGCGGGACAAATCGAATGTACGATTAACGGAATCGGCGAACGCGCCGGCAACGCTGCGTTGGAAGAAGTCGTGATGGCCTTGCGAACGCGCTCAGATTTCTTCGATTGCGATACGAGGATCGAAACTCGCCGCTTAGTTCCTACCAGTCGTTTGCTTACCAAAACCACGGGCTTGATGGTACAACGTAACAAGGCCATCGTGGGACGCAATGCATTCGCTCACGAAGCCGGTATCCATCAAGATGGCATGCTGAAGGAACGGACAACTTACGAAATCATGAACCCGGAGGAAGTCGGTTTCTCAAAGACTGACTTGGTACTCGGCAAACACAGCGGGCGCGCGGCATTAGCCGATCGCGCCCGCGCGCTCGGTTTCACGCTCAATGGCGAACAGCTTCAAGAAGTCTTCGAGCAATTCAAATTGCTCGCCGACAAAAAGAAAGAGCTCTACGATGGTGACATCATGGCTCTGGTCCAACAACAGATTAGCGGTGGAGTCAATCGCGAGTGGACATTGGTCGACTACGAAGTCACCAGCGCTCGCAACAAGACACCCCATGTAAGGTTGACGTTGCGACACGGTGACCTGGAAAAGACAGAAACGGTGGAACAGGGGGACGGTCCGATCGATGCGGCTTTCTGGGCAGTCGAAAAGATCACAGGCATTGAAGTTGTCTGCAAAGATTTTCAGGTCCGCAGCGCCACGCTTGGTCGCGACGCGATTGGCGAAGTCAACGTCGAAGTCGAGCACAAAGGTCGCAGTTATCGAGGCGTGGGCGCCAGCACAGACAGCGTCGAGTCAACGATCCTCGCCATGCTCAACGCAATTAACCGTATCGCAGCCGAGAAGCAAACCGTATAGCATTTTGGCGAAGAATCCGGCGGACGAAAAAATAAAACACGACGACGGAGCGTCGTGCCACACTCCTGGTTGTGTTCGGTTTATCCTTGGCGTAACCTTGCCTTCCCATTTTTCCAGACAACCAATCACCAAAATTGTTTTTTCATGCGCGTTTTATCCGGCATCCAGCCGACCGGGCGGCCACACTGGGGAAATTTCTTTGGCGCGATTCGCCAGTACATTGACTTGCAGGTTGAGCATGAAGGGTTTTACTTCATCGCTGACCTCCATGCCCTGACGACCGTTCGCGACGCGAAGACGCTTCGTCAGAATACGACCGATGCAGCGCTCGATATGCTTGCCCTGGGACTCGATCCAGCGCGGGCTACCCTGTTTGTACAATCGCATGTACCGGAGGTGACAGAATTGACATGGCTGTTGATGACCGGCACGCCGATGGGGTTGCTCGAGCGATGTCACGCATACAAAGAGAAGAAGGCGAAAGGGCTAACCGCCGATGCAGGACTGTTTACGTATCCAGTATTGATGGCAGCAGACATTTTGGCCTACGACTCGCAGTTGGTTCCTGTTGGACAAGACCAAGTCCAGCACATAGAAGTCTGTCGCGACTTAGCGGGAACGTTTAATCATGAATTCGGCGAGACCTTCGTGTTGCCGATTGCCAAGACTTTGGAACATGGTGCCAAGGTCCCAGGAACCGATGGCCAAAAGATGAGCAAGAGCTACGACAATACATTGCCGCTGTTTGGCGACGTCAAGAGCATTCGCAAGTCGATCATGCGGACTGTCACGGACAGTCGCGCGATGCAAGATCCCAAAGAGCCGGATGACGACCATCTGTTTCAGCTCTTTCGCTTGTTCGCGACGACGGATCAAGTTGATTCAATGGCGGCGATGTACCGCCGCGGCGGATTTGGTTATGGCGAAGTGAAGAAGGCAGTGGCGGACGCGAGCGAAGCTTACTTTGCGACCGCACGGGCAAGGCGTCTGGAGTTGGAAAAAAACCTGGATCATGTTCATGAGATCCTTGGTCGCGGTGCCGTGCGGGCACGCGAAGTCGCCAGCGGTGTGGTTGATCGAGCCAGCAGAGCTTGCGGTTTGCGATAATGAAAATCATCGGCATCGGTACGGAAATCATCGAATGCGTTCGCATTGCCAAGATGATCGAGCACCATGGCGAACTGTTTTTAGAACGCGTATTTACACCGGAGGAAGTCGCCTATTGCTGCGAGAGGTCATCGGCGACACAGCATTACGCAGCGCGATGGGCTGCGAAAGAAGCGGTCATGAAGGCGATCGGCAGTCGTGCTCGGGGTATTCGCTGGACTGAGATTGCCGTCGTCGCCGAACCAAACGTAGCGCCATGCGTTCGCTTGACCGGTCGTGCCGCTTCTTGGGCAGCGCAGCAAGGGATCGATGAATTTCAACTCAGCCTTGGCCGCTGTCGCACTCACGCAACCGCATTCGTCATTGCAATCAAGCAGTAGCAGCCCCGTGTCTCGGATGAACACGACTACCGTGGTCTTCTGCCTTCGCCCTGAATCGATCGAAGCATCCGATCGGAAGGCAACAAGTCGAATTGTTCGCGATCTTTTGGGGCTATCTCTTGGTAGCGATCGATGATCGTCTGATTGCCTCGACTCGATAGCGTTCTTCGAATCGATTCGTCGACCAAGCTCCCCAGCAATTCTTCGCGAAATGTCGGTATGCTCGCTGCGTCTTCGATAATTTCCGCTAGGTTTTGAGGCAAGATCGACTCCAGCATAAATAATTCGCCTTCGCTAAGCGGGCCGTGAATCTCTTCGATGAGAAGCCGCGCATTAGTGAACGCATTTGAGAATGCGTTTTGCGCAATCGCCGGGGGAAACGAAGGGGTTCTGGAGGAAGGTGGTATCGGTTGAGGTTGTTGAAAACCAGGCCCTTCGTCGGGCCGACGAGGCGGTCCACCGTCGGATCTTTCGTCTGGTCGATCCAATAGTCGCCGCAGAAAGTACGCCCGGAGGCGAGGGTCCATCGACTGGGTGGCCATTTCAAAAGTCGTGATGGCAGCCCGCAATGCCGGCGAGCTCGTGTGTCGTATCGCGTCCATTCTTGACTTAGCGATTTGGCGAACGGCACCGTAGATGATTTCCACATCGTCGTCAGTTAGCAACTCTCCTCGTTGGCGGGTCCAATTTTGTGCCGTTCTCTTGAGTTCCTTTTTGAGGAATTCTTGTCGTTGGGCGTCGGTGCCATCGGCGAACAAATCACGATCACTGCCAGGCAACGACTCTCGCCACAACGCGAAACGATCCATCGTCTTGAGCATCGCTTTGGAATCTTCTTGACTAGCAACGCGAGCGGCAGCGTCATAAACCCTTCGTCGGTCGTCAGGGCTGATTTTTTCAAATCGTTCCCATTGGGCTGATACTGTTTTTTGGTCCTCGATCGGAAGCATGACGCACAACTTTTCGCGGTCGGCGAGCGAGGTCGCATCAATTTGGTCGGCAAGGTGAAAATTCCATTTGCCCAACGTATCAGCAATCTCGTTTGCTTCTTTCCACTGCTGCATCTTTGCGAGGTTTCGCATCAGTGTCAGATCGGACGCATGAAGGTAAGCGTCAAGATGCATCGCGATCGGTAGGTCTCGCAATTGATTTCGATACCGAACGTAATCGCGTACTTTCATCAACGCCAAGCCAAGCAGAAAACAGACACCCGTCGCGGCGGCGAACGCTAAGAGCCGGTAAAACCAATTCTTTGGAGACTTCAGACGAGTAGAATTTGCGGAGACGTCTCCATCCACAGCGGCCATTCGGATGGTGGTTTCAAGTAACGTGGCGCTAGAAGTTGCAAGAGGCAACTCATCGAGCATTTCCCAGCCATTTTGCAATTCACGAAGTCGAGTGCGCAGCGCCGATTCCGATCCTAGTCGCATTTCCAGGGCGCGCAGATCCTCTGGTGACAATTCGCCATCCAGATAGGCGACCAATTGTTCGTCCAGATCGTCGACTGGCGCATCGTCTTGGAACCCCAGTCGGCTCGTTTCCGTTTTATCGTGTCTCATTCGTGTTCTTCAAAATCCTCCGCGTCGCTGGTCGACGGCTGATCGCGATCAACGATGTAATCGGCCAGCAACTCCTTTAGATTGACACGCGCGCGACTGAGCAGAGACTTCACCGCCTTGGTTGTCAGGTCCATTGCTTCAGCAATCTCCACATAGCTCATGTTCTCGAACCGCGACAGCATCAGCGCCATCCGCTGACGCTCCCCGAGTAACTGGACGGCGGCACGAACAACTTCGGCACGCTCTTCTCCTTCGACCACCCGCGCTGGCATCAATGAGCTGGCATCGAGCGCGATGCCGGCGATCAGGTTCGGACGCGAGTCATCGCTTGATTTGCGGGCATCGACTTCAGTCACCTCGCGTCGCCGACCTTGTGATCTTGCGGCGTTGCGGGCGACGTTGCCAGCGATGGTAAACAACCAAGTGGAAAATTTTGCTCCCGCCTCATAACGTGCTCGCGACCGATAGACGCGAAGAAAAACATCTTGAGCCAAGTCCTCCGCGACGCCTGGACTGGGGCCGATGTGGTGAAACAAGCGAACCAGCCGATCCTGGTAACGTCGCACCAGTTCTTCAAAAGCACCGGCGTCGTCCTCTCGGACGCGCAGCATCAAACGCACGTCCGGATCGGACTGCTGGTAACGCATTGCGGTGGACGGAGTGACCGACAAGACGGTTCCAATGAATGAGTGAGCAGTAAGCGTTTTCGGTTTGAAGGCGCACACTATCCTAGAGGAACAACCCCGAAACACCGACCGGGGTTCCGGTTTTCGTTGCAATCTATTTTCAATCTGGACCGGGGTTGCCGGTAGCCTCTATCATTCGGAAAAACAGGCGAATAGGCGTTAACCGTCGAGGGATTTATTGATGAACATGCGACTTTTTCAATGCCAGCGGAGCGTGATTCCTGGCTTGGTCCTTGCGTTTGGAGCGGCCTTGTTCAATGGAAGCCAGTTTTCGCTTGCGGATGCGCCACTGGCAGTGTCTCCTTCATTTCGGGTCGAAATTGATCTCTTCGAAGGTGATGCGAAGGTGCCACAGTCGCAGCATTTAATTTTATTCGATGCAGGCGTCGTGTACGATCTTCCCGTGGGGAAAGATTCGATCATTAGCGTCTTCGACGCCCCACGCGGGCGAGTCGTTTTGGTTCACAAGGCAACACGGGTACGGACCTCGATCTCAACGGACACGTTGATAAAGATGTCTGCAGAAACGCGTGCCGAAGCGGCAAAAGCGGGACGTGGGGACAAACTCGGGCTAAATGCTAAGGTTGTTCCCGGTGCAAACCCGGATACTTACGTCGTTGAGTTCAACGACAATCGGTACGAAGCAACAGCCCAGACGGTCAAAGACCCGCTGATTGCAGCCGAATTTGCATCCTTCACCGCTTGGGCCTCGCGTTTGAATATCGCACGTCACGTCGGCTCCCCCCCGTTTGCTCGTATTGCCCTGGCCGACCATTTTGCCGCCGAAAATGCAATTCCGCGCCAGGTCATGCTGGAAGTACGGCGCAACTTCAAAACTCGGACCTTCCGCGCAGATCACCTTGTGATTGAAAGGCTCAGTGAGCTTGATCGCCAGAAAATAGCCGACGCGGGTGGCATGGTGGCGACGTTTGAAGAAGTCAGCTTCGCGGAATTTCCTTCCGAATAGCTCGCCTGCTCTGCACCCTTTTTCCTGATTTTACAATCCATTGTAAAATCAGGGGCCGGGCCGCTTGCTTGATTAACCCAAATTGACGAGTGGCACACGTTTTCTTCGCGAATTGGTGAGATTCTCAAGAATGTAGGCGATCACGCCTCTTTTGGCACGGTGGATGCTCTGGAGCTGTTTCGTTCTGAAAACAGTCTCACTCCAATCAATGTGCCGCTTCGGCAGAAGGAAATTGCCATGCTCGTCTTAACTCGCAAACTCGACGAATCAATCCGGATTAGCGACAACATCAAAATCACTGTCTTGAGGATCAAAGGAAACACGGTACGCATCGGGATCGAAGCCCCACGAGACGTGCGTGTTATTCGAACTGAGCTAGCGTCATCCGAACCTGCTAGCGAGATTGCGGTCAATCAGGTTGCTAGCGGTTCGCACAATGCGAGCGACAACAAGGCCAGCGATTCCACGGTAACCGCGATCGTTGATTCGCCGACAATTGCTGGGCCTCGATTATTCATAGGCACAGTAACTGAAGATGGGCGAGTCGTTGAATTGAATGAAGAAGTGAGCGATCGCCCGATGATTGGCGGATTTGACCTGGACTCGGTGCTGACGAAAGACCAAGCAGCACCTTTGCGAGCATTTCTGCGTTCGAGCCGTGGTTTGACAGCGGTCTAGAAAGTACCAGGGATTTTTCGAAGGAAAGCAGGCATTTGTACCCCTGCCCCAATGCGGCTTGATCGATCATTATGTGACTGGGATTTTTCACGCTCACATTTAGCTTCCATGTCGCTTCGAATTGTTCATTACCCACATCCAATCCTTCGGTATCAAAGCAAGCCCATTCGCCGAGTCGATGCGGAGCTGAAATCCGTGGCCGCAGAGATGTTGAACTTGATGTATGAGTACGAGGGCGTGGGGCTGGCCGCGAACCAAGTCAACCTGCCACTGAGAATTTTCGTTGCAAATCCGTCAGGCACTCGCGGCGATGGTGAGGAACTTGTCGTTTTGAATCCAGAATTGCAATTGCCCAAGGGCACTGAAATTGACCGAGAAGGCTGCCTGAGCTTGCCCGGTCTGTTCGCTGAAGTTCGTCGCGCGAAACAGATCTATCTCAGCGGGTACGACCTTCAAGGAAATTCCATCGAACGACAGCTCGACGGTTTTTTGGCGAGAATCGTTCAACACGAAGTGGACCATCTGAATGGAAAGTTTTTCTTTGACCGACTGACCAATGAACAGCTTCGAGATTTAGAATCTGGCATGGACGAGCTGGTATCTGAATACCGTAGTCAACAAGTTTCAGGAGTTGCGGTTTCTGACGAGCAAACGGTGCAAGACCTGTTAGCTTGGGAATCTCGATACGCGTAACAGGAAACCAAACGAATGTTCGGTTTCACCGATCACGTCAAACACAACCATACACCAGCGGTAAAGCCAATTCGAATTCGTCGCGCAACGCGTCCGCAAAGATTGATTTTGATGGGTACTGGCCCGTTTGCAGTGCCAGCTTTCGGTGCCTTGTGTGAGGCAGGTCACGAGGTCGCTTTAGTTGTGACGCGACCAGCAATCACCAATCGCAGTCGAAAAGGACCGCCGCCCAGTCCCGTCCGAGACTTTGCCGAGCGCCACGGCTTTTCCCTGTTTGATCCTGAAAGCATCAACACGCCAGCGTCCGTCGCAAGGCTTTCAGAAGAGCGAGCGGCTCTGTTGGTTGTCTGCGATTACGGACAAATTCTTTCGTCCGATGCATTATCAACGGCTCCACTTGGTGGGATCAACCTGCACGGTTCGCTGTTGCCAGCCTATCGCGGTGCCGCACCTGTTCAGTGGGCCGTGCTCAACGGCGACGAGTTCGCAGGCGTTTCTATCATTCACATGACCCCAAAGCTGGACGGTGGTCCGATCCTCGCCATTGCAAAAATCCCGATTGAGCCCAGGGATACGTCGGGAACTCTGGAAGCAAAGCTGGCGACGCTGGGCATCGAACCGACATTGGCAAGCGTTGAATTGCTAGCTCAATGGAACGGCGTCGAAGTGATCGGCAAGCCACAAGACAAAAGCTTGGTCAGTCGAGCGCCCCGATTGTCGAAGCCATCAGGCCAAATCGACTGGAATCGATCAGCCGCAGAAATCGATCGGCACATTCGCGGCATGCAGCCCTGGCCAGGGGCATTCACAGATGTGACCATCGGCCCCGATCGCGAGCCCCTACGGATTGCGGTGCGCACCGCGACCATCGAACTAGGCTTGGTAGTACCTCCATCCGCAACACCAGGCTTGCTGTTAGACGATCGTAGCCTGCGGATCGCGACGGGTCCGGTATCATCGCCTGGAATCATTCGCATCGACCGGCTTCAACCCGCTGGTCGTAACGAAGTCACAGCGGAAGAATTCATCCGCGGTCACCGCATTCGCTCCGGTGCAAAGTTTGGTTCACAAATCCAACCATAGAATTGGCTTCAGGCCTGCGTTAAAGCTTGGCTTCTTTTCTAGGCAAGAATCCGACGGCGAGACAGACAATCATTGAGACCCAAAACAGCCAGAATTCGGGTCTTGAGAAATCGTGAAAATCGACGACATGAGGATTCAGCTTCGAATTGAGCCCCCAATCCGCAAGCAGCTTGACACCGATGACAGTGACCAACAAATAAGCAGCGGTTTCAAAGCGAGGGAATTTTTCTAACAGGCGAATGAAGATCGCAGCGGCGATGCGCATCAAGATGATTCCCAAAATTCCGCCGACCATCACGACCCATAGCTTCGGATGCGGTGCTCCTGAAACATGACCTTCGGGAGGACTACCGACTAACGCAATCGCGGCGAGGATCGAATCCACTGCAAAGGCGATATCTGTCAGCTCGATGACAAGCACCGTCATCCAAAAGTTTTTCCCCAAGCCCGTGTTGGTCGCAGAAATCGGAACCGGTAGCCGCTCGTCTAGCTCGAGGCTTTCCTGGTCCGCAGTCAACTCTTTGCCGGTGACTGCATCCCGCAACTCCAGCTCACCGTCCACGGTTTGAACCACGTTCTCATTCCCGTCTTCCTGGGATTGAAAGAACAGGTGTTTGATTGCGATGTAAAGCAGATACGCACCACCAATTAATTTGACGATTCGCCATTCCAAGAGAAAACTTGCCGTAACGATCGCGATCGATCGAAAAACGAATGCTCCGACGAGACCGTACGTGAGAGCATGTTTCTGCTGTGATTTTGGCAACCGTTTGGCAAGCAACCCCAACACGATGGCGTTGTCGATCGATAGCACACCTTCGAAGAAGATCAACAGAAGAATGACGAGGAGATCTTGAACGTTGAACGTTTGGCTAAAAAACAATACGGTGTCGGCCAGAAGGTAGGGGTCAATCGGCATGCTTAGTCTTGGTTGAGCGAAGGGGCGAGGGAAGTGGCGAGCTGCGGATGGCAGTTGCGCAAGAGCCTAGCCGAAATCGTGCTCAACTAGAAACGCAGATTGCCGCGAACAGGTTCACGCCAGTCTATATATTCACTAAAAAATCGCGAGTTTTGACCACGCAAGCTCGCAAAAACCGCGTTTTTTCGGAATTCGCGAAAACACCGGCGGCAGTGGTAACGACTTGACAATAGAATCTGTTTCCCCTCTGCAAATCGTTCCTACAAGGCAAAATAGCTCAATGTCGATCAATGCAAAAGAATCCTTGACGGTTTGGATACTGAGCGCACTGTTCTTCTTCTGGCCAGTGATCGCATGCGTCACCAGCAATCAGGAAGCTTCCGCACAGTCCGATTGGATTGCGCCGCCAGCTTTGAAACAAGGAGATCTGATCGCCTTCGTGGCTGCGTCGGGGCCCGTCGAAGTTTTGCCAGTTGAAACCTATGCGGCTCAACTCAGAAACGATGGATACCGAGTCTTTGTTCCCGAGGGATTGGTGTCACGGAAACAAGGTTACTTAGCCGGCACCGACGACGAACGTTTGCAAGAACTGAACGCGATGATACGCGATCCAAACGTCCGGGCCATTTTTCCCGTTCGTGGAGGTTACGGACTGACGCGAATCCTTGACAGAATTGACTATGACGCATTACGAAAAGATCCCAAGGTCGTCATAGGCTTCTCCGATGTGACCGCTCTGCACTTGGCAATCGCAAAAAAATCCAAACTCATCACGTTTCACTCTCCAGTGCCGATGGGTGACCTCTGGAAGGGAAGCGAGCCGGAATTCGCCTTCGCCTACAATGCTTTCAATCGCACAATCTTCGCCAAGCAATACACCAGCGGCGAGCAAGGATTCATCTTATCAACGCCTGATGGTGCAAAGCCCGAAAGCCTGGTTCGAGGGATCGCCAAAGGCAGGCTTCTGGGAGGGAATCTGACCATGATTTGCTCAACGTGGGGAACTCCGTTTGCGATTGAACCCGCTGGTGCGATCCTGTTCATCGAGGACGTGAACGAAGCACCCTACCGAGTCGATCGCATGTTGTCGCAAATAAAGCTTGCCGGTGTCCTTGATCAACTTGCTGGGATCATTGTCGGGAAGTTTACAAGTAAGGATGCTGGCGATCTTGAAGAGTTCGACCGCATCTTCAAGGAGTATTTTTCCGCGCTGGGCATACCGGTGATTCATCGTTATCCGATCGGACACGTTGCGAACAATGGAACGCTACCCCACGGCGCTTTGGTTGAGCTGGATGCAAACCGCTGCGAGGTACGGTTGCTTGAGAATCCGGTGCAATTGAAGTAGCAAAGTGTAGAGCAATTGTCCCAATTGCTCGGATGAACGATTGGGATGATTGTTCTACACTTTTCTTGCCGATAGATGCCTGCGCCAGCGGTCGCGAGCTTGGATCAATTGCGCAGTGATGCTGACTGCGATCTCGCTGGGGTGATGGCTGCCGATTGGCGAGTCGCCGTCCAGTAAGCCAACGGGGCAGTGAAAGAGTAGTTTTTCTGCGTCGATTCCAGCCTCGACAAGTTCCTTTCGCAGCACGGCAGCTTTAGCCCGACTACCGATGACACCGAGGTACGGAAAGGTTCTCGACGTTTGAAAGATCCGCTGGAGGACTGGCAAGTCGCTTTGATGGCCTTTGGTCATGCAGAGCACAAAGCTGTCGTCCGCGAGGTCATCCACTCGGGAAGCGGGAGCATCATCGACCACGCCATCAATTCCTGCGGGTAACTTTTCAATCCAGTCGCGACGCGGGTCAATGCATGTCACTTGGCACGGCAGCGTCTCAAGCAATCTCGCCAGGGCCTGAGTCACATGGCCTGCTCCGAAAATCACGATCTTCCAGGGCGATACGTTCCACGCTTCGAAGTACAGCTTCACTCGCCCACCACAAGTCATCCCAACGTCAGCCTTTAAGCTCCAATCACAAAAGCTTGTCGCTCCTTTTTCTTTTAAGAGACGCTGAGCTTCCTGAATCGCTTTCTCTTCAATTCGTCCGCCTCCGACGGTGCCAAAGTCTAGGCCGTTAATAGTGACAATCATTCGCCCGCCGACGTCGGCGGGCGTGCTGCCATGAGAGTCAACGATGCTGGCCGTAACAAACGGCTGC
>Ga0163144_10018224_pt1 | contig 14226 bp, 12 predicted proteins | sample OliLak19BULKMAT1_FD_123175 | JGI IMG/M metagenome (GOLD analysis project Ga0163144, IMG submission 123175) | Freshwater microbial mat bacterial communities from Lake Vanda, McMurdo Dry Valleys, Antarctica - Oligotrophic Lake LV.19.BULKMAT1 | ecosystem: Environmental > Aquatic > Freshwater >... | reverse complement strand
GAGATCAAAGTGATGATTCAGTAGCCTTTTGAACCCGCGGTCGATGGACTCGCTCCGATCTGCCGTGCCTTTGCGGCCTGTGCGCTCATCCAGAACACGATAGGTTCGACTGACGACCGTCGGTGAGGCCGCAGCAGGTGGCCAGAATCGGCCCTCGGTGAGGTTTTTTGCCGAGGATGCTTCAAACTGGGTTACTGCTGATAGCTGAGCCCGGTGCCGTTCGCGGGCGTTTTCGCCATAGTCATTGGGATGCCATCAGAACACGGGCATGGTCTTGGGCGTAAAAGCGTGGTGTTTGCTGGCAAAAGTTCGGACGTAAAAATGGTGCGCTGGGTGGGGCGCGTGGTTCGGTACCGGGCGGGGCGGAGTGCGGGTCCGCTTGCTGGCGCGCGCGGTTCGGTGCTGAGGCTGGCGCTTGGGGGTCGGGCAGCCGTCGTGCCGTATGGGGGGTGAAATTGCGGTGACGAGGACGATCGGGTTTTTTGATGGGGTCTTACTTTGCGACGTCCTGAAGACTTTGTTTGGAAGGCGAACCATCTGGCAAATTAACCAGGGGCAGGGCCTCGCGAGCTTTGGACCTTGCTTCGTCTGCCCGCCCTCCGGCCGATAGGCACATGGCCTCCGCGGTCAGCCGGTTGCCGCGCCAGACGGGAGACGCAATTCCGCCGGGCAGGAGCGTATCTACTTCTTTCAACAGGGCGGGAACCTGGCCGCAACTGCCCGACCTTTGGTAGGCTAACGCGGCGTCTATCAACACCATCCAACGCTGTCCGCCTATCTGGCCGGCATTGGAACGTAACCGCCGCATACTCTCATTGATGAGACGCAAGGCGCGCGCGGGATCGCCTGCTTCGGCTATTCGCGAGGCCCAGGTCATCCGGTCGCGCAACACTTCGAACTCCGAGGTGGCACCTTCGGCCAACGCGGTCGCAATTTCCATTTCGGCGGCGGCTTGGTCGAGTTGGTGATCGGCGTATGCCACGGTAGATAGGATCCGGTGCAGCAAGCTGCTGGAAGCCCGCAATTCGGGGTGGTTTCCGCGGCAAGTGCATATTGGACTGAAGGCGAGCTTTTAGTACCCTGCGCCGGGTCTATTTCGCAGCCCTGGGACTAGGAAATCAGAAGATGGTTGAAGACCGAGCGTGTCTGGGCGCGGTCGGCGAAGCGACGATCCGCTAAGACATCGAGAACGTTGAATGGGACGAATACCGCGGTCCCTTGAGCGGGCCCTCAGCTGGGAGAGCCTCTTGGCGGAGGTTGTTTCGTACCATGTGCCGGGTCTAACCCCCCCGCCTTTCAGGCCGGCTACTTTCAGCCACAGTGCTGCTGAGCCAGGGGTTGGCAGCGCGATGCTCGAGAGCGTTCCATCGGCCGGGTCTGATGGCTTTGCTCCCTTGACGAGTTGCGTCTACTATTGCGGGGAGGCTTTCCGGCGGCTTTCAGTCGCAACTCAACCCCACCGCCTTTAGGGAGTTACCAGAGCCGGCTGATGGCTTGGGCCGCGTTTGTGCGGAGGGTGACGATTTGGCTGGGCATGAGGCCGGCGGCGACGATGAAGACGACTATGGAGGCGAGGACCCAGCGCTCGCGGGGGAGGGCGTCGGTGATGCCTTGGATGCTGCCGCGTGGTTTGCCGAGGAACAGCTTCGAAAAGAGGCGGAAGAGGCTGACGGCGTTCATAGCGGTCGCGACGGGAAGGAGGAGCCCGATCTGAGGGTGGCTCGAGAGCGTTCCGTGAATCAGCAGATCCTCCGAGCAGAAGCCGAGGGTGCCGGGTAAGCCGACCAAGGCGAGGCCGCAGACGACGAAGAAGACGGCTAGGCGGGGGGTGTATTCGCCGAGGCCGAGGTAATGATCGGCGGTGAAGGTGCGGCCAAAGCGGACTTCCATGAGGCGGAGGACGCTGAACAGGCCAGTGGTGGCGACGGAGACGACGATGATGTGGACGAGGGCTCCGGTGATGCCTTCCTGCGTCGCGCTTTCGAGGCCGGCGAGGATGCAGGCGGACTGGCTGAGGACGAGGAGGGCGAGTATGCGCCGGGCGCGGGTTTCGGCGACGGCGCGAATGGCGGCGTAGAGAGCCGTGAGCAGGGCGAGGTCCGAGAGGATGGGGAAGGCGCCGAGGGAGACGAGGGGAAAATCGGGAATGACGACACGGGCGAGAAGGAAGCCGCCGAGGTGGCCGTTAATGAAGAGGCAGACTGGGAGGACGGGGCCGGCTTCGGCGGCGTCTTCGATCCAGGCATGGGCGGGAAAGATGCCCTTGCGAAAGACGATGGCGATAAGGAGCAGGGCGAAGGCGGCGGAGCCTCCGTAGTTGTGGCCTTGGAGAGATGATAGGGAAAAGGGCTCGAGATCTCCGGCGGTTTGGGCGGACTGAGCGATGATGCCGATGGCGGCCACGAGGGCAAGGCAGGAGGCGGCGAGGCCGGCCCGGGGACGCCAGGTGCCGGTGAACGGCCCGACGATGAAGGGTACGGCGCTGAGGACCCACGCGGCGCCGAGGACGATGAGATTGTCCGCGCCATAGGCGGAGAGGGTGGCGGCGAGAACGAGGAGGGTGGCTCCGGTGATGCGGGCGCTGGTATCGCGGCGCGGGGCGAGGATGACGATGCCGAGGGTGAGGAGGGAGTAGAGGAGAAGGAAAGTAGCGTTCAGGGAATCGGCGGTGAAGAGGCCGAAGGCCCAGGGTTCAGCGAGGCGGAGGCCGGGGGCGGCGTTGACTTCGAGGAGGATTTTGGCGGAGCAGAGGGTGGCGCCGGCGGCGCCGATGATTCCGGCGAGGCGGGCGCGGGAGTCGTTCGAAAAGGCGACGGCGGCCGCGATGAGGGGGAGGCCGACGGCGGCCGTGATTAAGGGGAAGGAGAGATCAGCCATTGCTGACCCCTTCCTCGGCGCGCAGGACAACGGGCAGGTTGGGGGGCTTGTCGACGGTGGTCTTGTCGCTGGACAGGCCGATCCGGTCGAGACGGGCCAGGCCTTTCGAGAGTTGGAGGAGGGGTTGGATGAAGCCGTTTTCGAGGATTGTATCGAGGTGACCGCGGTCCAAGGCCATACGGTAGAGCCAGATGCGAACGGGTTCGGGAAGATAGGAGTCGTAGTGTTGGCCGGTCTTGCCGAGGTGGCCACCGGCGGCGGCGTGTACCTGATGATAATCGTGGAGCATGGAGGGGGCGCGGAGGAATTGGAGGGTGCGGACCATAGCGTGGCCGAGGATATGGAGGACAGGAAGCCAAGTGAGGCCGAGGCCGATTTCCACGAAGACGACGCCGAGTTGGGCGAGGGCGGCGTAGGCAAGAGAGGTTTTGGCATCGGCGCAGGTGCGACCGACGAAGGTGCCGTGAATGGCGGTGAGGGTGCCGATGATGATGACGGCGACGGAGGCGGTGGTGGATTCGAGGAGAATCGATTGGGAGCGGAGGAGGAGGTAGGCTCCGGCGTGGATGGAGATGGCTCCGTAGAAGATGGCGCTGGAGGGGGTGGGCCCTTCCATGGCGTTCGGAAGCCAGCCGGAGAAGGGGACCTGGGCGGATTTGCCGGCGGCCGAGAGCAGGAGGAAGAGGCCGACGATGGTCGCGTCGCCGGAGGTGAGATGGGGCATGCCGTCGACAAAGGACGAGGTATGGGCGAAGTGGTGCATGAGGTAAGCGGCGGTGATGATGCCGATATCGCAGGCACGGTAGACGACGAAGACATGGAGGGCGCCTTGGACCGGGCCCTGGCGGGTTTTGAAGAAGGAAATGAGGAGGACGGAGGTGATGCCGACCATTTCCCATCCAACGATAACGAGATCGAATGAGCCGGCGGAGAAGATGACGAGGGCACCGAAGGCGAACAGGTGGAGGAGGATATAGAAGCGTTCGAAGCCGGGATCGCGATGGAGGTAAGTGGCGGAGAAGTGACCGATGAGACCGACGAGGATGACGGTGAGGGCGAGGAAGGGCAGCGACAGATGGTCGGCGAGCAGGGCCAGTGGGAAGGTGTACTCATGGACGACGAACCAATCGCCGAGGGAGACGGCGATCGCGGTTTGTCCGCTGGCGTGGAGGGACCAGGCGAGCCAGCCGACGGCGGCGGTGGCAAGGAGGTAGACAACGGAAGTGACGCGGGTGAGGAGCCGTTCGGGCGGGGTCCAGCCGAGCAACCAGAGGAGGGAGAAGAGGGCGAAGACGGCGCCGGGTGCCCCGACGACGGCGAGCAGGAGCATTTGAGAAATGGTCAATTCATACTCCGGGAGGTGGCGGGCTGGATAGAGGCCATGGGCAGGTGCTCGATCTTTCCCTTATACCAGTCGATGGAGCTGGGCGCGGTGGGCAGGGGTTTGATTTCGCCTTCGAGGGGCTCGTATCCGTGGTCGCGGCGGATTTGGATTTGCCCGGTGGCGGGGTCCATGACGGCTATCCGAATCCAGCGGTTGACGACGAATTCTTTGATGGTGGGGTTTCCGGCGATGACCTTTTCCAGGCGTTCGGGGGTGGTTTCGACGACGAAGAGGATGCGGACGGGTTCGTGAATTTCCACCATCTGCAAGGGGAGGCCGGTGCGGAGATCGCTGGCTTGGCCGTTCATGACGCCGATGAGGCCGGTGACGTTATGGGGCAGTTTGGTGCCGCAACCGTAGCGTTCGTTGTCGACGAAGGAGAAGTAGTATTCGAGGCTGATGCCGCCGCAGACGGGGACGACGGCGCCCATGAGGGCGGCGAGGCTTTTGTTTTCCGTATCGGGTGCGGGGTCGTAGGAGACGAGGAAGGCGCGGCGGTCCATGAAGAGTCCGCGGGTGAGCTCGCGGCGACCGACGATGCAGACGGCATTGGTGCAGTGGCCGTATTCGGGGCGGGGTTGGGCGAGGTGCTCGGAGCGCTCTTCGACGTGCCAAAGGGCGGCGGCGACGTCAGCGTTGGGCGAGCAGGATTCGAAGCGGCGGGCGCGTTCGTGAGCGCTGCGCGCGCGGGCGAGATCGAGGGACTGGCGGATGGCGGCGAGGTCCGGGTGGTGAGTAACGGGGACGAGTTCGGTGTCGTAGAGGACGATGTCGTCGCTGCAGGTGTCGTGATATCCGCCGACGAACCAGGTATCGGCGGGGATGGTGATTCCGCGGGAGACGAGTTCCTTTCTGACTTCGGGACGATTGGCCATGGCAGCGAAGAGCCGACCGTTGGGGCCACCGCGGCGGCCGCCACAAGCGCCGCAATCGTGGGCGGATTCATGGGGATTGTTAAGACTGGTGGAGCCGTGGCCGAGGGTGACGACGATGCGGGCGAAGTCTTTCGTGAGGCCGGCCGGGCCGAGGACGCCGGCGACGCGATCGGCCTTTTCCTGGACGGCAAAGCCGACGAGCAGGCCTTCGACGGCATGCTGGGATTCGGCATCGTTGCGCATGAGGGTTAGCTCCGTGCGGGGGACGGGGAAGAAGGCGCGGTTGAGGGCGTCGCGGAGGAGGCCGTAGCGGCGGGGCGCGAGAATTCTGGTGATGAGGGGGATGGAGGTGAGGGTACCGAGGACGGCGGTGCTGATGGCTCCGCGGACGAGAGTTCGGGAGGAGACGAACAGGGTTCGGCTGATGCGGGCGGAGAGGCGACGGCGGAAAGTCCGTTTTTCCTGCAGGAGGGAATCTTCTTCGGTAGCCGTTTCGCGGATGGCGTGCTTTGGTTTGACGACGACGGGACAGAGAGCGACGCCGTGGGCGTCGTCGATGCCTTTGTAGTCGACGGCGATGCCGTAGAAGCCGGCGGCAGCGAAGGTTTCGACGAGGGGATCGACCTCTTCGAGGGCGCGGCGGGTGGATTCTTCGCGTTCATCAATGCAGAAGAAGACCTGAGCGGCGGGCCGCATGCGGCGGGTTGCGGGTTGGTAATTTTTACGGTGGCTGGCTATGCCGAGGAGGATTTCCTGTTCATGCCATCGCTCGTAAGCGGCATGGTAGAGGCGGCGACGTTCGAATCCGTCGAAGGACTCGACCTCGGTGACGAACCGGGACCACGTGGTCGAGGACCAGTTGGAAACGTTGGAGGCGGAAAGGTTGACGAGGCGCGCTGCGTCGTAGAGGGTGGCGGCGCGGGCCAGGTGGGCGGCGGGGGCGTCGAGGGAGGGGGCCGGAGACGCCGTTTCGTTATTAGTCGCGGCGACATGGGCGAGGGTTAGGCGAACGGCGACGAAATCGAGGAGGGAGCAGGGGACGGGTTCATGGGGGAAGAGGGCCGGATCCTTTTCCAGTTCCGAGAAGAGGCCAGGCCAGCCGGGCATGGCCATGAGTTCCTTTTGCAAGCGGGGTTCCCAGGTGCTCTGGTCGGGCCCGAGGTAGGCGAGGACGACTTCAGCGGCGGTGCGGTTTTTTTCGAGTTGGGAGCGGAAGGCGTGATCGAGGCCGGCGAGGCCGCAGGGAAAGAGGGCTCCACGGGGGGAGAGGAGCTTGCGGACGGCGAGGTAGAAGCCTTCTTCGCGGCAGGGCATGGGCCAGTAGGACATGCCCTGATCGAGAAAGACGGAGGAGAGGCGGATGAGCCAGGGATGGATGATGTCGTTGATTTCGCTCGAGACGCGGAGCGGGGGGGCATCCTGTTCTTCGGTGCGCCGGAGGCAGGCATTGAAGAGAGCGCGGGCCCCGGGTTGCTCGAAATCGGCGGATAAGTCACCTTCTTCCAGGCGCCAGCCGATGCTTTCGGCGTCAAAACTGCGAATGCCGGGATGGAGCATGGAGGTCCAGAGCCGGTGGCGGGTGAGACCGGGAAGGATTTCGGCGTTTGGTTCCCTAGAGAGAACGACGTCGAGGTCCTCGGTACGGATCCGGTTGTCGCGGATCGCCTCCCGATACTTTTCCTCCGTCATGTACGGTTCGGTTTGAAAGATGCGAGAGGCGTCGACGACGGCCTGTTCGAAGGGGAGGTGCTGGAAGGCGTGGAGGGTGTTGTGATGAATGAAGACGCCGATAGGCCCCTGCGCGGGCAGGAGGTGAGCCAAGTGGTGCAGCACATGGCTCAGATGAGCTTTGGGGTCGGAATCGGAGCTCAAGCTATCACCGCCGGACGGGCTTTGCGCCGGGCGGCCAACTCATGGGTGGAAGTGGCTTCGTGGTCGGTGAGGCCGGTCATGATGAGGCGGCGGCCGGTCCAACTGCGGGCGATGCCGTGGAGTTTGTCGAGTACCGTGTGATCGACGACCCAGGCGTTTTCGAAGTCGATGATGACCGTCTTGACGCTCTCATCGACTGAGAGCAGGCGGTTCTTCAGTCCGAGGTAGTTAGTGAAAATGGCGGACTCGTGAACGTGCAGGATCAGTTCGTCTCCGACGCGTTCTTCCTTAACGATGGCTTTGAACATCGTGCTGAGGCGAGCGCCGTTTTTCAGGTGCAGGGCAACTTTGATCAGGAGGCCCGCGGCTACGCCGATCAGGAGGTCGGTTGCCAAGGTGACGATCATCGTGGTTACGAACATAAAGAGCTGTTCGGAACCGATTTTATAAACGTGCAGGAACTCCTTGGGCGAAGCGAGGCGGAAGCCGGTGAAGATGAGCATACCGGCCAAGGCGGCGAGTGGAATCTTCATCAAGAGGCCCGGGATCAAGGCCAGGGAAAGCAGGAGGAACATGCCGTGGAAGAAGTTTGAGAGGTGAGACTTGGCACCGTTGTCGATATTGGCTTTGCTACGGACGATTTCCGAAATCATCGGTAGCCCGCCGAGAGCGGAGGCGATGGTGTTGCCGATGCCGGTGGCGAGGAGGTCCTTATTCATGTCGCTCGATTTCTTTTCGGGGTCGAGGGAATCGACGGCGGAGACGCTCAGCAGCGATTCGATGCTGCCGACGAGGGAATACATGATTATGTACTTGATGGAGATGGCCCCGAAGATGACGGAGAAGTCAGGGAAGGCGATGGAGCTGGAGAGCGAACCGGGCAAGCGGATGAGAAAGTTAGGGCCGACGTGGAAGAGGTGGTTGGAGAGGAAGTAGTTGTGTTCGTGCTCGAGGTCAAAGAGGAGACCGAGGGGGACGGCGATGAGGAGGACGACCATGGGGCCGGGGATGCGGCGGATCCAGGGCGACTTCATCATGGGAAGGGCGAAGAGGATGAGGAGGGAAAGGGCGCCGATAAAGAAGACCTCGGGATTGAGGTTTAGGATGCTGTGGGGGATTTCAGCCAGGAGGTGAAGCGGCTCTTTGCCAGTGGGAACTACGCCCAGGGCGACGTGGGTTTGTTTGGCGATGATGATGACGCCGATGGCGGCTAACATTCCGTGGACGACCGATGAGGGCATGAGATCGCCGACGACTCCGGCTTTCGTGAGGGCAAAGATGATTTGAATGACGCCGGCTACTACGCCGACGGCAAGGGCTCGCTTGTAGCCGAGGACGTTATCGCCAGCGCCGAGTTCGAGGACCGCGCCGAGGGCGATGACGATGAGGCCGGCGGCGGGGCCTTTAATAGTGAGGCGGGCGCTGCCAAGGAAGGAGACGACCATGCCGCCGATGACGGCGGTGAGGATGCCGGCGGTGGGGGGGAAGCCGCTGGCCATCGAGATGCCGAGGCAGAGCGGGAGGGCGATCAGGAAGACTAAAAAGCCGGATCCGAGGTCGGACTTCCAGGTGTTGGGAAACATACGATGGCACTCTCCGGAGGCCGTTTGTGTTGGCCTACCATTGAGCATGAGGGCCAGGGAGGGAATTACCTATGCCCTCTGGAGGGTGGCAAAGTGGCCGATTCTGGGGGGGAGGAAAGGAACTGAATCTTTGCCTTATCCTGGGAGGACGTTATGAAAATACCCCTTCGACTAGCTTCCGGTCTTATTTTTTAATTACTTACGCTTAACGGCCAAGACACGAGAGGTCCGTTGAACGAACATTTACCCACTTGGATCACTCTTGGGGCCCAAGTTCGCTACCGGGGAGAGGGGACGGAAGAGGGGTCTCCGTACCTGCTGGAACGTTACCGGGTTTCGCTGGGGATTCAGCCGTTGCCGTGGATGGGCTTTTTCGGGGAGTTCCAGGATGCCCGGGCAGTGAATCTGCCGGTGCAGGGGGCGGGAATCCGCGACGAGGCCGACATCCGCCAAGCCTACGTGCGGATTGGGCAAGAGGGCGGATGGTGGGACGTGAAGGCGGGCCGTCAGAAGATGGCTTTCGGTTCCGAGCGGGTGATTGGGGCGGGAGAATGGGGCAACACCGCGCGAGTCTTTGATGCCGTTCGGCTGGGCATTCATCACAAGAACGACCGCGTGGATATTTTCTCCAGCTCAGTGGTCGTGAACAACAGCAAAGATTTGGACCATCACATGGACGGGGATAACCTGCACGGGGTGTATGGGTCTTTGGGCTCCTGGCTCAAGGGTTCGAAGATTGAGCCCTATCTGCTGCTCCGGGCGAACCATCGGTTTGCCGATTCGACCAATTGGACCTATGGGCGGCGGGACCGAAGTGGAGCTATGAAGCGGAGGCGTTGGGCCAGCGGGGCCAATTGCGGGGATCGGAGTTGCGCCTTGGGGCGGGGTGGTGCAGGTGCAGAGGCACTTTCGGTACGTCCGGCTGGCACCGACCCTGATGGGCGAGGCCAACTACGCTTCCGGCGACCGTCGGCCGGGCGACGGGGTGACCAATACGTTGGATCAGCTTTACCCGACCAACCATGGCATTTACGGCATTGTCGACCAAGTTTGGCGACGCAACACGAAGAACATCCGCGGCGGTGTTTGGGTGCATCCGGAGAAGTGGTTGACGCTGAAGGGCGAATCCCATTACTTTTGGCTGGCCAATTCCCACGATGGGCATTATGCGGCCAGCGGGGCGTTGATTGCCGGGCCGATTCCTGGGGGGCGTTGTCTTCCGCCGTCGGGCCAGAGGCGGACGTGTTGGCTGATGTTAAGCTGTCCCGCTTCTACGATATCGGGGCGCAATACGGGCATCTGTTCCGGGACAGTTTCTGACACTTACGTTTTTCCTGGAGGTGCCCCTGTAGACTGTAGCTATGCCCATGCGCGAAACGTTCTCCCAACAGAATGTCTTGCGAGTACTCGCCTTGTGGTTTGCGGTCGTCGTGCTCCTGGTGATCACGGCCGCTTATGTGGGCTACCAGGGTTCGCGCTCGATTCATGAGAATGCGCAGGAATTGGTGCGGGGACACTTTGTCGTTTCGGGACGGGGCGCCGAGTTGGAAGCCGAGATCGAGAAGCGATCGCAAGAGCTGTTGGATGAGTTGGAAGTGGTGCTGGGGGTATGTCTGGTTCTTACTTTTGGCTGCGCCGGGGCGACGGTGTTGAGTACGCGGCGGGCGTTTCGGCGATTGGAGTGGCAGGCGGATGAGTTGAACCGGGTCTCCTGGCAGATGTTGCAGGACCAAGAGGTGGTGGCGCGGCGGTTTTCGCACGAGATGCATGACGAATTGGGCCAATCGCTGACGGGCTTGAAGAGTATGCTGAAGCGGATGGACGGACCGGGTTTTGTCGAGAACCGCAAGGAATGCGTGGAGATTCTGGACGGGGTGCTCGCGAACGTGCGGGAGCTGAGTCAGTTGCTGCGGCCGGTGATTCTGGACGATTTCGGGCTGGACGCCGGACTGCGATGGCTCACCGAGCGATTTTCAGAACGGACGCAGATCAGTGCGGACTATACTTCTCAATCACCGAAGCGGTTGGCCGATGACCAGGAGACTCAGTTGTTTCGGATTGCGCAGGAAGCGCTGACGAATATAGCTCGGCATTCGGGAGCGACGGAAGCGAAGGTTCGGCTGGATACAAGCGGCGACCGGGTGCTGCTGCGGATCGAGGATAACGGCCGGGGGATGCCGGCCGAGGTCCAGACCAATCCAAGTTTGGGTATGGTGGGGATGAGGGCGCGGGCCCGCCATGTGGGAGGAATTTTCGAAATGAAGAATCAGAAAACGGGAGGACTCTGCCTGGAGGTGCAGGCTCCGGCGCGCTATCCCTCCCCGGATGACAGCGGTGGCGATGCTGAATAAGAAGACGCGGATTCTGCTGGCTGACGATCATACGGTGGTTCGGAAGGGGATCCGGATGATCCTTTCGGCGCAGCCGGATTTAGAGGTGGTGGCGGAGGCAAAGAATGGTTTGGAGGCGGTTTCGGAGGCGGAGCGGACACTGCCTGACGTGGTGATTATGGACGTCAATATGGAGAGTTTGAACGGGATCGAGGCGGCGCGGCGGATCGCTGAGGTTTCGCCGCGGACGCGGGTGTTGGCGTTAAGCATGCACCGGGACGCGGTTTATGTGCGGGAGATGCTGCGGGCCGGGGCGAAGGGCTATTTGGTGAAAGACGCCGATGACGATGCGCTTTTGGACGCGGTGCGGGCGGTGGCGCGGGGTGAGGCTTATTTGAGCCCTTCGGTGGCCGATGCGGTGCTGACGGACTACCGGAAGCATGTGACGAATCCGGTGGATTTGCTGACTTCGCGGGAGCGGGAGGTGCTGCAACTGATCGCGGAGGGAAGCACTAATAAGGACATTGCGAATCAGTTGAGCCTGAGCGTGTATACGGTGGAGGGGCATCGGAGCCGGTTGATGGAGAAGTTGAATCTTCATTCGACGGGGGACTTGGTGCGGTTTGCGATTCGGAATGGGTTTATCAGTTAGCGCGGCTCGATGCGCGATGCTAGGCGGGGCGGAACTCTCCGATGCTGCTTAAGATTGCGTTTTGGACGATCGTGGCGTGTGACCTGGCCGGCGTGCTGCTTTTGCTGGCCGGGATCGTGCTGTGGCGGGGCGCTTGGGGAATTGCGGCTTTCGTGTTGGTGGCGTGCCTGCTGTTTATGCGCTCGACGATGGTTGGTTTGAAGCTGCTGGCGATGTTGCTGGTGGTGGTTCCGCTGATTCTGGCGACGAGGTTTTACGGAGGCCCCTGGTTGCAACGGCCGTTGAAGATCGACGCAGCTGGAAATGAGTCAATTTTCCCGCGGGGGCCGCTGCGGGAAACGGGGGCGGCGATTTCGATGGGGGATGCGGGTAAGGTGGCGACGCTGTTGCCGAAGGTGGATGTCAACACGCCGGGGGAACAGGGGGGGACGCTGCTGGGCCTGGCTTTGGAGCAACTTCGGGAGAAGCCCGATGAGATTCAGGTGATGCGATTGTTGGTGAAGGGAGGTGCGGACCCGAACCTACAGACGCCAGAGGGGTTGCCGCTGGCGACGGCGATTCGCCTGGGAGGCTTGGCGGCGGTTTCGCTGTTGCTCGACGCCGGGGGGACCCGAACAAGAGGGATTTGTCTGGGGAACCAGTATATTTCGAAGCGGTGCGACCGGACGGCGCGGAGAAGCTGAAGTTGTTGCTGGACCGCGGGGCAAATTCGGCCGCGATTGGGTATCAAGGGCGAACACTCTACTTCGCCGCGGTGGATGTACAAAGCTGGGACGTGATGATTCTGCTGGTTGATCGGGGCTTGGATTGGCGTACCGCGAGGTCGAGAGACGGTGTCTTGTTTCTGAGCCGGCTGGAAGGGCTGAGTGGCAGGGCGGTAGATCGAGCGGGTTATGAAAGGGCGCTGGCTTACCTCCGGTCGCATTGAGAAACGGCTTGACGAGGGGGCGTCGCCAGGCTAAGTTGGTCCGATGTCTAAGCCCACGCTTCAAGAGCAGTTCGGTCAGATCGATATCTACCTTTTCGATCAAATTCTGAAGGGTCAGATTGTTTCGGGGATGCGGATTTTGGACGCGGGGTGTGGGTTTGGCCGGAACCTCGTGTACTTGCTGCGGGAGGGGTATGAGGTTTTCGGGGCGGACTTGAATGCGGATGCGGTGGAGAGTGTGCGGGTGTTGGCGCGGCAGTTTGCACCGGGGCGGCCGGCGTCGAATTTTCGGGTTGAAGGCGTAGAGAATATGTCGTTTGAGGATGGCTGCGCGGATGTGGTGATCAGCAATACGGTGCTGCATTTTGCGGCTGACGAGGCGCAGTTCGAGGCGATGCTGGCGGGGTCGTGGCGGGTGTTGAAGCCGGGCGGGTTATTTTTCTGCCGGCTGGGATCGACGATTGGGATGGAGGGCCAGGTGGAGAGGGTGAAGGGGCGGCGGTTCTTGTCGCTGGATGGATCGGAGCGGTATCTGGTGGACGCGGCGTTGCTGGAGGCGCTGACGGAACGGTTGGGGGGGGAATGGGCGGAGCCGTTGAAGACGACGGTGGTGCATCAGATGAGGGCGATGACGACTTGGGTGGTGCGAAAGAAGATGGGGTAAGGCCGCGGGGGATGTTCTCCCCGCGGCCTCCAATTTTATTACTGGGCGGTACCGTAGACCTTGATCTTCACGGCACCCAAGGTTCCGGCCGTGCCATTGGCGCGGGTGTCGGAGACAACCACTTTCCACGCTCCAGCCGCCGACTCACCCCAGAAATGCGGGGTGGTGAAGGTATAGTCCGTGAAATCGGCGTTGTCGTCGTTCGGCCGGCTGGCTGCTTCAGCAATGTATCCGCCCGGAGACACGATCCCGAAGGAGAGATCGCCCCGCTTGGCATGCTTCACGGTTACGGTCACTTCGACGTGTTCCACCCGGATCTTCGCGTTCGGCAAGTTGAAGGAAACCTCGGCCAAATTACCGTTGTCGGGGATAGCCCCCCAGTACCATTAGCTTCCGCATCGACCAGCGGACCGGCAACTTTCCAATCCGTAGCGAGTTTCAGGGCCTCCGCTACGTTGAGAAGGCCTGCCCCGAAGGCATTGCTGGAGAAGAAGCCGCCCTTGTTGACGACAAACTCGTCCGTGCCATCCAGCCCGTCTCGGCTCGCGGACTTCATGAGGATTTCCTTCACGTCGCGATAGCCGAGCGTGGGATTCTTCTCAAGGAGCAGTGCCGCCGCGCCGGAGACCTGAGGCGCCGCCGAGGAAGTCCCGTTCGCCGTGTCGGTGTAGTTCATCGGCGCTTCGGTAGTCGGGAAGCGCTCGGCTTTGTTCTTGAACGCCTCCTCACCGGAAGTGTTGGTGCTCCAAAGCACCGTCGGGGGCTGAAATTCATCGCCAAACGCGGCGATGGCCACCGACATGCCGCTTTCGGAGTAGGAACTCTGCTTCCCCTCGCGTGTCACGGCGTCCACGGCGATGCCGAAACGGGTGCTGGAGCCCGCATGGTAGCTTGAGCCCGACTTTCGCAGTTGAGCCGATTCGAGCCAGCTAAGGCTTTTAGAATCAGCCAAGGGAGGCCGTAGGTCTTCACCACAAGAGTGAATCAACCTGCGACAGAAGCAAGCGCAAGCTGTTCGATCTTGGCCGAGGTGATCCGTGGAGGCGGTTGAGTCGGCAGGG